>Ga0224553_1000687_pt1 | contig 13681 bp, 8 predicted proteins | sample 714S21014metaG_FD_179897 | JGI IMG/M metagenome (GOLD analysis project Ga0224553, IMG submission 179897) | Peat soil microbial communities from Stordalen Mire, Sweden - 717 S2 10-14 | ecosystem: Environmental > Terrestrial > Soil > Wetlands > Peat | place: Sweden: Norrbotten County, Stordalen... | reverse complement strand
TCTCGGTGTTGTCACCAGGCATGACCATCTCGGTGCCCGCCGGCAGCTCGATGGTGCCAGTGACGTCGGTGGTGCGGAAGTAGAACTGCGGACGGTAGTTGGCGAAGAAGGGCTTGTGACGGCCGCCTTCGGCCTTGGTCAGGACGTAGACCGAGGCCTCGAACACCGTGTGCGGGGTGATCGAGCCCGGCTTGCACAGCACCTGGCCGCGCTCGACGTCCTCCTTCTTGGTACCACGCAGGAGGGCGCCCAGGTTGTCACCGGCGCGGCCCTCGTCGAGCAGCTTGCGGAACATCTCGATGCCGGTCACGACGGTCTTGGTGGTGGGACGAAGTCCAACGACCTCGACCTCGTCGCCGACCTTCACGACGCCCTGCTCGACCTTGCCCGTCACGACGGTGCCACGGCCGGTGATCGACATGACGTCCTCGATCGACATCAGGAAGGGCTTCTCGGTCGAACGCACCGGCTCGGGGATGTACGAGTCAACCGCGTCCATGAGCTCGACGATCTTGTCGCCCCACGCCGCGTCACCCTCGAGGGCCTTGAGCGCCGAGACTCGGATGATCGGAATGTCGTCGCCGGGGAAGTCGTAGCTGGTCAGCAGCTCGCGGATCTCCATCTCGACGAGCTCCAGGAGCTCCTCGTCGTCGACCATGTCGGCCTTGTTGAGGGCCACCACGATGTAGGGAACGCCGACCTGGCGCGCGAGCAGCACGTGCTCACGGGTCTGGGGCATGGGACCGTCGGTCGCCGAGACCACGAGGATGGCGCCGTCGATCTGGGCGGCGCCCGTGATCATGTTCTTGACGTAGTCGGCGTGACCGGGCATGTCCACGTGGGCGTAGTGGCGGTTGGCCGTCTCGTACTCCACGTGGGCGATCGAGATGGTGATCCCGCGCTGGCGCTCTTCGGGGGCCTTGTCGATCTGGTCAAAGGGCGTGAAGGAGGTCCCGGGAATACGCTCGGAGAGGACCTTGGTGATGGCGGCGGTAAGCGTGGTCTTGCCGTGGTCAATGTGACCCATTGTTCCGATGTTTACGTGCGGCTTAGTGCGCTCGAACTTCTTCTTTGCCATTGTCGGGGACTGACTTTCTCTCTAGTGACTGGCCCATTATGGACCCGTCGGGGTTTCTTTGGCCCTCCCCGACGACGGTTTGGACCTGTTTATCGCTGGTTACCCAGCGTTCTTACGCGCCGGTAGCCTTGGCGACGATCTCTTTCGCGATCGACTCGGGCACTTCTGCGTAGGAATTGAACTGCATGGTGTACGTCGCGCGCCCTTGGGTGCGAGAACGCAGGTCAGTAGCGTAGCCGAACATGTCGGCCAGGGGCACAAGTGCCCTAATTGCCTGGCTATTGCCCACCTGCTCCATGCCCTCCACGCGACCGCGGCGGCTGGAAAGGTCGCCGATGACGTCGCCCATGTAGTCGTCGGGCGTCACGACCTCGACGGCCATGATCGGCTCGAGCAGGACCGGACTGGCGAGGCGGGCGGCCTTCTTGACCGCGATCGATCCCGCGATCTTGAACGCCATCTCCGAGGAGTCGACGTCGTGGTAGCTGCCGTAGGTCAGGCGGACGCGCACGTCCACCACGGGATATCCCGCCAGGACGCCCGAGGTCAGCGCCTCGGTGATGCCCTGGTTGACCGGCTGGATGTACTCCTTGGGGATGACTCCGCCGGTGATCTCGTCGCAGAACTCGTAGCCGCCGCCGGGGCCCGTGGGCTCGAGGGTGATGACCACGTGGCCGTACTGGCCCTTGCCGCCGGTCTGGCGGACGTACTTCTCCTCGACCTTCTCGACCTTTTTGCGTACGGTCTCGCGGTAGGCGACCTGGGGCTTGCCCACGTTGGCGTCCACGGCGAACTCGCGCATCATGCGGTCGACGAGCACCTCGAGGTGCAGCTCGCCCATGCCCGAGATGACGGTCTGGCCGGTCTCCACGTCGGTGCGCACACGGAACGTGGGATCCTCCTCGGACAGCGCGTAGAGGGCCTTGGAGAGCTTCTCCTGGTCGGCCTTGGTCTTGGGCTCGACGGCGACGTGGATGACGGGCTCGGGGAAGGTGAGCGTCTCGAGCTGGATCGGGAAGTCGACCGAGCTCAGCGTGTCACCGGTCGTGACCTGCTTGAGGCCCACCGCGGCGACGATGTCGCCGGTACGGATCGTGTCCAGGTCCTCGCGGTTGTTCGCGTGCATCAACAGGAGGCGCCCGAGGCGCTCCTTCTTCATTCCCTTGGTCGTGTTGACGACCGTGTCGCCCTTTTCCAGGGTGCCCGAGTACACGCGCAGGTAGATCAGCTTGCCGACGTAGGGGTCGGTCATGATCTTGAAGGCGAGCGCGGAGAAGGGCTCGTCGTCCGACGGCTTGCGCTCGAGGACCTCCTCCTTGCCGGGCTTGGTGCCCTGGGTGGGCGGAAGGTCGACGGGCGACGGCAGGAAGTCGACGACGGCGTCGAGCATCGGCTGGACGCCCTTGTTCTTGAAGGCGCTGCCGTTCAGGATCGGCACGCAGTGGTTCTCGAGGGTCCCCACGCGAAGCGCGCGACGGATGTCGGCCGCGCTGATCTCCTCGTCGCCGAGCACCTTCTCCATCAAGATGTCGTCGAAGCGGGTCAGCACGTCGAGCAGCTTGTGGTGGTACTCCTCGGCCAGGTCCTTGAACTCGTCGGGGATGTCGATGATCTCGAGTACTTCACCGTGGTCGTCGTGGTGGATCGTGGCGTTCATCGAGCACAGGTCGATGATCCCCTTGTAGTTGCCCTCCGCGCCGATCGGCAGCTGGATGATGGCCGGCACGCAGTCGAGGCGGTCGGCGATCATGTCGACGCAGCGGAAGAAGTCCGCGCCGACGCGGTCCATCTTGTTCACGAAGCAGATGCGCGGCACGTGGTACTTGTTGGCCTGGCGCCAGACGGTCTCGGTCTGGGGCTCCACGCCGGCCACGGCGTCGAAGACCGCCACGGCGCCGTCGAGCACGCGAAGTGAGCGCTCCACCTCTACGGTGAAGTCGACGTGGCCCGGGGTGTCGATGATGTTGATCCGGTGGCCGTTCCACTGGCAGGTCGTCGCCGCCGACGTGATCGTGATGCCGCGCTCCTGCTCCTGGACCATCCAGTCCATGGTGGCCGCACCCTCGTGCACCTCACCGATCTTGTAGTTCTTGCCGGTGTAGAAGAGGATGCGCTCGGTCGTCGTGGTCTTGCCCGCGTCGATGTGGGCCATGATGCCGATGTTGCGAACCTTTTCGAGGGGGAATTCGCGTGCTGTCATTTCAATAACTCTCTTTGATTACCAGCGGTAGTGAGCGAAGGCCTTGTTGGACTCGGCCATCTTGGCCATGTCCTCGCGGCGCTTGACCGCGGCGCCAACGCCGTTGCTGGCATCGATGATCTCATTGGCGAGGCGCTCGGCCATGGTCTTCTCGCGACGCTTCTTGGCGAAGTCGGTGAGCCAGCGGATGGCCAGCGTGGTCGATCGGCGGGGGCGAACCTCCACGGGAACCTGGTAGGTCGTGCCGCCGACCCGGCGGCTGCGAACCTCGAGCTCGGGACGGACATTCTCCAGGGCGCGCTTCAGGGCCGCGACGGGGTCCGCCCCGGTCTTCTGCTCGACCTGCTCGAGGGCGGTGTAGACGATGCGCTCGGCGATGGTGCGCTTTCCGCGCTCGAGGATCTTGTTGGTCACCTGGGTCACCAGCACCGACTTGTAGATCGGGTCCGGGACAAGTTCACGACGTTCAGCGGGGCCTTTACGAGGCATTATTTCTCCTTCTTGGCGCCGTAGCGACTGCGGGCCTGCTTGCGGTCACGCACACCGGAGGTGTCCAGCGCGCCGCGGATGATCTTGTAACGAACACCTGGGAGGTCCTTCACACGCCCGCCTCGCACCAGCACGATGGAGTGCTCCTGCAGGTTGTGGCCGACGCCGGGGATGTAGGCGGTGATCTCCACGCCGGAGGTGAGCCGCACTCGGGCGACCTTTCGCAGGGCCGAGTTGGGCTTCTTGGGCGTGACCGTGTGGACACGGGTGCACACACCGCGACGCTGCGGGGCCCCCTTCAGGGCCGGCGTCTTGGTCTTGGATATCTTGTCCTGCCGGCCTTTTCTGACCAACTGTGCAATTGTGGGCACGCGGAACCTCTTCTAGTTGTGCTTCGTTCTGGTACGTGCCGTCTACTACCGGCACGCGGACTTTACATCCTAGGACAAATCGCCTCACAACGCCAAGCCCGCTGCCGGCCCGGCGGCCCGGCAGCACGGGCTAGGCGCTAGATGGCCTGGTTACCAATCTCGTCTTCGGGGTTGGCAATCTCGTTTTCGGGCAAGGCCGACTCGTCGTACGTGGCCGTTCCGATGTTCTGGAAGGCCGACAGGTCGGCGCTGAAGGTGTCATCTCCCGCGATTTCGCCCAGCAGACTGGCCAAATCGAGGTCGTCATCCGAGACCTGAGCCCACGCGGGCAGCAGTTCGGCGTCGGGCATGTCCAGACGGAGCTCGCGCTGGTTGTAGTACTCCAGACCAGAACCGGCCGGAATCAGCTTGCCGATGATGATGTTCTCCTTCAGACCCACGAGGTGGTCGCGCTTGCCCTCGATGGCCGCCTCGGTCAGGACACGGGTGGTCTCCTGGAAGGAGGCCGCGGAGAGCCACGAGTCGGTCGCCAACGAGGCCTTGGTGATGCCCATCAGCTGGGCCCGGCCGTCGGCCGCTTCCTTGCCGCTGGCCTCCAGCTGGTCGTTGGTGTCGTTGAAGAGCTTGACGTCCACCATTGCCCCGGGCAGCCACGGCGAATCGCCGTCGTCGACGATCTGGACGCGACGGGTCATCTGGCGCACTATCAGCTCGATGTGCTTGTCGTGAATCGACACACCCTGGTCGCGTTAGACGTTCTGGACTTCCTCGGTCAGGTACTGCTGGGTCTCGCGCGTCCCGCGGAACTTCATCATGAGCTTGGGGTCCAGCGGCCCATCGTGCAGCGGGATGCCGACCTCGACCTCTTGGCCGTCCTCGACGTGCAGGTGGCGGGCGATCGAGATCGCCTCCTCCTGGACCTCGCCGTCGTTGCCGATGATCGTGACCTTGCGCTCACGGCCGATCAGCTCAACGCGCACGACTCCGGAGAACTCCGCCACCTTCGCGGCGCCCTTGGGGGTGCGGGCCTCGAAGAGCTCCACCACGCGCGGCAGGCCGTGGGTGATGTCGCTCTCGGTCACACCACCGGAGTGGAAGGTGCGCATGGTCAGCTGGGTTCCGGGCTCGCCGATCGACTGCGCGGCGATGACGCCGACGGCCTCACCGAGCTCTACGAGCTGGTGGGTCGCGAGCGACAGGCCGTAACAGGCGGCACAGACTCCCTGGATCGCGTCGCAGGTCAGCGTCGTGCGCACGCGAACGCGCGTCACCGCCGGGTCGTCGCGCAGGCGCTCGACGTCGTCGACCATCAGCATGGTTCCCGCGGCGACGGTCGAACCGTCCGACAGCGTCACGGGCTCGGAGACCACGCGGCCCCACAGCTTGGTCTCGAGGTGGGCGCGCTGGCCACGGGTGTCCGGCGCGACGTGCTCGATCCACATGCCACGGGTCGTGGCGCAGTCGAACTCCTTGACGATGAGCTCCTGAGCGACGTCGACGAGTCGGCGGGTCAGGTAGCCGGAGTCCGCGGTGCGCAGGGCGGTGTCGCCCAGGCCCTTGCGGGTGCCGTGGGTCGAGATGAAGTACTCAAGGACCGAGAGGCCTTCGCGGAACGAAGACTTGATCGGGCGAGGAATCATCTCACCGCGCGGGTTCGACACGAGGCCCTTCATGGCGGCGATCTGGCGGATCTGCTGGCTGTTGCCTCGAGCGCCCGAGTCGACCATCATGCGGATCGGGTTGTCGAACTTCGCGTTCATGGCACGGTCGGTAGCGTCACCGACCTCCTTGTTCGCGTTCGTCCAGATCTCGATCTCCTGCTGACGACGCTCGTCGTCGACGATCACGCCGCGCCGGTAGTTCGTCTCGACCTTGGCGGCCTGCTCCTCGTACTTCTCGAGGATGGCGGCCTTCTCCGACGTCGTCACGACGTCATCGATCGAGATGGTCAGGCCTGACTTCGTGGCGTAACGGAACCCCAGCGACTTGATGGCGTCGAGCGACTCGGCGACCTCCTGGCGGCCGAAGCTGCCCGAGATCTCCTCGACGATGACGCCGATCGGCATGGCGTTCTTGCCGATCAGCTCGTTGACGTAGCGGAATCCGAACGGCAGCGCCTCGTTGAAGAAGACGCGGCCCGGCGTGGTGACGAGCGAACGGCTCGCCCCCTTGACCTCGATGCCGGAGGCTTCGAGACGCGTGTCGAGCGAGGATCCCTCGAGAGGGCGGATATCGATCGGCGTGCGAAGCCCGATGACCTTGTCCCCCAGCGCGTTCTCCACCTCGTACACGTGACGGAAGACCCTCGGGTTCTCCAGCACCTCGTCGGCGGGCAACGTCAGGTAGTAGGCACCGAACACCATGTCCTGAGCGGGCTCGGTGATGGGACGACCGGTCGCGGGCGTGAAGATGTTGTTGGTCGAGAGCATCAGGATCCGTGCCTCGGCCTGCGCTTCGGCCGAGAGCGGCACGTGCACGGCCATCTGGTCACCGTCGAAGTCGGCGTTGAACGCCTTGCACACGAGCGGGTGGATCTGGATGGCCTTGCCGTCGACGAGCACCGGCTCGAAAGCCTGGATGCCCAGGCGGTGCAAGGTCGGTGCACGGTTGAGCAGCACCGGGTGCTCGCGGATCACTTCTTCGAGCACGTCCCACACGACCGCCTTGCGGCGTTCGACCATGCGCTTGGCGCTCTTGATGTTCTGGGCCATCTGGGTCTCGATGAGCCGCTTCATGACGAAGGGCTTGAAGAGCTCGAGCGCCATCATCTTGGGCAAGCCGCACTGGTGCAGCTTGAGCTGGGGGCCCACCACGATGACCGAACGTCCCGAGTAGTCGACGCGCTTGCCGAGCAGGTTCTGACGGAACCGGCCCTGCTTGCCCTTCAGCATGTCCGAAAGGCTCTTGAGCGGACGTCCGCTCTGGCCCGCCACGGGGCGGCCACGGCGGCCGTTGTCGAACAACGCGTCCACGGCCTCTTGGAGCATGCGCTTCTCGTTGTTGACGATGATGTCCGGTGCGCCGAGGTCGAGCAGGCGCTTCAGGCGGTTGTTGCGGTTGATGACGCGACGGTAGAGGTCGTTCAGGTCGCTGGTCGCGAAGCGGCCACCGTCGAGCTGCACCATCGGGCGCAGGTCCGGCGGGATGACGGGAATCGCCTCGAGGATCATGGCGCGCGGATCGTTCAGGCGTCGACCCTGGTCGTCGCGACGGTTGAAGGACTGCACGATCGACAGGCGCTTCAGGAACTTGGCGTGACGCTGCGCGCTCAGCGGCTTGCGGCCGTCCTTCGCGTCGATCATCTCGCGCATCACGAGCTCTTCCTGGTCGAGGTCCATCCGGTCGATCAGCTGGAGGATCGCGTTGGCGCCCATGCCACCCTCGAAGTACTCGCCGTAGCGGAAGTCCATCTCGCGGTACAGCACCTCGTCCTCGATGATCTGGCGCGAGTGGAGCGCCTCGAAGGTGTCGAAGGCCTGGCGGGCCAGTTCGCGCTCCTCGGAGAAGCGCGAACGCACTCCGTCGAGCTCCTTCTCGGTGCCGCGCTGGAGGGCGCGAAGCTCTGACTCCTTGGCGCCGTCGGCCTCGAGCTTCGCGGCGCGGGCCTCGATTTCCTTGAGCTTGTTGTCGAGCGCCTTGACCTCGCGCTCGCCGATCTCCACGAGCTCTTCGGCCAGTCCCTGGCGCAACTCGGAGACGTCGGCGTGGCGTCGGTCGATGTCGACGTAGGTGACCATGTGCGCGGCGAAGTAGATGACCTTCTCCAGCTGCTTGGCCTTCAACTCTTCCTTCGGCAGGGTACCCATGAGCAGGTAGGCCAGCCACGAACGGGTGCCGCGCAGGTACCAGATGTGCACGACCGGGGCCGCGAGGGCGATGTGGCCCATGCGGTCACGGCGGACCTTGTCGCTGGTGACTTCGACGCCGCAGCGCTCGCAGACTATTCCCTTGAATCGCACCCGCTTGTACTTGCCGCACGCGCACTCCCACGCCTTCTGGGGTCCGAAGATCTTCTCGCAGAAGAGTCCGTCCTTCTCGGGACGCAGGGTCCGGTAGTTGATCGTCTCGGGCTTCTTCACTTCTCCCGACGACCAACTCCTGATGTTCTGCGCCGTAGCGAGACCGATGCTCAATTCGTCGAACTGGTTTACGTCTAGCGGACTCATGACAACTTCCTTTCGGCGGCACGGCGGGCATCCTCTTCATCGCTGCCCCGCTCGGGTCGACTGATGTCGATCCCGAGTTCGCGGGTCACGGAGAAGAAGTCTTCTTCGGTGTCGGCAAGGTCGACGTGCTGCTTGTTCTTGTCGCGCACCTCGACGTTCAGACAGAGTGACTGCATTTCCTTGATCAGCACCTTGAACGACTCGGGGATCCCCGGTTCGGGCAGGTTCTGGCCCTTGACGATCGCCTCGTAGGCGCGCTCACGGCCCTTCATGTCGTCGGACTTGACGGTCAAGAGCTCCTGGAGCGCGTAGGCGGCGCCGTAGGCCTCGAGGGCCCAGACTTCCATCTCGCCGAAGCGCTGGCCACCGAACTGCGCCTTGCCACCGAGCGGCTGGGCCGTGATCATCGAGTACGGTCCCGTCGAACGGGCGTGGATCTTGTCGTCGACCATGTGGGCGAGCTTCAAGATGTAGGCGTAGCCCACCGAGATCGGGTTGTCGTAGATCTCACCGGTGCGACCGTTGTACAGGGCGACCTTGCCGTCGTTGTCCCCGGCGAGTAGGTGCTTGCCGTTGGCGCCGTCGACGTTGAGCGTCTCGAAGGTGTGTTGGATCGTCGGCTTGTCCTTCGCGCGCTCGGTCTCGTCCCAGTGGGCGCCGTCGAACGACGGCGTGGCCACGTAGACGGCGGGCTCGGTGCGGGGGCGGGTCTTGCGGTACGGGCGGTGCTCGGGATCCATCTGGTCCGAGTGTCCCGAGGTGCCGACCGCAGGGTTGACCTCGATGCCTTCCCAGCCGTAGCGGGCGGCGTAGCCGAGGTGGCTTTCGAGAACCTGACCCACGTTCATTCGGCTCGGCACGCCGAGCGGGCTGAGGATGATGTCGACGGCGGTGCCGTCAGCCATGAAGGGCATGTCCTCCTCGGGCAGGATCTTCGAGATGACGCCCTTGTTGCCGTGGCGCCCGGCGAGCTTGTCGCCTTCGGAGATCTTGCGCTTCTGGGCCACGTAGACCTTGACCAGCTGGTTGACACCGGGCTGCATCTCGTGGTCCTCGTCGCGGCTGTAGACCTTGACGTCGATCACCTTGCCGGACTCGCCGTGGGGGACCTTCAGGGAGGTGTCGCGCACTTCGCGCGCCTTCTCACCGAAGATGGCCCGCAGCAGTCGCTCTTCGGGTGACTGCTCGGTCTCGCCCTTCGGCGTGACCTTGCCCACCAGGATGTCACCCGGCTCGACTTCGGCGCCGATGCGCACGATGCCGCGGTCGTCGAGGTCGGCGAGGATGTCGTCGGGCAGGTTCGGGATGTCGCGGGTGATCTCCTCGGCCCCCAGCTTGGTGTCGCGGGCGTCGATCTCGTATTCCTTGACGTGGATCGAGGTCAGGACGTCATCACGCACGAGACGCTCATTCAAGATGATGGCGTCCTCGTAGTTGTAGCCCTCCCACGGCATGTACGCCACGAGCAGGTTCTTGCCCAGGGCGAGCTCGCCGTTGAAGGTGCTCGTGCCGTCGGCGAGCAGGTCGCCGGCCTTGACGACCTCGCCGCCGAAGACGAGGGGCTTCTGGTTGATCGAGGTGTCCTGGTTGGAGCGGCGGAACTTGTTCAGGTTGTACTGCTTCTTGCCCAGGGTCTTGCCGTAGCGGTCCGTGACGTCCTTCTCGTACTCGACGACGATTCGGTCACCGGAGACGGACTTGACGACGCCCTCCCCCTCGGCGATCAGCACGTCACCCGAGTCCAACGCGGCGCGCGCTTCCATGCCGGTTCCGACGAACGGGGCCTCGGGCATGATCAGCGGCACGGCCTGCTTCTGCATGTTGGCGCCCATCAACGCGCGCTGCGCGTCGTCGTGCTCCACGAAGGGGATGAGCGAGGTGGCCACCGAGATGACCTGCTTGGTCGACACGTCCATCAGCTCGACCTCGTCGGGCTTGACGAAGTCGATCTCCGACGTCGTCGAGGAGGACTTGTTCGAGGCACCCACACGCAGGCCGGTACCAATCGGGCCCCGGCGCACGAGCACGCGCTCGGCGCGGATCACGCCCTTTTCGTCGACCTCGGTGTTGGCCTGGGCGATGACGTAACGCTCTTCCTCGTCGGCGGTGAAGTACCTGATCTCACCAGTCACCTTGCCACCGGTCACCACTCGATACGGCGTCTCGATGAAGCCGTAGCCGTTGATGCGCGCGTAGTTCGCGAGGTAGCCAATGAGGCCCACGTTGGGGCCTTCGGGCGTCTCGATCGGGCACATGCGCCCGTAGTGCGACGAGTGGACGTCTCGAACCTCGAGGCCGGCACGCTCGCGCGAGAGTCCGCCTGGTCCCAGCGCCGAGAGACGGCGCTTGTGGGTCAGGCCCGACAGCGGGTTGTTCTGGTCCATGAACTGGCTGAGCTGCGAGGTGGCGAAGAACTCCTTGATCGCCGACATCACCGGGCGGATGTTGATCAGCGTCTGGGGCGCGATCGCCTCGACGTCCTGGGTGTTCATGCGCTCGCGCACGACCCGCTCCATGCGCGAGAGGCCGGTGCGCAGGGCGTTCTGGATAAGTTCGCCGACGCTGCGGATGCGTCGGTTGGCGAAGTGGTCCTGGTCGTCGATGTGGTAGGTGGTCTCCTTGGCGGTGCGATCACGCGCCAGGTTCAGCAGGTACGTCGCCGTGGCGAGCACTTCGGCCTTGGACAGGACGTGCAGGTCGGCGTTGGGACGAGCGAGCAGGTCACCGAACAGTTCGACGTTCTTGGCGACCTCGTCGCCCAGCTTGCGGTCGAGCTTGTAGCGGCCGACGCGCGAGAGGTCGTAGCGCTTCTCGGAGAAGAACGCCCCCTCGAAGTACTGGCGGGCGGCCTCGATGGTCTGCACCTCGCCGGGACGCGCGCGGCGGTAGATCTCGAGCCAGGCGGTCTCCTGGCTGGCGCGCACGAAGTTCTCGGGCGAATCCTCGATGTTGTACTTGTCCATGTGCTTGGCGATCTCGAGGTGCGCCTTCTTCCAGTCCGCGTGGAACTGGTCTTCGAGGAAGTCGAAGTGGGCAATGAACCTCTCGAAGAACGCCTCGTCCATCGCGGTATCGAGCGCACGCAGCAGCGTGAAGATCGAGACGCGACGCTTGCGCGCGATGCGGGCGCCGGCGTTGGCCGCCTTGTTCTTCTTCTCTTCGAGGTCGACCTGGAGCCACTCACCGCGACTCGGGTGGATCGTGCCTTCGAAGGCGACCTTCTCGTCCTTGCCGGGCTGGAACAGCACTCCGGGTGAGCGCACGAGCTGGGAGACAACCACGCGCTCGGTGCCGTTGATGATGAACGTCCCCTGCTCGGTCATGATCGGGAAGTCGCCCATGAAGACGGTCTGTTCCTTGATCTCGCCGGTCTCGGAGTTCAGGAAGCGGGCACGCACGAAGATCGGCTGCGAGTAGGTGGTGGCGCGCTGGCGGCACTCCTCGACGGTGAACTTCGGCGGGCTCTTCAGGTCCACGTCGTCAGGGTCGAACTCAAGCTCCAGCGACAATCGGCCCGTGAAGTCGCTGATCGGCGAGATGGCTTCAAAAGCCTCTCGTAGACCCTGCTTCATGAACAGGTCGAAGCTGTCTCGCTGAATTTCGAGGAGGTTGGGTAGGGGGTGGGCTTCACCTAGTGCCGAGAAATTAAAGCGTTCTGGGCTAGTGGACCGAGACGTCAACGGTCAATCCTCCGTGTGAGTGGGTGGCTGCTGCAGGCTTTTCCGTGGCAACACGACACACCGACGACAGGAGACGACGAAGTTAAATGCAGGAGCACGGTCTACCGACTTTAGTCGCTCCTTAGGGCAATGCGCAAGTGGCGCTCCCCACTCCTGGGAAACGCGGCCGCCTTAACGGTTGGCCTCACCCTATTCAGGTTCTGGCCCGAGGTCAAGTACCACCGCAAAAAGTACTAGCCCCGATTGGCGCGCCAATCGGGGCTAGTACCTCCAAAACGTTGAAACTACTTGAGTTCCACCGTTGCGCCGGCGGCCTCGAGGGCCGCCTTGGCCTTCTCGGCATCAGCCTTGGAGACCTTCTCGAGCACGGGCTTGGGGGCACCGTCCACGAGGTCCTTGGCTTCCTTCAGTCCAAGGCTCGTCAGTGCACGCACTTCCTTGATCACCTGAATCTTCTTGTCGCCTCCACCCGTCAAAATGACGTCGTAGTCGCTCTTCTCCTCGACTTCCTCGGCGCCAGCGCCACCGCCAGCGGCGGCCGGAGCGGCAACGGCCGCGGGAGCCGCAGCAGTCACGCCGAACTTCTCTTCGAACTCCTTGAGCAATTCGCTCAGTTCGATGACAGAAAGCTCAGCGATGCCGTCGAGAATCTGTTCCTTGGTCAGGGTTGCAGCCATGGTGATTCCTTTCTTTTCTTCGTTTCGGTACTGCGTTGATGTGGACTATTCGGCCGGTTCGCTCGCGGCGTCCTCGAGAGGAGCCTCGGTGGTTTCGGCGTCGGCGTCGGCCACGGGGGCCTCTTCCTCAGCCGCGACCTCCGCGACAGGTGCCGCGGCGTCGTCGCTCGCTGCGGGTGCAGCTTCCTCGACCCCGGCCGGAGTCTCGGCGGCCTCGACCTGGTCGGCGGCGGGGGCGGCGGGGCCGCCCTTGCTGTCGATGAGGGCTGAGAGGCCGTAGGCGAAGTTTTGCGGGACGGCCTTCAAGAGGCCGGCCATGGTGCGAAGGGGTGAGGCCAGCAGGCCGGCGAACTGCGCCAGCAGCACGTCGCGGCTTGGCAGGTCGGCCAGGGACACCAGGTCCTTGAACGAGAGGGCCTTGCCGTCAGCGACGCCACCCTTCACGATCAGCTTGGGCGAGTCCTTGGCGAAGTCGCGCAGCGCCTTGGCCACGGCCGACAGGTCGCCGTCGATGAAGGCAATGGCGGTGGGACCCTCGAGGTACTCGGTCAGCGACTCGACCTCGGTGCCGCTGATGGCGCGTCGCACCAGGCTGTTCTTGTACACCTTGAAGTCGGCGCCCAGGACCCTCAGATTGCGTCGGAGGGTGGAGATCTCGGCCACGGTCAGGCCACGGTACTCGGTCACCACGGCCGTCGACGTGGAGCCGACCCGGTTCTTGACCTCTTTGACGGTAGCGACCTTGTCGGGGCGAACCTTGCTCATGCTGACTCCTTCACCGGATGCCGCCCGGTACGGGCCTCGACATCCAAGCGAACGAGCCGGACCCGGGGGTCGGACTCGAGCTCCTCGTCAGGCGGACCTTGCGGCCACTTACGTGGTTTCCCACACCGGATGTCTTCGGCGTTCTTCTAAAGCGGTGGCACCAACTTCGTGCGCGGGGTACATCGTAGCGACGCGGCGCGGGCCCCGTCAAAACGGTGCCTAGGCGCCGATCAGCGCCTCGTCGACTTCCTTGGT
>Ga0224553_1000682_pt1 | contig 13765 bp, 15 predicted proteins | sample 714S21014metaG_FD_179897 | JGI IMG/M metagenome (GOLD analysis project Ga0224553, IMG submission 179897) | Peat soil microbial communities from Stordalen Mire, Sweden - 717 S2 10-14 | ecosystem: Environmental > Terrestrial > Soil > Wetlands > Peat | place: Sweden: Norrbotten County, Stordalen... | reverse complement strand
GTCCAGCTCGACGAGTAGGCGGTCGCGGTGCACCTTCGCCAACACGCTTGCCGCCGCGATGGAGAAGCTGGTGGCGTCGCCCTGGATGACGGCCTGCTGCGGGCAATCCCAGTCGATGGTGTCGCGGCCGTCGATGAGCAGGAAGTCGGGGCTGAGCGCCAGTTGCTGTACGGCCCGGCGCATGGCCAACAGCGAGGCCTGGCGAATATTGATGTGATCGATGGTCTCCGCATCCACAACTGCGATCGCCCAGGCGACAGCGTTGGCCCTGATCTCCGGCTCAAGCTCGTTGCGCTTTCTTTCCGAAAGCCTTTTGGAGTCGGTCAAGCTCGCCAGGTGGCATCCCTTGTGAAGAATCACTGCTGCAGCCACCACCGGGCCAAACAGCGGACCGCGCCCCACCTCGTCCAGCCCGGCGATGCGCAGCGCCCCACGCTTGCGCGCTGCCAGCTCCAGCGTCCATCCGCAAACCGGGGCCTTGGCCATGGATTCAGTATAAGAAGCGAAAAGCGAGTGGCAAAGGAAAATCCGCAATTACCGGAAGGAGGACCATTTCAATCTGATGTAGATGGCGAAGACGGCCACGATGGAAGTGCCGAGGATGATGGCTACGAGCTGTTTCAAAGAATTTACCGGGTAGAGTCCCATGGCAACCATGGCGACGCGCCCGATGATGTCAGCGATCAAAAACGCAATGGCAAGCGCCGCCGCCCGTCTCTTCATCGACAGAATGAGCAGCCCTGCCACGGCATAGAGTGCGCCGATGGCAGTACCCGCATAGGCAGCGGCCGTGACCTTGGCGGTAGAGATGCCGAAGAAGTTGTGAGTAAGGCCTGTCGACACCTCGGCCAGGCCGAAGGCAATCATCAGCAGCGCTGCGATGACGATCCCTCGTGGGCGCTTAGGGTTCACAGACCCCTCCTTTGGAAACTCTTCGGCGATAGATCGTTCCGATTCGGCGCCGGCACTCAAAATTGGAACCCCCAGCCGCATGGGCCGGGGGTCTGGTGGAAATGTGGATTTTTGGGATCTACGCCCGGACCTTGCCGGTGACGCGATCCACTTCTTTCAGGCGAGCAGCCTTGCCGCGCAGTCCGCGAAGGTAAAACAGCTTGGCGCGGCGCACTCTGTAGCTGCGAATCTTCTCGATCTTGTCGATGACCTTGGAATTGAAGGGGAAGATGCGCTCCACGCCCTGACCAAAGCTCATTTTGCGGACGGTAAAGGTGCCCTGGGGCCCTTTGTTGATGGCGATAACCAGACCTTCAAACGCCTGCAAGCGTTCCTTATCGCCTTCCTTGATCTTGACTTGGACGCGAATCTGGTCGCCAGGGACGAATACCGGGAGGTCGGTGCGCTTCAGCTTGTCGGCCAAGCGCTGCATTACGGGATGAATGGACATTGTGTTTTCCTACAGTTGAACTCAGAACTTTTAGTTTACTACATAATCCTCTACCTGTGCCCGGCTTCAGGTCCGATAGTCCCTGGGATCAATGCATTTGCCGTAGAGGTTAGGGTCAAAAATGAATAACCCCGCCTGAGGCCTGTCGGCAGTCGGACGGGGAGCAGATGGTGATCCCCGTCTAACGTTTTTAGCGGCAAGGAATCAAGAGCCGGCTCGAATTCCGCCGCTTCTTGCGCTATAGTTTTCCGGTATGGATGAGAAACGCGAACTGCTGCGGCACACGCTGGCTACCTTGGCTTACCGAGCGGCCCGAGCCCTGGAAGGCGCACCGGAGGGTTTTGCCTGCTTTGAAGGCGCTGGCCGCCAGCCCGCGCAGATTCTGGCCCACATGGGCGATCTGTTCGACTGGTCGCTGAGCATGGCCAACGGCAAACAAAGCTGGCATAGCTCCGAGCCGCGTGCGTGGGATGCGGAGAAGCAGCGTTTCTTTGCGGTGCTCGGGGCCTTTGACGCGTATCTCGCGTCGGACCAGCCCTTTAATGCCGAGATTGAGCGGCTGTTTCAAGGGCCGGTGGCCGATGCCCTGACGCACGTAGGCCAGTTGGCCATGCTGCGCCGCCTGGCGGGCAGCCCTACCGTCGGCGAGAACTTTTATATCGCAGCGGTCGAGGTGGGCCAGGTCAGTGCGGATCAGCCGCCGCCGGTTCAGCCGTTCAAGTAGGGCTGCAGGCCAACTCTCAGCAAGACCCGGAAATATGTGCGCGCCGTTTGCCGATCATTTGGGCGCACCAGCGCAGAATGAACCTATGCAATCCCTCCGCACAGGCAAATCTTCCGCGTGGACAAGCAAAATTCTCCGCGCCAAAATGAATACCCCACCCCCCCCCTACCCTGCCTTTCCAGTAACATGCTGAAACAAAAGATGTTAGCTATTAATTAGAGTAGAAAACAGCCCCAAAAGGGCCTCATTCTGCCTCAGAATTGGCGTGTTTCTCAACTTTTTTGCCCTTATTTCTCTTCTTTAGCAGCCTGTGGTGGAAGTCTGGTTTTGAAAGGGCACGACTTTAGTCGTGCCATAAAGCCTCAGGAATCAATAGGGCTTTAGCCGCTGAGCTTTCCGCCAGACTGCGACTTCTGCCACAGGCTGTTAGCTGTCTTCGTGCGCCATCGATTCGAGCAGCTTGCGGTCTTCCTTGCTCAGTGCGGCGTTTGCCAGCAGATCGGGCCGGTTGGCCAGCGTCTTCCGCAACTGCTGCTCGCGCCGCCAGCGGCGGATTTCCAGGTGGTCGCCGTTCAACAGAACCTCCGGCGTCCGCAGCCCGGCAAACTCCGCCGGCCGAGTGTAGTGGGGGTAGTCGAGCAGCCCTCCGGCGCCGTGCTGAGAGCGCGGAACGCCCTCCGCATCAGCCGTAATGTCGGCGTCGGCAACGCCAAAGCTCTCAAATTCACTTGAAGCCTCGTTGCCCAGCACGCCGGGAATCAGCCGCATCGCCGCGTCGATCACCACCGCCGCGGCCAGTTCGCCTCCGCTCAGCACGTAGTCGCCGATGGATAGCTCCATGTCGCAGTAGAGCTGGTTGATGCGCTCGTCCACGCCTTCATAGCGGCCACAAAGCAGCACGACGCGGTCGAGGGTGGCCAACTCGCGTGCCACCGCCTGCGTAAACGGCCGCCCTTGCGCGGAGAGCAGGATGACGCGGGTGCGCGCCGGAGCGGTCGGACGGGGTTGGTAGGCCAGGGCTTCACTGGCTGCGGAAAAACTCCTTCGGGCGGTAGGCCAGGGATTTATCCCTGGCATAAGTCCGCCAAAATCAACCTGGGCTTCAGCCCCTGAGGTATGCCCTTCGGGAATCGCGCTCTCCGTTTCCACTTGTTCTGTAACCGCTTCTCCCACTTTCCGGTCCGCTTTGGGTTCGATCCCCAACGAAGCCAGCGCCTCGGCCAGGGGCTCAGGCTTCAGCACCATGCCTTCCCCGCCGCCAAACGGCCGGTCGTCCACGGTCCGATGGCGGTCGTGGGTGAACGTCCGGAGATCGTGGATACCCACCTCGACCAGCCCCTCGGCCAGCGCCCGGCGCAGGATTCCATTCTCGAAGATGCTCGAAAAGAAGCCCGGAAAGATGGTGACGATCTCAAATTTCATACAACCTCATGATAGACGGCAGAAGCATCACACGGTGCGGTTCAGCGGAATGTGCTCTAATGTGGCCAACTGCCATGGCTGACTTTGAATCGCTGCTAAACCGCTGGCAATCGGCCGGCGTCCTGAATGCGGAGGCTGCTGCCCGCATTCGCGCCTTTGAGCTGCAACAGGAGCGCCCCGCTGGTTTGCGTTGGCAGGGCATGGTGGCGCTGATTCTCGGGGCCATTCTGCTGGCCTGCGGCGTGGTGCTGTTTGTCTCTGCCCATTGGGACGAGATTGGCCCCGGCGCGCGCTATGTGCTGGTCATCGCCATGGTGGCCGTCTTCCACCTGACCGGAGCCTGGGCGCGCGAGCGCTTCCGCGGCCTCTCCACCGCCCTGCACGCCGTCGGCACCATTGCCACCGGCGCGGCCATTGCGCTCGTGGGCCAGATCTTCAACATTCAGGAGCACTGGCCGGGAGCGGTCATGCTGTGGGCCATCGCGGCGGCGGCGGGATGGATACTGCTCCGCGACGAGGCTCAGCAGACTCTTGCGCTACTGCTGTTTCCTGCGTGGCTGTTTTGCGAGTTCTCGTTTGCCGCGCAGGGGCACATTGGCCAAAACATCTATCTGGGCCGGTTTCTGGTCGTCTGGGCGGTTCTCTATCTCACGGTCTTTCTCGGCTCCAGGCGCAAGGCGGTCCAGGGCATCTTGTTTGCCGCGGCGGCCATTGCTTCTGTTTTCGGGATCAGCGTTCTGTTAGAAAGCTGGAATGCGTGGCAGGGGAGCCAGACTTTTCTGCCCTTCGGCACGCGCATGTGGGGCTGGGTCGATATTGCCGTGCTGCCGCTGCTGGTCGCGCTTTTTTGGCGGCGCAAGAGCCTGGTTCCGGTGGCTGTGGCCATCGCGTTTGGCGTCGCGCTGCCTTGGTGCAGGCATATTCGGACGCAGCAATTCTATAATGGCAATTTCCAGCAGACCTACACGTACGTCGTGCCCAATCTATTGGCTCATGCGCTGGTTGCGGCCTTCACCGTCTTCATCATCTGGTGGGGCGTGCGGCAAGTTTCGCGCGCTCTGGTCAATCTCGGCATTGTGGGCTTTGCCATCGCGGTCAGCTGGTTCTATTTCAGTGACATTTTTAGCAAGGTGGGCCGCTCGCTGGGCCTGATCGGCCTGGGCGTGCTCTTTCTGGCCGGAGGTTGGGCTCTGGAGAGAATGCGCCGCAAACTCATCAACCATATGGGCCAACCCGGCATATCAAAGGAGGAGGCGCTATGAAACTGGCCAAGACATCCATTGCACTGCTTATCATTCAGTTGGCGATTGTCTCCCTGATCGCCGCCAAGTATCTCTATCAGCGCTGGACCTGCCCGCGGGTTTGGACGCGCACGGTTGTCTACGATCCGGAGCTGGTGATGCGCGGCCGCTATCTGAGCGAGCAGCTTATCGTGGATGGCTGCCAAAGTACGCTGCCCTCGGCCAAGCAGGCCACGATGCCCAGGAACCTGGACGGCCTGCCGGTGGGATTGAGATTCTCCATCAATTCCGCCCAAGCTGTGCGGTTCCTGGCCAAGCTCAAGGTGGAGGGCAACAAGTTGGTGGCGATTCGGATTCCGGACAGCGATGCCCAGCCTTCGCAGCAGGCGGGGGGACAGATGGTTGCCGCCTGGCCCGGCTCGTCCTGCGAGGACCTTCGGCTGGATACGCCGGTGGACTTCTACATTGCGGAACATGCGGCGAGCCCGATGCCGCTCAAGCCGGGCCAGGAGCTGTGGATTGAGGTCACACTCCCGCCCAAGGGTCCGCCAAGGCCGCTTCAACTGGCGCTGAAACAGGATGGTGCATGGAAGCCGCTGGCGTTCCAATAGCTCGCGATACAGCAGTTGGGGCTTTGAAAGGGCACGGCTTTACAGGCTGCGGAAGAACTCGTTCGGGCGGTAGGCCAGGGATTTATCCCTGGTATAAGACCAACAGAATCAATGCGGGCTTTACAGGCTGCGGAAAAACCCATTCCGGGGCGCAGGAAGCGTCAGGGCACGACTTTAGTCGTGCCGTAAGTGCCGCAGAATCAATGCGGGCTTTAGCCCCTGCGGTATGCTTTTTGCCGCATTTGACCCAGAACAGGCCTTTTCCCGGAGCCTGTAAAGCCGTGCTCTTTCAAAGCGAATAGATTCTCCGCGTCCGAGTTTTCCGCAATTTATTCAGATCTTTCCCGGCGTGTTCAAGTCGGCCAGGCCTTCGGGCAGTGCCATCTCCACGCGTTTGGTATTGAGATCCAGCTTCCGCAGATAGCTCTTCGCAAAAGGGATCAGAATCTCGCCCTTCGCCCCGCGAACCACAAGCAGCGCCACAGGACCAGCCGTCCGGTCCACGTCTTCGATCTCTCCGACCTGGACCGGAGTCTCCCCGGCCACATCGAAAAGCTCGCAGCCGATCAGGTCGGCGACATAAACCTCATCCTCGGCCAGCGGCGCTCGCTCGGCGCGTGGAATGGCCACAATCAGCCCCTTGAGAGTTTCTGCGGCGGAGATGGAATCGACCCCGGAAAAATGCAGCACCACGCCGCCTTTATGCAGCCAGTGCGCCACGAGTTCGACCTCGCGCGGCGTGCTCGACGCGGCCTCGGCCAGCAGCCAAAGCCGGCGTCGCTCGGCAAATTTTTCAGGGAAATCGGTCAGGATGTCGGCGAAGACTTCGCCTTTGCGGCCCTGCGGGCGGCGAATGCGGGCCAGCCAGACCCAGTCTTCAGCTTGCCCACCTTGGGCAGGTTGTTCCTGTGCGGTCATCGCGGCCTCCGGGACTCGCAGGATGCTTCGGCGGCGGCCATGCCGGCCTTTATTCGTCTTCTTCCAGGATGTCGAGCGTGTAGCGGTGATGCAGCTTCATGCTGACGGCGCCCAGAATCGTGCGCACCGAGCGGGCGGTACGTCCCTGTTTGCCGATGACCTTGCCCACGTCCTGAGGCGCAACCCGGAGCTTGAGAACGGTGTTTTCGTCCCGGTCAACGGATTGCACATCGACGGCTGTCGGCTCATCCACCAAGGCTCGCGCGATTTCGCGAACCAACTCATCCACTGCGAAGCTACCGCTTTGGGTCATGTTCGTGCCCCTGACCAGATGTGTCAAAGAATTAACGACTTGAATCTGTGCGCGAATACTATCAGCACACACCCGTCGCCGTCAGCAAATCTGTGCGCGAACACCCGAATGCCCGCGGCCACAATCCTCATGGACGCCTTGAATGCCTGTTGGGTCAGGCGGGGTGCGGAGCAGAAGGGGATCAGGCGCCGACTGGCGTCAAAGGAGCATCGGCCGGGGTCTCGCCCGCGGCCTGAGCCGGGTTCTTGGCCACCAGCTTCTCCACGATGGTCGAGAACTGCGCGCCAACGCTGCGCCAGTAGGCGATGCGCTCGTGCTTCAGGTCGACCGTGGCCGGGCTGGTGCGGGGGTTGTAGGTGCCGACGACCTCGATCGAACGGCCATTGCGGGCGCGGTCCTTCTCGATGGCCACAATGCGGTAGTAGGGCTGCTTGCGGGCGCCAAAGCGCGCCAAACGAATCATCACCACGGCGATACGGTTCCTTTCAAAATCCAGTGCTCTGTTGGAATCTTTGCCACCCCACGGACTAAGACCTGTCCGCGGGGGCCCCGGATCTTTGGGGTTCTTCCCGGCCGGCGGCAGCTTCTTCTCAAGCGCGCCCTGCCGAATCAACGGCCAAGCAGGCTCGCCGGGCCACACAAGACTCAACATCTAAGTATCGCCGAAAGCAGGCGCTGAAGCAAGCTCAAGAGCCGCGGAGGAGCAGATCGGCGGCCAAATCTGACTGAAGTGCTGCACACACGCCGAGTTCTGTTCCAGCAGTGCCTGTCAGCTGTAAGAAAGTTCTGCCTCTGAAGACTACCTTAGATGTGGGGCGAATTGAATCCATGGCGGAGACCGGACGCAGCCAGGACAGCCAGTTTGAGCAAGCCGTAGCGATGCACGGCGCGGCGCTTGAGCGGCTGGCTCGCGCCTATGAGGCCGACCCGGAGACTCGCCGCGATCTGCTGCAGGAGATTCACATCGCGCTATGGAAGAGCCTCGATAGGTTCGACAGCCGGTGCTCGCTGCGCACATGGGTCTACCGGGTGGCGCACAATACTGCCGCATCGCATGTAACCCGGCGGCTCCGCATGAAGAAGCAGGTCACCGTCGGGATCGAGGAGTTGGTGAATGTGGCGGATCCGGCAGAGGGTGAAGAGGCGGCACGGCAACACGACGCGGTGGGCAGGATTTACGAGCTGATTCATCGGCTCAAGCCGCTGGACCGGCAGGTCATGCTGGCATATCTGGAAGGCATGGATGCGGCATCGACATCGGAAATCACGGGCCTATCCGCGCGCAATGTGGCAACGAAGATTTTCCGGATCAAACAAGTCCTGAGATGCAGGTTTCAGGAAGGAGGGCGAGATGAGCGATGAATCCTCTCAGGATCGCCGTATGAAGGAGCTTTGGCAGAGTCAACCAACGGAGGGAGTTCGAATGTCCATCGATCAGATTCGACTGAGTGCGGGAACGTTTCAACGCAAGATTCAGTGGCGGAATGCGCGCGAGTATGTTGCGGCAATTGCGGTGGTGGTTTTCTTCAGCTATCAGTTCTGGCGGACTGGGGATCTGCTTGCGCGGATCGGCTACGGCTTGGTCATCGCCGGGACGTTCTACCTGATCTGGCATCTGCTGTCCAAGGGTTCCTGGCGGCCGCTTCCGGAAGACGCAGGGCTTTCCAGCTGCATCGAGTTTCAGCGCCGCCAGCTTGAACAGCAGCGTGATCTCCTCAGCAGTGTCTGGCGTTGGTATCTGGGCCCGCTGATTCCGGGCTTGGCCGTGTTGATGATCGTGGGTTTCAACCACGCAATTCGCGGGCGCCATGTATTTCCCATCGTCTTCATCGCGGTCTATGCGGTTTTTGCTGCCGCGGTCTTTGCCGGTATCGCTGGGCTGAACGGCAGTGCCGCGCGCAAGCTGCAGCGGCAGATCGATGAGCTGGACGAAGCGGGCCGGGAGAACTGAGGCAGCGGCTCTAAGGCCCGGGCCTGAACAGGCTGCGGAAAAAGCTCGAGATTTCGGGTGAGATCAGCGAAAAACGCCCCTCCGTGGCTAAAGCCAGCGTTGATTCTGTTGCCTCTATGCGGGGGTTGAAACCCCCGCCTCCCTCCGCATTTAGTTTTTCCGCAGCCTGTGAAGGCGCTCGACTTGGCTGCAGCATTCAGGGGCCTGAAGGCCCCTGCTCCCTCCGTCTCTCTTGAGCCGGGAAGAGAAACTCGAGCATCGGCCGCACCCGCTTGGCCCAACTCGTCTCATCATGGGTTCCGCCGGGCACGCGCTCGAAGTGCAGCGTCTCCCCCTGCCGCCAGCCGTTGGCCTTGAGCCGCCGGTTGAGCTGCTCGGCGTCGTGCAGGGTGCGGCGGCCCTCTTTGTCGCCTACGTCGAGCCACAGGCGGGGACGCTCCCAAATCTCCGGTGCGCGCTCATTGAGGTAGCCGAGGATGCTCTTGTGGTTCCACCACACGCTGGGCGAGAGCACAGCCAACCTGCCAAACCACGTCGCGTACCGGAGGCCGAGATAGAGAGACACCAGGCCGCCGAGTGACGATCCGCCCAACGCGGTGTGCTCGCGGTCGGTGCGCACGCGATACTGGCTGGCGATCCAGGGCAGAATCTCGCGGGTCAGCATCAGGCCGTACTCAACCGCCTCGCCGCCGCCCATCTCCCAGTCGAGCTCATGCGTGTACTCGGAAATCCGCCGGTCGCCCGCGTTGTAGATGCCCACGATGATGAGCGGTTCCACTTCGCCGGCCTCGATGGCCGCGTCGGCCTGCTCGCGCAGAGCCCAGGTGCGGCCGGGGATGAAGGAAGTTCGCCCGTCAAAGAGGTTCTGCCCGTCCTGAAGGTAGAGAACAGGATAAGTGCGCTTGGGCAGCAAATCATAGCCCGGCGGAACGTAGACGATGAGGTCCCGCTTGCCGGGCAGGTAGCTGCTGGGGAAGGCGCGATGGAGCCGGAGCCGGGGATGCAGAGTCGCTTCGCCGGCCGTGAGCAAGCCCAGGAGCCCAGGCGGCGATGAGCTTGTGTCTGTGGATTGTGGTTCCAGATTCAATCGCCGAGGCCCTCTATTGCTGGTTCGTCTGCCGCCGGGTGAGGCGCTAAGAAAACATCTGCCCCGGCTGTTACAGTATCAAGAAATTGGCGGTTCTCCAATCGTCCGCTTTGAATCGGGAGACTTGGCGCAAAGAAAGCAAGTTGTTTTGGGAGCGCTCAAGGCGAGGTTCGTGAAATGGTTCGCGAGTATCACAAGTGGCATTCCAGCCGTCTGGGCAGAGAGATGGAACTGCTCGTCTTTGGCCACGCCGGCTTGCCCGTGATCGTGTTCCCCACATCCGGTGGAAGGTTCTTCGAGTTTGAAGACCGGGGGATGATCGCGGCTCTCTCCGGCAAGATTGACGCCGGCCACGCGCAGGTCTACTGCGTGGACTCCGTGGACATGGAGAGTTGGTACAACCGAGCCGTCTCTCCACGCTGGCGGATTGCCCGCCATGTGCAGTATGAGGACTACCTGATTCACGAGGTGACGCCGCTGGTTCGCCTCAAAAACCACGACCCGCATCTGGTTGCGCTCGGTTGCAGCTTTGGCGGCTATCACGCGGCAAACATCGCCTTTCGCCATCCGGATGTGTTCACGGGGATGCTCTCGATGTCCGGAGCGTTTGACATTGCCAACTTTCTCGGCGGCTACTACGACCAGGATTGCTACTACAACCTGCCTACTCACTATCTGCCCAACATGAGCGACCCATGGTTCTTTGACCACTACCGGCGAAACACCTACGTGCTGGCTACCGGCTGGGACGACCAGTGCCTGGGACAGAACCAGAATCTCGATCGCATCTTGAGCGCGAAAGCGATTCCGCACAAGCTTTATATATGGGACTCGCATAACTCCCACGACTGGCCGACATGGGAGCGCATGGTGCGGGACTATCTCTGAAGAGATCAGGGATCAGAGACCAGCGATCAGAGATCAGGGATCAGGGAACAGAGATCAGGGAACAGGAACAGGACCAGGGAACAGAGATCAGGGAATCGGAAGCTGCCGCACGGGTGAATGCCAGAGCGTATTTCAAAGATGGGCCTTGTATCAGGGCACGACTTCACAGCTTGCAGAGGAACTCAATCGTGCGGTAGGCCAGGGATTTATCCCTGGCATAGGATCAACGGGAATCACGCGGGCTTTAGCCCCTGAGGTATGCTTTTTGCCGCCTTTGACCCAGAACAGGCCTTTTTCCGCAGCCTGTTTATACTACAGTTGCAGATCGGGAATTCCGGAGGGAGCAGGGGGTTTCAACCCCCTGAATGAGAGCGAAATGACAGGGCCTTTACAGGCTGCGGAAAAACTCATTCCGGGGCGCAGAAAGCGTCAGGGCACGACTTTAGTCGTGCCGTAAGTGTCGCAGAATCAATACAGGCTTCAGCCCCTGCGGCCCGCTTTTCGGGTATTTCGGTTGAACTCGGGCCTTTTTCCGCGGCCTGTTTAGGCCCCGGGCCCTTGTCACTTTTCCGGCACAAGCCGCAAGTACAACTGTCGCATTTAGCCCCTGATGATCACCTTTTCCTGCCCGGATGCCATTTGTCCAACCGGATCTGGGGAACAGGCGCCAGCCAGCGCGGACCTGTCCGTTGGGACCCAGTTCACCATTCGGCGCCAGGTCGATGTGCATCCTCCTCAAAATAGGTGAACACAAATCATGCAAGATTTCGCCGTTGCCCCGTTCGCAGGGAGTGGACAGCGGCGATTTTCGCATTTTTACCGGGAACCATTTCGTCTCCGCCGGGGTCCAAGGAAATAGCATTCCAATATGTTGGTCCGAGGAGGACCCTATGCGCCGGATTCTTGCCGTCTTCAGTCTTGTTGCTTTTAGTCTTGCCGCGTTCACACTCGCCGCTGCCGCGCAGTCGCAAGCCGGGCCTGCAGCCAAGTCGAAACTCACCGCGCCGCAGGCGCCGTCTGCCCCACCGCAGGTGGTCAAAGACCTGCCGGTACGCAAGGTCGTGCTCTACAAAAACGGAGTGGGCTACTTTGAACACGCCGGGACGGTGAACGGCAACCAGCGAGTGGCCATCGACTTTACCTCGTCGCAGTTGAACGATGTCTTGCAGTCTTTGACAGTCCTGGACGAAGGCGGCGGCCGGATCAGCGGGGTCAATTACAACTCCACCACCCCCATCGAGGAGCAATTGAAAACGCTGGCACTGGGGCTGAAGGATTTTCCAGCGACGATCGCCCTCTACCAGGCCCTCCGCGGGCAGCGCGTTGAAGTGACCGGCGCGGGCGCTCCCCTTGCGGGCAGGCTCGTGAATATTGAATTTCGCAAGGAGACGGACAAGAACGGCCAGGCTTCCGACGATCATTACTTTCTCATCGTCGCGACAGATTCCGGAGCGTTGCGTACGGCGGAACTGACGGATTCCGTCTCGGTGCGCATGATCGACGCATCTCTGCAAAAGCAATTTGCCAATTACCTTGAAATCGTTGCCTCGGCGCAGGATCAGCAGGTGCGCCACCTGGTGCTGGAAGACCGCGGCGCGGGCGAACGCCAGTTGCGTGTGAGTTACATCAGCGCGGTTCCGGTGTGGAAGTCGACGTACCGGATTGTCTTCCCGCAAACTGCCAACGGCTCGGCAACCATGCAGGGTTGGGCGGTTGTGGATAACACGGTAGGCGTGGATTGGGACAATGTGCAACTTTCTCTGGTGGCGGGGGCGCCGCAGAGCTTCATTCAGCCGCTGTCGCAGCCGCTCTACACGCGGCGGCCGGAGATTCCGATAGCGACCAGCGCGCAGACCACGCCGCAGACGCATGAGGCGGCGGAGATGGAGTTGAAGTCGATCCATGGGTCGTTAACTACGCCCACGAGCCCACCCATGGCCCTGGCGTTCTCTGGCAGGAACTCCGCGCAATTGGCAGCAGTGAATGCGGGTCCAATGGCGGGGTTTGGTGTTGCCGGGATGGAGGGGCTGGGAGGGTCCGCGAGCGGGCGCATGGGTTCCGGCTCCGGCAACGGCTACGGCCCCGGCTCAGGCGGCAATGTTGGAGGTGGCCTCTATCGCGTTGGTGGCAGAGTCAGCCAAGTCTCCGACGCCATTCAGGAAGGCGACGTCTCCACCAACGCCTTCGACGATTTCTTCGAATACGCGCTGACGCAGCCGGTGACCATTCACAAGAACGAGTCGGCGATGGTGCCCATTCTGCAGCAGGAGCTGCCCGCCGAGCACGTAACGCTCTGGAGCCAGTCGGAGAACAAGGCGTTGCGGGCGCTGTGGCTGGAAAACAAGTCGAAGCTGACGCTGGATTCGGGCAGTTTCTCGATCTTCGAGAGCGGTGAGTTTGCCGGCGAGGGACTGCTCGATCCCATTCATCCCGGCGAGAAGCGGCTGCTGTCATACGCGGCGGATCAGGCGGTTCGCGTTCATCTCTCCGGCCATGACAGCGAGCGCACGCTGCACCATGTGAAGATCGGCAAGGGCGTGATCCTGGAAACGCAGATGGTTGTGGCCTCAATGAAGTACACGGCGAGCAACTCGGCGGACGAGGACCGGGTGGTTCTGTTGGAGCATGTGCGCCATAACGGCGACTGGACGCTGGACGACGGCTTGAAGGCGGATGAGACCTCGCCGAACCTTTATCGCTTCCGGCTGCCGGTAGCCGCGCATTCGACGGCGACTCTGGATGTGCGGGAGCGGGGGCCGGAGTACACGCAAGTCTGGTTGAACTCCAATTCCGACCAGACAGCGTATCTGCTCGACCTGGTGAAGCGTGCGCCCGACGCGCTCGATAAGCTGAAGCCGGTGATCGACGCCCAGACCGCTCTGGCAGAGCTAAACCGCCGCATCAACGAATCCAACCAGGCGGAACAGACCGCCGCGGCGGACGAGGCTCGCGATCGCGACAACCTGACCGCGCTCAAGGGCAACGATGCGGCCCGGCGCTTTGTGGACGAGTTGAACCGTGCCGAAGACCAGTTGCAGGCCACGCGCAAGCAGACCGCCGACCTTGAGGCGCAGAAGAAGACCGCCGTTGAAAAGCTCAACGAGTTGATCGCAGGCATCAGCTTCGACTGGGATGTGACGGCGAAGTGAGGGAACAGGGACCACGTCTCTGACCGTCTGGTTATGTACCAGTAAAAAGTGTAGCGCCG
>Ga0224553_1000675_pt1 | contig 13944 bp, 13 predicted proteins | sample 714S21014metaG_FD_179897 | JGI IMG/M metagenome (GOLD analysis project Ga0224553, IMG submission 179897) | Peat soil microbial communities from Stordalen Mire, Sweden - 717 S2 10-14 | ecosystem: Environmental > Terrestrial > Soil > Wetlands > Peat | place: Sweden: Norrbotten County, Stordalen... | reverse complement strand
CCATGATGGCCGAGTTGATTGTGACCAAAAAGGAGATCGCGCCTCAGCTCAAAAGTCCGCCGGAACCTCGCGGGGCAGGCCGAAAAGCCCCCGGCGCGGGTGGTCAACGATTGCCGTTGGCGGGAAGGTATGGGGCCGAGCATTGGATTCGATGGTTCTTTGGTTTGGGGGCGCTCTTGGCGGCGGGGTTCGCTGCCTCAGTTCGGACGCCGGTTGAAGGGAAGATCAGAGCGGACACGGCGGCGTGGACGCGGGCTATTCAAGGCCATTCGCAAGATCGGCGGCAGGGAAAGCGCCAGCGGTGCGGTCACGCTGGCCTCGATATGGCTTGCAGGGCATCTGTGATCTGCATGGATGACCGGCGTTCCGACATTGACGGTGGCGGCGAATTCCTCCAACGACCTTCCAACCCAAACAGGAAGGCGGCCATAGCCAATATAAAAAGCTCGCGCCGACGATTATCGGCGCGGGCGTGCCCAGCTAATACTCGCTGGGCAGGTGAATTACGTTGTTGGCGAAGTAGAGTTTCACTTCGTCAAGCGGGAAATCCGTGAAGGGAATCTCCTGCGTGTAGACAGGATTCCCATTGCCGTCATCGCAGTACACGGTCGCGCTACGGTCGGTGTGAACTTTCAAGTTCCAGACCTGGAACTCTTCGCCGGAAACGCGAGCATCATGTTGCTGGGCAATTGCGATGATGTCGAGCAGCCAGTAAGCGCCGCCCTGGTCGGCAAGAAACTTTGCGCCGTCCGTGAAGAGTACCGAGCGATTGATGCCGTGGCGATACCAGTTCTCGGAGCCGGTGAATTGCAGGAGTTGCGATTCGGAGAGTGTAGCTGCATTCGTCATATTGTGCCTCTTTCGTTGAAGTGTCCCCCGCGGTGGGGGCGAGAGCAGGCACAGTGCAGCCGTGACAAGCGCGGCAGTCATAGCTTTTTGGGGGAACCGCGACAAAGGAGTGGGGGAGCCAAAACAGCGTCATTGACGGCAAGCGACGGCGCTAAAGTGCCCTAGCCCCGCCGCTCTTTAGGGACACTCGAAAGAGGTCAGTATGTGCAGCTACACTCCTACTAGCAGTCTGAGGCAAGAACTGGGAATGGATCGCATGTGCAGCAGATCAAGCAACAGTGACCTGACCATTCATAAGCATGGGGAGCAGCCAGTCGCGGAGTTGCGTCAGTTCCTGATTTTCCTGTTCGAGCAGATTCTGACGTTGAAGGATCGGATTCACGGCTTTAGTGAATTGTTCTACAATGTCCGATTCAGGCAGAACGATCTTTACCGTCTTCAGCACCGATGCTGAAATCTCTTGGAAAGTCGAACCGGAGGCATACTGAATAATTGCTTTCATTGATCTTTTGACGGTGTAATAGATGAATCCTGTAGAATAACCATTGTTCGGAATAAATGACTTGAATCCCTGATTAGTTGTAAGCTCATTTCGTGCAATAGCCAAGTACCCAATAGGAGCGCGTGAACTGAGCAATACAGTCCCAGATGGGTACTTTTTCAATGAAGCGCTTTTGATGCCAGTGTCAGAGACATCCTGAGCACCACGAGTGATGAACTTCTTCCCTTGATTGTTTGACAGATCGTATGGCGTAATCCATGGAGTACCATCTGTGGTGAAATTCTCTTTTTCCTGCGTTGATGGAGTACTGCCACCGACAATTTTCCCCAGATCATTTAGAGTTCCATCCGTCCAACCATCTGGAATCTCTCTTTTCAACTTCTGGTTGTAAGCCATCTTGCCACGTGATGATTTGTAAGGCTTGCCTTTGGCGTTTGGGAAGTCGAACTGCACAAACCAGTAATCGTACTGAGTCTTCGCCATCGTTTCAAGCTCTGCATTGATGCGGTTATTGCATTCAATCTTAGCGTCAAGGCTGGAAAGAACGGCGGCAATCTTCTGTTGTACACTCACCTCTTTGGGAAGCCGTATAACAAAATTCTTGATGTCGTTCGAGTTGAGATTTTTTCTAACCCCAGACGATAAAGTGCGCAGCCCTTCATATTGGGTTTTCAGAAAATAGTACACATACTCATAGTCAGCCTGTTTTGGATCAAGCTCGACGTTGCAGCATGCTTGATTTGTGGCCATTTCGGCCTTAATTATCGAAATATTACCGCGAGTTCTTCCTTCGCCATACATGGCAATTGATAGAGTGTTTTTCGGGCACACCTTGATGCCTGTTTCACGCTGTGCCACCTCTGAGATTGTTTCGGTTGTGTCGTAAATGTACTTTTCACCCAATTGCTCCGTTTTCAACCATGGGATAGTTCCATTTTGCCAAAACCTTGGATTACTTCTTAATGGCGTTAATCCGCTCGAAACTCTTTTTGCAATTTTGAAGATCGGTCTAGCGAGCAAAGCGCACCCCCGCCAACTGTTTCCGAATCTCTCGATCCATTCCAGCAGATTTCTTGAACAGGTTCTCCAAGTTATCACTGAAGCCCCGCATCTTGGCTGCGAATTGCACAGGTGTTAGATCCATATACTCAATCTTCACGTCGAAGTATTGTCCTGCATTGAAGGAATAGTTCTTTTGGGCGATTTCGTCATATTCAACAACCACCGAGAAACCTTCCACTGCCTTTTTTCTGTTGAAGGTTGTAACGATGTGATCTTCTTCTTTTTCTGAGAGCAGCGTCTTTTGGTTCTTTCCATCCTTGATCTTCGTGCCAAGGTTGGAGGCATCAATGAGAACAACGCCCTCTTTATTGCTGCGGTCAATAAAGAGAATCGAGACATTGGTGCCAGTGGTGGCGAATATATTGCTCGGCATGGAGACTACCCCGGCAAGCATTTTCTTGTCTATCAGATGCTTTCGAATGCTCTTTTCGATGCCGCTTTGAGCCGTAATGAAACCGGTTGGTACAACCACTGCGGCCTTGCCGCCAGGTTTCAGAGAAAAGATAATGTGCTGAACGAAAAGCTGATAGATTGCCATCTTTTCCGTGGCCTTCTTCGGAATGTTCGGCACTCCTGCGAAGAATCGTTCCTTGTTTTCCTTGCTATCCAGGTCATTTCTGAAATCACTGAAATCCATCTTGAATGGTGGATTGGAGACGATGTAGTCAAACTTCTTCAGCACCCTGCCGTCCCGGTGGTACGGATGTGTCAGAGTGTTTCCCTGAATGATATTGGGAATCGAGTGAACCAGATTATTCAGGATGAGGTTCAGCCGAAGCAGTCCCGATGACTTCTGAGAGATGTCCTGTGAATAGATCGTGCAGCGCTGCTCGCCGATGGCGTGGGCAAGATTCATCAGCAGAGTACCGGAACCTGCTGAGGGGTCATAACAGCTTACGCTTTTGACCTTGCCACGCACACCTTCTGGCACAAGTATCGCCGCCATGATCTTGGCTACGGCGTGTGGTGTGTAGTACTCGGCATACTTGCCACCACTGTCTTTGTTGTAGTCCTTGATCAAGTATTCAAAGAGGGTCGCATAGAAGTCGTATTTCTGAGTAAAAATGCGCTCAAAGCTAAACTCTGCCAGCGTATTGATGATTGCGCGGCAGAAGCCGTCCCGCTTCGAGTGGTCAGTTATGTACTCGCTTACCCGATCAAACAGAGTGATCTTTGCGCCACCATCCGTTTTTACAGCAAAGATGTCATTGTTGCTGATGGCGATGTCGAGCAAGGTATCGTCGAAAAGCTTGGCAAACTGAGGCGCATTTTGGCGATTGTATAGTTGCTTAATAAAGTGCTCTGGCCTTAGACGAGCGGTGTCCGGCCCCATCTGGAGTTGAAGCATCTCAAGGTCGTTGGCGTTCAATTCAGAGAGAGCCTGCTCCCAGCCTTCCGCCTTGGCCAGCGCTGGCCGGATCTTCTTGGCCTCAAAGGCATACTTGTCATTGAGGAACTTGTAGAGAAAGACCTGTGTGATGATCTTGAACTCGTTGCCGTCGTTGCCCAGACCGTAAGAGGCGCAGATCCCCTTGAGGCTGTCGATCATTTGCCGAGTGCGATTTTCAAAATCCTGTGTTACCAAGTGCGTACCCCTGTTCTGCTGCCTGAAGCAAACTCGTTCATGTATTCGGCCACGACTAAATGATTGATGATCTTGGCGGCATCTGGATTGAGCTTGATATTTTGCCCTGTTTGAAACGACTCAATCACCAGAGGCATCATCATGCCGTCGAAATATCTCTCGTTGGCCATCAACTGAGTGTTCTGCAAGACCTGGTCGTCGGCTTTCTGCTTTACCCCAGAGAGAGCTTCACAAATCTTGCGCTCAGTTTCTGAGATCGTTCCGTGTTCCAGTAGACGCTTATGAATGCGTGTATACTTCGCGTCTCCCTGATATTTAGCCCGGAGCAGATTGTTCTGCCGATTCAACTCTTTGATCTTGTCGTAAATTGCATTCAGCGTTCCGATGTTCGAAGTCATCTCTTCCTGCGTGACCTCGTTGAGCTTCTTTTTCTTAAACAGTCTTTCCAGCTCTTCTCTGAGCGTGACGAACTTGGGGTCTTGAGGATCAAAGTTGTCAGCAAGGGCTTCACGGGTTCGACGCAGAGTGCTCTTGAGTTTGTCCGCCAGTACCAGTTCTTCTTCTCGAACTTTCCTGAACATGAACAGAACATCTTCAAGAGCGACATTGAGCAGGTTTGCAGTATCCGCGTTTGATTCGATGCTTTCCTTGAGATTGAGCAGGTCGAGGTGATTGCTGGTTTCTCGATAGAGCTGATTGAGCTTCTGGAAGTCTAGATTCTGAAGGAATGCATATGCGCCTTGCAGGCGAATGATGTTGTAGAGGTCGCGCGCGTCGGCTAGCGCCTTTTTGATCGCGAGCACCTTGGTGCGATCCTGGATTTCGCTGATCTGTCGCGAAAAGGTCTCGGCGTTTTCGATGTTGAACTGGAACAAGATGTCTTTGATCGATTCGATCTCCTGCGCAATCTCCTCGTCAGACTTGAACAAATTCGAATAATGTACCATTTCGTCGCCCAACTCCTCCTGGAGTTCGTCGAAATAGGCCTTATTGGTCGCGTCGAATTCTTTACGAATGTCGGCAAAATCGACAACGTAGCCGTAGCGGAAATCCTTATAAGGACGGTTGACGCGTGTTAATGCCTGAAGCAAATTATGATCACGGACCACACGTCCGAGGTAAAGCTTTTTAAGCCGCTTGGCGTCAAAACCAGTGAGCAGCATGTTGTAGACAAAAAGCAAATCGATCTTGCCGGCCTTGAAGTCCTCTACCCAGGCTTTGCGTTCCTCTTTGCTACCCACGTCGTGCAGAATCAGCGCACCGCTTCTTACCTTGTTTTCGTGTTTAGCCTGTGTTGATTGGCTAGCGTAAACATCGTTGAAAACGTCGAACATCTTCCTAGCCTGTTCAGCGCTGTCGCATACCACCATACCGCCAATAGTGGCGTCGTTCAGTGCGCAACGGCTCTTTTCAAAATCATTGACGACATAGTCGAGCATTGGCTCGATAAACCGCTTGTGTGCATAAATGAGCTTGCGGTCAATATCACCTTGCTGGAGTTGTATAGCAGCAAGAGCCTCTTGCAGGGAGAGTTTGTAGTTGGTTGCAATCTCCTCGCGGATCAAGCGCAAGGTGTATCCATCAGCGATTGAGGCGTTGTAGTAGTACTTGTGGATGTAGTTGCCAAACAGGATACGCGAACTGTAGTCGTCGCCCAGAAGCGGCGTACCCGTGAGTCCAATCTTGATTGCGTTTGTGTCGGACTGGCTCAGATTGGCTAGAAAGCTGCCTTTGGGGTTGTAGCTACGGTGCACCTCGTCAAGGAAGTAGATCCGCTGAATGCGGGTATCGTAATCCTCCGTGCGCACGACATCCGGATCATCCTGGAATTTCTGAATGTTGACCACTGTGATCTCTGGCCTACCAGATTGATTGTGTACAGCCCTGGTCGCCTTAATGTCGCGGGCAAAGGCGTCGCGTGAATCAATAGTGTGTACTTGCAGCCCACGGCAGGTAAACTCCCGCTGGGCCTGAGTAAGCAGGTCCAGTCTATCGACAATAAAGTAGAACTTGGAAATGATGCCCCTGCGCTGGAAGTAGTCGGCCAGAAAGCGAGTGTTGAAGTAGGCCAGCGCGGTCTTGCCGCTACCCTGCGTATGCCAGATGATTCCGTTGCGTACTCCGGCATCGAGTTTTCGCTCGATTGCCTTGGTGGCAAAAAGCTGCGGGTAACGCATGACGTGTTTTTGTTGACCGTCAACCTCATTTACATAGGCCAAGGAATATTGCAGAAGGAATGAAAGCCGTTCTCGACTAAACAGGGAGGTGCAGAGCCGATTAGTTGGTGTATTCGGCGATTTGTTCGAGATGAACTCTGGGCTGTGTTTGATAACGTTGAGGTTGTTGTCGCGGAGTACCTCGTTTTCAGCCGTATCGTCCTCGTCAGCCAGCAATTTTGTGAGATCGAGCTTTTCCTCCTCGCGGAAATAGTTGAACGTCGGCTTGTCATACGACGAGCTGGCATAAAACGCACCCTCTACTGGTTCTGGGGAGCCGTCGTCGTACTCCATATTGTTTGAGAAAACCATCAACTGGGTGATATTGATAAAGCGGCGGAAACGGGTATTCTGGGACCGCGTAATGATGCGGTTGCGCTCAGCCAATACGCCTTCACGATTATTGGGCTTTTTAACTTCAATGAAGATCAGTGGCATACCATTGATGAGCAAGGTGATGTCGGGGCGAAATTCGTCATCACCGTTCTTACAGGTTAATTCCGTGACTACATGAAAGCTGTTGTTTGCAAAATTTGCAAAGTCAATCAGCAGTGTCCCTGAGCGTTCAGTCAGTTTTTCGTAGAAAGCCTTACCGAGGTCTTCGTTTTCCAGAGAGAGCTTGACGTCGGCCAACAGTCGGTTGGCGTCTTCATCTTCAATGCCGGGGTTTATTCGCTTGATCGCGGTACGAAACAAGTCAGGAAAGATGTTAGTGCCTTCATCCCATACCGCATTCTTGAGCGAGAGGTAGCGATATCCGAGCCGTACGAGATGGAGAATACACGGGATTTTGATCCTAGAATCTTCACTAAAAACCGACATTCTTCACCTCCCAGTACATATTCTGCAAGAGCAGGCCGTCCGTCCAACACGAGATTACTCTCTGGTCTCTGTGCGGCTGAACGATGCGCCCAACGAGCTTGCGCGGCAAAGCAAGGCTCTTTCTAGCCCCCGTCCGGGTCGTAAGAACGTACTTCACGCCCTGCTGTCCTTTGTGGACCTCCCAACAGTATTGCACCGATACCTAAATGTCGGTTTCCGAATCTGAACTGGCAACAACTGGCCGATTTACTGAGCGACGAGATCTGCGGCACTTTTCGAGTCCCAGTTGAACAGTTGGTAATCCAGAAGCCAATCCATAGCCTGGATGCGGGGCTGCCCCGTTGGCTATTCTGAGAGAACCATGTGTGGCCGATTCGCCCGCAAATCAACGCAAGAGGTTCTAGCCGATTGGTTCGGCCTTGAACTCGAAGAGATGCCCTGTTTTGCGCCCAGCTACAACGCGGCGCCGCAAAGCGTCCAGCCGGTGGTGCGCCTGAATCGCGACTCCGGCAAACGCGAGGTTGCCTTGCTGCGCTGGGGCCTGGTGCCCTTTTGGGCAAAAGACGCAAAGATCGGCTACAACACCATCAACGCCCGCGCCGAAGATGTTGCGTCGAAGCCGGCCTACCGGGATGCGCTCAAGAAGCGGCGCTGTCTGGTGCCCGCTGACGCCTTCTACGAGTGGCAGCGCCTCGATCCCAAGACAAAACAGCCATTCGCCTTTGCGCTCACGTCCGGCGAGCCGTTCGCCTTCGCCGGCCTGTGGGAGAGCTGGCGCCCCAAGGAAGGCGCGCCGCTGGAGACATTTACCATCCTCACCACCGATCCCAACCAGCTCATGGAGCCAATCCACAACCGTATGCCCGTGATTCTGAAACCGAAAGACTATGATCGCTGGCTGGACCCCGGAGACCCGGCGCGTCCGCCCGTGGAACTGCTGCGCCCCTACGCCTCGGAACGTATGAAAGCCTGGCCGGTGAGCGACAGCGTCGGCAACGTGCGCAACAACGGCCCGGAATTACTCGATGTTTCGATCTGAACATGATTGCAGCACGTGACTTCAACCCGCTGTCATTGAGCCGGTTTGGGAGACCTGGCGGCCCAATTCTGGCCGCCTTCCCTACGCTCAGTTCTCCCGCCTGCGCGCTTGTTTAGACACAAGGCTGTTTGGCTGGCCCAGAAACACCTCTGAGGGCAAGTACCTTCGCAGCTCTCCGCAGAGTGGGCAGGGCACTACGATGGGTTGGAATGGGAACTCCCCCACACCTGCCGGGACATCCCGCCTGCACCTTTTGCAAGTGACGACGAATTGCTTACGCTCCAGGATTGGGAACCCAAAACTCATTGGCTGAGTATAGGCGAATATATGGCGAATTGTCATCCACAGGGGCGAGCGACGTAGGGGTGGGCGGTTAGGGTTCCTGTCGGTACTGGACACCTTCGTATTCGGTGATCGAATTGGCGAACGCGATACGTTTTGCAATACGCTGGTTCTGGGGGATGACGTGCTTACAAGGACTTAGGGAGCCACCGTTGTCTTGTAAGTTATTGAAACTCATAGTGTTGGGTCTATGGCATAGAAGAGTCTACTCTAACCTGGAATTCCTCCAGGTTACATGGGCGTATTCAGGGGATCAATCTAGCAGGACCGGGTTAAAGTGATCGGAATCATGTGGATGAGCGCATTGGGCTGAAGTCAACAGTTGAAGTCTGACGTCGCCGCCGGTCAGTAAACACAAGCCGGCATCTCTTTACTGATTTCGATACCCGGCGTCTAAGGCAGATTGAACCGCCGTCAGCCTGCCCCATTGAACGATTGCACCCGCGTGTACCTATTCGACAACTGCGAGAGCATCGGGAGTCCAAAATGGGTCTCCTAGCTCATTCAGAGAATCGAAGTGCTTACAGTACGCAGGCAGGTAAGCAAGCTTGTTGCTGGGTGCCACTGTCTGCAGATCGCCATCGTATTCCAACAGCAATGGCGTCGCTTTATGGGTCTCCCATGGCGTAACGAGTTTCATAAACAACCCAACGGCGATGGAAGCGAGGGTTCCGTTCGGCCACACGACCTGCGGCTTTCCGCCCGCTGCACCATAGCGTGCGGCCTCTTTTGCTAGCGCCTCATCGGTAACTAGGCCCATACACCTCATGCAGGGCTTACCCGGCATCGACAACATTACCTGACCGCTGATCGAGAATTCGCCGCTCGACTCGTGGACATCCATGCCAATGTCAATGAGAGGTATGAGGAACCTTCGTGCGAAGCCTTCCAGTTCGCTGCGACAGCCGATAGAATCAACACACGCGAAGATCACATCGACATCGCGAAGCTCGGCAGTGACTTCAGTCCAATTTGCCCGACGTTTGATGGTCTCTGCGGCGGGATTCACGGCCTTAATGACGCGTTCTGCGATATCTATTTTGGCAGTACCGAGCCGGACGTCTTCCATGGTGGCACCAACGAGCCGGTTGAGGTTCGTGTCATCGATGAAATCGGGATCGATGACCAGGAAATTGCCCAGCCCGATATGGGCCAGCTGCTGCGCGATGTGGGAGCCGCCGCCCCCCAGACCAACGAGAGCGGCTCTGGAACGGCCCAACACGATCTCTGAGCCTGCCCCAAGGAACGATTGGCGCTGCAGATTCAACTTGTCACCCATTCGTCACCTTCCATGTACATCGCATCGGACTTCCGACAATCGCAACCTCCACGCCGGACGGTGAGGGGCTACCAGGAATCCAGCATTGACCTACCGCAGAATCAAAACTGAACACAACCGCTCCATGAGGGAGGCTGGGCTGAACGTTCCAGAAATCCGGCACGAACAAGGCGTTCTCACGGAGGTCCGTTTTGCTAAACCGAGGCCTCCCGCGATGTTCGTGTAGGTGGACGTGAACTATGGAAACAGCCTCCATGTAGGCCGCCTGCAACACCTTGCGGAGGCCGGAGCGGCCTACCGTTGCTCCCGCGGAGGGATCGTTGACGTAGTCTTCATTCTCCACGTGATGGACTCCCCCGGCGAGCAGAAACAGTGAGGTGGCCGATAACGCCGGCCGGCACTTCAGAAATGCGACTCGTTCTCCGGCGAAATCGTGTGGTTCGCGCAGTCGCTGGACCAGATCGTCGTAGAGTGTCGCGGTTAGCTTCAGGATCGTTCTCATCGAAGACCTCGCAGATGTTCGGCGAGTATTTCGGCAGGACGCAGGTGGGCTGGCACCTGGTTCCATGACCAAGTCCACCAAGGTTTGCCAAGCACAGCGTGAGAGCTCCAGTTCGCGCCCCTGCCGGTCACGGCATGCGGCAGGAAAAGACGGGTTGTGTAGCCTGTGTGCTGGCCCAGGCAGAGGAGAGCCTGCATTTCGCGCGGTGTGCAGCCTTCGGGAAGCACGAGGCGAGGAAGGAAGACGAAATCGACTCCGCCCTCCACCATCGGCGTCACGTCGCCAAAGGCCGCACGCAGTTCATCGAGTTGCTCCGGGGCGACCATTAGGACGACTGCCCCTGCCGCACATGGCTGACGAAGATCTCGCCTCCATTGACGTGGACGGTGCCGTTGTCGGGAAGCTCCTTGAATTCGCCGACGACGACCTCATCCAGCACGCGGGACGGATCGACCCCAAGGACCCGCTTCAGGTCGCTCACCGTGTACGTCCCGGCCTGGATTGTCTTCGGCTTGTTGTCGATGGTCACCTGGACGAGCTTGGGCGCCGTGGTGAACTTCTCCACGCCATGCTTCCGGAGGTTCGCTTCGGCATGGGGAGAAATCAGCTCGGGCTCACCATGCCGGTAGCTTTCGAAGACCTCGAACACGAGGTGGCCGTCGCGGCCGGCCAGATTGAGCAGCTGGTTCCCGGTGATATGGGCCTTGGGCCACTCGTGGTACTGGTTGTCCACTTTGATCCGGTAGGCGCGGGCAGGCGGCACTGGCTGCCCATGCAGGCAGCAGTGCTCAATATCCGCAAGTTCGACTTCAATCGCAGCCAATTCCACCGCCTCGATGGCGACTGCCTGCTCGACAACACCCAGTTCCTGGTTGAGTCTTTCACTATTCATAGATTTCTCCGTCTCTGCGGCTTGCGTGCATTTGGTGCCGGTCGCAGCCGCTCTCACTGGGTAAAGCGCACCTCCTTCCTTTTTTTGCCATGGGATGGCAAATAAACCTGCGGCCTGCGCTTTAATGGATAGATAGGGAGTGCTTGAGGCCATTCATGAACGAAACGGAATACCGAAGGCTGCTCAAAATCCTCACAGTGCGTGCCTGCCGCGCCCTGAGCGTCGCTGCGTCGAAGGGGGAGACCTGGGTTCTCGCGGAATCCGGTAAGTCCCCTGCCGACTATGCCGCAGAGACGCTCATCCGCTGGGGTACGAATCAGCTTCAGTTCTCGGGGACGCCAGAGGCGCTCGTGGCCTATCTGACGAAGGTGATGACGAACGCGATCATCAGCACGCTGCGGAAGAGAGAAGTGAAAACGAGCCGGAATGGCAAGACGAGGATGGCCGACGAACTCACCGAAGACTCCTCTTCTCAATCGAAACCAGAGACCCTGTTCGATCTCCGTTCGCTGATGCGTGACGACGCGTTTCGCGAGGCGCTACGTCAATGCACCGCAGACGACGATGCCTTGCAGGAGTACGTCCTCGCGATCGAGATGTTCGAGGACACCATCCCGGCAGCTCGCGATATCGCCTCGCTGCTGGGAGTTCCGGAGACCGAAATCTACAAACGCAGGAGAAAGTTAGCTCGGCGACTTGGAAAGCATGGTTTCACCGCATCGCGCCGCAGGAGCAAGGTATGAAGAAAAAGAACGAGGAAAATCGCCACGCGGAATCGTTCGAGGAAAGTCTCGAAACCCTCTTTGGACGAGAAGCAGAGCTTACCGATGAGGAGCTCGACGAAGAGTTGGGTGCTTGCGGAATCGATTCCGCAGAACTGCAAGCCAACGTCCATAAACAGCTCTTCGACTACGCGAATCATCATTACCGAACGTTGGACAGAGACGTTCCAGAAAATCTAGAGAAGACGCTACGAGCACTCCGACCTCCGAGCGCTACGGAAAAAGCGAAGGCTGTTGTCAGGACGGCGGAAAATCTCGTCGGTAGCTTTCTGGATACGGCAAAGACTATGTCGGCAGAACTTTTGAGCACGCCCCTGCCTACTCAGACAAGGCACCCTCAATTTGCTTTTCGCAACAAAAAGGAATTATCGGCGGCGGACAAGGACCTCCTACAGAGCGAGCAAGAGGACGTCGATTCCTCCGACGAATCATAAAGGGAGAGGCCCGATGAACAAAGAGGTCGCGATCGAACTGCGACGCAGATTGCAGATCAAAGGAGCTCTCCGCCTCGATGACATCACCAAGCCGCTCGGCATTTCTGTGAAAGAGGTGGAGTCGGACGGCTTCGACGGAGCACTCGTACGTCGGTCCTCAGGAGTAGGCGGTCGAATTCTGGTGAAAAGAGGCATCCGAGAGCTCACTCGAAAGCGGTTCACCGCGGTACATGAAATCGGGCACTACCTCCTCCACAAAGACTCGGATAGGGTGTCGTGCGGTACGCTGGATATTGCGAACTGGACCAACTTCGAGGCCAATCCTGAGCACGAAGCGGACGAGTTCGCTTCGGAGCTCTTGCTCCCGAGCGCCGAGATGAAGGCCTCGATTGGAACACAATGGCCCTCGCTCAAACTTGTCAGCGATCTTGCTGAGGAGTTTGAAGCGAGCCTGACGGCCACGATCCGGAAATATTGTGAAGTTGCGACGCAAAGCTGCGCTGGAGTCTGGGTGCAAGACTCGCGCGTCCGCTGGTTTTCCGGTTCCGCCAGTTTCCCACACTGGATCAAAGTCGGCGAAGAGTTGGATGCTGGTCTCCTCGACTGCAACACGCCTATAAAGGAGATGACCGAAGTGAGAGCCTCGGAGTGGATTCCTGCTTTCTCCGAAGATAAGGATTCAACGCTTCTCCAGGGATGTGTGAGAATGCCCACCTACAAAGGCTCCCTCATTTTGCTGTGGGCAAATCGCCCGCTCAAACATCGAAGCGCAGAGGACGAGCTGCTCGAAGAGCTGGATACGAACCGGTTCGACAGCTATCGGCGTGAACGTTGGCCAGGCAAATAGCGAGGCCAGACGCCTCATGAGCGGGAACGTCGCAGGCCGTAAAGGAGAAAAGTGCAGGAAGGGGAGGAACGAGGCTGTTACGAAACTCGCCGACCGCCATTCTGTTGGCCCGGATTACTGACGAGAAGCTGATTTCCTATCACTGATCCATCTGGGTTGATGCCAAATCACCGAGTCACTCAACGAACGCCCCATAGTGCTGCCGAGTAAATGACGCCAATCTCATTGTCTGCGGTCCAGGGCCAGGTTAGACGGAGGCTGAGGGTGGCGAAGGCGTTGATCCGACGCCGAATGTTCGTTCACCGGGCATAGAAAGAGGCGGCTCCGAAGAGCCGCCTCCAGGTTGCGCTGGTGCTACTTGGCCTTCTTGGCGGGCTTGGCCGCCTTGCTCTCGCTGGCTTCGATCGGTGCCGAGTAGTCGATCTTGCGGATGTAGTCGGCCTTGATCGAGAAAGTCTTGTGCTCCACGCCGTCAGCCGTGTACGTTTCGGGCTTGAGCTTGCCTTCAACGATGACCGGCGTCCCGGCCTTGAGAGTGGCTGCGAACTTCGCCAGCGGCCCCCAAACCTGAATCTGGAACCAATCGGTGTTCTTGTGCTCGGTGCCGTCCTTGTCTTCCCACTGCTCGTTGACGGCAATACTGAAGTTGACTACATCGCCGTTCGGGGTGGACTTCTTTTCGGCGTCTTTGCCGAGGTTGCCTTCGAGGTGGACGTTGTTTTTGTAGCTGGACATGATGTTCTCCTTGTGAATTTGGTCGCGAGTGAATCGGGACATACTGCCGGAACGGA
>Ga0224553_1000668_pt1 | contig 14086 bp, 12 predicted proteins | sample 714S21014metaG_FD_179897 | JGI IMG/M metagenome (GOLD analysis project Ga0224553, IMG submission 179897) | Peat soil microbial communities from Stordalen Mire, Sweden - 717 S2 10-14 | ecosystem: Environmental > Terrestrial > Soil > Wetlands > Peat | place: Sweden: Norrbotten County, Stordalen... | reverse complement strand
TACCTTCCTCGATTACTTATCTACGCGGTCATAACACTAGCAGCCAATTATTGCGCGATAAGGGTATATCCCGCTGATCAAGCTCTGCGTCGATTTGCTGCACAATCTTCTCCGGGAGACGGACGGTCACTGGCACCCGTGCCGTCGCCGGTTGCTTCGCCACTCCATTTTGTGACTTGCGGTGCATGATGACATCATAGTGATGTCATTCTCGATTGCAAGTCTTTGGTGAAATCCGCTGGTAGAACGCATTGCCGGGAGCCCTGCTGCAGGTTGAGCCTCTGCCCAGCTTTCGAGGGCGGTGAGATGGCCATAAACCCATACGTTTGTGGCTAGTCTAGGCCGCCGATGCCGACGTCCTGTTTTCAGCAGTTTACGGAGCCTGTTGCAGCACCCTTCGTGGCTAGCAGCGATTTGGCAAGTCGCTCGCGCCCATGGCATATCCAGGGCGATGATCAGCAAGGTTCTGCGCAGTTAGCGACAAACCGCGATTCCGGTCACGGAATATCCCGGGGCGGTCGACGTCAATTGGACGCCGTCCGATCTGACGACCTTCGAGCTTGGCCCGACGCATGCCGGCGCGCACTCGTTCGATGATGAGATTGCGTTCGAGAGCGGCAATCGCTCGATGGTTACAATATTCTCTCGAATGCCGACGAACTCGACTTCCAATCGGTTCGGCTCAGGTGACAAGCAATGTAAGGCGATATCCTTGAATGCAGAAAATAAGTGGGTTGCAATGGAGGATGGGCTGGCAAGCAAAGCACCCACGTTTCGCCGGTCGGGCGGAGAATAGCCCACTGGGTGTCTGGGATACTCAAGTTGGAGCCGCAAGCTTTCGATCTTCTAACGGATTGAAATTACGGCGTACAACGTTGTGGGCCTTGGGCGATGTTTCTCTCAGTCCCCACGCTGCCCTTTTGTTCTCGTCATCGGATATTTAATGGTTGTAAACGGGTGTAAATGGATATTTCCTTGCCTTTGGGTGAGAAATGATTGCCGTCAAGGCAATCGAGGATGCGACCGGAACTAACCGCAACACGATCAAGGTGCATGTGAAGAAGTTGGCGGAGCAACACTATCTGCTACAGGTCGGGAAGGGACGCGGCGCACGCTACACCCTCAAAAAATAGGCGGCCTGATGGCCACCCTCTGGTACTCCGAATAGCAACTCTCGAGCTTTTCCACTGTTGGCGATCACGGATCAAGGAATCTGTAAACGATACCTTGTAGCACAACTAGCACGCCACTGTGCAACATTATGAATGACGGAGATTCCTATGGCTCAGGCGGTTAGATTCCAAGTTTCTACTGCGTCAAGGCGTCCGAAACCCACAGCGACGGGCCGCCGACTCGACGATGCATTGGCGATCGCTGCGGAGCAGGGGTTACTTGGCGGCGGACGGACGGTCACCGTGCGCGGACGCATGCCATCCCTTCTCGTAGAGAAGGCAAAGAAGAAAACCGGCATCCAATCTGCCTCAAAACTGATCGAAGCCGCGCTGGCGAACATTGTCGCCACGAACGATTACGCAGACTGGCTTCTTGCCCGGGGCGGTATGGTGAGCAGGGATCTCGACCTTGAGTTCTAGTTCCGCATTCCAGCAATCGCTACGACGCCTGAAACCGGAGAACGCCAAAAGAGACTAGCGCACCGCGGTCGCTCGCAATTGCTATTTCCGCCCAGGCTCAACCCACCGTTACCTGTATTTGAGCCGCTCATGTTGTGTGTCGGAAGGAGAAGAGTTGGGCGGGTTTGCGCCCCGTAGCTTGCATCTCTTTTGAAGGCTTGACGAGGCCGAGCCCCAAAACCTTCCGCCGGAAGTTTCTCTTGTCGAGTGGTTTTCCCAGGATCGCCTCGTGGAGCGCTTGCAGCGCGCTCAGCGTGAACTTTGCTGGAAGCAACTGAAAGCCGACATTGGTGTACTCCAGTTTGTTCCGCAGCCGGTCTACCGCATACTCCACAATCCTCTTGTGATCGAACGCGAGCGGCGGCAGAGCGGAAACCGGGTACCACCCGGCCGTCGCTGCATCTGTCCCAGCCAACAGCGGCGATTTGTCAGTTGGAACCAGCGCGTAATATGCCACTGTTACCACTCTGCCGCGCGGGTCGCGGCCGGGATCCCCAAACGAGTAGAGCTGCTCCAGGTAGACGTTCTTGGTTCCCGTTTCTTCAAAGAGTTCGCGAAATGCTGCTTGTTCCAGTGTCTCCTCGGCCAGGACGAAGCCACCCGGCAAGGCATAGAGTCCTTTGAATGGATCGATGCCTCGCTCGATCAGAAGCACTCGCAGCGTCTGCTCGTGAACCGTAAAGACAACAATATCGACCGCGACCTGGATTGTTTGCTGCTTCATGCGATAACCAGCCTCGCTTTTTCTGCCGAGCGTTGAACGTGGAGGATTGCGCCTGAATTAAACTCTACCGAATCCGCTTCGATGCCGTCACTAAAGACACATCCGCCCGATGGCATGGTCGATTCGACCAGCAGTTCCTCTCCGTTGCCGATCCACCCGGTCACCAGATCAGCAGTCGAATGCCGACTAATGAAGGGCTCCCGTGCCACAAAGAATAGTCGCGGATCTTCCCAGTCCATGTGAATGCGTTCGAGCGGGGTCCCGCCCATCGCCGTCGCTAGGCCGCCCGCCATATTGAAGACCGACGAAATCCAACCCGTGCTGCCCGCTCCTGTACACACCAGGATGCCGCTCGATGACTGATACTCGGTCTTCCCCTGCAGCGTGATCTTGTATCGTGCCGAGATATGGCTGCTCGCTCCGATGAAGAGGTCATTGAATGCCAGGATGCGTTGCCCATCCTGCAAACGCGCTTCGGCCATCGTCACCTCTCTCATGTGCTCCTTTCCTCCAAGCACAGCCGCAATCGCACCCCGCACATCTGTCGGCAGGAACGGCATCAGGATGCCGTCGAAGCGCTCAGGATCCGGATTGACTGCGACAATCGGCTGCCCCTTCACGTACTTGGCTGTGTTGGCAACCACGCCATCCTGCCCCAGCGTCACGATCAGGTCCTTTTCAGTGAAGAGCACTGTTGGCACCAGGCTCCGATCGAGAGCGTGGACCTTAAGCTCGGACGGAAGAGATCGCCGCGTCTCCTCCACCGCCGTGCGGTACACGGTGTCCTCACGCTCGTACTCTCCGAAGTCACCGCCAGCGTGTTCGATATAGAACCGAGCTTGCCCAACGGTGTTGAACCGTTCAACAAGCTCGGCAAGCCGGGTCTTCCGGGTAATGACAAATACCTTTTCGAACATGGCTAGTTCCTCTTCTTGCTCATCAGTCCCTGCAAGAGGTCAGGAGAGATATTCAACTCTCCGATCTTCTGAGCATTGCCAGCAAGCTCCTGGAAGGCAAGTGCGATCACCTGCCCGGCGTCGAATCCGCCAGGCGAGATGAGCATGAGCTTCTTCCAGTCCATCGTCTCGATCGCCTTCGCGGTCACTTCCATGGCGTAGGCCCGGCTGTCGGCGTCCTTCTTTTCGTTCGCCACTTTCTGGTCCATCAGCAGCGCCCGTTGCTCTTCAATCGCAATCTCGGCAGCCATCTGCGCCTCGCGGATCTGGCGCTTCTTCTCTTCCACAGCGAGCTCGGTGTTCAGTTCGCTTTCCTTGATGCGCCGTTCCTGCTCCACCGCCGCGTTCCGTCGCGCGTAGATTGCTTCATCCGACTTGCGTTGTAGCGCCTCGCGTGCCCCGGCTTCCAGCGCCTTCGCCATCTCCGGCGTCGGCTTGATGGAGATTACGGCCACGCTCATGATCTCGACTCCGAGGCTCGTAATTGACTCAGAGGTCTTCAGAGCCTCCGAAACCTCCGCACCAATCGCCGTTGCGCTGATCAGTACCTCCGGAAGTGTCATCCGCTGGGTCACGGCCCTGGCGGCGACCTGAGCCTCCTTCACCAGCCGCTCCTGCAGCTTCAACGGCCCATCGGCGAGGTACTGTGCCTTTGAGCCAATGCTGAAGTCGAGCAACGACGCGACCTTCCTCGGGTCAGCCACCCTGTAGGTCAATTGACCCTGGACCGTCGCCTGCTGGAAGTCGGCGGTGCTTTCCACAAAGGCAAATGGAGCGTCGGTACTCCCCATCGGAATTGCGGCAATGGTCGCGCTCGGCGCGTAGTAGAAGAAGGACAACCCCAGGCCTTCGCGCCGGATGCGACCCTGTTGAAAGTGGAGAGCGTAGTGGGTAGCTGGAACCTTTACGTAGGAGAAAAGCATGGCATGTACCTCATTAGTGTCTTACTGACACTATAATGGTGTCTCTATGACACTTTGTCAACAAGAATCTTCGACGCCTTCTCCCAATGCCGGCGATTGCCTGATCCGACAGTTGGCCTGCGAGCCTCTACACACTAAACATCAATGATGTGTATCTTGCCCGCGGGCTTCAAAGGTTTGTACTGTTCGTTGAGGTATGCCGCATTTGCGAAGCGAGTGGCTCCGCTCTCAAAGGTTCCTGCGCCGCCGTGAATATGGCCGAATAGATGCACCCTGGGCTTCTTCTCCACTACGGACTCGAGTAGCTCCGCGCATCCGAGGTGCTCTCCGCCTGGTGCGACCTGGTCGAGAATCCCCAACGGTGGGCCGTGCGTGATTAACACGTCCAGGTTGTAAGGGATTTGGTCCCAGTACCGATTCGCCCCCGAGCCACGAGGGTACATGAAAGCCCAATTCAGGAACTCAGGGGTGTAGGGCGACCCCCAGAAGGTGACATTGCCGATCGTGACGCCAGCGTTCTCAAGGTAGATCGCATTGGTAAGAAGGGAGCGGGCTTCTTGCGGGGAGTTCTGGAAATACCGGTCGTGATTGCCGGCGCAGACCACGCAGTGTTTGAACGAGTGCGCTCCAAGCCAGCGATTGAAGGACCGGATATCCTCCGGATCATACCCAGAGTTCATAAAATCGCCAGCATGCACCAGAACATCTCCGTCAGGAAGATCCTCTATCCGGTTGTGGAGCCCGTGGGTGTCTGAAATCACTACAAGTCGCATTGGTTTAACCTCGATATCTCGAACGATGACATCGCCGAAGACGCTGATTTGTTATTGTGTGACGATCTTGGAGATGAGTGGGAAGGTGTAATTCCCCCTCTTGATGTCGCCACCAGTGCATATTTCATCGACTGGGCAGTCGGCAATGGTTTTCATTTTGAAGTATATAGCCAATATTCTGGCTGTTACAATATATAATTGGCCATAAGAGGTAATATATTGGCTATCTATCTCAAAACTGTGCAAGAGGTGCAGGCAGGAATTGCAGGGCGGTTCAAGGCCCGGCGTCTTGCCATGAACCTGACGCAGAGAGAACTGGCGGCGCGCTCGGGCGTGACCTGGAGTTCGCTGAAGCGATTTGAGCGCGAAGGGTTGATCGCTCTGGGTTCGCTTCTGAATCTGGCCTTGGCGTTGGATTGCCTTGACGATTTCGACAAGCTGGCCGGGGAAAGCCAGCGAATCCCAGCCGCCCAATCGCTCGACGCCCTGCTGGCCACGCCAACGTTGCGGCGCAGAGCGACGGGCGGGAAAGGACGCAGCCATGGCATATAGCCCGATAGAGTTGCTGACCGTCTATCTGGACGCACGCAACCAACGCCGCAAGGTTGGACGCCTCGCGTTCAAGGATAGGCAGCTCCTTTTCGAGTATGACGCTTCATTCATCGCTTCAGGCATCGAGTTGTCGCCGATCAAACTTCCCCTCAGGCCTGGCATATCCGTTGCCGACACCACGATCTTCGACGGCCTGTTCGGCGTATTCAATGACAGCCTGCCGGACGGATGGGGCCGCCTTCTGCTCGACCGCACGGTGGAAAAATATGGTATCCACCGAGGTCAACTGAATCCGCTCGACCGGCTTGCCTATGTGGGACGGCACGGCATGGGCGCTCTCAGTTACGAGCCGGAGTTGGGTCTCGAAAATACCGATGATGTTCCGCTGGCGCTCGACAGAATTGCTGAGGAATCAGCCGCCGTGCTGGCTGGAGAAAACGAAGAGGTATTCGAAGAGTTGCTGCGGCTCAATGGCTCCTCTTCGGGTGCCCGGCCTAAAATCGTGGCGCAAGTGAGCCCCGATAAGAAAAGAATCATTCACGGCCAGCAGCAATTGCAATCCGGCTTCGCGCACTGGATGATCAAGTTTCCGTCTTCCCAGGACGCGCGGGACATGGGGGCTATCGAATACGCCTATAGCCTGATGGCAAAGGATGCAGGTGTGGAGATGCCTGAAACCCATCTTTTCCGCACGAAAAGGAACAAATATTTCGGCACGAAACGCTTCGACCGGGACGGCGATGCCCGCATCCATATGCATAGCCTTGGCGGTCTGATACATGCTGATCATCGCAGTCCTAGCCTCGACTACGACACGGTTCTGCGCGTGACCCTGGCGCTCACCAGGAATATCCAGGATGCCGAAAAGTCCTATGCGCTGGCCTGCTTTAACGTCCTTGCCCATAACCGCGACGATCACGTGAAGAATTTTTCGTTCCTTCTCAACGCGAGAAACGAGTGGATTTTCGCGCCCGCCTACGACCTGGTCTTTTCCTATGGCCCGGGCGGCGAGCAAAGCATGCTCGTCATGGGCGAGGGAAGGAATCCTGGCACGACCCAACTTCAAGCATTGGGCAAACAGCATGGGATAAAAAACGCGCCGGAGATTCTGGCGAAGGTAGAAAGAGCCGTGGCCAATTGGCCCCGCTATGCCGAACTGGCAGGCGTATCGCGAAAATCAACCAAAGATGTCGCAGCCAAGATCAAGTTGCTGTGATCGTCTACATTCTTTTTGTCTAGGCGACGGACGGATCGTGAATCGAATACCCCGGATCCCGTCCGTTGATTCTGCCGACGTCTCTGTTCGCTGACGGCTAACCTCGGCAACCATCCTTGGCACGGTTGCACCGTATTCTCACAGCGAAGTCGCTGTACGCCTGTGGCCGCAAGACGTGGAGACTGGGTATACTCAGCAAATTCCTCCGGAGGCCGCTGCGATGCCCGGGATTCTTCCTCAAATTCGACACGTCGTTGTGGTCATGCTGGAAAACCGCTCCTTCGACAACCTGTGCGGCTGGCTCTACCAGGGCGCGCCCCAGCCTGCGCACTTCCTGCCCGCGTCTTCTTCGGCAACACCTTTCAACGGCCTACGCCCCAGCCTCTTCAACCCGGTCCAGAAGTCCTACTTCACCGATCAGTCCGGCCCAACCTATCCCATTTTTCCGCAGGCCAACGCCACCAATATGCCTAATCCCGACCCCGAGGAGGATTACCCCAATGTGAACTATCAGCTCTTCGGGCCCGAATCACCCAATCAGAATCCCCGCTGGCCGAACCTCGGCTTCGTCATCAACTACGCAAATGTCACCGGCACAAACATACCCGTGCAAGTTATGGAGTCCTTCAGCACAGTCCAGGTGCCCATTCTTTCATCCCTGGCCCGCAACTTCGCCATCAGCGATGCGTGGTTCTCCTCCGTTCCGAGCAACACCTGGCCGAATCGCAGCTTCTTCCATGCCGGCACTTCCAACGGAAATGTTGTCAACGGAACCACTCCCGATCCCTTGGCATGGAACGTCTTCACCATCTTCAATGTGCTCGAGGGAATGGGAGTCGATTGGCGGATCTACACCGACACCGTCATCACGCCGTCGCTCACTTGGCTGATGTCTCCGCAACTCTGGCCGTATGCGCTGACGCGTTTCGGCCACTTCGATGACTTCCAATCCGCGTGTGCCTCCGGTTCGCTTCCACGGTATTCGTTCCTCGAGCCCAGCTTCGTGGACAAGCCTAATGACGAGCATCCACCGCACGATGTCGTCGCCGGAGAACAGTTCCTCTGGGCGATCTGGCAGGCGGTCAGCAAGTCCCCCGCGTGGCCCGAGACCTTGCTCCTGATTACCTACGACGAGCACGGCGGCACCTACGACCACGTGATGCCACCCTGGGGAGCTGCCTCCCCGGACGACAAGAGCAGCCCAGGGGAACAGGGTTTCGGTTTCGACCGCTTCGGCGTGCGCGTGCCCATGATCGCCGTCTCGCCGTGGATCGCGCCGGGTACGGTCTTTCGCTCCGATACTTCCGGCCCTTACGACCATACCTCCGTGCTCGCGACGCTCCGGGACTGGCTCTCGATCCCGTCTGACAAGATGCTGGCGAGCAAAAGAATTGCCGCGGCGCCGACTCTGGCTCAGTTGCTGACGCTCGACCAACCACGCACTACCCTGCCGGCCATCTCCCAGCCCGCCGTGGAAGTCACCGAGACGTCCACGTTCCTTCCTCCAAATACGCTTCAGAAGAGCATGGTCTCTGCGCTGGCTGTCCAGCGCAACGCCGATCCCGATGCTGCCCTAGCAAGCGTGCAGACCCGGCAGGATGCCATCAACTACCTGCAAGCGGGTACCGCTGCACCCTGAATTGGCCGAGTTCGACTCGGTGCACGCCCGGCTCTCGGGTACAGCAGAGTCGTCGACAACGGTTCGTGACCACTAGCGCATTTATGGGAATCGACGCGGGCACGGGTTTCTTGCCCGTTTGTATTTCTGTTCATGAATCATGAACGTGGATAATAACTGAACGCACATCTTGGTAAGTCATTTATTTACAATCCGTTTCATTCCAGATCAGCTTCAGCTCTCACCTTGTTCACGTTAAATAGTGCGTTCATGATTTCATGTACAATCCAATAACGTGAACGTAAAAGGCGGGGGCGATGGGACAGTTCGGACCAAATCGAGGGATGCTTGATCGGGCGCTTGCTGCGATCGAGGCGGAGACTGGCCTCCAAACAACGATCCTCGGATGGGAATTGCAGGTTGGCAGGGATAGACATCAAGTTGATGCCGTCGTTGAGATCGCCGGCCCAGAAGCCACAAACCGCTTCGCTGTCGAGATCAAAGCTGCTGCCAGACGGGTAATCGTCGAGCAACTCTGGCACCGTTGGCAGCCGCTGGCAAAAGAGCGGCCCCTTCTTGTTGCACCGTATATCACACCGAATCTGGCTCAGCAGTGCCGCGATTTGGGGCTGTGTTTTGCGGATGTAGCAGGCAATATGTTCCTAAAGGCGCCCGGGTTGCATGTCTACGTAACCGGCAAACGCCCGGACCAGGATTGGAAAGCAGCAGCGGACGAAGGCCGAGCGGTGACCCCCGCGGGATTGCGGATCGTATTCACCCTCCTCTGCGATCCGCACCTCCTGAACGCCACCTATCGGGAGCTTGCCACTGCCGCCCGCGTGGCACTTGGTACGGTTGGCCCCGTGATCAAAGATCTCGAGAACCGGAAGCATCTGACCTTGGGTATTACGCCCCGCCGCATTTTGAACCCGGATCGGCTCTTCGAGGAGTGGGTCGCCGCATTTCCTACCGCTCTGAGACCTAAGCTCAATGCGAGGAGGTTCCGAGCACCTGAACCAAATTGGACCGATCAGGTGGCTCTTCGCACTTACGGCGCTTATTGGGGTGGAGAAGTTGCTGCGAAGAAACTCCTACACCATCTCCAACCAGAGACCGCGACGATCTACACCACTGAAATGCCCCGGCAACTGATCGTTGATCAGCGCCTTCGAGCTGACGTGAATGGAGACGTAGAGATTTTCGATGTGTTCTGGAATACCGAGCGAGTCCACGGCATTGATGACATCGTTCCCCCGGTGTTGGCCTATGCTGACCTGTTCACGACCACGGAAGGAAGAGATATTGAGGCCGCAAGGATGATTTATGACCAGTTCATTCGCCCAACCTTTAGAAATCAAGCATGACCGGGTTGATCCGGCGATTCTGAAGGTAGTGACAAAAATCGACGAAGTGGCCCGCAAGTGCGACACCAGGTACTTTATGGCAGGTGCAACGGCACGCGAGATCATGCTGCGGCATGTGTTTGGCCGGGCGCCGGGAAGACGAACACTGGATGTCGATTTTGGTATCGCGGTAGCAAGTTGGGAACAATTCGAAGCATTGAAATCCGTTCTCACCAGCCAAGCCGGCTTCGCTCCTGATCCGAAACAGAAACAACGGCTGATTGACTCGGAGACCTCGGTAACCGTCGATCTGATTCCATTCGGCGGCATCGAGCGTGACGGAAGCATCTTCTGGCCTCCTGACGAAGACATCGTGTTGCGAGTGACCGGCTTCGAGGATGCACTCGTGGGTGCAGTTCCGGTTCGTCTCACGCCTGACTTGATCGTTCCCATTGTCAGCCTGCCTCTTTTGCTGGTTCTAAAACTCTTTGCGTGGACTGATCGGAAGGCTGAAAACCGCGACGCCGAAGACATCCATACCTTGTTGCGGCAGTATGGGGATGCCGGCAATGAAGATCGCCTGTTCGGGGAACACCTCGATATTCTGGAGGCCGAGGGATTCAACTTTGAGCCGGCGGGCGCATTGCTGCTGGGCCTCGACGCGTCGCGGTGCATTTCGGACTCTACTCGCGAGCAGCTAGCCGAAATCTTGACGTCCGACCGTCAGATGACTCAATTGACCAACCAGATGATTGCATCGAGCAGAGGTCTGGATCGCGATACCGCGCCGCAATGCGAATTGCTGGTGCGTAAGCTGCGGCAAGGCTTCCTGGGCTTGAAAGATTAGACGGCTCTCTGTAAGACGCCATTCGCCATCATCCTCAACATCTCTTTACAACATTGTCCTGAAAGCAGTAAGTGAACGTCGTCAACTACACTGGAGCCGATGCTTCTCACCATCTCGACCACTCACCGGCCAGCTACAGATCTCGGTTATCTCCTGCATAAGAATCCGGCTCGCCTCCAAACCGAAGAACTATCGTTTGGGAAGGGATTTGTGTTCTATCCCGAGGCGTCAGCCGATCAATGCACTGCCGCGTTGCTGATCGAAATTGATCCCTTGGCATTGGTGCGGGGCCGCGGACCGGCAGGTGAAGGCGGCCAGTTGGAGCAGTATGTCAACGACCGGCCGTATGCTGCGAACTCTTTCCTCAGCGTCGCAATGGGCCGGATGTTCACGACCGCGATGAGCGGGAGGAGCAAAGAGCGCCAGGAACTCGCGGATACGGCTATTCCCTTCTCCGCATTCCTCCCTGTGATTGCGGTAAGAGGCGGCGAAGATCTAGTCAGGAGGCTCTTCGAACCGCTGGGCTACACATTCGCGGTGCAGGGATCGCGTTTGGACGAGAAATTCCCGGAGTGGGGTAGGTCCCCCTACGTGTCGCTGACTGTTTCCGGAACAGTTCGACTGCAGGACCTCTTGACCCACCTCTATGTGCTCATTCCAGTTCTCGACAACGAGAAGCACTACTGGGTGGCGCAGGACGAGATCGAGAAGCTTCTGAAAAGAGGCGAGGGGTGGCTGCCGCAGCACCCAGAGAAGGATTTGATCGTTTCGCGCTATCTCAAGCGTCAGCGGCACCTCACGCGGGAAGCGCTGACCCGTCTCCTGGAAGACGACGCGCCGAGCGAGGAAACTGACGGCGCTCCTGTCAAGTTGGAGACGACGGAACGCGCGCCTTCGCTGCATACTCAGCGGCTACAGGTTGTTCTGTCCGCCATCCAGGCGACGGGCGCAGAGCGGGTGCTCGATCTCGGCTGCGGCGAAGGCAAGCTCCTGCGTCTTTTGTTGGCCGAGAAACAGTTCGAGTCGATCCTTGGAATGGATGTTTCCTGGCGATCCCTCGAAATCGCGAAGGAGCGCCTACGGCTCGACGAACTGCCCGAACGGCAGCGAGGTCGCATCGAGCTGATTCAGGGTTCGCTGACCTATCGCGATCAACGTCTCAATGGCTTTGACGCCGCTGCAATCGTCGAGGTCATTGAACACCTCGATGCAGCGCGGCTCGCCACGTTCGAGCGCATCGTCTTCGAATTCGCGCGCCCCAAGCATGTTGTGTTGACCACTCCGAACGCCGAATACAACACGGTCTTTGGGACGCTCCCGGCTGGCGACTTCCGGCACGGCGACCACCGCTTCGAATGGAAGAGGGCTGAGTTCGAGACCTGGGCAACCGGAGTCGCGGGGCGTTTCGGCTACGAGGTCCGCTTTGAACCGGTAGGGCCGCTGGACGCGGAACGCGGCGCCCCAACGCAGATGGCGATCTTCTCCCAGAAGCAGGTTGCCGCATGAAGATCAGCATTCCTGAGCTCTCTCTGGTACTTCTCGTGGGCCCGTCAGGCTGCGGCAAATCGTCGTTTGCCCGAAAGCACTTCCTGCCGACGGAGACCGTCTCATCAGACTTCTGTCGCGCGCTGGTTTCGGATAACGAGAACGATCAGTCGGCCACGGGGGACGCCTTCGATCTCCTGCACGAGATCGTCCGGAAACGGCTTGCGCGAGGAAAGCTCACGGTGGTCGATGCCACTAATGTCCAGCCGGAGGCTCGCAAATCGCTCATCGCACTGGCGAAGGAATACCACCTCTTTGCGGAGGCGATTGTCTTCGATCTGCCGGAGCGCCTCTGTCAGGATCGCAATGCCCTCCGACCGGATCGGCAGTTTGGGCCGCATGTGGTTCGCAACCAGTCCCAGCAGCTCCGGCGATCGCTGCGTGGGTTGGAGCGCGAAGGAATCCGCCCCGTATTCAAACTGTCCTCTCCAGAGGAAGTTGATTCCGTCACGATAGACCGTCAGCCACTATGGAATAACAAGAAGTCCGAGCACGGCCCCTTCGATATTATTGGCGACGTGCATGGCTGCTTCGACGAGACCGTCGAACTTCTGGGACGGCTCGGCTATTCGGTCCTGTCGAATGAAGGTGGGTATTCGGTTTCGCCGACCCAGGGGCGCAAGCTCATCTTCGTCGGCGACCTGGTGGATCGGGGTCCCGGCACCGTGCAGATACTTCGCCTCGTCTCTGGGCTGGTTCAGTCAGGACAAGCTTTCTGCGTTCCCGGCAATCACGACATGAAACTGGTGCGGGCGTTGCGAGGACGGGATGTTAAGCGCACCCATGGCCTGGCGGAGACGATGGAGCAGCTCAGCCATGAGCCTGAATCCTTCAGCATCGAAGTTGCAAAGTTTCTCGATGGCCTGGTCAGCCATCTTGTCTTCGACGACGGGAAACTGGTCGTCGCCCACGCTGGCCTGAAGGAGCCGATGCACGGCCGCGGCTCAGGCTCGGTTCGTGAGTTCGCCCTCTATGGCGAAACGACCGGCGAGACAGACGAGTTCGGCCTGCCGGTCCGCTACAACTGGGCCGCAGACTACCGCGGCAGGGCTCTTGTGGTCTATGGACATACGCCGGTTCCCGAGCCACTGTTCCTCAACAACACCGTCAATATCGACACCGGCTGCGTCTTCGGCGGGAGCCTCACAGCCCTGCGTTATCCGGAACGTGAGATCGTCTCCGTCAAGACGCACCGCACCTACTATGAGCCCGCACGACCGTTTCTCCTTGAATCAAACGAACCTCAGCGCCCTCTTCAGCATGCGCAGGATGACGTGCTCGATCTGGCCGATGTGGTGGGCAAGCGCCTCATCGACACCCGGCTAAAACCGAAGATCACAATTCGTGACGAGAACGCGATCGCCGCCCTCGAGGTGATGAGCCGCTTCGCGAGCGATCCAAAGTGGCTCATCTATCTACCGCCGACGATGTCGCCTACGGAGACGAGCAAGCACGAGAATCTTTTGGAGCACCCAGACGAGGCCTTCGCCTTCTACCGCAAGGAAGGCATTTCGACGGTCGTGTGCGAGCAGAAGCACATGGGCTCGCGTGCCGTGGTGGTTCTCTGCAAGGACGAGGGTGTATCGCAGAAACGATTTGGAGTGGTCCAGCCTTCGCTTGGAACGGTCTACACCCGCACCGGCCGCCGCTTCTTTACGGACGAGAACCTGGAGCGCGAGTTTCTGCTTCGGATTGCAACGGCCGTCAGCGCATCTGGTCTCTGGGACGAACTGGCGACTGACTGGCTCTGCCTCGATTGTGAGTTGATGCCCTGGTCGGCGAAGGCGCAGGAACTGCTTCAGAAGCAATATGCCCCCGTGGGCAATGCCGGAGTTAGGGCTCTCAAGACAGAGAGCGACGTCATCGCGCAGGCCATGTTGCGCGTTCCGGGCCTGGAAGCTCTTTCCGCAAATACCTCTGCGCGGCTGGATGCCGTCGAGCACTACACTCGCGCCTAT
>Ga0224553_1000660_pt1 | contig 14197 bp, 15 predicted proteins | sample 714S21014metaG_FD_179897 | JGI IMG/M metagenome (GOLD analysis project Ga0224553, IMG submission 179897) | Peat soil microbial communities from Stordalen Mire, Sweden - 717 S2 10-14 | ecosystem: Environmental > Terrestrial > Soil > Wetlands > Peat | place: Sweden: Norrbotten County, Stordalen... | reverse complement strand
ATTTTTGATTTTTGAACGATTTTTCGGGGCGCAATCTCCATGTCGATAGCAGTGCCGCTGCGCTAAAACGCCTGAAAAATAAGAGTAATTTTGAGGTCCCGCTCCGAATAGCTGGACACCAGTGAGCATGTCGCCGGCCCAAGGCGGCACCTCCTGTGCGAGCGGATACGAAGCCCCCATCGCCGGAGGCGACCTGCCTTCGACGACGAGCCGGGCCGCGCGCTCATAATACCGACCCAACTCCTCCAGCGTATAGGCCCAGGCGTCCCGTGCATCCCGAATGAACCGATTCATCATCCCGAGTGTCATCGTCTGTCCATTGGGCTCCGTGAACTCCAGGGCTGCGGCCAATTGCTGGGAATGATGGAATTCGTGTTTCGTGAGAAACTCGGTGATCTCAAGGTCCGGGTTGATACCTACATACGGATGCCGGAGAAGCTTCAGAATGAACTTGTCGCCGTAGATAACAGATGAATTGCTCTGCTCGGCCTTTGCCGGGAGGGCCTCGGGCAATGGATCGTCTCCCAGAACCCGGGCCAACACCTTCGTGTGCCAGCCCAAGAGGTGGCTGCCGAGCGACTGTAAATGTTGCTCGGCAGAAATCACTTCGGCGAGCGACCTGCAGAATTCCTTGCTGGCAGCGGCGTCGTGGATCAAACCGCTTTTCCCGCCGGGTTCTCCGGCCACTTCACAAATGACCTGGCGCGGCGCATCCTTGCGCAGGGCCGGCGCTCGAGCATTTTCGGCGAAGGCCAGAGGGAGGGCGCATAGTTCCGGGTCGCCGTGCAAATAGCTGATCTCGATAATGTTGAACAGGGCAAGATGCGGGCCGAAGGGGATGGGGAGGCCTGCCTTGAGCTTTGCATGCGTAATGGTTTTGGCTTTGCCGCCGAACCATCGCTGATCGCGCATCCATCGCATCAGCGCGGGTTCCAACGGCATCCGGTCTGCGGGCGTGAGCACAGTGGTCCAATCTCGCGCGACCGTGAAATCGGGCAATCCCTCCGGCTTCGTTACAAGGTCCTGGCCGCCAAATGAGTTTGGGAGTCTGGCTCTGGAGCGTCTCATAGGAAGTAATCAAAATCCCGCTCAGTGCGAACGCGGCGCCGGATTCGGAAGATGGCGGCGGGCACCGACTCGGGGTCAAGCTGGACGTAATTGCGCGAGCCATGCCAAAGATAGCGTTCAGCCGTCAGCAGATCGTGGACTTGAAAGGTTTCCTGGGGGCTGAGTCCCAACGCCTTAAGCGACAATGTCACCCAGCCGCTTTGCATGTGGTGCGGATCCAGATTGACCACCGTGAGAATCGCACTGTCATCCGCTTCCGTCGTTTTGCTGTAGGCGATGATCTGTTGGTTGTCGGTGGCGTGGAAGCAAAGCCGGTCATCTCTTTGCAAGGCTGGGTTCTCGCGGCGAAGTTTGTTCACATGGGCAATGAGGTCGCTCAGGTTGCCAGGCTGCGTGAGGGGCCAATCCTTGATCTCATATTTCTCCGAATCGAGGTACTCCTCGCCGCCCGGTTCCCGCCCCTGGTCCACACACAGTTCGAATGCCGGCCCGTAAATCCCGTAGGTGGCGCCCAGCGTCGCCGCGGCAATGAATCGGGCCAAGAATGCCGAACGGCCGCCGTATTGCAGGTACTGTGGCAGGATGTCAGGCGTATTAGTCCAGAGGTTCGGGCGAAAGAACTCGCGCACAGGGGCTTGGTCCACTTCATTGAAATACTCGGTTAGCTCCCACTTGGTGTTGCGCCAGGGGAAGTAGTTATAGGATTGGGTGAAACCCAGTTTGGCCAGGGAGTACATCAGCTTTGGCCGGGTGAACGCTTCGGCAAGAAAAAGGGTTTCCGGGTGCGCTGCTTTGACCCCGCCAATCAGCCATTCCCAGAAGCCCAACGCCTTGGTATGCGGGTTGTCCACGCGGAAGACGCGCACGCCCTGCTCGATCCAGAAATCAATGACGCTTTTGAGCTCGCGCCATAGCCCGCGCCAATCGTCGCACTCAAAGTCCAGCGGGTAGATGTCCTCGTACTTCTTGGGCGGGTTCTCCGCGTATTGAATCGAGCCGTCGGCGCGCTTCTTGAACCATTCCGGATGCTCCTTCACATATGGATGGTCCGGCGAGCACTGGAAAGCAATGTCCAGCGCGATCTCGATCTTCAGCTCACCCGCCTTTGTCACCAAGCGCCTGAAGTCTTCCAGCGTGCCCAACTCGGGATGGATGGCCTTGTGCCCGCCAGCGGACGCGCCAATGGCCCACGGGCTGCCCGGCTCGCCCGCATCGCAATGAGCGTTGTTGTTCTTCCCCTTTCGATAAGACTCGCCTATGGGATGGATCGGCGGAAAATACAGCACGTCGAATCCCATGTCGGCGATGCACCGCAGATGCCGCTCAACGTCGTTGAACGTACCATGACGGGAGGCCTTGCCCGGGCAGGAACGTGGAAACATCTCGTACCAAGCGCCGAATCGGGCCAACCGCGGGTCCACCACTACCCGCAGCTCGCGATCATACCGCGTCGCCAGACTGCGATCGGGGTAACGGGCCATGGCGTTCGCAACCTCGACGCTCAGTGCGAGCCGGGCGCGTACTTCCAGCGCATCCGGCCCGCCGCCAGCCACCTGCCCCGCCCAATTTTTGAGCCGAGCCATGTCAGCCCCTTCAGCGCGGCGGGCCCCCGCCTCGATCAATCGTGCGCCCGTCAGCAGTTCCGTCGAGATGTCCTGCTGCGCAGTCAGCTTCGTCTGCGTGCCACGGCGCCAGGATTCAAAATAATCCACCCATGCCTCGAGGCAGTAGTAAGCGTCCCCGATCAGCTCGACCACAAACTCCCCCCGCCAGCGGTCGTTGATCGACGGCCTCAGAGGCGCCTCCTTCCATTTGGATTCACCAGCTTGGCGGAAGAGCAGCACCGCTGACAAAGTGTCGTGGCCATCTGCGAATATGTCCGCTTCTGCAATCACTTTCTCACCAACGATGCGCTTGATGGGGTGCCTCCCTGCGTCCAATTCCGGCCAGACATTTTCGATGACTACGCGCCTGCGGCCTCGTTCCCTTCCAATGGGTTGGGGAGGTACCGCGAAAGTGCCTTTCCTGGCATTGCTCTCCTTCTGTTCGATAACGCCTAGATAAGCCATCTGTCACACTCCCTCTTTTGAGTTTTAGCATCGCCTGTGCCAAGGCTCTGACAGTGGACTCACGTCCGATCAAGCGTGAAATAATTATCCCCAATTGGGGCGACTTGTAATTTGCACGAAAGTCCAGGCCCGAGATCGACAATTTGCACTTGTTCTGACTGGAAAATCTTTGTGTGCTTTGAAGGTACCTCGATTTGACGGACAGAGAATTGGGTGAACAATGAAGGATCAAACCCATGAAACAAACATCTGTCCCAGAGCGCCGCAAATTCGACGAAACCTTCAAACGCGAAGCCGTGATCAACTGGCTCCACAGCGGCAAGTCCGCCGCAGTGGTCGGCGAGGAACTGGGGATCAACGCCAACCTGCTTTATGCCTGGAGAAAGCTGGTCCCCGCCGTCGCCGGGGGGAGGGCGACGGCGTCCAAGCCGGGCTCGGTCGCCGATCTGCAAGGCCAATTGGATGCCTCGCAACGGGAGAATCGTCACTTGCGCGAGCAATGCCAGATTTTAAAAAAAACCTTGGGCATCCTCTCCGAACCCTCCCCGAACGGTAGGAACGGATCCGCGCGATGAAAAACGATCACTCCGTCCGGCTGCTTTGTCTTTATCTAAAAGCTTCCCCTTCCGGGTTCTACGACTGGGAACAACGCCAGCTTCACCCCTGCGCCCGGACGCTGGAAAATCAATCTCTGGCCCGGGAGATCGGCCAGATTCATGACCGCAGCCGCCACACCTACGGTGCTCCGCGCATCGAACGGGAATTGCGTAAAAAAGGACGCTGCCATGGCCGCCACCGAGTGGCCCGGCTGATGAAGGAAAAGGGCCTGTGCGGCCGCCAGAAAGGCCGCTATCGCGTCCAGACCACGGACAGCAACCACGACCAGCCCATCGCGCCCAATCGCCTGGCGCAGGCGCCCAAGGCCACCGCGCTCAACCAACTCTGGGTGGATGACATCACCCATATCGAGACCAAGGAAGGCTGGCTTTATCTGGCCGCCATCCTGGACCTCTACAGCCGCAAGATTGTCGGCTGGGCCATGAGCGAACGCATCGACACTGCTCTGGTTCTCCAAGCCCTGGCCATGGCGCTGCTCCATCGCCGCCCTCCGGCCAACTTGCTCCTCCATACCGATCGCGGCGTGCAATACGCCAGCGGCGATTATCGTCAGGCGCTCAGCGATGCCGGGCTGCTTGCCTCCATGAGCCGCCGCGGCAAGCCCCGGCGCAAGGTGGCTTTGGTGCGCCGTTTGCCCACCCACAACAAACGCCGGCAATGGCTGTCGATCTGGTAAATGACCGTCAGGAAATTATCCGCCCGCTTACTCTTGCCCCAATGAATCTCGTGCACGCCGATGGACTCGACGCCTTGAAGTTGGCGGTGGGCCAAACCCCATTGCACAAACCACTCCACCGAGCGATAGACGCATTCCCAACTGGTGTGGAAGGCCCGGGCCGTTTCCCGCCAGGAGAGCCGCCGCGCCCAGCGGGACAGGAAGTACATCATGGCGATGGTGATGGGTCGTTTGCCCTCGCTCCAAGGGACGTGCTCCACGACCACGCCGTGCTCCGGGCACTGGACTCGCCGGGCGGCGTAAAGAAACCACGTCACAATCCCCCACAGGGGCGGAAAGAGAAACCGGCGTTGGGGCAGCCGGTCATAGCCCGAAGCGGGCTTCAGACAGCAGGAACACTTGGCCGCCATGGCCGGGTGCGGCTGGACGGTGATTTCGATGCAACCAAGCTGGCCATCCCGATGGCGTTGGAGGCGGATGTCGCGGAAAACGAATCCGGCAAAACGTTGAATCGCGTTCAGAACGGTCTTAACTTTCAGTTGAATAGCTGGTCTCCTTTTCGAGTGTTTGCGTTGCCTTCGAACTCGCAAATTACTCGAATTTCCGGGGATCAGCTATTTCGTTTAACTACTCTGGACGTCCTCGCGCCGTCTCTGGGCGGGGGCGGCGAGCGGCGGCGGCGTCTGCCGAACTCCAGTTCGCGCCGCCGCCGGTCGCCACGCGCAACGGACTCGCCCGCCCCCGCCCAGAGGCGCGCCGGGGATGACCGAAATCAACTCAGACTGTCACGACGAAGCCTGTCGAAAACTGGAAATGTCCCAAAAACCACCCACAAAAAGTGCTACAGACCCGAAAATTGGTTCGCGCGGTGTGATGAACCGTTTGAACGCTGGTAGCGCCGGACAAAGTTTGCGTTTCATGGCGAACGATTCAGCGGATTCCATGCCAAGGCCAATGCTTGGGAGGCCAAGGGCGAGGGAAACGTTCTTACAATGCAATTTGCGGTGATTTGATTGCGAATCGCAAACAAGCCTTAACGGATCCCCGCAGGAAAAAGACGTGCTGGAGAGGCAGTGCGCCAAGAGCCGCCGTTGGCACGTCTTTGGCTGAATGATTCTTTCCAAAGGCATGACTGCCTTTGAATAGTAACAATTAACAACAAAGATTATTGTCTATGAAAACATTCAAAGATCTGTTCCTCGACGAACTGGCGGATATGTACGATTCCGAAAATCGCATCACCAAGGCGCTGCCCAAGGTGATTAAAGCGGCCACGTGCGAAAAACTGCAACAGGGCCTTCAGCAGCATTTGCAAGAGACCGAGGGACACGTGTCAAAAATCGAGAGGGTGTTTGGGGTTTTTGATGAAAAACCCCGGGCGAAAAAATGTCCCGCCATGGTGGGTATTTTGGAGGAGGGAGATGAAATCATCAGCGAGTACAAGAAATCGCCGGCCATCAATGCGGCCATCATTTCTGCCGCCCAAAAGGTGGAGCACTATGAAATCGCTTCTTATGGCACGCTTCACGCGTGGGCGGAACTGCTCGGCAATGACGACGCCGCCCAACTCATCCAGGAAATCCTGGATCAGGAGAAGGAAGCGGATCGTGTGCTGAATGAATGCGCCGTTTCCAAGAACAACAAGGAGGCGCTCGAGGAATCGGAGCTGGGGGCTGAAAGGACCGGCAGAAGAACCGGCCAGATGTGATTACAGTCTGCGATATAAGGGAGGCTCGTTGAGGAGCCGGCTGACGCAAATGCTTTGTCCATTCCGTCAGCCGGCCCAGCTTTATGAAGTTCGCCGTGGATATAATCGGCCGATTATGGCGGGCATCCCGCGCCTGCGGGCTGGTTATTGGGTTGGTGTGTGTATTGGTGGCATTTCGTTTGACGTTGCCATTTGCCGTGGAAAAGTATGTCAATCGCCAGCTTAACAGGGCGCGCGATTTTGGCGGCCGGATTGGCAGCATTCATATCCAGCTTTGGCGCGGAAGATACCGGATCGCTAAGGTGGAGATATTCAAGCGGACCGGCGGCATTCATGTTCCGCTGTTTGCCGCCGATCAATTGCATCTTTCCATTGAATGGAATGAACTCTTCCACGGCTCGCTCGTGGGACAAGTCCTAATGGTTCGGCCGCGCCTGAATTTTGTGGCGGGTCCCACCCCGGATCAGACCCAGACTGGAAAAGAGGAAAACTGGAACACCATGCTGGAGAGCCTTTTCCCTTTCAATCTGAACCGGCTGGAAATCATTAATGGTCAAGTTCACTTTCAAAATGAACACTCTATGCCGCCAGTGGACATATATTTGAATGCACTTTCCGCCACCGCAACCAACCTGACCAATTCGCGAAAGGTCAACAGCGAATTGCCCGCCGGTATCACCGCCCATGCCACGAGCATCGGGGGTGGGGGATTGGATCTTAAGCTGCAACTGAACCCGCTGGCCAGCGTGCCTGCCTATCAATGTAATGTCCAGATCACGAATGTTGACTTGGTTGCCCTGAATAGTTTCCTCAGAGCTTACGGGAAATTCGATGTTGAGCGCGGCGGTTTTGCCCTCTACACGTCAATCGCATCCAAAGACGGCAATTACGATGGCTATGTGAAGGTCTTTTTTAGCAAGCTTGAGGTCTTTGCATGGGAAAAAGAGCGCAAAAAAAACGCGCTGGAGATTTTTTGGCAGGCTATTGTTGGCACATTGACCACCGCATTCAAGAACCAGTCCAAGGATTCGCTGGCCACACGTATCCCGATCTCTGGTTTCTACATGAAGGAAAAGATCGGCACATGGACGGCTGTGGCTACCCTGCTGCGCCATGCCTTTATCAAATCGCTGGTTCCCCAGGTGGACGAACAGATCACGGTGCAAAACGTGGAACAGAAAATTGATGACCAACAAAAATTAGTTGACTCGCCTCCACCGAAAAAGGGCGCGCAACAACTGGCACGGCCTGGTGGTTAGTTTATGCACATTCGCGACCCAAAAGATGTTGTGCAATTAATCAAGGAGGCATTTGTTGTCTGGGCCAAATGCAAGTCGCCGCGTCTGGGCGCTGCGCTGAGTTTTTACACTGTGTTTGCCATCGCTCCGCTTTTCTTGATTGCCTTGTCCGTGGCTGGCTTTTGCTTCGGCGATGATGCAGCGCGCCGGGAACTGTTTGGCCAGGTCAACGGATTGGTCGGTCGCGACGGAGGGCAAGCCATTCAATCGCTGGTCGCAGCCGCCAATCGGCCCAAGGCGGGCCTGTGGGCGACCGTGGCCGCTGTGGTCACTTTGGGTGCCGGTGCCACCGCGGTATTTGTTGAGCTGCAGGACGCCTTGAACACCATATGGGGTGTGGAACGGGCGCAGGGCGCCGGCTTGCGCATCTTCATCAAAGACCGATTGCTCTCATTTGCCATGGTATTGGGAATCGGGTTTCTACTCCTCGTGTCCCTGGCATTCGACGCGGCGCTGACCGCGTTGGGAAGTTTTGCCCACGGGTCCCCGGATGAGAGATTCTTTTGGCAGGCGGCGAATTTCATGGTTTCTCTTGGGGTTATTACTTTGCTTTTTGCCATGATATTCAAAGTGCTGCCCAACGTGAAGATTTCCTGGCAGGACGTTTGGGTGGGCGCGTTTGCCACTGCATTGCTCTTTAATGTGGGAAAATTCTTGATTGGCTATTATCTGGGGCGTAGCAGCATGGTTTCCGTTTACGGCGCGGCGGGCTCCTTCATTGTCCTTCTCTTGTGGGTCTATTATTCCTCTCAAATCCTGTTGTTTGGCGCGGAATTGACCCGGCTTTACGCTGGCGCAAGCGTAAGTTCCGGAAGGAAAGGATCGAATTATGGCAATACAGACCCAAGTCACCATTGGCGGCAAAACACTGACACTGTCAAACTTGGATAAAGTTTTGTATCCCGCCGTCCCTTTCACCAAGAGCCACGTCATTGATTACTACAGACGCATCGCGCCGGTCTTATTGCCTCATCTTAAAAATCGCCCCCTGACGCTCAAGCGGTTTCCAGACGGCGTTGGAAAAGAATTCTTCTACGAGAAGCGCTGCCCTGTCTTCAGACCTCATTGGATGAAAACAGCCGCCCTCTGGAGCAAATCGAACCAGCAGCATATTTCCTATTGCCTGGTCAATGACCTGGCCTCGCTGATTTGGACGGCCAATCTGGCCTGTCTTGAATTGCACACCTCCCTGGCTCGTTTTCAAAAGCCCGCCCAGCCCACCGCGATGGTGTTTGATTTGGATCCGGGACCCGGAACGGATATCATCGACTGCGCTCAAGTGGCGCTCTGGCTGCGCGACTTTCTGGACCGGCACAAATTGAAATGCTTCCCCAAGACCAGCGGTTCGAAAGGGTTGCAAATTTACGTCCCTCTCAATGGCGCCGCGACTTTCGATCAGACGAAGGATTTTGCCCGAATGACGACTGAGCAACTCGCCTCGGATCACCCCGAAAAAATCCTATCGCGGATGGCACGGCAACTCAGAAGGAAAAAGGTTTTTATTGACTGGAGCCAGAACGATCATCACAAAACCACGGTCTGCGCCTACTCGCTTCGCGCCAAGGACCACCCCACCGTCTCCACTCCCATAAAATGGATTGAATTGGAATCCGCTTTCAAGGCCCGCTCGGCCGGCCAGCTCTTTTTTGAAGCCCAAACCGCGCTCAAACGCGCGGATAAATTCGGGGACCTTTTCGCACCCGTTTTGGAACTCAGGCAAAAACTGCCCGCAATCTCCTGATTGCCGTCAGGTCTCCCGCGCAACATCCGGGGGTCTTTTATCTTCGCGCAGGCCAAGAAAAACGGGCTGGCGCAGATTCCCATCCCGAGTCCATTCCAGGAATTTGACCTGGCACACCAAGCGCGGCCTGAGCCACGCATAGCGTTTCATCTCGGCGGCGGTGACCCCTTGCCCCGAGTGTATACGCCCTTTCGTGGGCAGATTGGAAAAAGGACAGGCCGCGGCCCTAATCTTTTGGAACCGTCCATAAAGTGAAGCGAGGGCAGCGGCATCAAAGCCGGTCCCCACCCGGCCGGAATAAAAGAGTTGTTTGCCCGCGTAATAACCCGCCAGGATGGAGCCGAAATACTCGCGATGGCCTTTCGGCGGGGTGTAACCGCCGATGACAAATTCCTGCTCGTGTCTCGCCTTGATTTTTATCCAGGCTCCGCTCCGCCGCCCGGCCTCGTATTTGGAATCTTCCCTCTTGGCGATGATTCCCTCCAATCCCAGCTTCCGCACCAGATTCCAGACTCTCTGGAATGATCCATCGAGCGACGCCGAGAGCTTTAAAGACACTCCCGGCGGCGCCAGCCGGCGCAACATCTTGCGCCGTTGCGCCAGGGGAAGCGAGGTCGTGTCCCGGCCATCCACATGCATCAAGTCAAACATGAAATAGAACACCCTGTCGCGGGCCGCAGGATCTCTTTTCGCGTTCTGCAGCAATTGAAACGAGGAACGCCCTTTTTCATCGAGGGCGGCAATCTCGCCATCCACCATCAACTGCCGCGCCGGCAAACCGGCAATGGCGTGGGCAATCTCCGGATAGTCTGCGCTTATGTCCCTGGGCCGGCGGGAGAAAAGACGCGTTTGCGCCCCGTTCTTGATGGCGATGGCGCGGATGCCATCCAGCTTTACCTCCATTGACCATTTCCCTTCCCGGGGCAATTGCTCCTCCGTTGCCGCCAGCATGGGCCGGATGAAGCGCACTGCTCCTTCCTGTTTGGCGGCTGGCTCGGAATCAGACATGGCGCGGTCGGAGGAAATGCTTGACAGATTTTCCAATTTGACTCAGCGTCCGTCCCGACTTGACCGAGGTGTTGTCCTTCCGTGAGGTAATAGCCGGGGAAGTCTCTCCAGTCTTGATCAACAGCCAGGCGTTTTCCTTTCCATCGTTGCTGTGGCGCATGCGGATGAGTGACCAATGCCCGTTCAACTTTTTGCCGTGAAGGACCAGACTCAATTTACCACCCTCTATGGCTGTGGCTGCCCGTCCATCCTGCGGTTCGTATGTCCCGCGGTCCCATAAGATCACCGAGCCTGCGCCATAATTGCCTGCCGGTATAACGCCCTCGAACCCCCCATACTCCAAAGGATGATCCTCCACCTGCATGGCCAGTCGCTTGTCGCCTTGGGCCGTTGGAATGCCCTTGGGAACCGCCCACGATTTCAGAACCCCATCAACTTCCAACCGGAAATCATAATGCAGCCGGCGGGCGGCGTGCTTTTGCACAACAAACGCCGGCTGCCTCCGTCCACGCCCGACCTGCTTCCATCCCGCCGGTTCGACCGTTTCTGAAAAATTCCTCTTGGATTTGTAAACCCGGAGACCCATCTGAAGTTCACGCTGCTTTCTTCCTCACGGACTTGGTTCGTCCCGGAGGGTTGCTTTTCGCTTTTCTGCCAGCTGTTTCCCGCAAACTCCGCCGCAAGACCTCAGCCAGATCAAGCACGTTGGTTGGTCGTTTGGCCGTTCGCTTGAGGGATTCCAGCTCATGGCCGCCGCTTTCAACCTTTTTGTCAATCACCTTGAGCAAGCCGGATTTGTATTCATCCCGGTATTTGCCAGGGTCCCATTTTGAACTCATCTGGCCAATCAACGTTTTGGCCATGGACAATTCGTTCTTTGCGACGGCGGGTGACTTGGGGAGATTGAGCGCGGCAGGCTCCACCAATTCATCGGCAAAGTGCATCAACTCCAGCACGAGCGCGTCCCCATGGGTCTTGACCGCCGCCAGGTATTGCCGGGTTTTGATCACAACTTTCGCGATGGCCACTTTTCCTTCATTGCGCAACGTGTCCCTCAATAAGGCATAGGCCTTGGCCCCGCCTTTGCTGGGAACCATGTAATACGGCCTGTAATAAAACATCGTATTTATTTCCGAAACGGTCACGAAGTCCATGATCTCCACCGTCTGCGTCGCCTCCACATCAACGCGCTTGAAATCCTCCTCCTTCAGCACGATAAACTTTCCCTTCTCGTACTCATACCCTTTGACAATTTGGTCCCACGGCACCTCCTTGCCGTCGGCCTCGGCGATGCGTTTGTAATTGACCGGGCTGAGATCGTTGGACCGCAGCAATCGAAACTTCAACTCATCCCGGTTGGCCGCAGGGAAAAGACCAACCGGGATATTGATCAAACCGAAGCTGATCGAGCCTGTCCAGATGGGGCGCATTCATCACCGATCTTTTTGGTTCAAGTCTTGACAGTGATGTTATTGTCCACGTCTTTGACTCCCTGAACGCTTTTCGCGATGCTGGCGGCCCGTTCCTTTTGGGCTCGGTCATCGACAAAACCACTAAGCTGCACGGTGCCTTTGAAAGAGGTGACCTTGACATCGGGATACTTGTAGGAATCGTCCCCCAAGGCGCTTTTTACCCGGGCGGTGATCGAACTGTCATCTACATATTCGCCCGTGCTTTCATGGTAACGATCGCCCGCGCATCCAGTCAATCCTCCCATTGCCGAAACCCCAAGCGCGAATATCACACACAGAACATTGATCTTTTTCATAGTTTTTCCCTTTCGATTTTCAACCATTTTTCACTTTTATCGGTTATTCAAACCCAAACTGCCTCCTAGCTTAAACCATGCCGTACCAAACGAAGAGCAGGATTGGGCTTATTCGAGGAAAAAGTATAAAAGTCATGATATTTTGCAGTTTTTGACAAGGATAATCAGCAAAATGCAATGCAGTGTGATCACGGGCGCTGTCGCAGATGCATTGACATGGCATTAGCTTAAGCAAAACAGATGGAACAGTCAAACAATATCGTGGCGTGCGAGACCTGCGTGCGGCAGGTGGTGATCCATGCCCGTGTTTGGGAAGAATACGCCCCTTTGGTGCGGCAGAAGTCCAAGTTCTGGAACGCCGGCGGTCTGGATCTACATCTGGGCTTGTTCACGGGAGTGCAAATTACCGCCGCATCCCCAAGAACAGTTGTCAGCGGGGGAATTGCCTTTGCCTCACCGCCTGAGTCTAGAATGCCCGCCACCGACGGAACAACTTTCGATTTGTATGAAAAACTAGAACCCGGATGGACTGAGTGGACTCCGGTAATCAATCTCCATTTACCCCAACAGGCGTTACATACCAACACGCCGCCGGGGTCATATTTAAAATAATCTCAGGCTCGGGAGTACGCGGGGACTTGGACTGTTTCGGTCTTCGCGCAAAATTTGCAGAATCTCTTTCATTTAGCAAGGTTTGTTCGCAGATGGGTTGGTTAAAGCCCTCAAGGGCCATGCTTTTGAACGTTGGCTCTTCTCCTGCTATCAGAAAGTTTGAGGTGGACCCCAAAAACTGGACCACAGGTTAAGATGGACTTTTGCCGGTCTGCTGGAGAAGAGAAAGCAGACTATGAAAGCAAAACGGAAACGGCATAGTGCGGCCTTCAAGGCCAAGGTGGGATTCGAAGCCCTGGTTGGGCTTAAGACGGTCTCGCAACTGGCGAGAGAGTATGGGGTGCATCCGACGCAGGTGACGCAATGGCGCGCGACGATTCGGGATCACATGCCTGAGTTGTTCGAACCCGGACAACCGGGGACGGAGGACCAGGAGCAGTTGATTGCGCAATTGCATCAGAAGATCGGCCAACTGACGGTGGATCTGGACTGGCTTAAAAAAAAGTCCAAACAACTGGGACTTTGACATGCCTGGCAGAACTGATCAGTCCCGATCCGCAGGTCAGTGTGCGGCACCAGTGCGAGCTGCTGGAACTGTGCCGGAGCAGCTACTATTACCAGTGCTGTCCGGAGACGGAGGAAAACCTGGCGCTGATGCGGCGGTTGGACGAGCTGCACTTGGAGCATCCGGTTTACGGCAGCCGCAAGCTGGCGGTGCTCTTGCGCCAGGAGGGTTTGGCCGTCAATCGCAAGCGCGTGGTGCGGTTGCTGCGGGTGATGGGGATCGAGGCGATTTACGCCAAGCCACGGACCAGCCTGCCGGAGCCGGGCCACCAAATTTATCCGTATCTGTTACGCGATTTGGTGGTGACGGGGCCGGACCAAGTCTGGTGTTTGGACATTACCTATGTGCCGATGGCCACGGGGTTCATGTATCTGGTGGCGGTGATGGACTGGTGGAGTCGTTACGTGTTGGGCTGGCGGTTGAGCAACACGCTGGAGGCGGCTTTTTGTGTGGATGCCTGGGAGGCGGCGCTGCGGGCGGGACGGCAGGCCCCGCTGATTTCCAACACCGATCAAGGCTCGCAGTTCACCTCGCCGATGTTTATCGACGCGGTGGAATCGGCGGGCGTGGACGTGAGCATGGATGGTCGGGGACGGTGGATCGACAACCGGTTTATCGAACGGCTGTGGCGGAGCGTAAAATATGAGGACATCTATTTGCAGGATTACGGCGACGGGCTGGCGGCCGGACGCGGGTTGGGCCGGTGGTTTGACGGCTATAACCAGGAGCGTCCGCACCAGGCGCTGGGTTATGCGACGCCGGCAGAAGTGTATTTTGATCCCGGCGCCCACGGAGCCCAGCCAGCCAGCTGGGAAGCGATGCAGCCCAAGGCATAACGGCGGCTCAGAAAGACTTGAAGTCAGACCGCCTGCGGCGGTAAGTATGGGAACCCGCAGAAAACGGAGAGGGAGGACGGGCAGTGCCAGGCACGGCTCGTTCTCTCTTTTCCAAATGGTTTTGGAGCGCAGAGTGAACGACCGGCAAACAAAAACAACGATGACAGCAGACCGCGAGAATCCATCTTATTTTCTGCGCTCAGTGGTCTAAAGGCAATGCCGTATAGGAA
>Ga0224553_1000651_pt1 | contig 14250 bp, 8 predicted proteins | sample 714S21014metaG_FD_179897 | JGI IMG/M metagenome (GOLD analysis project Ga0224553, IMG submission 179897) | Peat soil microbial communities from Stordalen Mire, Sweden - 717 S2 10-14 | ecosystem: Environmental > Terrestrial > Soil > Wetlands > Peat | place: Sweden: Norrbotten County, Stordalen... | reverse complement strand
ATCGGGTATCTCGTCGCCGTCGTCTCGAAGGTCCTCCCGTTCCACCTCGGCGGCCTCATCATCGCCATCATCTGCGCCGCCCAGTTCATCGCGCTCGGCTCGGCAACCAGCGACTCGGGGCGCGCGCTGTACGGCATGGCCGAGCACGGGCTCACCATTCGCCAACTCGAGAAGTTGAACCGGCACAATCAACCGGCCCGGGGCATGACGGTGGACCTGGTCTTCAACCTCCTCGTGCTCTTTCTCGTGAGCAACGTCGCCGGGATCATCTTCGCGAGCAATCTCGGCTACCTGCTGTCGGTCTTCTTCGCGCTCACCGGCTTCTTGCTGCTGCGCCACACGCACCCCGATCTTGCTCGCCCCCTGCGGTTGCAGCGGTCCTGGTTGTTCGTCGCCGGCGTACTCGCGATCTTCAACGCCGTTATGATCGTGGTCGGCTTCTCGAACCCGGGACTCGTCGGGTACGGCGGAAGGACCGAGCAGATGATATCGCTGAGCGTGATCGTGATCGGGCTAATTTCATACGTGTGGCGCCAGACAATCCAAGAGAAGGCGGGGTTCCCCATGCGCGACTTCAGTCCGCTCGACACACCAGTGGACGGGCTCGAACCGGCGCTCCCAGTGCAGGGCGAGTGAGGTAATGACCGGGTATCCGCATCTCTTCAGCCCATTGGCAATCGGTTCTTGCACCATCAAGAATCGGATTGTCTCCTCGGGTCACGACACGGTGATGGTGGATGACGGACGGATCACCGATCAGTTGATCGCGTATCACGCCGCGCGCGCCCAGGGCGGGGTGGGTCTCATCGTCGCCCAGGTGGCCGGGGTGCACGAGAGCGCCCACTACACCGCGCACGTGCTCATGGCGATTGACGATTCCTGTATCGACGGTTATCAGAAGCTGGCCTCGACGGTGCACGCGAGCGGGACGAAGATCTTCGGTCAGTTGTTCCATCCCGGCCGCGAAGTCATGGAGTCCCAGGACGGATCGAGCCCGGTGGCGCTCGCCCCTTCCGCGGTGCCCAACGAACGCTTCCACGTGATGCCGCGCGCCCTGCGAATCAGCGAGATCGACGAGATCATCGAGGGCTACGCGCAGGCCGCGTCTCGATTGCAGCGAGCTGGACTCGACGGGGTGGAGATCGTGGCGAGCCACGGTTACCTGCCCGCCCAGTTCCTCAATCCCCACGTGAACCTGCGCGACGACGACTACGGCGGCAACCCTGAGAACCGCCTGCGGTTTCTGGAGCGGGTCCTTCGCGCGGTACGCGAACGCGTGGGAGCCGAGTTCGTCGTGGGTATGCGTATCTCCATTGACGAGCACGAACCGCAGGGCCTGGACGCGCAGATCGCGCTCGACGCGTCGGTGCAACTCTCCGAACAAGGTCTGGTGGACTATCTCAGCATCACGACCGGCACATCGGCCGCGTTCGCCGGTTCGGACCACATCGCGCCCGAGATGCACTTTGCGAACGGCTACACCGCGCCGCTGTCGGCGCGCGTGAAGGCGCTCGTGAGCGTGCCGGTGCTCGTGGCGGGCAGGATCAACCAGCCCCAGGAAGCCGAGCGGATCTTGTCCGAGGGCCGGGCCGACGCGTGTGTCATGACCCGCGCGCTGATCTGCGATCCGGAGTTGCCGCGCCTCGCCGCTGCGGGCCAGGACGACGATATCCGTGCGTGCATCGCCTGCAATCAGGCGTGCATTGGTCACTTCCACGCGGGCTATCCGATCTCGTGCATCCAGCACCCCGAAACCGGCCGGGAGATCCGTTACGGCCAGCGGGTGCGGGCGTCGAAGAGCCGCCGCGTCATTGTGGTGGGCGGGGGTCCGGCGGGGATGAAGGCCGCCGCCGTTGCCGCCGAGCGGGGCCACGTGGTCACACTGCACGAAGCCACCGGGCAGCTGGGCGGGCAGATACTGCTGGCTCAGGCGCTGCCGGGGCGCGAGGAGTTCGGCGGGGCCGCCATGAACTTCCACCGTGAGGCGGTGCGCGCGGGCGTGCGGATCGTAACGCGGAGCATGGTCGACCTCGATTTTCTGGTCGACGCTGACGCCGACGTGGTGGTCGTAGCGACCGGGGCGACGCCGTACCGCCCGACGATCGAGCTGATGGGCGAGCCGGTGGTGCTCGACGCCTGGCAGGTGCTGCGCGGCGAGACGCCCCCCGGGGGTCACGTCGTCGTCGTCGATTGGCGCGGGGACTGGATCGGAATCGGTGTGGCGAGAGTGCTCGCCGCAAAGGGTCACCGGGTGACCCTCTGCGTGAACGGCTACGGCGCCGGGGGAGCCCTGCAGCAGTACGTGCGCGACGCCCAACTCGCCGCGCTGGCGCGCGAGCGGATAACCGTGGTGCCACTCGTGCGTCTCTTCGGTGTCGACAGCGATACCGCGTACCTGCAGCACGTCCTGACTGAAGAGCCGATATTGATCGAGGGGATCTCGGGGGTGGTGCTCTCGTGCGGCCACCAGTCGGTATCGGGCCTGCTCACGGGCCTGCAGGATCTCGGTATGCACGCGCTGGGAGTGGGCGACTGCATGGCGCCGCGGACCGTTGAAGAAGCCGTCTTGGAAGGACTGGTCACGGGGAGCGCTCTCTAAGAGGGCGGCTTCAACGGTGAGCTAGAACGTCGTCGGTGGTCGAACTGGTCGAAGAGTCCCCTCGTCTATCGCCAAGGCTCGCTATCCGTCGAGGACGGCCACTTGCGTGGAATCTCCCTGCCCGGCGAGTACGCCCGGACGGAACAACATTGCGCAAATGATTGCGCCGGCTACGAAGATACCGGCTGCCCACCAGAATGCGGTGATGTAACCGTCCACTGCCGCGAGGCGAACAAGTTTTGCGTAGAGGGGCCGAGTGGCCAGTCTCTCGTTTGAAATGAGGTAGTGCGTCGTGGCGCTCACCGCCATGGTGTTGAGTAGGGCGGTCCCGAGGGATAGTCCGATTTGCTGTTGGGTGTTGGCCATTGCTGAGCCGACACCTGCGTCTGCCGGCGGCAGTCGGAACGTTGCGGTGTTGTTCGCGGGTGCGATGACTAAGCCGAGACCCAGGCCCATGAGAACAAGGGGCCCGAGCAGCGCGGAAGCGAAGCTCGAGTGCAGCCCGATTCGAGTGAGCCAGATCATGCCGGTCGCCGCGAGCAGCATGCCAACGACGACCGGAAGTCTCGGCCCAGTTCGTGGCAGGAGCACGACGTTCGAGGCAATACCCGCGACCATCGCCGCCGCCATAAGAGGCATGTACGCAAAACCAGTGGTGACCGGTGAGTAGCCGAGGGTGGCTTGCAAGTAGTAGGTGAGGAAGAGGTATGCCCCTGAGACGGCGGCCATGGCGAGGAATACCGCCAGGTATGAACCGGCTCGATTGCGATCGCGAATGATTCGTAGCGGCAGCAGGGGGTTTGCGACCCGCGACTGAAGGACGACAAACGTCGCGAGCAGCCCCAGACCGGCCACGATGAAGCCCCACGTGGACGGAGCCGTCCAGCCGTGCGTCTCGGCGTTCGAGAATCCGTAGACCACGCAGAACATCGCAGCGCAGATGGTCACCGCACTCGGCAGGTCCACCCGGGGGTGCTGCCTCGATGGATTATGACGAAGCAGCAACAGGGCTCCGATGGTGCCGATCGCGGCGAAGAGAAGATTGATGTAGAGGCACCAGCGCCACGACAGGTACTGGGTTAAGACGCCACCTAACAGGAGCCCGAGCGCACCACCCGAGCCGACAATTGCTCCGTACACGCCGAACGCGGTGCCGCGGTCCTTCTGGTCGGGAAAGGTCGTTGTCAGCAGTGACAGCCCCGCGGGGGCGAGCAGCGCCCCGAACGCTCCCTGGCAGGTTCGCGCCACCACCAACATGAGAAAGCTCGTTGCCGCGCCACCAACGGCTGAAGCGACGGCGAATCCAACTAATCCGGTAATGAAGATCAACTTGCGACCGAAACGGTCGGCGAGCCTGCCCCCGAGTAGCAGCAGGCTTCCAAAGGCGAGCGCGTACGCGGTGACGATCCATTGGCGGTCGCCATTCGTGAAGTGCAGTGCCTTCTGCGCTGACGGTAACGCGATGTTGACCACCGTGCTGTCGAGGACCACCATGAGCTGGGCGACGGCGATAACCCCGAGGACCAGCCAACGATGTTGCATCCCGTTGGTTGAAAGATGGCTCGAAGGTGTCATGGCTTCCCTACGAGGTGCAACGGCTTTGTCACGAGGGGCCATTCGGAGATTCTGGCATAATCTGTAGATAGGCGCAAACCAGTACTATTCATAGAGTGCCAACAGGCAGATTCTGTTATAATTTGAACATGTCAGGGACTGTCGCTTCCAAGCCTTCGAAGAATCTGGTCGCGCGCCGCACGGAGCGTGTGCGTCGTGAGTTGGCGGAAGCCGCGGCCCAACTCTTCGAAGACAATGGCTACGACGCAACGACCGTCGAGGACATCGCCGCCGCTGTTGAGGTTTCGCCAAGAACCTTCTATCGCCTCTTTCCGACCAAAGGTGACGTGATCATCGGGATGGTGCGGACCACTTGGTCCGACGTTGTCGCGGACCTTGATGAGCGCCCAGCGGATGAGCCACTCATCACTTCACTGGATGCAGTTCTGGTCGCCAAGGTTGAAGAAGTGGATCCGAAGGCACTGCGGTCGTTCGAAGAGCTCTTGGCGCGCAACACTCAGTTGCGGGCGCGATGGCTCGAAGAGACACGCCGCAATCAAGATCTGCTCGCCGAGGTGCTCGCGCGCCGGATGAGTCTGGTACCCGAGAGCCTGCGGATTCAATTGGTCGCGGCAGCGATCCTCACGACGCTGCGCACATCGCTCGAGGTGTGGAGCGCGAGTTCTTCAGACCTTGGAGCGGCCTCGACGTTGCGCGAGGCAATGGCCATGCTGGCCCCGATGTTCGACGAGCCGTTTGGAAATACAGCCGCTGCAGCGCAGGGCAGCACGAGCGAATAAGCCGGTGTCCATTTCCCTACAGGTGAGTCCACCTGCGGAGCATCGCACTGAGAGAGGAAGTTTCCATGGCTGAACGGGTCATTGTCATCACCGGCGCCAGTGACGGCATCGGAGCAGCAGCCGCACGGCTGTTGAGGGGTCAAGGCGCCAGCGTGGTCATTGTCGGCCGATCCCCCGAGAAGACGCAGAAGCTGGCGCGCGAAATCGGCGCTCCCCACTACCTTGCTGACTTCGCGAAATTAGAGGACGTGAGGACCTTGGCTACGCAACTTCAAGCGGAGCTTCCACGGATTGATGTGCTGATAAACAACGCCGGCGGCGTGATGGGAGCTCGCCAGCTTACGGTCGATGGGAACGAACTCACGACGCAGGTGAACTACCTCGCACCGTTCCTTCTCACGAATCTCTTGCTCGACACACTGATCGCTTCGAAGGCTTCCGTCATTGCCACCTCGAGCCTCGCGAGCAGGGGAGCTGGAACGCTTGATCTGGGCGACCTGACGCTCGAGCATGGTTACACGGCCCAGCGCGCCTACGGTAGGGCCAAACTCATGGACATCCTCTTTACCAAGGAACTGCATGCGCGACACCATGCAGCAGGGCTTAGCGCAGCCGCATTTCAGCCGGGCGTGGTGCGAACCAGTTTCTACTCTGAGTTTGGTGGAAGTTTCAGCTTTGTCTACACCAGCTTCATCAAGCATCTTCTCCGTTCTCCCGCGAAGGGTGCCGAGACCATGGTGTGGCTCGCCACCGCCAAGCCGGATCAGGACTGGACGTCCGGGGAGTACTACAAGGACAAGAAGATCTCGAAGGGAACCAACCAAGCACGCGACGCAACGTTGGCTCATGATCTTTGGGAGGTCGCATCTCGCACCGTTGGCCTACCCGAATCTTGATCCCGGCAGCGTCGATCAAGAGAGGGATGCTGGTAGTCCCATTCACTGCCGGCGCACCACATTGAACGCTTCGACGGATGAGAAACGCTGAGCTGTAAGGATCATTTCTTCCTAGACTCACATCGACGAAAGTGTCCGCGATCTGTGGAACCAGGAGATTTCTATGAAGTCGTTTCTCGTTGACGTCCGAAATACGCTGGTGCCTGGCCACGACGCCACACACGGTCCCCTTCCTCCTCTGCTGGTGATTATGACCCTGACGACAGGACTCGTTGACGCCTTTAGCTACCTCACCCTCGGGCACGTCTTCGTTGCCAACATGACGGGCAACATCGTATTCTTGGGATTCGCTCTTGCCGGTGCCCAGGGGTTCTCGATCACCGCATCGTTGGGAGCCATTGGCGCCTTCATTGTGGGTGCTGCGTTTGGCGGGAGGCTCAACTCCCTGTTCGCTCATCACCGTGGCCAGCTTCTCAGTCTCGCCACATTCATCCAAGCGTGGTTCTTTGGCGCCTCGGTCGTGCTCGCAGTCCTGTCGCCACGGTTGGTCTCAGGGGGCTACCGCTACGCGCTTATTGGGATACTCGGTATTGCGATGGGCCTGCAGAACGCGGTCGCACGTAAGTTGGCCGTGCCCGATCTCGCCACCACCGTGTTGACTCTCACGATCACGGGCATTGCGGCGGATCAGACCGTGGTGGGCGGAGTGGGATCGAAGTTCGGACGTCGCATTGTAGCTATTTCGGGCATGTTCGTTGGTGGTCTCATTGGTGCAGTTCTGGTGCTCCACGTCGCGATCTACTATCCCCTTCTCGTTGCCCTCGTCGCAGTTGTGATTGTTGCTATCGCCATTGCGCCCTTCAGGAACTCCAATGCCGAGTGGACGAAGGCTTGACGGCTCGGCGGGTAGCGGCCATGTTGGATTGGTTACAGCCCTCATCACCGGACTTCAGCGGATATTGACTGACCCGCGTATTCAGATTCAGCGTTGCTATCAGAGTTGCAATCGCGATACGGCAAGGACAACCGTCACCGGATCGGGGAGCCCTGACACTCCGGTCGTAGACCGTCCGGACAAGCCCTCATGTTGCTTGACGACAAGTCACGCAGGGCCAATTCAGTGAGCTGAAGTTAGTTTCGACCAGAATCTCCACTACGCGCCGAAAGCTATTGGCATAGAAGTAACAAGTTGCGCCAACACCGACGTACGAGTTACTCATGGTAAAAACAAACATGAATCACGCAATGAAGGAGCGCACGAGCATCCAAACGTCTTGTTCGAGTTGCGAGGAAGTTCGGCTGCACTCGTGTCTGATTATTCAATTGGCCCGGTAGTTGCGTTTCTGTCCACGGGGTTTTACCATTGGCGATGTCAACCGGTCAGCGCAACAAGAACCGGTACCCCCTTTGTCATGGGCGAGCCATTGGCAACGGTGCAGGGACCGGTCCTCGACCTTTCGAGAGCTCGCCGCTGACAAACGACCCGGACGTTTTACGGGTCGTTTCGAGGGCTGCACATGCGAACGACCCCCATTTCGCCCTAGAGATGCTGGTCAAGGAACGTAGGGAGCTACCTCCAACGTCCGACGCGTGAGGAGATGTGCAGGTATTCGTTCGCGAGCGCTGACGCGCAGAGTTGGCGCCCATGGCACCCGTCGCCCTACTTCGGCGAATGCCTACGGGCGCTGGCGCAGCTCAACAGCGATGAGCAACGTGGCGCTGCCAACGTCACCAGTTTGCCGAGCGACGGCGCACGAGCTCCTGACGCCGCGTGGGCCGCAGATTCACTTCGTCCGCGGCACCCCCCGCCGGGGGTTCCCTTCGCGGCGATTCGTCGAAGGACCTCAGGAACCGAGCGACTGGGTGAGATGTTCCCGGAGCGCGGGCCCGAGATGCTCGTCCTCAAGACCAAAATCGATGATCGTCTTCAAGTACTCGAACTTGTCTCCTGTGTCGAAGTAGCGGGCATTCTCAATCTCATATCCGAGGAGGAAGTTGCCGTTGTCGATCGAGCGCTGCATGGCATCCTGCAGCGAAAGTTGGTCGCCAGGGCGAAGCTCGGAAGCACGCTCGCTGAGGCACCCCAGTATCGTCGGCGTGAAGAGGTAGCTGCTCACGCTCGCGAGATCCGACGGCGCGCAGGATCGGCCGGGCTTCTCAACGATCGATTCGATCTTCACGATACCCGGCTCGATCTCCTTGCCTCCTACGTACCCGTAGCGCGTGTAGTCGTCGTCAGCATCCGCGCGAATACACGACAGCACGCCGAGGCCCGTGCGTTCGTGGAGGGCGACCATCTGGCTGAACCGCCCGGGAGTAGCGCGGATGAAGTCGTCTCCGAAGGTGTAGATGAAGGGCTCATCACCGATTAGGTGCGCAGCGTTAAGCAGAGGCGTGCCGTTGCCATCCGGACCCTTTTGCCGCATGTAGGCAAAATTTGCCAGGTTGGCGATATGTTCGACCTCCTTCAACAGCTTCTCTTTCGGACCCGCGAGGGCAGTTACAAGCTCCTGGTTCGGCTCCGCAAAGTGGTCCTCGATCGAACGCTTGTGGTATCCGGTCACGATGACGATGTCTTCGATCCCGGCCTCGACGAGCTCCTCGACGATGTACTGAATGATCGGCTTGTCGAGGATCGGCAGCATTTCCTTCGGCATGGCCTTAGTCTGGGGGAGGAATCGGGTCCCGAGGCCAGCCGCGGCAATTACAGCTTTGCGTATCAATTGAATCTCCCACTCGCGCGACCTCGAACTGCTGGTGATGCACTCAATCTGCCCAATTGCGGCGTCTCTCATGCCACGGTTCCACAATACGGCGTAATCCACCCGGGCTTCCGCTGTCGAGGGGGGCTATGACCTCAGGACGGAAGTCGCGGGTCGGCCACCGTGTCTTTCGGTGGCCCTATCCACTGCTGACTCAAACAAATGGTTACTTCTTAAAGAAGGCCATTTGGAGAGGCAAACCCCGGAAGTTATCACCTCCCCTGATTATCGACTAAATGGCCCAATCCGTCAACAACAGAGACGGCTCACTGAGGCTCAGGTGATCAAGATGGCCGCGCGCTACCAAGAAGGGGCCACGGTGTACGAGTTGGCCACTGAATTCGGCTGCAGTCGCTTGACTGTCGCTGATCGGCTCAAGAAGAGTGGGATTACAATGCGTGGCCAATCTCCAACGTCTGAGGATATTGACTCGATGGTGAAGTTGCACGCATCGGGCCTTTCGCCCATGGAGGTCGGCAAGCAAATCGGATTCTGCGCCAACACAGTGCGCAACTCACTTCGGGGACGACAAATCAGGTGATGTCACACGCTTGAATGAAGATTGGACATGTCCAATTTGCCATTCATCCAAAACGGCAAGTGCCTCAAGACCGGAAAGAGGTGCTACACCCGGAAGGATTCCATCGCTCAGCAAGACTGGTGGCGTCGCGTCCGATTTGCCAGGATGCATCACTTCAAGTGCAAGGGATGCGGGATGTGGCACATTGGCAACAACAACGACACAAGGCTACGGAGACGTTAAAGAGTTACCTGTGTGGACGATGCGAATGGAGAACTTAGTTGTCGGCGCAGTTTCATGGACTTAAGCGGCTCCAGAGGTTGAGGCGTTGAGATCCATTTATCAATGATCAAGGTTTTCCGACTCACCCCGTAGGATTGAAATGAGGCTGAATCAAACGCTCATGAATAGTGAACAGCGAGAATGACGATGACCAAAGAAGAAACTCGGGACTCATTAACTGGTTCCGGCAAAATGGTGGACCGAGGCATGAAACGAGGACTGATGGCAAATTCAGCACCCAAAGAATCCGGCATACTGAAAAAAGGCGGAAAACAACCTACAAAGGCTCCGCCGCCGCCGAAAGTTAGTAATCAAGCTCCGAAACCACCGCCCGGATCGGGTACTAGAGGCAAGAAGTAGAAAGCAATGCCTACCACTGTCGGTGGTCTCATTATTTTCGCGGTATTTCTCACACCTGGCTTCCTTAATTATCTTCAACGACGTCGGCGAGCACCACAGCGATCACTTTCGCCTCTAGTTGAGCTTGCGACGTTCTTCTCCATCTCGGTAGCCACCAACTTTCTGACCTTGGGAATATTTTGCCTAGTCCGTCTGATCACGCCGCAGCACACTCCTAACCTTGCGCTGCTTGTCGTTCAGGGCTCGACATACATTGATCCGAGAGTCGGTTACGTAGTTCTCTGGGCACTGATGTTGCTCACCGTATCCTGCATTCTTGCGGTCGCAGTAGGAATCTGGCCAGGGAGAATTGGAAAGTTCGTTACTCCACTGATCGTCGATGCATCTGCTTGGTACTACTTATTTGAAAGTGCACCGGTCGGATCGTCGGTTTATCTTGGATGCGACCTCAGCGACGGAGGTTATGTTGGCGGATATCTAGATTGGTACAACACTGACATTGACGAAGTCGCCGATCGAGACTTAGTTTTGGCCGCCCCCATCACTTTGAAGGTTGAGGGAGAGACGTCTGAGAGTGATTTTGAACGAATAATCCTTTCCGCTCGAAACATCATTCGGATCAACGTCACTTTTGTAGAAGAAACACCCGCTCTGACGACGGCAACTCCTGGTCAAGAGATAGCGGTCAAATCTTGACTCAGACATGCCGAGAGGCCGTTCTCGCGGCGTTTGACCAATTGGAGCACCGACATCACCGTAGGATTTTTGATCTTTCGGAGATTGTTAAAGAAGTCCTCTCAACGACTGATTTCGCTGAATCGACAGTCAGGACACACATCACATCGTTAATGTGCGTGCAAGCCCCAAGGAATCACGGTACGAGATACGCGGATCTTGATCGGGTTGATCGTGGCAAATACAGGACACGAAGTTGATTGAAGAGGCCAGACTGAGTCCCGGAGACAGCCAAGTCCAGCGCAACGCCGAGTTGACCATGGTCGCTTGGCTCGCATCTGAGTTGGGTTGCAAACTCGAACCCAAGCGGATCAACCTCCCGAGTGGGAGTTGGCTGGCGTTGGATGCCTATTGCGAGGAACCTCTCGTCATTTGTGAGGCATGGGCGCATCAGGGGCCTCCTAAATCAGCTCAGAAAATGAAGATTATGAATGACGCGATGAAGTTACTTGCCGCACGGCGCATAGTTGGCGAGCACGCTAGAGCTATCTTGCTCTTCGCAGATGATGAGGCGGCAAGCCGCTTTGGCCGCAAGACGTGGCACGCCACGGCGCTCGCCGAAAGTCGCATCGAGGTAATGGTCGCGCGCTTGCCAGATCAACTAAGGGCCAGCATCCGAGATGCCCAGACTCGCCAGTATCGATAGTTTGATGAAGAAGCTCAGCAGTGCTCTCTAGCCCGTCTCCTTGCCACAAGGGACTAGCGCAAATGTTGCTATGAATCTTCTGGGGCAGGTAAACAAACCCGAGATATGCACGGCCTGGCTAGAGAATCACCGCCTCCGGGTGAGAACTGAGTTGCGGAGTACTTCAAGTCGCTCCACTTCTGCCGTCAACTCGTCGGGCGACATTGGAGGAGTGCCATCACTAACAGGCGACGCGTGGCCCTCACACGTTACGAGGCACGATCGCAACTGTGTGGAAGTACTTGGCGGAGAGGACTGATCGTTCGCCAAAGACGGGCAGTGAGTGCTCATCGGTCGATTGGATCCGCGAGCGCCTCAGTCCGCCTCAGTCGCGAGTCGTGACCTCAGCGGTGCCCGGGGATTCGAGGCCTACGTCAGAATTCTGCACCCCGTTCAGATGCCGAGTGGCGAAGCCCCATTGGTGAGGTGGGCTGACGTATCGAAGTGGAGCAGTGAATCGCACCGGGTTTTCGGGAGACTAAGGCATTTCTAAGACGGTATTTTCGTTCGCCGGTCGGGTTTCGCAGTGATGCAGAAATCGGAGGCCTAAAACGAAGCCTGCAGCGGTGTAATTCGGCGGCATTATCCACCTTGCCCAAAGGTAAATGGGATCAAAGTTCCCCGAGCCAATTCTGCTGGGTTTCCTTGGAGCCCTGACTCCTTTGCGAAACGGAAGCCCGATTTCGTGAAAGGAAAACTTGATGCCGGAAACATACCAAGTGTGGGTCAACCAAAACATCAGGATCAAGCACTTCGGGGGCGGACCCTTCCTCGAAGGTTGAGGTGATCCAAGGCTAAGGAGGAGGCAGGGCATGAATCGTTCTGAGGCAGTACTGTCAACGGTTAGGACTTCGAAGCGCTGCAAAGTTGGGCGAAGGAGCGAGAGACACCCAATTGGTCTTGGCGGAGTATTCGCTCTCGCAGGACTGCTTTGCCTTCTAGCAATTCCGGTGACAGCAGCGGCAGCCGTACAAAATTCGGTCGGGCATTCGCAGGCTGTCAGTCGGGATATCAGTGTAACTAGTGCTAGCGCGACGGCCTAAGTCCTGCAACACTCGGAGAAGCAGATGCTGTGCTAACTGGCGTTGGTGCAAGTTCGATACCTATGACAGTGTCAGTTGGTGCACCGGTGCTGCTGCCAGCATCATCTGGGGCTGAGTACAGCGTGACGACTGTTGTGGCAATGGGACAAGGGGTTGGAGCAATTCAACCAGAGACACAATACAGCGGAGATGCGTGCGGCTATGACGGTTCTGACGCTGTATATGAATGCACCACCATGTACTACAACATTAAGTCGGATTCCACAAACTACTTCGCCGACGATCATCAGGACTCAATTCAGGCGATCAACTACGACTCACACGACGCAGTTCTTTCAAGCCTGTCCCTGACCGCTGGAGGGGCCGGCACTGCGTGCAACGGCAACGGATTCTTGGATAGCGAGCAGTCCTGGAACATCACCTCGCCAACGTCTGGAACCACCTATTACGAGACTCCGAGCTGGTCTGGTAACTACTATAAACTTGCCGGGTACGTGAGTATGTTTCAAAGCGTCCAAGGAACACTGTATTGGGATTACAGGGGTAATGCCGAACAGCTCGAGTTCACTTACACCTTGCCTCAAACGGAGTCGGGATGGCCTACTGGTGGATGTTCTAACTAGGGCTAAAGAGGCCGAGGGCCGCTGCGGCTTGGTACGCGATATAGGATCGCGACTAAGTCACGGCGGCCCTCTGGAAAAGGTGATAATGACAGAGACGACGAGATTGATTAACCGCTTGCTCAGAACAACTGCACTGATTGCCCTTCTGACTCTTGGCGCGAGTGGTCCGGCAATGGCTACAGGTTCTCGGAGCGCCAATTCGTACGATTTGTCCACCGGACCGACGTTTCAGAGTGGCGGCGACCGGATACATCGGAACGTGACTTACACTTTTACAATCGTGAATGGGTCCTCGCGCGATGTCCTGATCCGCCGCGTTGGGCAGAGCGGGCCCGGGCTGAAACTTCTGATTCCTTCCGGATGGGAAGACACGCGTACAATCAGGCCTCACAAGTCGATTAGTGAGACTGTCAAGTTCCATGTCAGCAATTGTGCCAAGGTCCCGAAGGGCACTTGGCCGCTCACTATGGACGCCTCGTGGAATACAGGAACATGGCAACGCGTCAGTTTGCAATTGACGACTGCAGGTCCCCTGCAATGGCAAAAGTTCATTGCGGATTCTGTGTGTCCGTAGGGCACCACGGCGCTCTCCGTGGGTGAGCCGGAGCGATTCTGTAGCAAGGGTCCAGATCCCAGTAGTAGCTCACGGAGTCGCGGGCCGGGGTGCTCAATAGCAATTCGTGATTCAGGAATGGCTGTCTACTCATAGTAATCCTAGGGCTAGAGCTTCTGGGTCGCGCCCGAGAAGATGCAGAGCAGATGATCTGAGAGGACCACTCCCTATAGCGGTCAACGTGCTGCTATTGCTCGATCCGCAATGAGTTCGAACGGTCGACGAGGCGCAAGCACTGGTGGCCCGCTCGTAGTGCTTTTCTTCGCGGCTTGGAGAGACTCCTCACCACTGACTGGTGGTGCTGTGAGTCGTTTTCGAAGCGCGACGCCGCTACAATATGAGACCCAATATGAGACCCGCCACGGTGCGCCGCAACTACCTTCTTCAATTTTTGACTATTACAATCGCTAGCGAACAATTCAAGAATTGTTGATTTTCCGTTTAGCATCGCGCGACCATTGCGATCCACGAACGTGAACGTTCAATTCTTCTCAATGCGCCGCCCAAGTCTCGATCCCAGTGCCTGAGGATTAAAAGGGACTGTCAAACGGTTGTCGTGTGTCAATCTGGTCGTGCATGTCGTCTGATTTCAAGGAAACGTGTTGCCTCATGTCGGTCTCGTCGCGTGGTGTTGGAGAAATATGAGTCCCTAAAATGAGGTTCTCCTCGGGTTGGTGTGGGTGAATTCTGATCATCCGGTGAGACTCGACGTGGGTAGCTGGATCGTGAGACCACCACAGCAGAGGTAGATCATGGCGATCACCGCCTCGGCTGAGTG
>Ga0224553_1000650_pt1 | contig 14266 bp, 14 predicted proteins | sample 714S21014metaG_FD_179897 | JGI IMG/M metagenome (GOLD analysis project Ga0224553, IMG submission 179897) | Peat soil microbial communities from Stordalen Mire, Sweden - 717 S2 10-14 | ecosystem: Environmental > Terrestrial > Soil > Wetlands > Peat | place: Sweden: Norrbotten County, Stordalen... | reverse complement strand
ATCGGAGAGGATGAGAGAACGCATGCGGACTCGATTCGCGCAGTACGCACGAATCTTCAGTTTAGCGCAGGGGGACGGCGCGTTGTCCGTTCTCCGTTGTCCGCTGGTCGTTCGGTCTGGGGAACGAAGAACGTAGCGCGTAGAACGAACAACCGGACCAAGGAATGATATACTTGGGTTGCTGTATATCCAAGGAGGCGCCATGCAGGTATCGAAGTGGGGAAACAGTCTCGCGGTGCGCTTGCCCGTCGCGGTTGTCGAGGCGCTGGAACTGAAAGAGGGCGATCAGATCGAGGTGCGCGTCGCCGGCACACGCGAGTTCGAGATCGACCGCGACCCAACTCGCGAGCGGGCGCTGGAGCGGCTGCGGAAGATGCGTTGGAAGCTGCCGGCGGGATTCAAATTCGACCGGGTCGAGGCGAATGAGCGTTAGACCGTTCTTCGACACCAACATTCTGATCCACGCGGTCTCCGAAGAGGATGCCCGCGCGGCGATTGCTCAGAGGCTGCTCGCCGCTGGCGGACACATCAGCGTTCAGGTCTTGAACGAGTTTGCGGCAATCGCGCGTCGTAAGCTGAAGAAATCCTGGTCGGAAATCTCCGGGGCACTGGAGGACATTCGCAGCTTGTGCGAGCCCGCTGCGCCGCTCACGGTCCAGATTCACGAGTCCGCGCTCAAGATCGCCGAGGAGCATGGGTATCCCATCTACGATGCCCTGATCCTTGCCGCGGCGCTCGCTGCCGGATGCGACACCGTCTACTCCGAGGACATGCAGGACGGGCAGAAGATCGGCCCGATCACGATCCGCAATCCGTTCGCCTGAGATCAGTCTCACATTGCCAGCGGCTGAGTGCGGTCGGTGGTCATGGTGGGCGCGGAGGCGAGCAGCCTGCGGGTGTAGGCGTGCTGCGGCGAGCGGAAGATCTCGAGCGCGGGCGCATGCTCCACGATCGCGCCCTGCTGCATGACGGCGATGTGGTCGCCGGGCTGGTCGCAGGTCTGCGCCACCACCGCCAGATCGTGCGAGATGAAGAGCATCGACAGGCCGTGGGTGCGGCGCAGTGTCCGCAGCAGCGCCAGGATCTGGGCTTGAACGGTCACGTCCAGGGCGGTGGTCGGCTCGTCCGCAATGAGCAGGCGCGGGCGGTTGACGATGGCCATGGCGATAAGGATGCGCTGGCGCTGGCCGCCGGAGAACTGGTGCGGATAATCGCGCGCGCGGCGTTCCGGCTCGGGCAGCGCAACCTCGCGCATGGCGTCGAACACCAGCGAGCGGACGGCGGCGCGGGAGAGCCCCGGCTGATGGGCGCGGACAGCTTCGGCGATCTGCTCGCCGACCCGCATCACCGGGTTGAGCGCAGTCATCGGTTCCTGGAAGATCATGGCAATATCGCGGCCGCGGCGGCGGCGCATGGCGTCCTCGGGAAGCGCCAGCAGGTCAACCGCATCCGGCGGGTGCCCCACATCTGGATTTTCAGATGTGGGTTCAGCGCGGAACCAAATTCTCCCGCCCACCCGCGCCTCCGGCGGAAGCAGCCGCAGCAGCGCCAGCGCGGTGACGGATTTGCCCGACCCGGACTCGCCCACCAGGCCGAGCGTCTCCCCGGCGGCGATTTCAAACGAGATGCCGCGGACGGCTTCGCGCTCGCCAAAGCCGATGGAAAGGTCTTCGACGCGGAGAATAGGCGCGAGGCCGGCGGCCGCGGCTGGGGGATTGCTCACGCTGTCGATGGTAGCCGAAAGCGGGGGTCAGGGAACAGGGAACAGAACACAACCGCCGCGGGAGACGGCGTCAGGGTCCGCGCCCCGGCCGTTGGTTTCGCTGTTCCCTGTTCCCTGTTTTTTCGCGTCTAATAAGGAACATGGAGCTACGCGGCAACCAGCGCCGTTTGCAGATTCTCGCCGCAGCTGCGGGTGCGCTGGCGCTCGCCTGCGCCCCGGTCAGCGCCCAGACCCACAAGGTCGCGGCGGCGCCGGAGAGCGTGCTGCGCGCGGTGGGCGTGTACGAGTGGACGGGCGACATGGCCAAGCCCACCGCCAGCCGCCTGATCCCGGTTTCGCTCTTCATCGACGGCAAGTTGGTGGACGCCGCCGTCTACCTGGCGCGGCCGGTGCCAATGGCGCTGCTGACCGGCAACCGGTATGAGTTGGAGCGGGCGGGGATCCTACAGGGCAATCTCGACCTGCTCTTCTCGAAGCACTTTGTGGCCGCGGAGACCAGCGGCTCGGCCTATGACGATGGCTGGTTCGGCTATGGCAAGTTCTCGCCGCCGTCGCTGGAGAAGCCTGCGCCGTTGAAAGGCTCGGCGGTAAAAATCAGCCTGAGCGGGCTGGATGAAGACGACTCGAAGCCGCACTTCTCTGCGCGCTCGGCGACCCCGGGCTCCGGCGGCGCGGCAGGTTCCACAGCGGGCGCGGGCGGCGCGGGCGGCCCAGGCGGCTCCGGCAGCACGCCGGCGGACGATCCCGACCGGCCAACCCTGCACCGTGCGGGCGGCTCTGACCAGAGCGCGAGCGGCACCGGCGACACCGGATCCGGCAGCACGCCGGCCGACGATCCCGACCGGCCAACCTTGCGCCGGCGCTCGTCCTCGTCCGCCGATGCGAAGGGCGACCAGGGGAGCGTGAGCGGGGTGGGGGCCGGGCTGAATGACGATCCCAACCGGCCGGTGCTGCATCGGGGCAAGCCGGAGAGCGCGCTGAACGAACTCGACATCCCCAAGCTCACGGGACTTCCCGGCGACGAGGGAGTGAACGCCCTGCACCAGATGGCCGCCATATCGGACGCGAAGGACCGCGATCCCCACAACTTCCTGCGGCCATGGGACGATGAGGCGGAACACCAGGCCATCCTGGGCAAACTGGAGACCGTGGCCCGGACAACGCTGGCCGCCTACGAGGCTGCAAACGGGGTTGCTCCGCAGGCGCCGCCGGCCAAGCCGAGCCCAGCCAAACCGGGCAGCGCGGCCCATCGCACGACGGCCAGGAAGACGACTCCTCCGCCGCCGCCGGAAGCGCTGCTGGACGAACAGCTAACCGGCTACACGCTGAGCTATGGAGGCGAGGCCACGTTCGTCTACCACGCGCACACCGACGGCCTGGGCGCTACGCAGCGCTTTGTTACCCTGGTGGCGCAGCTTGACATGCAGGGCGAACCGCTGATCGCGCTGAAGAATGTGACCGACGCAGCCCACCTGGACCGCACGCCGCGCATGCGGCTGGTGGACGCGGTGGACGCCGAGGCATCCAACCGCGCCAGCCTGCTGTTCGAGCTGCGGGCACAGAACTCGCGGCAGTTCGCGCTGTACCGGGTGATCGGCGGGCGCGCGGAGCAGATCTTCCTCACCGGCTCGACGCAGTAAACGCACTCGGACTTGCTGTTAATTTGCGGGCGGAGCAGCGGGTGGCCCAGTGGGTGGCGCTCCGGCAGGCGGCGGGCCGGCAGGTGGAGCTCCGGGAGGCCGGTTGCCCTGCTGGCGCGGCGGTGGGACGAACGCCTCCGGCTTGGCATGGCCGCGATGGCAGGTGCCGCACTGGATTTTTGCGTCCGCGTCCACGTCAGGAGCCTTGGGAAGCTGAGCCATGTATTTCTCGTTCAGGTCGTCGTTCATGCGGATCATGTAGCGCGCGACGTCCTTCATCGGATTGGCGTCGGAGGCGCGGTCCCCGTCGCGGTGGGTGACCGGGTCGGGGCCAACGTGGCAGAACTCGCACTCGACGCCAAGAGCGCCTGCGTAAGCGCGCATGACCACGCGCAGGTTGGTGTTGTCGGGCAGCACCTTGAGGTTCTTGGGAACGTAGGGCGGCGGGGCCGGCCGGGTCGCGCCAGCCGCGGCAGGCGGGGCTGCGGGCGCTTGCTGCGCGGCGACGGTGAGGGTGGAAACCAGACCCGCGCAGAGCACGGGCACGCATAGGCGTAGCAGTCGAGTCATTGGGTTCGGTGCCTCAAGGGTTGGAGTCAGAGAAGCGGCGGCTTATCCCAAGGTGACGGATAGGCGGCGCGGCTGTCAAGTGGGGCGATGCGGCGGAGCCGGCTTCACCCGCCGATCATGACCTCGTCGGGCGAGGAGGGCAGGCGGAAGTTTGCGCCGCGCTGCTGGTTCAGTTTCAGCGTTGCGGGAACGTCCAGATCCGCGAGCGGGATGGTTCGCGTCCAGGCGCCGCTGCTCCAGTAGTCGGTGTTGACGTAGATCGTTGCGCCCATGATCCGGTATTGCCCGATCTGCTCCTGGTGGCCGTCGCGAAAGACCAGCACGGCCGGCGGCGGCGGGAGCGGCGCGGGGGGCTTGGCTGCCGCGGGCACCTGGCCGCGGGCGGCGGCAGGCGTTTCAGGGTGCGCGTTGGAGGCTCGCTCCGGCGGGTTGGACGGCGCTGCCGCCTGGCCAACCGTCTGGGGTGGTCCGTAGGGTGTAATCCGCACCCAGTGATCGCCCTCGCGTTCCAGCACCAGCGCTTCAGCCGGCTTGGCCGCCGGCGTCCGGAAGGCCGGCTGCGCGGGCACCCATTGCGGCGGAGGAAGTTCCAGCGCCGGGCCGTAGTCGTACCCGGCATCGTAATCCGGGTAGAAGAGCCCCGCATCGCCCCACCCGCCGAGATACCGGCCGGCGCCGCGCGGTCGCATGGAGCGGGCCCTGGCGCCGCCGCCGCTGCGCGCAACCATCGCTCCCACGGCTCCGCGGGAGGCAAAGCCGCCTCTCTGGGCCGGCGCGGAGGGCACAAACACCGCCGTCGCCAGCAGCATCAGAGGCAGCATAAGGGGCAGAGCGAGGGACAGCGCGATTGGGCGGTCTTTCATCGACGGATCCCTTCCAATCCTGCACGCTCGCCGTGCCGGACACGCGCGTGCGCGCGAGCGGCGGGAAACGCTCGCAGGCGACAGCGATGGCGGCTAGTATACACTCGGGCCGCCGCTGCCGGCTGTCTCAATCGGCGACGCCGACCGCTTTAATCGGCAATGCCGACCTGGGGCGTTTCGATGCCCAGGGCGGTGGCCAGCGCGATCTGGTGGTCCTGCTCGTCGAGCAGGATCTCGCGAATGTGTTCCGCGGTGGCAACCTCGCCCAGCTCGTCGCACTGCCGGATGCGCCGGCGATACTGGCGAATGGTCTCGTTCTCGTTGTCCAGATCGAAGCGCAGCATGTCCACGGCCTTCTCCGATGTTTTGACCGGCTTGGGGACAGTGGTGGGCATGCCGCCGAAGTAGTCGATCTGGTTGGCAATGATCAGCGCGTGGGACAACTCCTCGGCGGCGTGCTTCTCCAGCTCGCCGGCGATGTTCATGTAGGCCGCGCCTTTCAACACCTGCGAGTAGTTGACGTAGCCGATGATGGCCTGAAACTCGCGCGCCAGGTCCTGGTTGAGCAGATCGATGAGTTGTTCACGGGTGATGGACGCAGTGGATTTGCTGGCATTCTTGGGGGTCATCTTGTCTCCGGGAGTGCGCGGGCAGCGCTTTGATTTTGATGGTTAATTGTCTCCCGGAAATGAGATGCAGGAAACCGGAAAGAAGTTCCCCGGCGCAGATCGCGGGAACGCCAGGCAGGCTGGCCCGGATGGGCGCTGTCCCGGCGCCAGTATTCGCCGATCACAAAAAGCTGGTTCTGGCGCGCCATCCTAGTTAGTATTAGACTTCGATGTCTTTTACGGATTCCTTATTTGGCCGTCCCCTGGCCACTAGTGAAGAGCGCGCCGAACACGTCGGCGTCGCTGCCGGAATCCCCATTTTTGGACTCGATGCCCTGACCTCCGCCGCGTACGGGCCCGAAGCGGCGCTGGCACTTCTGATCCCGCTCGGGATCGCAGGCATCGCCCACCTCATTCCCATCGTCACGGTGGTCCTGATCCTTCTGGGGATCGTCTTCTTCAGCTACCGCCAGACGATCGCGGCTTATCCCGGCGGGGGCGGCTCCTACACCGTCGCCAGCGAGAACCTGGGTTCCGGCGCCGGCCTGGTGGCCGCCGCGGCACTGATGACCGACTACATCCTGACCGCCGCGGTGGGCATTACCGCGGGTGTGGGAGCGGTGATCTCCGACCTGCCCTGGCTGGAGCCGCACACGCTGCTGTTGTGCCTGCTGGTGCTGGCGTTTCTTGCCATGGTCAACATGCGCGGTGTCAAGGACACCGGCGCCGCATTCATCGGTCCAACCTTTCTCTTTGTCGGGACCGTGCTCACTACCGTCGCGTTCGGCTTCTTCCGTGTGATTGCAGCGGGCGGCCATCCGGTCGCGCGGGCGGCGATGCCCCACCCTCTGCCGGCCACCGTGATCGGCCTCGGCGTCTGGCTGGCGCTTAAGTCCTTCTCCAATGGCTGCGCCGCGATGACTGGCGTAGAGGCCGTCTCGAACGGCGTGATGGCCTTCCGGGAACCGAGGGTCAGGAACGCGCAGATGGCCCTGACCGTGATCATGGGCACGCTTGTCATCATGCTCTTCGGCACCGCGTGGCTGGCCAAGAAATACGGGATCATGGCGATGGACCCCGCTCTGCCGGGCTACCAGACCCTGCTCAGCCTGATCGTGCAGGCTGTCTTCGGACGGAATTGGTTCTTTCACTTCACCATGTGGACCATCTTCCTGGCCCTGACTCTGAGCGCCAACACTGCCTTCGCCGACTTCCCGCGCGTCACCCGCGCCGTTGCCATGAACGATTACCTGCCGCATGTCTTCACCCTGCGCGGGCGGCGCCTGCTGTTCTCGGCCGGAATCTACGCCCTCACCGCGCTGACGGCAATCATCCTCCTCAAGTTCAGCGGCAACATCGACCGCCTCATCTCCCTGTACGCCATCGGCGCCTTCCTGGCATTCACGCTCTCGCAGGCCGGCATGGTGATGCACTGGAAGGAACAGGGTGGCCAACACAAGGGACGCTACTGGCACATGTTCGTCAACGGCACCGGTGCGGTCGCGACCGGCATCACGACCCTCATCGTGCTGATCGCCAAGTTCACCTCCGGCGCGTGGTTTGTCGCCTTGCTGATTCCCACGCTGATCGTGCTGATGGTGGCGGTCAAGCAGCATTACACTCGCGTGAAGGACGTCGTCAAGATGGGCCCGCTGAACCTGAGCAACCTGCTGCAGCCGCTGGTGGTGATTCCCATGGCCCGGTGGGACCGCATGACCGAGAAGGCCCTGCGCTTCGGGGTGCTGCTCTCGAATGAAGTGAAAGTCATCAACGTCGAAGGCATCGAGGGTGAGTCCTCGCTCGCCGATCTCTGGGAAGAAAACGTCCTCAAGCCCATCCACGAAACGGGCCTGCCTGAGCCGGAACTCATCACGCTGCACTCCACGTTTCGCCAGGTCATCTCGCCGCTGATGGACTACATTCTGGAACTGGAGCAGCAGAATCCCGACCGCAAGATCACCGTGCTGCTGCCGGAACTGGTGGTGAACCACTGGTGGGAATACCTGCTGCACAATCAGCGCGTGCAACTGCTGAAGCTGCTGCTGCTGCTGCGCGGCAAACAGCGCATCATCGTCGTGGATATTCCCTGGTATTTGTAAGGACAGTTGCTAGTTGTTAGTTGTTAGTTGGCTGGAGGCGCGTCTCGCCTTCGGCGCCAGTTCGCGCAGGCGGGCGACGGCGGCGGGCACGATCTGGAGCGCGGCGTCGACCTCGTCCGCGGTAGTCAGGCGGCTCAGCGAGAAGCGGACGCTGGCGCGCGCGCGGGCTTCGCTGAGTCCCATGGCCCGCAGCACGTGGGACGGCTCGGTGGCGCCGGACTGGCAGGCCGACCCGCCCGAGACGGCCAGCCCCTTCAGGTCGAGCGCGATCACCAGCGCCTCCGCCTCCACGCGATCGAAGAAGAGGTTGCTGGTGTTGACCACGCGCGGGACCGGCTCTCCGTTCGTGCGGCCGCCGTTGACGCCTGCCTGCTCGACCGCCGCCAGGATTCCCTGCTCCAGGCGGTCGCGCAGCGCGGCGAGGCTCGCGGGGCTGTCCGGTCCGGATGCGACGAGCCAGGCCCGCGCGAGTTCCGCCGCGCACCCCAGCCCGACGATGCCGGCGACGTTCTCCGTGCCGGGACGCCGGCCGCGCTCGTGCATCCCGCCGAAGAACATCGACTTCAGCCGCACGTTGCGGCGCACAAACAGCGCGCCCGTGCCCTGCGGCGCGTACATCTTGTGGCCGGAGAGGGAAAGCAGGTCGCAGCCCATCTGCTTCACGTCGAGCGGAAGCTTGCCCGCGGCCTGGATCGCATCGGTATGGAACAGCGCGCCGGCCGCGTGCGCCGCGTCCGCCAGCTCGCGCACCGGCTGCAGGACGCCGGTCTCATTGTTGGCCAGCATGATGCTGACAAGCTTGGTGTTGGGCCGCAGCGCCGCTTCCAGTGCGCTCACTTCCACCACGCCCTGCGGCGTGCACGGCAGAAAGGTGACCTGGACTCCGCGCTCAGCCAACTCCTGGGCGGCATGCAGCACGGCGTGGTGCTCCACGCTGCTGACGATCAGGTGGTCGTCCGGCGCGAGCAGGCCGAACAGCGCCATATTGTCGCTCTCCGTGCCGCCCGAGGTGAAGACCACTTCCGCCGCGCGGCAGCCCAGCAGCCGGGCCACCGACTCGCGCGCGTGGTCCACCGCGGCGCGCGCGTGCTGGCCGCGCTGATGGATGGAGCTGGCGTTGCCAAACTGCTCTTGCCAGAACGGCTCCATCGCCCGCTGCACCTCAGGCAGCACGGGCGTGGTCGCGTTGGCGTCCATGTAAATTCGCCGCACATCTCCAGTTTATCCGCTTAACTAAAAGAGAGGCTTAACACCAATCGATACCGAAAAGCGACGATCCACGGCTGCTCTAAGCCAAAAAGAGAATCGGTGTATCGGTGTCAACCCGGTGTTAAGCCTTTTATTCCGTATCCCCGGGCGTGGGTTTGGGAGCGCTGGGATAGGGCTGGGTTGGATAGGGCGGACCTTTGGACAGGACCTCCTGGAGGCTTTGGTCGTAGCCGTAGAGGTCGTCGAAGAAGTGCGCCTGGCCGTCCTCGGCCACGATCGCGGTGGCGTAGAAGATAACGATGGGGATGGGAGTCTTCAGATTGAACTGATGATCGTCCGGACCGTTCTCCATGATGTCGTGGACGGTGTCGATGTCCCAGTCCTTTCCCCGCGGCGCGGGGGTGTCGCTGTTGGTCAGCACCCAGACAGCCAAGTCCGCCGGCTTCTCCACCCGGATGCAGCCGTGGGAGAAGTCGCGGCGCGAGCGGCTGAAGAGGTCCTGCTCCGGCGTGGAGTGCAGATAGATGTCGTACTGGTTGGGAAATATGAATTTGACCAGGCCCAGCGAGTTCTTGGGGCCGGGCTTCTCGCGCACCTGCAATCCGCCGTGCTCGATATCCTTGGCGGTGAACTTCGGGAGCACGTTGCCTTTGCCGTCCGTCACCTCGAAGTTGTGGCTGGCCAGGTAGCCAACGCCGCTGGCGTGGATGTGCGGCATCAACTCCTTCTCCACAATGTCATGCGGCACGCTCCAGTATGGACGGAAGACGAGGTAGCGCATCATGTGCACGAAGACCGGCGTGTCGTGCTCGCCGACCACTTTGCCCACCACCACCCTCATGGTGAAGTCGGACTGGTGGTCGGGCGAAGCGCCGCGCAGCACAAACTCCGGCAGGTTCACCGTCAGCGGCGCATTGACGTACTGGTCGGGTAGCCAGCGCCAGCGCTCCAGCGAGTCCTGCAGCTGAATCACCCGCTCGGTGAGCGGCACGTTGAGGCTGCTGATCGTGTCCTCAGTGAGCCGGCCGTCGTCCTGCAGGCCGTGGCGTCGCTGGTAGTTCCTAACCCCATCCGCCAGCGCCGCGGTGTAGACGGGAGGAAGATGCGGCGGCTCGAAGGCGGGCGGCGGCGGCGCTGCCTTCGCTGTGCCGGGCCGGCGATGCATCACGTTGGCGAGGGTCTGCCGGCTGAACTGCCGGGCCGCTTTGGCACGCGACCCCGTCCTGGCTTGGGGATCCTGCTGCAGCGGCCGCGGAGTCGCCGGCGCCGCGTGGTACGGGTAATCGCCAGGCGCGTCGCCTTCCAACTGCAGCCGGGCCAGCAGCTGGCCGGTGGCGGAGTATTCCCCGGTGACGCCGACTCCGGCCTTTGTTAGCACGTCCGGCAGGGGCGGCGCGGCGGCGGCCTGCTGCAGCTTCGCCAACTCCAGGTAATGGGCGAGAGAGGCCTCAGTGGCGCGGTACTGGTCGGAGTCTGGCTCGACCTTGCGGATCAGGCCGGGAACATCCGTCGCGTCCACCACGTTGTCGCTGACGAACTCGGCCAGGTCGTACTTCTTGCTGGAAACGTTGATGTCGAAGTTGAAATGCGACGGGTTTACCCGGCCGACGCGCAAGTCGGAGATGTACCGCATGATGCAGATGGTCATGGCTGAGTCAAACTGGCCGACGGTAGTCCCGGCTCCGTCGGAGGTATCGTTCCGGGCGGCGATTTGCGCGATCTGCGCGACCCGGCCGGGCCAGCGCCAGGCGTCGTAGTCATCCGGATTCAGGCCCTTGGCGCCGGCGTCCTGGAATGCCTGGATAAAGGCGACCGCCTCCGGTGTGGGCTTCAGGTCGCGCAGCCAGGCGAGTTCATAGTCGCGGTCAGCGTAGAAGGTGGTGACGGCGGGCTGGTAGTCAGAGTAGTCTGGCCAGCGCAGGATGGCGAACTGCTTCTGCGTCACCACCGCGCGGATGTTGTCAGCGTAATCGGCGGTGTTGGGCGCGGAGGTGGTTTTGCGATAGCGATGGCAACCGGCGGCAAACAGGGCGACGAGAACCAGGACTGAGACGGCGGCCCGGGAAGTGCAGCAGCGCGAACTGGGGTTCAAAACGAACTTCCTCTCAAGGTGAAGCTGTGCCGGCGGTCGGGCTCCGCACGGAGTGTTCGACCTATGGCGTTCGCAATGAGGTTCCCACGCCCGCTGGATTTTCGCAAGGTACTTCGTACCGTTCTCGACGCTTCGCGTGAAAGGCACAGAGGAGGGCGCAGATGCCGCGACGACCGGGTTTGGATTACGATATTGCCATGGCGAAGACGGAATCGAGCATGGTGGAGCTGGGCGCGAAGGCGCCGGCCTTCGAGTTGACGGATGTGGTCACCGGCGAGACGATGAGCCGCGACGACCTGGCCGCCGGCGCAAGCGGGCTGCTGGTGATGTTCCTCTGCGTGCACTGCCCCTACGTGCAGCATGTGGAACGGGAGCTGGCGCAGATTGGCGCGGACTACGACGGCAGGATCGGCATTGCGGCGATCTGCTCGAACGACGCCGCCACGAACCCGGAGGACTCGCCCGACAACATGAAGACGCAGGCCGAGCGGCTGGGCTTCCTGTTTCCCTACTTCTACGACGAAACCCAGCAGGTGGCGCGCGCTTACCACGCCGCCTGCACGCCGGACTTCTTCCTGTACGACGCCGGCCTGGAGCTGGTGTACCGCGGCCAGCTTGACGACTCCCGGCCGTATCGCCCCTCGGGCGGCGGCAACGACATCCCCGTCACCGGCAAGGACCTGCGCACGGCGCTGGATGCAGTGATTGCCGGCAAGCTGCCGGACACCAACCAGCGCTCCAGTATCGGCTGCAACATCAAGTGGCGCCAGTAAGACAAAGGCCATTCGGGCATCAAAATTGGCGCAATCAGGTTCAGCGAGCACTATAGTAACCACTCCCAGTACCCAATGGTAACCAGCGCCTGAAAGTAGCCGGATGCCCGCACGCTCTCTGCTATGGTCGGTGGGCACCCGCTAGTAAATCAAAAGAAGACTTGAGCCGGACGCGGAACTCGAAGCCCCGTCGCTGGTTTCTGTCATATGAGGAAACGGTACCCATGTTCAGGTCACGAATCGCTGTACTCGCCTTGGCTGTCTTCTCGGCCGCCCTTCTGCCTTCGCACGCCAAGGCTGACACCCTCACCTATAACTTCACCTATACTGGAGCCGGAGAATACTCTCCGACATATGCATCGACGGCCTCCGGCAGCGGCTCTATCACCCTTACCTTCAGCTCCCTGACCGCAGGAACCCTCGCCGAGGTATCTGCATTCTCCTTTACGGATACCATCACAACACCCAGCCCCGCAAGCTCTACCTTCACCTACGGCTTGGCGAATCTCCTAGCCTCGGGAGAGACCTACGGGGGGACGCTGGCCAACCCGACTCTCGCGACTCTTTCGTTTTCGACGACCGCCATCGCCGGCACGAACAGCTCGTTCGGAACTGTCAACTTCAGCCTCGCTTATCCCGCGGTCAATCCTGGGACTGGCACCACGCAAACCGGCGGTTCCTTCTATCAGGATGACACCACGGGCACCACGGTCCTTACTCTCGGCAGCCCGGCGGCCACGACCCCTGAACCATCCTCCTTGCTGCTGCTGGGCACGGGCTTTGCCGGCACCGGCCTTCTCCTGTTCCGCAGGCGCTCCGCAGCAAGCCAACTCTAACTAAATCCTGTTCCAGCTCATCCAGCTTCCGACCCTTAGCGATTCGCTGAGGGCTGGAAGCTGGAAGTATTTTAACTCACCGTTTGGCCGGTGCCGAAGATCCTTTCGTTGAAGGTCTTGAAGATGGCGGTCTCGTCGCCCTTCGCGGCGTTGCGCAGGAACATCACATTCTGCACGCAGATCTCCTCGGCGCCGGTGGAGAGAATCTCCATCGTCTCCGCGATGAACTGGTCCAGCGGCATGGCGCGCGGGTCGTCCGGCACCGGGCCCATCAACTCGGTCGCGACCCAGGGCGGAATAATCTCCAGCACCTTGATCCCGGTGTCCTTCAGTTGGTAGCGCAGCGACTGCGTGTAGCTGTGGATGGCCGCCTTGGTGGCGCAGTAGGTCGGCGTCATGGCCAGCGGGACGAATGCCAGGCCCGAAGACACGTTTACGATGGTCGCGTCCGGCTGGCGCAGCAGGTGCGGCAGCAGCGCGGCGGCGATGCGGATGGGCCCCAGCAGGTTGGTGGCGACGATGGCCTCGGCGTCGGCGACCTTGCCCTGCTTCAGGTCTTCCGGACGCATGATGCCGGCGTTGTTGACGACGACGTTCAGCGCGGGGAAGTCTGCGATGAGCTTCGGCACGGCGGCGGCGATGCTGGCTGCGTCCGCGGTGTCGAGCACGATGGACTTCATACCCGGATTCGCTGCCGTGGCGGCGTCGAGGTTTGCCTTGCGCCGTCCGGCGACGATGACCTGGTTGCCACGCTGGTGGAACTGCCGGGCGAGCACGAGCCCGATGCCCGAGCCGCCGCCGGTGATGAAGATGGTGTTTCCAGTCAGATTCATGAGGCTCCTAGTTCCCAGGTTCGAGGTTCAAAATAAGGATAGTCGAGGCTTTGCATTGGTTGGATGAATGGACGATGAGAAGGATGCAGCTCGGGACAATCAGCGGTCGAAGCATGTGCCGTTGGCGTGGAATGGATTGCGCCGGCACAGTGCGCTTCGCGATTTGCGATGGGAGTCGAAGCGAAAATTCTCACGAGGCTAAAGCGAGGATTCGACTGTGCTTCCAGGTGAAATGGTAAGATGCGGACATGGACATCAGGCTCAGTCCGGAGCTTGCGGCGGTGGTGGAGCAGGATGTGGCCGCGGGCCGGTTCGCCAGCGCAGAGGAGTACATAGCTGCCGCTGTGGAATTGCTGCATGAGCGGGCGCGGGGATGGAATGGCGAGACGCTCGAGGAGTTCAACGCCAAGCTGGAGGAGTCGATCGCCGAGGCCGAGCGGGGCGATGTGGTCACTCTGGACGAGTTCCGCGAAGAGATGCGGCAGATGAAGGCCGAGTGGATCTCCAGCAAGAAGACTGCTTGAGCGTTCCAGTAATTACACCCACAGCACGGCGCGATATAGGAGCTATCTGTCGATACATCGCAGAGGATAGCGTTCACTACGCGGACAGAGTTGCGGAGGCGATTCTGGCAACTTGCCAGATGACCGCAGAGTTGCCGGGAATCGGCCACGCACGACCCGATTTGACGCACAGGGACATTCTGTTTGTGCCTGTCACGGGCTATGAGCGATATGTGATCGCTTATGCTGCTCATTCCGAGCCTGTGAGGATATTACGCGTCCTTCATGGTGCGCGAGATGTGCCGAGGTTGTTTCGGTAGCGACAGATCGATTGTGTGTTGTTCTCTCGGCATCCTGTTCGCTATACTCACGCGCCGCCGGATGAAGAAGACATCGTTTGAGTAGACTGAAAATGGCTGCGACGTCTATGGCGTCAATTTTAGCTAGCGGGAAGATGAGGGCGATTCAAGCATGATGAGTAAAGTTCTGGCGGTACAGGTGGAGGCGGCGGCGAAGG
>Ga0224553_1000649_pt1 | contig 14282 bp, 8 predicted proteins | sample 714S21014metaG_FD_179897 | JGI IMG/M metagenome (GOLD analysis project Ga0224553, IMG submission 179897) | Peat soil microbial communities from Stordalen Mire, Sweden - 717 S2 10-14 | ecosystem: Environmental > Terrestrial > Soil > Wetlands > Peat | place: Sweden: Norrbotten County, Stordalen... | reverse complement strand
TGCAGCACGGCGAAGACATCGATATCGCCAACCCGGTTATTCTGTGGCAGTCCAGACTGGGGCGACGCGCCGAAGCTTGTATCAACTGCAATGCCATTGCGAAACGCAGCTACGCTCGAACTGCCGCCCAGGTGGCAGGAGATGTGGCGCAGATCGGTGCGTCCCAGCAGCGCCTGGGTTCGTTCGCTGGCGGAGCGATGGCTGGCGCCGTGGAATCCATAACGGCGCATTGCGAAGTCCGTGCGCCACTCGTATGGAACGGCATAGGTGGTGGCCGCTTCATCCATCTGCCTGTAGGGACCGGTCTCAATCACCGCGACCAGCGGAACTCCGGGAAGTTCTTTGCGAAAAGCCTGAATGGCCGCAATGTAGGGAGGATTGTGCGCCGGCGCAATGAACGAGAACTCCTCCATTGCCGCCAGAAACTCGTCGTCGATGAGTTGCGATTCAGTGTAGGGGCCGGCATGAACCACCTTGAAACCGACCGCGCCCACCTCAGCCAGACTCCCCAGAGCCTTTCCTTCGCCCGCAATCGCCGCAATGCACTTTCGAATTGCCGATGCGTAGTCGGGACACTCGCCGCCCGGCTGGCCGATCCGTTCGACGTGCCCTTCGGCCAAAATGGACTCGCCGGGCATATCCAGGACGCGATACTTGAAGGAAGTGCTGCCGATATTTGGAATCAGGCATTTCATGTTTTGAACGTTTCTGAACACTTTTGAACTATTATAAAACATATAGTACAGTTTAGGTCAGAGCCAATCGCCGTTTTAGACAGAATTTTGAGGTTGAGGCTAAATGACGGGAAATGCGGTGAAGTCGCGAGTCGATCTGGCCGGGGGCGCGTCGCAACACGCGTCTGTCGATCATATTGAAGAACTCGGCATCGTTGGCGCCGGCGGGGGCGGGTTTCCCGCGGCGGCGAAGTTCAGAACCAGAGTTTCGCTGGTGATCGCCAACGCCGCGGAATGTGAGCCTCTGCTGCACAAGGACAAGGAACTGCTCCAGCACCTCTCTGGCCCCTTCCTGCGCGGCTTGAAGACGGCCATGGAGCTTGTCGGGGCGCGCGAAGGCGTCATCGGGATCAAGGAAAAGTATCACGACATCATCGAGGAACTGGAGCGGCAGGCGCCTCAGGGAGTCCGCGTAATGCCTTTGCCGGATGTTTACCCGGCAGGCGATGAATTCATTCTCGTCCACCTGGTGACGGGCCGCGTGATTCCGCCAGGGGGACTTCCCAAGGATGTGGACACGGTCGTCTCCAACGTCGAAACGCTGATCAACATCGGCCTTGACCGGCCGGTGACGCACAAATACCTCACCGTGGCCGGCGCTGTGGAGAATCCGGTCACGTTGCGGGTTCCGGTGGGCATCGCAATCGGCGAAGTGATTGAAGCCGCGGGCGGGGCGACGGTCGAAGATTTCGGCGTCCTCATCGGCGGCGTGATGATGGCGAAACCGGCGGACAGCCTCGACGTTCCGGTGACGAAGACCACCGGCGGCATCGTCGTGCTGCCCGTGTCGCACAGCCTCATCCAGCGGCACAATGCCCCCATGATTCATGTGAACCGCATCGGGCGCTCGGCCTGCGATCAGTGCCGATTCTGCACCGAATTCTGTCCGCGGTTTCTGCTTGGGCATCCCATCCAGCCGCATCGCGCCATGCAGTCGCTCGGCTTTGCCACTGGCGCCGACGCCATGGTTGCCACGCTCTATTGTTGCGAATGCAACCTCTGCACGATGTACGCGTGCCCAGAGGATCTCGATCCAAAGAACGTCTGCGTGCAGGCCAAGCCGCTGGCGCGGGAACGCGGGTTGGTGTTCAAGGGCGATCCTGCATCGATCACGCCCCACCCCATGGCAGAATTTCGCCGCGTACCCATGCGCAGGCTGATTGCCAAGCTGGGTTTGGGCGAGTTCAACAATACCGGCCCGCTTCACGAGCACGCTTTTTCGCCGGGCAAGGTCAAGGTGCTGTTGAAGCAGCACGCCGGACTGCCGGCGGTTGCGGTGGTCAAGTGTGGCGATCGGGTGCGTGTGGGCGATCTGCTCGCCGTGCCGCAGGCGGGCAAGCTCGGCGCCAGAATACACGCCAGCATCGACGGTGTGGCAACGGTCACGAGCGATGCAGTCATCATCGAAGCTTAGGACCAGAAAGCAAAAGGAGTTCAAGTCGTGTCTGAAATCAGCTCTATCGGAATTATCGAGCTATCCAGCGTGGCCACCGGTTACGCGGTCGAGGATGTGATGCTGAAGGCCGGTAACATTCAGCTGCTCATGGCGCGCAGCATCTGCTCGGGGAAGTTCCTCATCGTGGTCTCCGGCGACGTAACCTCGGTTGCGGCCGCGGTGCAGGCCGGCGGGGTTGCCGCTGGCGCGTCGCTCATTGAAAGGCGGCAGATCGCGCGCGTGCATCCCTCCGTGCTGGCGGCAATCTCCAACGCCGTCGACATCGATCCCAGGCAGTTGCGCTCGATCGGCGTGATCGAAACCTTCTCCGCGGCGAGCATCATCGCGGTAGCTGACGCGGCTGTCAAATCCGCCGACGTGACTCTCCTCCGAGTCCACCTGGCCATGGCTCTTGGAGGCAAGGGGTTCGTGTTGATGGCGGGAGATGTGTCCAGCGTTCAGGCGGCTGTGGCAGCGGGGTCCAAAGTGGCCGCTGAGGATGGAATGCTGGTGGGTCGAAGCGTAATTGCGGCGCCATCGGAAGAACTATTCCGGGATTATATTTAGCGCGAATCTCAACGGACGGGCTGAAGCCCATCCCCTTCAACGATCATAGTTTCTAGACAGGTTCCTTAATGCTGAATCGTGGTCTCTGACCTTGAAGGCTTCTGCGTGACCAGAGCGGGCGTGGGCAACTGCGACCGATCCCAACCGCCGCCCAGTGCTTCAATCAGTTGCACCGACGCTGTCATTTGCTGAACCTGAAGACCGTTCAGCGTTTGCTGATTATTGAGCAATGTGGTTTGCGCCGTGACCACGTCTATGTATGGATCGATTCCGTTGTTATAGCGACCCGTCTCCAGCTTCAGAAATGTCTGCGAGGAGTTGACGGCTTCCTGCTGATGCAGAATCTGTTGCGACAGGATGCGAACCGCCGCGAGTGAATCTTCCACCTGCTGGAATGCCGTAAGCACGGACTGGCGATACGCCGCGAGATTTGCGTTGTAAACGGCGACGTACTGATTCACTTCCGCTCGGCGCAAACCGCCATCATAAACAGTCTCAGAAATGGATGGGCCGACAGACCAGAAGCGGCTCGGCCAGTCCAGAAGGTTCTTGAGGGCTGAACTTTGCATGCCACCGCTGGCTGAGAGTGTCAAAGCAGGATAATAGGCTGCATAAGCAACCCCAATCTGCGCATTCGCCGCGGCCATGCTCCGCTCCGCGGCTGCGATGTCGGGGCGTCGTTCGAGCAGTTGCGAGGGCAAGCCGATAGGTATGGGCGGAGGGGCAGTCGTCCTGGGTTCGACCGGGATAGAGAAGGTCGAGGCTTGCTTGCCGACGAGCATCGCAATCGCATGCTCATATTGCGCTCTTGCAATCCCGAGATTGAGTGCGGACGATTGCGCGCTTTCAAGAGTTGTCTGCGCTTCGACAACTGAGATCTGGTCGCCAACGCCAGTGTCATAGTTAGCCCGCATCACTTCGAGTGCTTTCCTGTCGGCCTCCACCGTTTCATTGAGAATTTTTTGCAGTGCGTCCTGGCCGCGAATCTCGAAGTAGTATGCGGCAAGGCTGGCTTGTTCGCTCAGCCGTTCATTCTCAAGGTCGGCCGCGGACAATTGGGCGTTGTATTGGCTGGCGCGCACTGCGTTGCGGACTTTGTCCCAGAGGTCGGGCTCCCACGACACACCGGCCGGAATGGAAAACACCTGCGTCTGCTTTGCGCCTGATGAGGAGGTGGTGGTCGCAGATCCAACATTGGAAGACGGCTGCGTTCGCGTGTAGGAGCCCCCAACACTTGCTGTTGGGAAATACTGCGACCGCACCTCGCGCACCAGGGCTCGCGCCTCCATAAAATTCTCGAAAGCTTGCTGGATGTTCTGGTTGTCGATATTGAGTTGATCTTCGAGTGAGTTCAACTCCGGTTCATTGTAGATCTCCCACCACTTGCCGCGCAGAGTCGCATCCTGCGGCTGCGCCACCGTCCATCCGTTGGACTCCTTGAACTGGGCAGGAGACTCCTTGAAAGCTGCCGGCGCTGTTACCGCGGGGGGAACATACTTTGGTCCAACGTTGCATCCGGCCAGCAACGAACAAAGCAGGGCGGCGCTGAGTACGCTCCATGCTTTGGGCATTTGCCGGAATTGCATGATCGTCCATTTCATAATGAACACTCCATAAGCATCGTTCAGTACGATGCCTCCGCGGTTCCATGTGCGAGATTGACTGGCTGCTTTGAAGAGAATCGGAGCCGCATGCGGTCGAAGAACAGATAGACGACGGGCGTGGTGTAGAGAGTCAGCATCTGGCTGACGATCAGTCCGCCGACGATGGTGATGCCAAGGGGGCGCCTGAGTTCGGAGCCGGTGCCGGTACCGAAAGCCAGCGGCAGCGCACCGAACAGGGCGGCCATGGTTGTCATCAGGATGGGGCGGAAGCGAAGCTGGCAGGCTTCAAAGATAGCGGCGGTCGATGTCTTGCCATGCTCCCGCTCGGCAACCAATGCAAAGTCGATCATCATGATCGCGTTCTTTTTTACAATTCCGATCAAAAGGATGATGCCGATGATCGAGATCACGTTGAGGTCGATCTTGAACAGCATAAGCGCGAGCATGGCGCCGACGCTTGCCGAAGGCAAGGTGGAGATGATGGTGAGCGGATGCACCAGGCTCTCATAAAGAATGCCGAGAACGATGTAAACCGCGAGCAATGCCGTGCCTATGAGAAGAGGCTCGCTTGCGAGCGAGGTTTGGTACGCCGACGCCGTTCCGGCAAAAGAGCCGCGGACAGTCGGCGGCATGTTCAGACTCGCCTGCATCTGGCCAACTTCGCGGGTGGCATCGCTCAGCGACATATCCGTAGCCAGGTTGAACGACACGGTGACCGATGGGAAGGTACTGGTGTGAGCGATCAGCAGCGGCGTTGTGGTTGCCTGCGCGGAGGTGACCGCGGCAAGCGGAATGACGCCGTTCCCCGCGGTGTTGAGATAGATATTCTTGAGCCCTTCGGGACTCTGCCAGTAGGGTGGCGCTACCTCCAACACCACGTAATACTGATTCAATTGCGTGTAGATAAGAGATACTTGCGACTGCCCAAAGGCGCCGGAGAGGGCGCTGTCCAAAGACGACGGCGTAATGCCAAGCCTTGCCGCGGTGGGGCGATCGTAAGTGAGCAGCTCTTCCAGGCCGCTATTCTGCGCATCGCTGCTAACGTCCTGGAATCCGCGAAGCTTCTGCATACCGGCGAGAAGGATGGGACCCCAGTGCGACAGATCCGCCACGTTGTCCGACTGAATGGTGTACTGGTACAGCGCATTGGACTGACGCCCGCCGATGCGCAGATCCTGCGCTGCCTGAAGGAAGGCTGAAGCGACCGGAAGCCGATTCAACTTAGGCCGCAAGCGATTGATAACATCCGCCGCGGAAATCTTGCGCACATTCAGCGGCTTCAGCGCGATATTGATACTGCCGGTGTTCCCGGTGCCCGTATGAACGATAACATTCGCGACTGCCGGGTCAGCCTCGATGACCTTCTCGATTTGCAGAATCGAGTTGTCCATCACCGGAAACGATGCGTCCTGCGGGCCGCGCGCATTGCCTGTGATGACTCCGGTGTCCTGCTGCGGGAAGAATCCTTTCGGGATGATATCAATGAGATAGAAATTCAACCCGATCGTAAGCAGAAGAACAACCAACATGGGGACCGGGTGATTCAGAACCCACGTCAGAGAGCGGCTGTAAGTGGAAACCAGCCACGCAAATCCCTTCTCGGTTATGCGAAATGCGCGGCCATGCCGCATCGTTCGCTCGTCCTTGAGCAGATAGGCGCACATCATGGGGGTGGTGGTCAGGGAGATGACCATGGAAACAAGAATGGCCGTCGCCAGCGTGATCGCAAATTCGCGGAACAACCGGCCCACGATCCCTGCCATGAAAAGGATGGGAATGAACACCGCGATCAGCGACATGCTGATGGACAGGATGGTAAAACCGATCTCCCTGGAGCCCTCAAAGGCCGCCTTCATGGGGGCCATGCCTTCTTCGCGGAGGCGTGAAATGTTCTCCATCACCACAATCGCATCGTCTACGACAAAACCGGTCGAGATTGTCAAAGCCATAAGCGAGAGATTGTCGATGCTGAAGCCAAATAGGTACATCACCGCGAAGGTTCCAATGAGCGAAACGGGAACTGCGACGGTGGGAATGAGTGTTGCCCGCCAGTTGCGCAGGAAGATGAAGACGACAAGAATCACCAGAACGACCGAGAGAATGAGGGTGAGCTCCACATCGCTGACCGAAGCGCGGATGGTTGTGGTGCGGTCAACGACAATTGTGGTCTTGATGCCTTGTGGAATGGACGCTTCAATCGACGGCAATTGTGCGATGACGCGGTCGACGGTATCGATGATATTCGCGCCCGGTTGGCGAAAGATCAGGACAGTTATCGAGGGTACGCCATTCAGATATCCTGCGTTGCGGATGTTCGACTGCCCTTGAGAAACGTCGGCCACGTCCGACAGCCTGACTGCGGCTCCTTTGTTATAGCCGATAATGAGCGACTTGTAATCGGCTGCATGATTCAGTTGGTCGTTCGTCACAATGTCCGCGGTCGTATTTCCATCCAAGAGTTGACCGGCCGGCTCGTGAACATTCTGCTGGGTTAGCATGGACTGAATATTCTGGATTGTGAGCCCGTGGCTGTTCAACAGCGTAGGATTCACTTCAACGCGCACCGAAGGACCGGAGCCTCCGCCGACCGTCACCTGCCCAACACCCGAGATCTGAGAAAGCTTCTGCGCCACGACGGAAGACGCCTCGTCGTAGAGTGTCGGCTTGTCGTATTTATCCGAGGTAAGGCCCAAAATCAGAATCGGCGCATCCGCGGGATTCACCTTGCGATAAGTAGGGTTGGCGGGCAGGTTTGCCGGGAGGTAAGTGCGCGCCGCATTGATGGCAGCTTCCACATCCCGCGCCGCTCCATCGATGTCGCGGCTCAGGTCGAATTGCAGCGTGATCGAGCTGCTGCCGAGCGAACTCGATGAGGTCATCTCGGTGACGCCGGCGATGTGGCTGAACTGGCGCTCCAGCGGAGTTGCGATTGACGAAGCGGTGATCTCAGGGCTGCCGCCTGGCAAGCCGGCTGATACCGAAATAGTGGGGAAATCGACCTGTGGCAAAGGAGAAACAGGCAGGACATTGAAGGCGATGGCCCCGACAAGCATGATGCCCGCCGTTAACAGAGTCGTAGCGACGGGCCGGCGGATGAAAGGGGCAGAAATATTCATGCGCCCTCCGCCGGTTCCGGTTGACTGCCGGTGTCGATGGCTTTTTTCGAACTGCTGAAGCGGTGGCCGATGCGATCGAAGAAGATGTAAATGACAGGAGTTGTGTAGAGCGTGAGCACCTGGCTAAGCAGCAATCCGCCCACCATGGCAATGCCCAGAGGGCGCCGCAACTCCGAGCCCATGCCTTGACCCAGTGCAAGTGGAATGCCCGCCAGCAGTGCGGCCATCGTGGTCATCATGATGGGCCGAAATCGCAGCATGCAGGCGTCAAAGATGGCGTCCGTCGCGTTCTTTCCGTGTTCCCGTTCTCCTTCCATTGCAAAGTCGACCATCATGATTCCGTTTTTCTTCACAATACCGATGAGCAGAATGATGCCGATAATGGCGACGACGCTGAGGTCCTGCTTGAAGAGGATGAGCGCAAGCAATGCGCCCACGCCAGCTGACGGCAGGGTTGAAAGAATCGTGATGGGATGAATGAAGCTTTCGTACAACACGCCGAGCACAATATAGACAGCGGCGAGTGCGGCAAGAATCAGCAATCCCTCATTGGCGAGTGAACCCTCAAATGCGGCCGCGGTCCCCTGGAATCCATACTGGACGCTGAGCGGCATGTTCAGATCCTTCTGAACCTTTTCGATGGCGGTGATGGCGCCTCCCAGCGCTGCGTTCGGAGCGAGATTGAACGACACGGTCACGGCCGGAAACTGTCCCTGGTGATTGATCGATAGCGCCTCGGGGGTCCTCACAACATGAGTAAACGTGCTGAGCGGTACAGCATTTGCGGGCGCGGTGGTCGTCGCGGCGCTTGCGGTCGAAGCAGTCGCGCTCGCTCCGACATTGGACTTGATAGCATTCGTGGGCGTGCTGAGAACCGCCGAGGATGGCGTGTATGCTACGGCCGACGTCGTAGCATTCGAGCCGGCGGACGAAGAACCTGAAGCCGCAAACGACGAAGAAGCTCCGGGCCCGGATCCCCCTGCCGACGCACTGGACTGGATATATAGGTCCTGGAGCTTGCTCGGACTTTGCTGAGCGCTTGGAGTCGTTTCAAGGATCACGTGATACTGGTTCAACTGCGTGTACATGGTGCTGATCTGGCGCTGCCCGTAGGCGTCATAGAGGGTACTGTCGATTGTGGTCGGCGCAATGCCAAGCCGCGATGCGGTTACGCGATCGATGACCAGCGATACCGCCAGGCCCCCGGTTTGCTGGTCGGTGGCCACATCGGCAAGTTGGGGCAGTTGCTTCATCTTGTCGACAAGCTTTCCGGTCCACAGATTCAACTCGTTTTGGTCGGGATCCTCCAGCGTGTACTGGTATTGTGTGCGGCTGACACGGTCGTCCACCGTAATGTTCTGCACCGGCTCCATGTAGAGCTCGATGCCCGAAACCTGCGTCAGATTCGTTTGCAGCCTGCGAATCACATCCGAGGCGCCCAGATTGCGCTCATTGAGCGGCTTCAGGTTGATAGACATCCGTCCGCTGTTCAGGGTGGTATTGGTCCCATCCGCACCGATAAAGGAGGAGATGCTTTCGACGGCCGGGTCCTGGAGCACGACGTGGGCCAGTTGCTGCTGCTTCTGTGCCATGGCCGCAAAGGAGATCGTTTCCGGCGCCTGGGAAATGCCCTGAATTACGCCCGTATCCTGCGTGGGGAAGAGCCCCTTGGGGATGATGATATAGAGCCAGATAGTCAGCACCAGCGTGGCTGCGGCAACCAGCAACGTGATGGTCTGGTACCTGAGGACAAACTTCAGCGTTCGGCCGTAAAACGCAATTGTTTCGTCGAAGACACGCTCAGAAGCCTTGAAGATGCGGCCCTGCTGTTCCTTGGGAGTGTGTCGCAGAATGCGCGAGCACATCATGGGCGTAAGCGTCAGCGAGACTACTGCCGACAGGATGATGGTGACGGCCAGGGTAACCGCAAATTCGCGAAAGAGGCGGCCCACGACATCGCCCATGAAGAGCAGCGGAATAAGCACCGCGATGAGTGAGACGGTGAGAGAGATGATGGTGAAGCCGATCTGCTCGGCTCCCTTCATGGCCGCCTGCATGGGCGAATCCCCGGCCTCGAGATAACGTGCAATGTTTTCGATCATGACGATCGCGTCATCCACCACAAACCCTGTGGAGATGGTGAGCGCCATCAGCGATAGATTGTCCAGGCTATAGCCCAGCGCATACATCGCGCCGAAAGTGCCCACCAGAGAGACCGGCACGGCAATGCTGGGGATAATGGTGGCGTAGAGGTTGCGCAAGAAGAGAAAGATGACCATCACCACCAGCGCAACGGTCAGCATCAACTCAAACTCGACATCGGAGACGGAGGCGTTGATTGAGGTGGTGAGATCGGTCAGAGGCGTCACCTGAATTGAAGCCGGCAGATTCACCTCAAGCTGCGGCAGGATCGCCTTGATGGCCTTCACAACGCTGATGGTATTGGCGCCCGGCTGCCTTTGGATGTTGAGAATGACCGCCGGGGTCTCGTTCATCCACGCCGCCTGATTGTTGTTCTCTATGCCGTCCACCACCTGCGCAACATTGCTCAGCATGATCGGCGCGCCATTGCGATAGGCAACCACAACCTTTCGATAGTCATCGCTCGTCACCAACTGATCGTTGGCATTGATCTGGTAATCCTGATGAGGTCCGTCGAAGTTACCCTTGGCTGCATTGACGCTGGTTGAAACAAGCGCCGTACGTAGGTCTTCCAGGTTGAGTCCGTAAGAAGACAGCGCCGTCGGATTGGCCTGAATGCGCACTGCCGGCTTTTGCCCGCCGCTGATGCTCACCAAGCCGACCCCAGTCAGCTGCGATAGCTTGGGCGCAAGGCGAGTGTCCACCAAATCCTCAACCTGCGAGAGCGGAATGGAGTTGGACGTGATGGCCAGCGTGAGAACGGGAGCATCCGCGGGGTTTGTCTTGCTGTAAACAGGCGGCGCGGGAAGGCTCGATGGCAGAAAACTCTGCGCTGCGTTAATCGAGGATTGAACCTCTTCCTCCGCGATGTCGATGTTCAGGCTCAGTGCAAATTGCAGCACGATGACGGAGGAACCGCCTGAACTGGTCGACGTCATCTGGCTCAGGCCCTGCAGTTGCCCGAACTGGCGTTCGAGCGGGGCAGTTACCGTGGTCGCCATCACGTCCGGGCTGGCGCCTGGATAGAAGGTCAGCACCTGGATCGTCGGATAATCGACCTCCGGCAACGCGGAGACAGGCAGTTGGGTATACGCCACGATGCCCACGAGCAGGATTGCGGCCATGAGCAGCGAAGTTGCAACAGGTCGCTGAATGAAAGGCCCGGAGGGATTCACGGGGTGTTGCCCTCAACAGAATTTGCCGGAGGCGCCTGCTTTGACACGACGACTTTACTGCCGGCCTGCAACTTGTCGAAGCTGCTGGTCGCCACAACCTCGCCGGGGTTGATTCCCTCAACCGCGGTCAATCCGCCTCCTGAAACGCCGGTCGTGACGTTGCGCACGGACGCCAGACCGTTCGCAATCACATAGAGGGACGCAACCTGTCCGTTGTGTTGAACTGCCGCGGTGGGAATCAGCGTGACCCCGTCGAGCGTGTTCACCAACAACCTTGTGTTGACAAACTGGTTTGGAAACAGGGAGCCATTCTTGTTATCGAAGAGGGCGCGCAGTTTAACCGTGCCCGTCGTGGTGTCAATCTGGTTGTCGATGGTCTGCAGCTTGCCCGCTGCTATCTTGGTGGTTTGGGAGCGATCCCACGCCTCGACGGGCAGCGTGTGCATGACCCGCATCCGCGCCTGCACCTGCGCAAGGCTGTCTTCGGCCATGGTGAAAATCACGGTTGTGGGCTGCACCTGGGTGATGACCACCAGAATGGTGGCTCCGCCGGCCTGAACCACGTTTCCAGGGTCCACCAGGCGAAGACCAACCCGGCCGGCGATCGGCGCCGCAATGTGGCAGTAGCTGAGCTGGGCCTGGTCATAATTCACGGTCCCTTGATCGTTCTTGACCGTACCCTGGTCCTGCAACACAATCTTCTCCTGGTCATCCAGCAACTGCTTTTGGATCCCGTTTTGCGCCCACGCCGCCTGATAGCGGTCCAGATCCATCTGGGCCTGCGCAAGGACATTTGTGTCGCGCTCAAGTACGCCCTGGGCCTGCATCAATTGCGCCTGGTAGGGTCGCGGATCGATTTCGATCAGGGCGTCGCCTTTCTGAACGAGTTGCCCCTCGCTGTAATGCACCGAAGTCAGGACTCCGCCTGCCTGCGCGGTAATCGAGGAGGTGTAGAAAGGAGTCACCGTGCCAATGGCATCGAGGTAGACGCCGATGCTCCCCTTCGTGGCTTTGGCGACTGTAGCGGTGACGGATGGTTTCACACTGGCCAGAGCACGCTTTGCAGCCGCGGCCTTGGCGTTGTTATTGTGGATGACCACAAAGACGATTACGCCCAGAAGCAGCACGAGAAGCACGATCGTCCACAAGATCCAACGCTTTCGATACCACGGCAGCGGCGGAGACAACTGGTGATCGGCGCCAATGTGATGGGCAACCGATTTATCTTCGAACTCGGACATTCAGGACTCCGCTTACAAATGCGCTTGGCAAGACGCCATTCGCAGAATAACTCAATTGTTGGGCGATTGTATGCACCGTTTTTCCCACTACAAGCGCGGCTGCGCAGGCTGCGGAAAAACTCCTTCGGGCGGTAGGCCAGGGATTCATCCCTGGCAAGAAGGCAGCAAAATCAACGCGGGCTTTAGCCCCTGAGGTATGCTTTTTGCCGCTTTTGACCCAGAAGACGCCTTTTTCCGCGGCCTTTGCAGGCGCCTCAAGTGCGATTTTGCGCTGCCTCCCATTTTGCGGCATCGGTGCCCGAGCCCGTTGGCGCTCGCATGTTGGTCGTCAGGAGCCTGCTATGCCCATACCGAATACTTCCGTGATTTCGCAACGGAACAGCCTGATGACGCCAAGGACTAGTGACCTTGCCCTTTTTACCGGTGGTTGGAAGGTCATCCCTCCCGCACAAAGTCGCTTCATCCTCTTAGGAATATCCGGTGTCCAGGTTTGGGTGCATCCCGCTGCGCCAGATGAAACAAGAACAGCAGGGTCCGCTGCTGTTGCTCTAATTGACAGCGAGGGGATCGAAGCTGAAATAAGACGACAGACCGCAAAGAATCCGGTCGAAACCAAGATCCATCTGAATGTTGGAACGAAGCCGTAAACTTGTTTCAAACTGGCCGCCCACCGTTCTTTCGCAAAGGAATCAGCATTTCGTACAACCGAACCCAACCGAACATCATGACCGGGCCCGAACGCCTATACTTTTGTGTTGATTGCGAAAACGATTGCAAGGAGAACTCGAATGTCTTTATCCGCTATTGCTTACGCCCGCCAAAACCATCCCCGTTTTCTCGATGAACTGAAGGCCCTGCTGCGCATTCCCTCGGTTTCCACTCTGCCCGAGCACAAAGACGACTGCCGTCATGCCGCCGAGGTGCTGGCCGCGGACCTGGCTCATATCGGGATGGAGAACGTGCGGCTGATCGAGACCGAAGGCCATCCGCTGGTGTATGCAGATTGGCTGCACGCCGTGGGAAAGCCGACCGTGCTGGTCTATGGACACTATGACGTGCAGCCGCCCGATCCTCTCGATGAGTGGCTGTCACCGCCTTTCGAGCCGACTGAACGCAATGGCAACATCTACGCCCGTGGCGCCGTGGACGACAAAGGACAAGTGTGTGCCCAGGTGAAGGCCCTTGAGTCGCTGCTGGCAGCCGACGGTTCGCTGCCAGTGAATGTGCGCGTCCTGCTGGAGGGCGAAGAGGAGGTGGGAGGGGAGGGAATTGCGCGCTTTGTCGCCTCGAAACCGCCCGAACTCGCTGCGGACTTTGCCCTGGTCTCCGATACAGAAATGTTTGCCCCCGGCCTGCCCACCCTGTGTGTCGGTTTGCGGGGCATGATTTACACCGAGCTTGAAGTTCGAGGCGCTCGGACAGACCTGCACTCCGGCATGTACGGCGGCGCGGCCCCCAATCCATTTATCGCCCTGGCGCAGATACTGGCCCACCTGAAAGACGAAGACGGCCACATCCTCATCCCCGGCTTCTATGACGACATCATTCCTCCCAGTCCCGAGGAGCTGGCAGCTTGGCGCAGTCTGCCCTTCGATGAAGAGCAGTACCGCATCGCCGAGGTAGGAGCAAAGCAACTGGTGGGCGAAGCCGGATTCAGCGTGCTTGAGCGCACCTGGGCTCGGCCTACGGTCGACGTGCACGGCATTCCCGGCGGATTTACCGGCGCGGGGGCCAAGACGGTGATCCCCGCCAAGGCTGTGGCCAAGGTCTCCATGCGCCTGGTTTCCGGCATGACGACAGCTAAATCCTTCGCCCTGTACAAGGAATATGTTGAGCGCATCGCGCCGGCCGGCGTCGATGTCGAGGTGCGCCTGATTCACTCCGGCGACCCCTGCCTGATCCCCGTCGACAACCCGTACATCCAGGCGGCTACCCGCGCGTTGTGCGAGGTCTGGGGCAAAGAAACGGTCTTTATCCGCTCCGGCGGGTCCATCCCCATCGTCGGCGACTTTGCCCGTCACCTCGGCCTGCCCAGCGTGATGATGGGCTTCGGGCTGCCGGATGACGGCCTGCATGCGCCCAATGAGAAGTTCAATTTGAGGAACTTCGAGCTGGGCATCGAGTCGCTGATTCGCTTTCTTGAGGAAGTTGGGCGGTAGAAACGGCCGCCCCAGATCTCATAAGCGAGGTCAGGGGAAGCTGGCGATACCCGTGGGTCACTTCTCCCAAAAGAGTTTCTGGCGTACAATACGTACATACGACAAGGGC
>Ga0224553_1000646_pt1 | contig 14338 bp, 13 predicted proteins | sample 714S21014metaG_FD_179897 | JGI IMG/M metagenome (GOLD analysis project Ga0224553, IMG submission 179897) | Peat soil microbial communities from Stordalen Mire, Sweden - 717 S2 10-14 | ecosystem: Environmental > Terrestrial > Soil > Wetlands > Peat | place: Sweden: Norrbotten County, Stordalen... | reverse complement strand
GCGATTTCTCGAGAGCGAGCTTTCTGATTGGCTCGCATTGAAGACCAACAGGGCGGTGGCCGCATGACGACTGCGCTGTTGACCTCTGGCCCTGACGAGGTAGACTCCTCAACAGCCATCAGTGCGCATGCAAAGGAGATTATCCGTATGCAGGCGCAACGCTACCAACGAGGTTCCCTGACCATCATGAAGCGCAAGAGCCAACCCGATGCATGGGTTTTCCGCTACTACGCCGAGGAAGGCGGGCGCCGGACCTACAAAAAGAAAATCGTAGGGACGGTGATCGAATTCCCCAAGCGCAAGGACGCGGAAAAGGCCGTGATGCAGCTCAGGGTCGACGTCAACGAAGGGGCGGCTTTCGCTCCAATGAACCTGGAACAGCTCGCTGCACACTACCAGCGCGTCGAACTTCCACAAAAAGCCTATTCCACAGCAGAGGGGTACAAGAGCTATCTCGCTCTCCACATTGTGCCGAAGTGGGGGAAGCACTCACTCTCAGCGATCAAAAGCGTCGAGGTCGAGAACTGGCTCCGAAACTTCAAGAAAGTCAACGGTCAACCGGCAAGCCCCGGCACCAAGACAAAAATCCGCAACCTGATGTCCGCGATGTTCTCTCACGCCATCCGCTATGGTTGGGCATCGACGAACCCAATCACCGCCGTCCGCACTTCGGCCAAACGGGTTCGCACCCCAGACATTCTCTCGCCTGAAGAGTTCCAGGCACTCTTGCTTGAACTGTCTCAGCGCGAACGTGTGATGGTCATGTTGGACGGCAGCACCGGTTTGCGCCGCGGAGAGCTGATTGCTCTTCGTTGGCGCGACATCGACTTTGAACTCATGCAGGCCAACGTCACTCATTCCGTTTGGCACAACGTCGAAGGCGACACCAAGACGGAAGCGTCCCGGAAGCCTGTCCCACTCCACCCGCTCGTCATTGTGGAATTGAACCAATGGAAGTTGGCCACTCTGTACCATTCCGACGACGACTACCTCTTCCCTTCCATTGCGAAGAATGGATCCCAGCCCATGCAGCCGGACATGATTCTCAAGCGCCACATCCGACCTGCTTTGGAACGGCTCGGCATCAAAAAGAGAATCGGCTGGCATTCATTCCGGCATGGATTGGCAACGATGCTGCGACAGAAAGGAGTCGACCTCAAGACGGCGCAGGAGTTGCTTCGGCACGCCAACAGCCGCATCACCCAGGACATCTATATGCAGGCTGTCAGCGAAGAAAAGAGGGTGGCCCAAGACCTTGTCTTCCGGGGTCTGCTGAGAGGAGGCTCAACTCAGCACCCTTCAGCACCCTCGGAGACCGTATGAAAGAAGATGTCACTTCCATAAACCAATGATTCTATTTGGTTTATGGCGGGGACGACGGGGCTCGAACCCGCGACCTCTGCCGTGACAGTGAAGAGACAACTCGTAACTGCAAGTAATCAGGGGGCACGGATGGCCCGTTTTAGCACCCTGAGACACCCTTGGTCATCGTTATTGTGTCCTTAACGTGTCCACGTTTTTTTGCCTGATTTGACTGCGACCTCTGCCCAAACCAGACAGAGGTCGTCGGCTTTTCCCACCTCTTCCGCTGGACAGCAGAGGTCTGGAACGGTGTTTCGCCCCTCGACCTTTGCGCGACTTCTTCCGCTGCACAGCAGAGGTTTGGCACTTTTTGCGTAGAGTGCAAAAGTGTGCCCAGATTGCCGCAAGAATCTTGTTGGGGAGATTTTCGAGGGCGTAGCGGGCCTCCTCGGCACCCTTCTCCGCGTAGAGAATCAGGCCAAGTGGCGGATTCTCGCCGGGCTTCGTCCAATGGTGACGGGCGTAGTTCAGGTTCATGTGCATTTGCCCGGCGTCCGCCTGGCTGGACGCCGATGTAGGCAGTGGGTCACTATCGTTCTAAAATCGAACGATAGTGACAATAGGGGCGGCTGGACCGGATATTGACAGAAGGCCGGACAGACATGATAATCGTCCACTTCGCGGTTGATTATCATCCACTTCTTGGTGGATAATACTGCTATGCTTCGTCGCCACCTTATCGACCGGCTTCTGGATGGATTGGCAGACACGCCTGCTGTTCTGGTCAACGGCGCCCGCCAAACCGGGAAAAGCACACTGGTGCAATCAGCAGAATTGGCGGGACAAAACCGCCAGTACCTCACCTTCGACGATCCCGGCATTCTGGCGGCTGCCAAGCGCGACCCCAACGGATTCGTTGCCGGACTGAACATGCCGGTCACGCTGGATGAAGTGCAGCATGTTCCAGAAATCTTTCCTGTGATCAAAGCCGCCATCGACCGAAAGCGCCAGCCGGGGCAATTCCTGCTCACAGGATCGGCGAACGTCATGCTCCTACCAAAGCTGTCAGAGTCCCTGGCGGGACGCATGGAGGTGCTGACCCTTTGGCCGTTTTCTCAGGGCGAGATCCATGGAGCGCAAGAGAGCTTTGTGGACACGTTGTTCTCACAGAAGTCCGTCGGATGGACGGGAAAGACCGCCACAGTTCCGCGGGACGAGTTGTTGGAGACCGCTCTGGCCGGTGGCTATCCGCTTGCTGTAGCCCGCCAGAGCGCCACGCGCCGCGACGCCTGGTTTCAGTCCTACGTCATGACGATGCTCCAGCGGGATATCCGCGATCTAGCCAATATCGCCGACGTGACGGCCGTTCCACGCCTGCTATCGGTGGTGGCTGCACGCGCTGGCGGCTTGCTGAATTTCGCCGATCTGTCGCGATCCGTCGCCCTGCCGCAGACGACCTTGAAACGCTACTTCGCCCTGCTGGAAGGGACTTTTCTGGTGCAACTGCTACGCCCCTGGGCGCGAAATCTGGGCAAACGGGTCATTCAAACTCCGAAGGTTTACCTGAACGACACTGGATTGCTTGCCTACTTGCTCGGTGCGACCGTTGACCGCCTGAAAGCAGAGGGAAATCTGGCCGGGGGCGTTCTGGAGAATTTCGTCCTCATGGAGTTGCGCAAGCAGTCCACATGGAGCAGCACGACTCAGCCGGAGCTCTTCTACTGGCGCACGGCCTCCGGGCAAGAGGTGGATGTGGTTTTGGAAGATCGCGCGGGCAGAGTCGTAGGAGTGGAAGTCAAAGCCGCCGCGACCCTGAGCGGCAACGATGTGCGCGGTCTGCAGGCCCTGGCAACCGCTGCCGGTAAACACTGGGTTCGCGGTGTGGTGCTTTACGCCGGCACGGAAGTCATTCCCTTTTCCGCCAACCTCCACGGCGTACCCATCAGCAGGCTTTGGTCGGCCTGATGACCGGCGGCGCGATGGGCGGTAGTGGTACAGTTTGAAGCTCCAGAGTTGGCCCTGGAGCCGGCCCGCGCCCTTGCGTCTCTTCTGAGAGCCTGACATGTGACGCGAGCAGGCCATCATGCTCTTCGGCAAATGCATACAGCTCGTCCATTCTCTTGCTATTTGCACAGAGAGAAGGGGATATGAAGCCTCGGCGGCCCGATTGACGTAGAATATGGGGAGACTGTCGGAAGTTTTGAGGTGTTTCAAATGAAGGATCAACCGCGCCGTACCCCGGACAATCAGGAACGTGATCAGCGGCTGGAGACGGAACTTGCTCATGTCCACACTGAAGAAGAGAAACTCGAGCGTGAACTAGAGCATGTGCGCCAAGAAGAAGAGAAGATTGAGGGAGAGTTGGAAAAGGAGCATCATCACAACCACCCCAAGAAGCCATTCTTCTTGGTCTTCATTATCAATGGCGAAGACTTCAAGGTAGAAACGCATGTCGAAGATTTGCTGAGGGTGGCGGTCGAGAAGGCTCTGGCCGAGAGCGGAAACACCGGACGGCGCGATCCTTCGGAGTGGGAAGTTCGAGACTCTGCCGGCGTATTGCTTGAGATGGCTCGCGAAATCAAAGCTCTTGGTCTCGATGATGGAGCCCGTCTATTTCTCAGCTTGAAGGTAGGAGCTGGCGGCAACGATGCGAGTAGATCCTGAGGTTAACCGACGCAAGTACGAATGCGAGATGAAGCGCTTGGTGGACCAGCGTTCCACGCTTGAGCAGCGCGGAATCTTCGTTCTCCAATCCTCCGTATATCCTCACGTCGAACTGTTCTATGCACCTAGGAACGCCCTTCTGTTACTTGTTCCTGCAGTATCAACTCCGTCCTGGCCAATGGTCCCTAATGCAATGAATGCGATACAGATCCCCAGTCTCGCTGGTCGTGCATTCAAAGCAATATTCGATCTTTCTGATTACGACATAGTTGCGCCTTCCCTGGAATTTCTGGACCCCTGGACGAACGAGCCACTACCTTACGAAACAATGTTTCGTTCACTTGAATTCGACCAGCAACGCGGTGCTCATATTGTGCTTTTGCCAGATCATCCCATCACGCACAAGCCATTTCTCTGCCTGAGAGGGGTTCGTGAATATCATGAGCATCCCCAACATTCGGGTGACGATTGGTTCCTCTATAGGGACACACTCAGTTTATTCTCCATGGTTATTGCACTTTGGCGTGTCACGCTCGACATTGTACGCCCACAGATCATTCTGGCACCAAACGCGGGGCAACTTCAGGTTCAGGTAATGTGGGCTGCGGAGGCAAAGGCCTGATATGGCTCTGGCACCCTTTTTTGATCGCATTTATGGCGCAGTTGGGATGCACCTATCTGTGTCGAGGGAGAATTTGTCCATTTCTCTTGATTCCACTGTTGTTGGAATACATTGCGGTCCAAACCTTACTCCTAACGACCGGATCATTGCAGAACTGACGGTAAATCTCGCTGCACGGCTTTACCCCAAACTGGCTATTATCGGACAGGACGTTGATGTCGAGTGGTTGAAGAGCCTTGCGCTTGAGATCAATCCGGATATAGAGATTGTCGCTAATGCAATCGGAGAAACGAGCATCTGCGTAGGTTCGACCGGCGTAGAGGGTGCAATTTACCCTAGCGCGTCTGGATGGGTAGCTCGGGTAAGCCATCAGCAGCCGTTGAGCGGTGGTGTTGAGAATCCATATGCGGCAAGTGCGGCATCTGCGCTCGCCTGCTCAGAACTCTTCCGCCGAATCTTTCTCCATTCAAAACCAGAGCCTGATTTGTCGATTTCGTTGCTAGACTTTGGGCCCAACGCTGGCGAACATTTAGAGTTGACCTCAGAATCAATTGGAGATGTGCTATTCGTTGGTGTCGGAGCAGTTGGTAACGCCGCCATTTGGGCTATGTCCCGGGACAAGAATACTTGCGGAACGCTCACATTGCTGGATAATGAAACTGTCACACTCTCGAATCTTCAGAGATATGTATTAGCTGTATATTCCGATGTGTCCAAAGTAAAAGTTAAATTGGCAGCAAGTGCAATGCAGCATAGCACCTTGTCGGTCTTGACCCATCAGTCCACTTTAGAAGAATTCTCCCCGCCCCTTGGGTGGGTTCAACCTCCGACAACCTGTATTTCCGTTGACAATGTAAATGGACGAAGAGTTGCTCAAGCACTGCTTCCGAAACTGGTCATCAACGGTTGGACAGGAGAAGGTGCATTAGGCGCTTCATGGCACGAGTTTTCGAGAAATGCTGCATGTCTGGCTTGCCTATATCAACCGCACGGTCAAGGTCTGTCAGCAACACAACAAGCCGCGCGTGCTTTCGGATTGTCAGAAGAGAGAGCGGCTGCGCTTTGGGTCACACGAGCTCCGCTGTCTGACGAGGAGCGCAAGGCCGCTGCAAAGGCACTAGGGGTTAAGCCAGCAGTTCTAAAGCCTTGGCGAAATAAGCCCATTGGTGATCTATATACGGATGTTGTGTGCGGCGCGGTTCCATTGGATATTGGGGGTGCTGGTCGTGTAGAGGTGGTTCCGCTCGCGCATCAATCGGCGTTAGCTGGAGTTCTAATGGCCGCAGAATTGCTAAAAAGATGCCAACCCGACCTCGCTTCCATTTCACAGCCAGAGACACTTATTTCCTGGGACGATATCCTTCGTCCAGCACCAAAGAACTGGAAAAAACCGCGTCCCAGAGAAAACGGATGCATTTGTGGTGATCAGGTTTATCAATCTGTCTATCGGGAAAAATGGCTCGTCTAAGACCTATCTGAAAACCTCTCCCGTATGACTCACGTTCACATGACCTCCATTATCCAATTGCACATCCCAATGGCCGCTTACGTGATCCAAATCCCAATGCCAAACAAATTGACGTTCGTCAATCCATCCTGATCTACCGTTCTTCTCCCCATAGGGAAATGCACGCCCCCTTCGCCAGCTTGTCTTACTGATTGAATTGGCATCCCAATTCGACGGAGGAATGTAGTACCATTTATCTTTTTCGCTCCTGTTAACGCTGCTAGACCTTGGCGGTCACCCAAAAGCGGCCACTTATGATCAGTTCAAAACCGGCCACTCTGAGGGGCTGAGACATACGCACTGACGGAGGCAATTAGCCTCTGTTGGCATGGGTAATGTCTTGAGCAAAGAGAAGCGGGAACAGGTGGTCGCGCTGGGATGTTTGGGCTGGTCCCTGCGGCGGATCGAACAGGCGACGGGAGTTCGTCGCGAGACGGCGGGCGATTATCTGAGGTCGTCCGGGATCGTGGTGCGTTCGCCGGGAAGCTGGGGAGAGAAGTCGCTGGCAAAAGCGGCCACTTTGGTGACCACCGGCTCTGACGGCGCAGAACCAGGCAACGATACAAAAGCGGCCATCGAAGTGACCACCGGCTCCGGCGGTCCAGAAGCCGCCAACAGTTCAAAAGCGGCCACTTCAGTGATCACCGGCTTTTTGCCTTCAGGGGCAGATCTGGCGCAAAACGTCCAGCGCACGGCCAGCAGCAGTGAACCCTACCGCGAGCTGATCGAGTTGGAGCTCACGCGGGGCCGCAACGCGATGGGCATCTTCCAGGATCTGGTGGATGGCCACGGGTTCACGGGTGGCTATCAGAGTGTGCGGCGCTTCGTGCGGGGACTGCGCGGAGCCACATCGCCGGAAGCGCGAGTCATCATCGAGACGCGGCCTGGTGAGGAATGCCAAGTTGATTACGGCACCGGGCCGATGGTGCGCGATCCCGACAGCAGAAAGTACCGGCGCACGCGGCTGTTCGTGTTGACGCTGGGTTGCAGTCGCAAGTGTGTTCGTCTGCTGGTCTTCAAATCGAGTACGCGGGTGTGGGCCGAGCTGCACGAGAAGGCATTTCGTCGGCTGGGCGGCTCGACGTTGGTTGTGGTGCTGGACAACCTGCGCGAAGGCGTGTTGTCTCCCGACATCTACGATCCGGGCCTGAACCCCTTGTATCGCGATGTTCTGGCGCACTACGGTGTGACGGCGCTTCCTTGCAAGGTGCGCGATCCGGATCGCAAGGGCAAGGTCGAGAGTGGCGTTAACCATGCGCAGATGACACCGCTGAAGGGCAAGAAGTTCGAGAGCCTGGAAGAGGCGCAGGCATATCTCGATCACTGGGAAGATAACTGGGCTGACAAGCGCATCCACGGTCGCACCAAGCGGCAGGTGGCGGCGATGTTCGCCGAAGAAAAGCCCTTTCTGCAGGCGCTTCCGCTGGAGCCGTTTCGCTACTACCAGTATGGCGTGCGCACGGTGCATCTGGATGGCTGCGTCGAGGTTGAAGCGGCTTACTACGGCGCGCCGCCGGGATGGATCGGACGCGAGGTCAACGTGCAATGGGATGCGATGTATGTGCGCCTTCTTGATCCGCGCACTGGCGAGCTGTTGCGCGAGCATCTGAGCGGCAAGCGCGGCGGGCACCGCATCCGCGACGAGGATCGCCCGCGCCGCACGCCGCCGCAGTTACTGCAACTGCTGGCGCGTGCGCACAAGGCCGGACCGAGCATCGGCGCGGTCTGCGATGCCATCCATGCTCGCCAGGGCGAACTGGGAATCCGCCGCATCCAGGGCGTTCTCCAACTGGTAAAGCAATATGGCAGCGTGGCTTGCGACGACGCCTGCGCGGCGGCACTGGAGTTGCGCGTGCCCGAGTATCGCTTCGTGCGCCGCTATCTGGAACGCAGCCCGCAGGCTCCACTGAGCTTGCGCCAAGTCGATCCACTGATCCGCGAACTGACACAGTATCGCGATTTTATCCAACAACGAATTCAATTCGAGGAATCCAAATTATGAACCTGATAGAACTCAATCGCGCCCTGGTGCAACTGCGCCTGAGCGGCATGGTCGCCGTGCTGGAAACACGCCTGCTACAGGCACAGTCCGATAACATGGCCCCTATCGACCTGATCTCCACGCTGGTCTCGGACGAACTTGCCTGTCGCGGCACAAGACTTCTGGAGAGGCGCCACAAGCAGGCGCAGTTCCGCGACGCCAACAAGCAACTGGATAACTTCGACTTCCAGTTTAACCCCAAGATGAACCGCAGCCTGGTCTTCGATCTGGCCGCCGCGAGCTGGGTGGGAAAGCGCGAAGATGCCTTGTTTCTTGGTCCACCTGGGAGCGGGAAAAGCCACATCGCGCAGGCCATCGGCCATGCTGTTATCCAGCAAGGCTACCGCGTACTCTATCGCGAAGCGCACGCTCTGCTCGAAGAGTTGTCCGATGCCACACTGGACGGCAAACGCAAGCAGCACATGGAACTGCTGACCACCGTGCCGTTGCTGATCATCGACGATCTCGGCATGCGCAAGCTGCCGCTGACCGCCGCCGAGGAGCTGCTGGAAATCATCATGCGCCGCTATGAACGCGCCAGCACGCTGCTCACATCCAATCGGCCAGTGGAAGACTGGGGCAAGCTGCTGGGCGATAGCGCCGCCGTCTCCGCCATGCTGGATCGGCTGCTGCATCACGGACACGTGCTCAAGTGCGGCCCGCGCAGTTGGCGAACCAAAACCGGCGGCGCGGGAGAAGGCAAATGACAAAGGCAAAGGCAAAAGCAAAGACAAAGGCAAAAGCAAAGACAAAGGCAAAAGCGATTTGGATGCCGGGCAAAGAACGCCCGGCGGCGTCGCGACTCGTGATCCAGAGGCCTCTCCCGACGGAGCCTCACCCTAGGAATACTGGTAAAGACACGAAACCCTCTGCCGGCCAGCCCATCGGGCAAACCGCAGAGGGTCTCGAATACCGATTCCTTCGGAGCCAGCCCCGCGTCCTCGGCCCTGGATCACTCCGCAAGGCGCGACCCCGGCGGAGCAACTACAACCATAACACGCATCAGAAAGCCTTGAATATCAGGCGCAATCTCTGCAACTCAAACCACACCTTGCCTAAACACCCGGCGACAAGGTAAAACAATCATGTCTCAGTCCATCCAGAGTGGCCGGTTTTGAAGTGACCACAAGTGGCCGGTTTTCAGGTGATCACCGAGGTGCTAGATTTAGCAGGAATGTCATTCAAGGCGACGTACTTAAGTTCTGGCGGTTTGGGCAACATGCAAGGGTTCTGATTGCAATTGATTGGTTGGGTAGATTGCGTGTGACGGAGATTCCACGGGTCCGCGTCAGCCCTCGCATACAAATGATTTGGATATGTTTCCAACTCGGCAATAATGCGTTCATAGGGACCTGAACGCCCAGTTTCGCCGCACTCAAGGTAGATCTCAACCTCACGGCCTTGCGGCCAATCGTTGCGGCGATTGGCCGGGAAAATAATTTGTGGGTTTCTCCAGTCGTTCACATCAAGGATGGCATCGCGCAAACCACATTTCCAAGTCTGAGAAAGATCTGTTGGACCATCGACAGGTATTGCACGACAATCTCCGCCTTCCGAACGAACAATCTTTTTTAGCAGTCGTTCGATGGCTCCCTTGTCGGACCGCAGGCCTGGCGGAGGGTTCATACGCCAAGCGGCTAATTCTTCCGACGCGATAAATGGAACGACGCCTAGGCCTTCGTTCTTAAGTAACTTGTCGAAGTCCAAGAGAACTTGCCGCCGGTGAGAAACCGAGAGTATGTCGGCTAAAGAGCCGGGAGAATCTAAAAGCGCCCGAATCATCCGAGGGTCTTCTTTCTTGCTTCTTGTACTGCGCTAATCTTTGTCTCGATTTCCCAAGCTTCCTGCATGAATTCTGCTGGCCATTGCATTTCGCCTTCCATCCCAAGGTCAACGTGCCGCGGAGGACGACAGGCACCGTCAATGGGAGGGTCAATAAAATACAGCGCTATCTTCTCCTTGAGCTCTGGCGTCAATTCCGCCCGCAAACGAAGTTGATTGATAAACATTTCCGAGTGGGTCTCAACTAGTACAGATCTATCCGCGAGGGCAAGCGAACAAAAGAAATCTGCCAGTTCAGCTTGCGGCCTTGGATGGAGATGCGCTTCTGGCAAATCGACGATGAATAAGCTATCCTTTGGCTGAAGCAGCCCTGCTACAAGTACTGGAAGTACTTGACTGACGCCGAATCCAACCTCGGTAATGTCATGCATCTGTTGCCTGGGAAGCTTCAAGTGAAGCTGAAGAAGGGACTGATCATCTTTACTCAGAACTGCTTCGATTGAATCCGCAAGATCCATGCGATGAAGCCAGATACTCACAGCTTCAAGTAAGGTATAATGATTATCTTCCCAATTCTTATCGACAAGAGAAGTTATCTCAGCGAGAGATTTGGAAATCACAGGAGGCAACTTTACGATCAGTCCCTCATTCCCCCGCTCATGCAACACGCGAGCTGTACCTTGTCCGTCGTATCCGATGACCTGAGGTGCACTAATTCTGGATTTGTCATAAGCCCTATTAGGTCGAATCCGAGTTGCACGTAGATATGTCAACTGTTGTAGTATTTGGCATATTTCCTTGAGGACTGGGACGTTCAGCCCTACACTGGTTCCACCTATATGCGTAACACTATTAACAGCTAGGCCTAGCAGTTCGACACGCGTCTCTCTATTTCCTGGTAGTTCGAGCCATTGCTGGCTGTTAAGACGGCTAAAGATACGATGGCTATCGCTTCTGGGCCTTTCCACCAGACCCGCAGAAACAGTCCCAGATGCCGCAACTGGCTGCAAGAAAGAAGGTTCTGAACTTTGAGGGATCTGCCCCAAACTGTCTTCAAGACCTCTTGGCCATTCGATGTTGCTAACAAGGAGATCGCGGGTCTGTGATTTATTCGAATCGAGTCCAAAACCCCATTTCACCGAGCCCGCAGAAGTATCAAACTCAACAGAGACGGGGCCTGAGGCTCCATACGTTCGCAAATCATCCAAGGTTCCAAGATCTACTGGCCAATCCTTCGAGCCGTTTTGGTCAGGTGTGAGGTTTGCTTTGCCTGAACTGCCATAAAAGTAATGAGCATAGGCCATCGCTGCCATTGCATTCCCGAATGACGACTTTCCAGAACTGTTCGCTCCCAAAAGGACAGTCAAGGGCTTTAATGCGATGGAAGCTTTGCTAAAACCACGAAAGTTTTCCAACCCTATTGCGTCAAGACTCATATCTCACTCACTCACTCATACTGATAAGCAGTTTGGCTTCATTCATGTTTAGTCCCCGCCACTCGCCAAGGGTCAACCTGTAAATTGCCCAGATCGTTGGGTCCAGGGGAGCCTTGCCAAAGTTGGGAACCACGAAGGACAATCCACCCTCTGCGGTCACAATCGCGTATTCGTCGTCTGCCTCTGAGTGGTAGGCTTCATTTGGATGGCTGTGAACTTGGGCGATCAAGCGAAGTCCAGATTGCTCCAGTGCCCTATTCAGTTGAAAAAGCGTGTTGCCCTCGACAAAATACCCAACACCGGATTCCCTTGAAATTGACTTTTGCTCCGGAACAATCGCACGTAAGACGTGTGCGGTGCAGCCCTCGATTTCCCCCAGCCACAGAACGAGGCCTTCAAGGCGCTTTGCACCATATTTCTGAAGGGCTCCAAGCGTAAAGCTAACCACCTGAGATTCGACTCTCACATGTCGTACATCGGCTAGGCGAGAAGCGGTCATGATCAGGAACTATCATAAAGATCCTTCGCCCCTTAGGGCAAGGGCGATCCATGCGGGCAGGTTGCACGATAATCCGCGTATTGTCGCGGAATCGAGTTGGATTTTCACCACATGCGGTTCTTCCTCCGAAACGACGGCAAAGCTGCACCAACGAGATGAGTTGTATTGAGCAGACGGCTTTTGGCCAGAAGCCGTTTCGATAGAGGCGTTTGAACTGAGCCTCTGGCGATTGCAGTATATGCGGTAAAGGGACTTGTTTGAGTCGTTAGATCGGGTAGTGAGGAGCAGGACCGTTTAGATCGATAGCCGGTAGTTGTCTTGCTCTCGGCGTCCACAAAAGGTCATGCGCGCCGCGCAAGGACGCGTTCAAGCCCGTCGGGTGGGCAAAACATGGCGCTCCGATCTTGAGGAGCGACCTTCAGGGCGGGAAGACGGGCGCACGTAAAAAATGGAGGTCTGCCGTAGAGGCTGTTACGAAACTCGCCTCCGCCGGGCCAAGCATTCGGCGGCATTCGAAACCGGATGCCGCCGATTCGAGCAGGAAAAACAGAATGGGTGGTTAAAACTCATTGTGTGGCGAGTTGAGCCTTCAACTGCTCGAAGCCGAGTACGTTTGCCATGCGCCTCAGGTTGTAGGCCATGACCGCAATGCTCATCTCGGTCTGTGAGCCAGAGACTCCACGCAGAAGAAATCGAGGGTGGCCAAAAATGCGATATTTGAGAGCGGCGAACGGGTGTTCCACAACGGATCGTCGCAATCGCATCGCAGCTGGTGTAGCACGCCGATTCATGCGCTCCAGCGCATCTTCATATATATGTCGTGAAACCACCCGTTGTGGAGCTAAGGTACATTGAGGTTTCTGTGAACAATTCTTGCAGTCTGCTGCTCGCGATTGGTAATGGACCGACTGGTCCCTCTTATGAATTCTCTTTCGCTCAAGTCTTTGACCAGCAGGGCATACAAAGCTGTCTGTCTCTGGCTGGTAAGTGAACATTGTTCGATCCATCAAAGTCCGACCAGCATGGTTATTTGTTCCCCGCTTGGCCGGGATATGTGGAATCAGCCCAGCCGCCTCGCAGACGGCGGCTTGTTCACCATTGGAATAGCCGCAATCCGCAACAATGTTCACCGGCGCAGACGGTCTACCCAGTGCCTTAAAAGCAGCTTCTGCCACCGGCTGTAAACAAGCACTATCGTTCGCCGCAGTCGTTACCTGATGCGTAACAATGAGAGCATGTTCAGCATCTACTGCTGTCTGGATATTGTAGGCAGGAACCTTGCCCGCAGATGTTCGCATCACGCGAGCTTCGGGCTCTGGATGCTGACGCAATTTATTCAGTGCCGCAGGCACCGCAGTAGAATCAACATCGACATTCTGCTCATTATCTGCGGTCTCCATTCGATCCAAGTACCGTTGCAACTCTTCGCGGTCACGAATGCTTGAGGCACTGCTTACAGCGCGAAGCTTCGTGCCGTCGATGGCGATCCATTCTCCTCGTATTAAACCTACGGTGCGGGCAAATTGCACCAGTTCGGCCCCCGCCGCCGTGACTGCTTCACGGTGCATCCTGCGAAACTCCGCAATGGTCTTGTGATCGGGATAGAGTCGGTACAGGAGCCACGTCAATTCAATGTTGCGACGGCATTCTGCTTCCAATCTACGGGAGGATCTGAGTTGGTTCAAATATCCATAGAGATAGAGTTTCAAGAGATCGCGCGGGTCATAGCCAGGACGTCCAGTTTCGGCTGCGTCCGCCCTTTGGAAGCCCAACACGTCCATATCAAGCCTCACTACAAAGGCGTCAATGACTCGGCAAAGATGGCCTTGCGGGATCAGGTCGTCAAGTACCACTGGAAACAAAGTTCCTTGGTCACGCCCCTCCCCCTTGATGAACCCCATAATGATGCCCCCGTTTCCAGGGGCATCATCTCATGTCTTCAAATTTGCTACAAGTAGTTTCGTAACAGCCTCCGAAACAGACCCCCGAATTGATTCCTGTCCTCAAGCCGCTTTTCTGGCCTTTGGCTGCGTGGCCTTCGCTGCCGGCTTCGGCGCCAGCTTGGCTTTCTCCTTCGCGGCGAACTCCTGTTTGACCTTGAGGCTGATAGCGTCCACGTCCACTTTGTATGCGGTCGTGGCGTCGCGGAGCACCTGCGCGGCGTTCTGCTTGGTGGCCGCGTGTAGGATGGTGATTTCTACCAGCAAACCACCCAACGCGCTCTCCTCGGCGTGGCGCAGGTAGGCCGCAAACAGCTTCCCGATAGAGTCGCTGTCCTTTGCCTTCTTGATGCCGCGTTGACGGGCGACAATCTCCAAACGGCGTTCGTCCAGCAATGCCGCCAGCCGCTCGACCACGAAAAGCAGGTCGCGCTTCATCAATCGCACTGGAACGGCTGCGACGATGGCGGCAAGTGTGCGGAGTCCCGTTGCCTGGGCGAGTGCTTCTTCGCGGCGGCGCTTCTGCTCCTCGACATTCCACTTCG
>Ga0224553_1000637_pt1 | contig 14411 bp, 3 predicted proteins | sample 714S21014metaG_FD_179897 | JGI IMG/M metagenome (GOLD analysis project Ga0224553, IMG submission 179897) | Peat soil microbial communities from Stordalen Mire, Sweden - 717 S2 10-14 | ecosystem: Environmental > Terrestrial > Soil > Wetlands > Peat | place: Sweden: Norrbotten County, Stordalen... | reverse complement strand
AGTGGCGGATGCGCCTGGCACGTTTGGCCCAGGGAGATAGCTGAGAAGAGCAGCGCCCACAGGACTGATCGACCCGGCGATGTTATTGTTCGGAAAATATTGGGTGCGATTCCCGTTCGCGTCCAGCGGCGAGTTCGGTACGTAAAGCTGAATGCCAGAGGTGCAAAGGCCGCTGCCGTTGAACGCCGAGCACAGCCCGGAGAAGTCGCCGGTCAACTCCGCCGGCGTCGGGACCCGAGCCTGGTAGTTGATCGCCGTGTGGGAGGCATAGCGCTCGAAGGAGGCCATAAAAAAAGTCTTGTTGCGCCCGTCGTACACTTTGGGGATGTAAACGGGGCCGTCAAAGACGAACCCCGTCTGGCTGAGCTGGTCGTTGTTGCGGCGCGTTGGGACGACGGTGTTGGTGCAACCCGTCGAACCTGGATAGCAGAGGTTCTGATTGGGCGACTTTTCCGAAGTATTCGCGTTGAAATACGTGTTCTGGAAGACGTAGTAAGCCGCCCCGTGGATGTTGTTGGTGCCGTTGCGGACGACGGTGTTGGTGACGGTGCCGTTGCCGTGACCCACCTGAGCGTCGAAGATCGAGGTCTGGACCTTGACCTCCTGCACAGCCTCTGGCGAAGGTACGAAGCCCGTATAGACGTTCCCGGAGAGCCGTTCGGCCGGATCGTCCGGGATGCCGTCTATCGTCAGGCGGTTGTGACCTGTGCTGCCGTCCGCGGTGATCTGTATGGCGACGCCGCTGAACGGGTTGGTGAACTGGCTCATCTTGCCTTCGAAGTAGCCGTTGGAGGCTGCAGCCCCGGTTTGCACGCCACCCGCGAGAGTCGCCATCACGAACGGGTTGCGGCCGATGTTCGGCAGGTCCGTTACCTCCTGGGTGCTCAAGGTCGTGGCAATATTTGCTGAGGCGGCATCCAGCAGCGTATTTTCAGCGGTCACCTCAATGGTTTCAGTAACTGCGCCAGGCGTGAGTTGAAAGTCCACCTTCTGCGTCTGCCCGGCCGTGAGGACTATGTTCGGGTGTTGTTCTGTCTTGAACCCTGCCGACTCGATCGTCACCGTATAGGTGCCGGGATTCAAGTCGGGAAAGTTGTACGTGCCGGAGCTATTTGCTTTCACGACCGTCTTGTAATGGGTCGTCATCTCCTCGGCAGTCACGGTTGCGCCAACTACCTTTGCGCCAGTTGGGTCATTCACTTCCCCTTGAATGCTCCCGAGATATCGTTGCGCGGCTGCAGAAACGGTCAATCCAAAACTGAGCGTCAGGAGTATTCCGAAACGGACGACAAAGTTGCGAAAGCGGGTGTTTTGCACGAGAACCTCCAAAGAATTATGAAGCGGAGACTATCTTTCGATACGCGGAGTTGAACCCTCACGACGATGCCAGTCGGAGGCGGGGCACAACTGCGCAGCGTTTTGCAGATGGTTGATCGTGGAGCGCGGGTCGCCAATAAACAAGTTAATTTACCGGAAGCAGCACATAAATTAACCGTAAGAAGCTCTGCGGATAAGCTTTCGTTTCATATGTTTGCGATCCGGAAAGAGCTGCGCGGGCGAGAGGTCCAGTGCGCGTGCTACACTTGTCGCCGCCCCGGGATTGCGTGAGTTTTTATGGATTCAATTGCAAATGCGCCTCCGGAAGAGGGCCAGGATCAACCGACCATTGACGAGCGGCGCGCCCTGGTCAGTCGTGTGGCAGCCAGTGCGCAATTCAGCCGGTCAGCCAGGCTGCGCGACTTTCTGCTGTATGTCGGCAACCAGTCATTAAAGGCGGGCTGCCCGGAGATTCACGAGCAGGAGATCGGCGCCAAGGTATTTGGCCGGTCCTTGGCCTATGATCGCAGCCAGGACAACATCGTTCGGGTAAACGCGACCGAGTTAAGGAAGCGAATCGATCAGTACTTCGCGACCGAAGGCGCCCACGAAACCCTGTTCCTCGAAATCCCACGCGGAGTCTATAAGCCGGTCTTCCATCGCCGGACGCTCCAAAGCACCGGCAAATCGGAACTCGCTCTTGGTCCTCAATTCCCGGCACTGGTCGGGCACGCCGATGTCATCCCGGCCACAACCCTAGTTCCGCGCCGCCGGACCTCTATTTTCTGGGCAGCGCTATGTCTCTCGCTTTCGGTCGCCTGCATCGTCTTGTTTCAGCAGAACCGGTCCATGCGAAAGGCGCTCAACACGTGGGATGGAAAACCCGCGCTGGCTGCCTTCTGGGGCGACTTCCTTCGCTATCATCAACAAACGGACGTCGTGCTTCCGGATGATTCACTCAGTCTGATCACCGATCTCGTGCATCACCCTATCGCCCTTGGCGACTACTTGAACCGCAACTATATGCGCGAGGTCGAATCTTCGGACCTCAGTCCCGATCGGAAGTTTGATCTGGACCAGGTCTACTCCCACAATCTGATCACCTTTGGCGGAGTCCGCGCCGGGCAACGGATGCTCGCGCAGATTCCTGCGGCGTCTCCAAACCACTTCACCCTGGCGCGCTATTACACGGCGGATGCAGTTAAACGCAATAACGTCATTTTGATCGGCGGCAAGAAGGCCAACCCCTGGGTTCACCTCTTCGATGACCAGATGAACTTCGTCACCGACTTCGACAGCGAGCGATCGATCGCATTTGTTGCCAACCTTCACCCCAAGCCCGGAGAGCAGTCGCGCTACGAAGTGTCCTACGACCCCAACGCCCTGGTTGGCTACAGCGTCATCGCGTACCTGCCCAATCCCGGCGGCACCGGCAACGCCATCATCCTCGCGGGCACCGATTCGGACGCGACCGATGCGGCAGCGGAGTTTCTGACCTCGGAAGTTGACCTGGAAAAGTTCCAGAACACCCTTCACGTCAAGACGCTCCCTTACTTTGAGGTCCTTCTTAAGACCTCCCGTCTCAGCGGAACTTCGCTAAGCTCCGAGCTTCTCGCCTACAGAACCTATCCAGGCCTTCACTAATCATGGACTCAGGGCGGCCATCGCCTAGCGCTACGTCGGTGGCGTAAAGTCGGTTCCTCAGAAAGGGACAAGTGGAGTGCCGGCACTCCATAACCACCCACCGGCAATGTTGGGCAACGATCAAGCGGTGTTTAGGGCGCATTTGGTTGGTCCGCGCCTCTGCGCTGACCGCGGATGCGCGAGTGCGAACTGAACTATTCTAAGAGGCTGATTTAGTTGCTAACATGAATGGGTTTGTGAAACCTCGCCGCTCGACTGCTGTCGTCAAAGCCTCGTAGTTCAACAAGGACCAACAACCGCAGAAGATTAAGTGGTGATAGCCAATTAATTTTACTGTTGCTGAATCGCTGTTTTGCCAACTGCCCACGAAGTTTGGTTGTCAGTACGTTTGAGTGCCGCCCACTTGCTCACGATTTTACAAACCCCGTGTAGGCATTTTTGTAGATGGGATCGCACCCAACATGACGCGAAAAAGCCAGTATTGGCGCGCCTTTCAGTGCTAGTGCATCTGTCCAAATAGCAGATGACCCTACCCGATAAGTGGCAAAGCACTGAAAACATTGGTCGGGGCGGTCAGATTCGAACTGACGACCCTCTGCTCCCAAAGCAGATCAGGCCGCTTATGGAAATCTGTTGTAATCGAGTGCAAATAAGTGGTTTCGATTGAATACGTTGCGGTCGCACTCCTCCGTCCTATTGAAACCTGTGGCTCTTGGAGGCTCTGACCGCTACGAATTCGACTACAGCCGTCTGGGTGAGCACCTTTGTCGGGACAACCTCCTATTGCAACAACGGCAGCGTCTTCGATTCTGAACCCTTCGCGTGACATAGTTCTGGGTTCATACAGGTTTACACTCGGCTTTTCGGTGGAACCCGGAGCGATTCGAACGCCCGACCTACTGGTTCGTAGCCAGATCGAATGGAATCGAGTAAACTGCTACCTATCAAGAGCTTACAACTCGTTCAGAATCAATATACCTGTTGATCTGTGTTGAAACCGCCTACATCTCAGAGGCTCTGACAGGTGCAATTTCGACTACAAAGCGACTGATCTGAGAGAAAACCGTCGGCGGCCATGGAATTGGAACGGAGGGCGTTGGGAGAGGTGCAGCCCGGCAACGCTCTGCTCTTGGCCACATGAGTCTTGCAGGATTACCAAGCAGCGATACAATTTGGCCGGGTCGAACCGATAGGAAGACGGTAGGAGGATTGGTAATGAATCTGTTGGTGCGTACGCTTGCTACTACGAAGGCGCCATGGCGATGAAAAGCGCCACTCCAATCGAAAGCTCGATAGGAGCCGATTTAGTCTACTTATTTTGGCAAACTTGCATATCCTGCGGCATAAGAGCTACATTCTTTTCGTAATTGCCATTAATTGCCTCATCTGGGAAAAGGGAGCCGACGCAGTGTTGCCGGCCGCGCCTTGGCAAGCTTCAAGCAGTTTCCACCCGCTTCTGAAGTCGAAGGACAGAACGATCATCAAGTTCGAACCATGCTGCCGACGAATGACTGACTTGGATTGCTGCACGTCTTCCGTTTCTGTGGATGGAGAAGGCTATGACAGGTTGGTTCGGGTCCACGATTGCAGCTAGCTGTACAAACCGTAGTTTCCGCAGTCAATGCCGATACTGGCTGGTGACGCTCGTCGCCGTTGCGGGCCTGTGTTCGCACGCGGATGCGCAAACGATCACCAGCATCAGTCCCACATCTGCATTGGCGGGCGGTCCGGGGTTCACCTTGACAGTCACCGGGAGCGGCTATATCGCGACCTCGGTGGTTCAGGTAAACGGGAACAATCGCTCGACTGTTTTCGTGAGCGCGCTGCAACTTACCGCGACCATTTTTGCCTCCGATATCGCCACGCCCGGAGTGTTGACGATCACAGTCTTCAACCCGGTACGCGGCGGTGGGCTGACCTCCAACCCGGTGAACTTCACGGCGGCGGCTTTGCCCGGGCCCGTCCTGACCAGTGTTTCTCCCGGGTTTTCCACTCTCGGAACAGATCGGGTGAGAATTACGCTGGTTGGCTCGAACTTCCGCCCCGGCGCAACGGTCGTTATCTCGCCACCGCTGGCTGCGGTGGGGAATTCCAACGGCCATACCCGAGCCGGCTACATAACAGTCCTTGGCGTTACAGTTGTGAGCCCGGGCGTAATGACCGCCCTCTTCAGCGTAAGCCCGGCCGCCACTCTCGGCCTGCGCGCGGTGGACGTCCTGAATCTAGACGGCAGCAACACGGCCAACTCGACTTTCACAGCGCCCTCGGGAAGCTCGCAACCGCTTCGCTTAGAGCCTTCCAACTCGCTCGGCGCGCCGCTCTCGGTTTTCAACATGGCGCTGACCCATCCGCGCGACGGAACCGTGGTGATGCAGGGCGATGAACTTAACGCCCAGGCCGTTCTGGGCGGGACAGGTACCGGAACGGTCGTCGGCCAGTGGCTGTGGGACGGCAACGTCGTTGAGCAGTTCACGGCCGTGATCGTAGGCGGCCAGAGCAAGGCGATTCAAACGCGCCAGTCACTGCCAACGTGGTCCCTGGGCGCCCACACACTTCTGCTGCGGATGACTGAGCCCAACCAAGTAACCAGCCGCCCCATCGTGGTGGTTGTGAATCCCGGCGACTGGAAGCTCGAACAACTGATCCTGCCCGCATTCGGCGCAGCCTTCGCAACAGACGATCCGCCGCGGCTGCTGTGGGCCCCCGTTCCCGGTGCGATGAAGTACCAGGTGGGCTTCTCCACCGAGCCGCACCTGAGCGCCGTCGAAACGTGGTTCGACAGCGTCGACAACCGCTGCCAAGTCCCCGCGGACGTGTGGGGCAGCCTGCCGGAGGGCGAACTGTACTGGACGGTCCGTGCCGTCGACACCTCAGGACAGCCGCGCCAGCCTCTCCCTTTGCGAAGCATCTACCGCGAGCCAGCCGGCAGCCTCGCGCCACCGCAGCCGGCGCCCTCACGCACTCCCGCAGGCCACACGCTGCTGGAGTGGAAGCCCGTGGCGAAGAGTAGCCTCTACTTTGTAACGATCAGCAGCGATCTCGTTGCAACGCACATCGTGCGTCGCTACCTCACCGCCGATCCCAAGCTCGACTTGCGCGCCGCGGAGCGGCAACTGCTGCCCGGTACGACCTACTACTGGCAGGTAGATGCCATCGCCTCCGACGGCCGGCTCATCCTGTCCGGCCCGGTCGAGCGCTTCGTGGCCCAGGCGATGCCGCAATCGAAGCTGAGCCCGCCGCCGAGCGCGGTCCTGCTTGCGAGTCTCGCACGCCCAGGTAGTTTACCGGCGTTGCCCGCGGCTGCGGTCCCTGCCGGAGACATCGCAGGTCAAACGCCCGCCGCCGACAGCAGCACCAGCCAACTGCAGCCGCTCATCTCCGCGACCTTCCCGCAGCCGGTCAACCCCGGTGACGTCAGCCTGATGGTCGACGACATCGACGTAACCACGCTGGCGCAGGTGACGCAGGACAAAGTTTCCTTCACTCCGCCGCTGGCCCTCACCGGCGGAGATCACAACGTCAACCTCACCGTCGGCAGCGAAGCCACAACCTGGAAGTTCACCGTCATCGCTCCCGCCGGCGCGCCCGCGCCCTCCACCACACCGGCACCGCTGCAGCCGGGAACCGATGCAGAGGCCCCGCCCACAATTCCCGCAACCATGCCCGCGCCAGCCGCGATCGCCGCTGCGCATCAAGCACAATCGCAAACGTCGGCCAAACGCACGGGTCCCGCCGAAGACGGCCAGATTGCAGTGAACACGCAATGGGCCTCCGGCTCGGACCCTCCCGACTCCAACGTAATCTCCGTAGCCGAGCATATGACCTACGAGGATGGGCCGTGGCATGTCGAAGTGAACGGAAGCGGGCTGCTGAACTCGATCCTCAATCCTGAGGCGCAGCGCACCAGCCAGGGCAAGGTGAACGATTACATTCTCCAAGTGGGAGATAAGGGTGGAAGCTGGGGCGTGAATCTCCGCTTCGGCATCGTAACGCCGACGCTCTACACCGACGCGCAATTTGTGACCGCGGCGACACCGCGCCAGGGCGTTGAGCTGGCCTTGAAGACCCCCGCCGGCACCCTCTCCGGATTCACCAACACCAACGATGTGGCGCTCGGCGGCGGCGCCGGAATCAACTTCCACCAGAGAATCCTGGGAGCGAGCTGGCAAGCGCCCCTGCCGGAGTGGGCAGTGTTCCGGCTAATGTGGCTCAGCGCGGAAGATATCGGCGCTCCGACTACGGTCGGCTACGATTCGATGGGCAATCCGATCATCCTGCCCAATCCGATCGCGCCAAAATCCGCAGGCGACGTATACGGCTCGCTGCTGAACATTCACCTCTTCAAGAAGTGGCTGTGGTCCTCGGAGTACGCGTTCAGCCGCGACAATGCGAACACCACCGACCCAACCTCGACGCGCGAATTCGGCCGCGCATGGCGCACCGGTGTCTCGGGCAACCCGGGGAAGACGAACGTCAACGTAGCGTATCGCGACGTGAGCGCAAACTTCGGCAACCCTGCCAACCCCAGCCTGACCCAGGACAGTCAGCCCGATCTGCGCGGAGTCGACGCCGCCGTAGCGCAGACGACTGGCAAAGTGGGGACCTTCGGCGTCACCTATTCGTTCCTCGCGAATAACGTGCGCCCGACTACCAGCGACGAATTGTTCCTCCACAGCTTCGATGAGACGTGGACCAGGCCCTTCGGTGCGAGCACCAACGTCGTGCTCGATGCGCGCCAGTCGCTGACGAAAACCGGTACAGTTCCTGCATCGCTGCAGGGCCTGCCTCCCGAACAGACAGGGGCGCAGGACATGCGCGACATCTCCGGCAATTTGATCCTCAGCCGGCAGATCGGCAAAGTCACCATGTCGGGGGGGGCCACGCGCGACTGGAGCCACAACACTTTGTTTCCGGCAACTAACACCATCACGTCCTCGGTGAATGGAGGCACCAACCTCGTGACCAGCGGGTTCTTCCAACTCAACGCCCAGGTCAACGTGAACTGGGTGGCCGCGGACGGTGCGACCGTCGGGACCACGCGAACAATTACGGTCTATGTGCAGCCGGCCTTCGTTTGGAAGAAGCCGGCAGTGCAAGTTTCGCCTTTGATCACGTTCACGCAAGGGCGTACGCTTCTCTCTAATGGCACGCTGACGAGCGACATGCTGACCGGCCAGTACGGGGGGCGATTTACCTGGACGCTTCCCGGGTTCATGAAGTTCAACACGCTCTCCGCGCAGGGCAGCTACAACCAGAATCAGGACAACGTCACAGGCATCAACCAGCCCTCCACGCAACTGCTGGTCCTGTGGACGGCGACGTGGGGCCACAAACGCACTCTTTGATGATGAGACGATCGAGCGCCATCCCGTGCCTTCGCCAGTCAGCTTGCTCCCTGGCCGCGCTCGCGTTGCTATGCCTCGCCGCTTGCATGCCGACGCAGGCACAGTTGGCACCACCTGCACTCACTAGCTTCAGTCCAACTCAAACTGCTGCGGGATCGACGGTCACCCTTACGTTTACCGGCACTAACTTCGTTGCGCGTTTGCCGAATGTGATCTTCTCGCCGTCGCAGGGAATCACCGTCAGCCGGGTCCAGGTGGTCTCTCCCACCCGAATCACCGCGCAGCTTCAGGTCGACGCAAGCGCCCAGGCCGGCGCTCGGCAGGTTACGCTGATGGACGCCGACCATAGTTTGCGGGCGGCGACAGCGTTCACCATTACAGCAGCCGTAACTCCGGCTCCGAACTGTCCTCCGGGGGCGGCTGCGTGCGGCGGCACACCACAGCCCACCCCACCGGCGTTGCGCGGGTTTGCCCCAGTGCAGGGCACCCAGGGCAGCACGGTTGCGCTGACGTTGACAGGAATCAACTTCTCCGCGCCGGCATCCTTGCAGTTCACGCCATCCAGCGGCATCACGGTGCTGTCAACGACAGTTACCAACTCAAATCAGATACAGGCGCAGGTCAGCATTACTCCCACTGCCTCGCTCGGCGCACGTGGGGTGATGCTGACGGTCGGCGGTAACACGCGCCTGGCGGCAACAAATACCTTCACCGTCGTCTCAGGCGCTATCGCGGTCCGGGCTGCGCCGATGCAGATTCTGCGTATTGTGCCCAACCAGATCCAGGCCGGCAGCCAGAATGTCAATCTGACGGTGGAGGGAACCAACTTCGTCCCGGGAACGCAGGTTACGTTCACCGTGGGTGCAGGCATTCCCGCCGCGGTTTTCGCAAATGGGCCGGCCCGCTACGTCAATAGCACGGAACTGCAGGTCAGCGTCAGCGCGTTGCCCTCCGCATTGCCGGGCGGGCGCGACATCAATCTGCAGACGCCGAGCCAGCAGACCGCCGCCGGCAAGGGCATGCTGAATGTGCAAGCCGCGCCGAAGCCCACAGGGCCGCCGACGTCGTTGAAGATCGCGCCAATTACGCTGCAGACGTTCCCGATGGCGATCGTGGTGCTCGACGCCCCACTGGGAAAAATGACGGAAAGCGATGAATACCAGACCTTCGGTGTGCCTTTGCTCGACGACGCATCCGTGTTCAAGTGGCATGAGCAGAATCCAGGCCTGGCCGACTACTACGAGCTGCGCATCTACGCCAAGGACGGCAAGACGCTGCTCGCCGTGCAGAAGATCACCGGGCACGCTGTTCTGGCCATGGGCGGCACGCGGAATGTTGTGCCGACGTACTTCCGTCCGACCGACGCCTTTCTGAAGCAGGTGCTCGATCCAGTCCGGCGTATGGTCTTCTCGAATCAATCGGTGGCGAGTTTGATGGGTGCGGGATTGCTGAAGAGCATGTCGGCTACGCCGCCGTCGACCCAAGCAACCATGCCGACATTCCCGCCGGATCAACTCAATGGCCAGCTAGGCCAGGGCGATCTGCAATGGGAGGTTGCCGGCTTCCACACCTACAACCAGAACGGCGTAGCGCCGCAGCCGCCTGCGGCACAGAACAAGAATCAGAGCGGCGCGAACGGCATGGCGATAAATATGGTGCAAAACGCCGCGAACGCATCGGCCCAACCAAGCACGGTCGATATCGAGGTGGAGATCTCCGACCGCTGGCCGCTGAAGGCTCCGCAGGCCCCGAATGGGCTCGCGTGCGGTAGTAAGGGGTTTGGGTCCGGCCTGAACGTGCAGGACCTGTCCGCCAGCGGCGGCGATATCAATAGCTACCCGGGCGATCAGTGGAGCCTGGGCGGCACCATCGATCTCTCCCGTTCCCCGTATCAACCGGGTTTCACACCGCAGTTCGCAGCTCCGTCGCCATCGTGCGGCAAGCAGTGTTTCGGAGGAGACGTTACCGCGGTCCAGTTCGACAATGTCTTCGTCGATTGGGGAGACGGCAAGGTCGTGCCGCTTACCGCACCGCCGGCGAGTTCGAGCCTCACGAGTTGGGACCCGAGCGATCAGCTTTCGTGGTCCGCGAACCAGTCCAGTCCGACGCAGCACGCCTATCAATCGCTGGGCAGCTACACCATTCGCGTGTATCAGTTATCCGAGGGGGACCTGCAGCACGTGAGTGCCGCGGCGGTCTCGGCAAGCCAGGACGGCCCGACAACGCCATTTATGCAGACGGCGTTGCTCTCGAAGATGTCTGCGCAGGGGGCGATCAAGAGCGGCCTGACCGTCTCCGGTGTGCAGTCCAACTTCCAGCAAATGCTCGCCCAGGGCAACAACCCGGGCACTTCGCCGGCGGCACAAGTGGCAAGCGACGCCTATATGCTCTACTGCAACACCGTGGACATCATTCCTGTCGAAGACCTTGCGGCTGACGGTCCACTGCACCTGATATCGATCAGCGATCCGGACTACGGCTCCTATGAACTGGGCAAGATGAAGCTTGCGGGAGACGGGCTGGTCAACCGCACTTCGCCCGAAGTTCCGGCTGGAAGACCGAATGAAGTTGCGACTGCTCCCGTAAACTCAAAGACGCCAGTCAAGCAGGCAGACGCGCGCATCATTACTCCGGGGGGCGGCGGTCCGGCTCCTGTCGCTATCTGCAGCGCTTGCGATGATGGCATGGACGCTACAACATACTTGAAGTATTACGGGACCGGACAGGTAAGCGTGACCTGGATGGTCGATGGCGTCATGTCGCAGCAGGTCATGGGAATCGGGCCATCGACGAAACGAATGAACCTGACCCGGCAGGGCTACTTCACGATCGACGTCAATGGAAGCGAGAAGCAGATTCCGATACCCGAGCCAACCATCATCAAGTCCATTAGCAGGCCTATCTACTCTCCCACTTTGCAGATCCAACCTCTGGGCAATCACACGGTGATGGTGGAAGCCGACGTTATGCCGCAGCCCTCCATGCCGAATCTCAGCAACCCGCTGGGCAAGGCGCTGGGCTCGCTGATGCCGCACAGTCTATCTCCGCCTACAGGCTCCGCGCCCGCCAACAACGGCCCTAACCAGGCAACCGCACTCAACGTAGCTGAGGCGCAATCGCTGTTGAACACACTGGGCCCGCCCGCGGGCAGTAATCTGCCGCCGCTCAAAATCGGCGTTCTCTCCCCGGACAACCACAGCTCCACCGGACTAGGCGCGGTGCAATACGTCAACGGCCCGCTGCAGCAGGTCGTCTCGCAACTAACCAACCCGCTGCCGGATCAGCACGTGGCTTCGAACAACACGGCGTATCAAGTCGTGGCGTCCGATCCGACCAAGCCCTGCAAGTTCCTGTTTCCGGTCAAGAGCGGCGGCACATTCGAAATCAGCGGCCTGCAGAATCACGTCACTCAACAGGGCGGCACCTACAACGGAACCGGCAACCTGATCCTGCACATGGTCAACACCGGTAGCGGGGGATATTTTCAATATCCGCCTATCCAGGTGACGATCAGCAACTGGAGCGTGCCCGACGGCTTGCACGTTCAAACAGGCAGCATCAATGTCTCGCCGAAGCTTCCGTTGGATGCTAGCGTACCCGCGTTGAAAGGCTCGATTGAGACCTTGTCCGGCCAGGCAGGCGGAGAACTCGACGCGACCCTCAACGTCTCGCTCAGCGACGACACGCTACGACTTCCCGGCGAAATCCCGGTCTCCTGGAATGGAGTCACAGCAGAGATCACTCCTGTGGGCGACTGGATCAAAGATGGACTGAGTATGCCGTCCGCGCTGATCGGGTGGAGTTCCTTCACCATGCAATCCAACTCCGTGCGACTCGACCTCAGTCATCATGCAGGCGATGCCGGCGGCCCAATGTGCGGGCCGCTCACCGGCGGCGACTGGGTGGGCGTGCGGTTCCCAACGCTCGCCATCACACCGTACACCATGAACCTCGTCGCGAGCGGTTCGCTACAGCCTACCGTCCCCGACTGGGGTATCACCGGCGGAGGGACCAACGAAGGCAGCGGACTGTGCGGCGCTCTGACGACAAACACCCCGTTCACGGCGACCCTGGGTTCGGGTACGGTGAGCTTCGCCTCCCTCAACGCAACCGCTTTCAACGGCACCTTCAGCGCGACATACAAGGGCATGGACATCTACGTGCCATGGCTAGACACGCACCTCCAGGGCGACGCGACGCTGCTCTCCGGCGGCGGTAAAGAAGCCAGCATCTCATTCCCATTCAACATCCCGCCCATCTCGAAGACTTACGGCAACCTCTCATTCAAGGCCGACAGTCTGAAGTTCACGCAGGAGCAGGGGATTGGCTGGGCGGTTTCGTCGAATACGCACCTTATCTTCTCTACCGAGAACAAGCAGTTCGCCGACTTCTATCGGACCTTCTACTTTGGCATGGACGGCCGCGGCTACTTTGCGAATGCCGCCTCGACGGCTGACGTCTCGCTCGGCGGCAGTTCGCACCTTGGCCAGACGCCGGTCGATCTGGTTTCAGTCCACCTTACAGCGCCGGCAACTGGAACCCAGGTCCTCGCAGCGCTGTTCAACACCAACGTCCATCTGTCCGAAGTGATGGCCGCCGCACCGGTGCAAGTCAACTACTCGATCGACAAGTCCGGAACAAATTACTCCACCACTGGCCCAACCAACGCGCCCTTCACCATCGACGTCCCATATCCTTCAGGCCAGCCAAGCTCCGACGCGCAGGTTCATCCCGTTTACTCCGGCGGCTCGGGTTCCGGCGGCGGGGGCAGCGAATATTCCGGCACCGTCGACCTCTCCGAGCTAGGCGGCCCGCCCATCACCGGAGAATTCCGCCTCGGCTATCAGGGCGGCCACGACTACTGGCTCGCCCGGGTGAGTTATGCGCTCGGCCCAACCGGCATTCCATTGATCCCCGTGCCGCCGGTGATGAACCTCTATCGCGTGCAAGGCGGACTCGGCCACAACTTCCCAATCAGCGCATTTGAGGACACGGGATCGATCAACGCCGCCACTCCCATCTCCGACGGCTCATTCCTCTTTATGGCAGGAATGCGCGTTGGTATGCCGGACCAGTTCACCTACACGCTGGACGGTGATCTCACCATCAAGGCAGGCGGTCAGGACGGAGGCGCGCGCCTCGACTTCCACTCCTGGCTGCTGAAGCCCGCGGACAACGGCAATGGAGATTTCCAGGGATACTTCCAATATGCAGGCAGTAACTTCGATGGCCGGATCTGGGGCCACCTGAACTTTCTTGGCGGCATCGCGTCGGTGGACATGGGCAACAGCGCCAACAATGCCGCGGTCGACATCCACTTCGGACCCAGCGGTCCGTGGCACATTGATGCCGGCAAACAGCAAGGCCCGCGCATCGATGGCCATCTGCTCGTCTCCGACGCCAACATGTATGTCATGCTCTCCGACGCCGGCCTTGCCATCGGCGGCGGCGAGGGCATCAGCCTCAACGTAGGCGATAACTCCGTCGCATCCGCGTACATCAACGGCAGCGTCGACATCGGCCTCGCCGTCACTTCACAGCCGCACATCTCCGGAGACTTCTCCGCCAATGTCAACGCCGGCGTGTGTGTCGACGATGTGTGCGTATCTGCCGGAGTCTCAGCACAGATCCACGCCGAAGCCCTGCCCCTCGACATGAACGCGAGCGCCAGCATCGGCCTGCCATGGCCGCTCGGTTCCATCTCATTCTCCGTGCATTTATGACGACGACAGCTTGCAAGCAAATCCCGGCTCTCTTCGCGGCTACGCTGCTCGCGCTGATGCCCTTCCGACTCGCGCACGCGCAGCAAGACGTTGGTGCAATGTTCTCCGCCTCCGACGGTAAGGGCCACATTTCGTTGCTGTGGTTTCCGCCGCCATCGCAATGGCCCTCGGGTGGATGGAGGCTCTCCGACTCTACTGGCCAGACTCTGGTCCCGCAAATCAGCATGGGGGATGCATCCGCCATGCAGTCGCTTTCGGTCGAAGACGCCGACGCCATCCGCAAACTGCCAGCCGTCCTGGCGCAGCCCGATACAAGCGCTCAACGCCGCAACCTGATCAGCATTCTCGGCCTCCGCGTCTTCAGCGAACCCACTTACGCTCA
>Ga0224553_1000632_pt1 | contig 14552 bp, 14 predicted proteins | sample 714S21014metaG_FD_179897 | JGI IMG/M metagenome (GOLD analysis project Ga0224553, IMG submission 179897) | Peat soil microbial communities from Stordalen Mire, Sweden - 717 S2 10-14 | ecosystem: Environmental > Terrestrial > Soil > Wetlands > Peat | place: Sweden: Norrbotten County, Stordalen... | reverse complement strand
CGCACCAGGTGCGCCTTTACCACCCGCGACAGTTGTGAACGAATACTTTTCAGCGTCTTTGATCGTATGAACCAACATTGGACCCAGCACCCGCTCCATGCTTTTACACACAACTCTTGACACTACCCAGAAACATCGAACGCTCAACATCCAACATCGAACATCCAATATTGCCGTTTGTGCCGTTCATTGGATGTTGGGCGTTCGATGTTGGATGTTCGATGTTTCTATTTTCGCTGATAAGTCCCCATCAACTGCCCTTCAGCAAGGACACGGCCCTCCATCGCCTTGAGCAAATCCTTCTTCGTCAGGCCGGGTTTCAGGTCGAGCATCGCGTCGAGCGCGTAGAGTTTGAAGAAGTAGCGATGCGGCTTGCCGGGCGGCGGACACGGCCCGCCATAGCCCAGGCGCGGCCAACTGTTCAATCCCTGCTTCGCGCCGTTGGAAATGACCTGGATTTTGGCCACGTCTTCCGAAAGCCCGGTCGCGTTCGCCGGCAAATCGTAGAGCACCCAATGCACCCACGTGCCAACGGGCGCGTCGGGGTCATCCATGATGAGCGCAAAGCTCTTGGTGGTTGCGGGCGTCCCGCCTTGCGGGATCCACTGGAGCGGTGGCGAAATGTCGCCGCCTTCACAGGAATATTTTGCCGGAATCGGCTGCCCTTCGGAAAAGGCGGTGCTGGTGATTTGGAGGCTCATAATTTTTTGGGGGTTGGGTTTGTCCGCCCCGCCGGCCGTGACCATACAGCCAAGCAAGGCGATGGCAAACAACACGTTCAACCGTGCGTTCATGGTTTGATTGTATCCCGCCAGCCGCAGATGGAAACTGAAAATTGTCCACAAGTTCCGGTCGGGCGCGTCTTGCCATTGCCTTTGTTTGGAGTTCCGCGTTTACGCGGTTCGAGCAGCGGCCGTCACGGAAACCGCCTGAAGGCGGAACTCCAAACCGTCGCGCAAACAGAAATTTCACTTGCCGCCGCGGGCACGTTGACAACAATGCACGCATGTTTTCGCACATCGTTGTTTTCTGGACCGACCATGCCAACCCGAAAGCCGCGGATGAACTGCTCACCGGCGCGAATGAACTGCTCAAAAACATCCCCGGGGTGGTGCAATTTCACATTGGCAAAATGAAGCCCAGCCATCGCCCGGTGGTCGAGCAGAGCTACCAGGTCGCGCTAAACCTCATATTCCCGAACCAGAAGGCGCAGGACGATTATCAGGTGCATCCGCGGCACGTCGAGTTCGTGGAAAAATACGTGCGGCGGCTGGTCAAAAAGGTTGTGGTTTACGATTTTGAGTGAGTAAAACGTGAGGCCTGAAACGTGAAACGTGATGCGTGAGTCACGAGCCGAAAATCACGCATCACGTTTCACGTTTCACTTATCACGCCCTCGGATGGAACTTTTTGTGTATGTCCCGCAGCCGGTTGCCGGTGACGTGCGTGTAAACCTCCGTCGTGCTGATATTCGCGTGGCCGAGCAGTTCCTGGATCACCCGCAGGTCCGCGCCATGCTCCAGCAGATGCGTCGCGAAACTGTGCCGCAGCATGTGCGGCGTGATGTTGCGGGCAACTCCGGTGTGGCGAACGCGCTGCTTGATGTGCAACCACAATGTCACCGCCGCGAACGGCGTGCCGCGCCGGGTCAGAAAAACATTCGCCGGCGATTTCGGCGTGATGAGCTTTGGCCTTCCGATCTCGATGTAACGGTTCAACGCTTCCACGGCTATTTTCCCGACCGGCACGACGCGCTCCTTGTTGCCCTTGCCGATGACGTTGATAAAGCCGGCTTCGAGGTGAAGCTGTTCGAGGCGGAGGTTGCGCAATTCCGCGAGCCGCAAGCCGGAGGCGTAGCCGAGTTCGAGCACGGCCTGGTCGCACAAATTTTCGGGCGTTTCGGGTTTTTCCGGTTCGAGCAATTTTTTAATTTCGTCGTTCGTCAGCGCCTTGGGCAGCCGCTGCCAGCGCCGCGGCAGCGACAGATTTTCCGCGACGTTCGCCGGCAAAAGCTTTTCCGTCTCGGCAAAGCGATAAAACGCCCGTAGCGCGGCGATTTCGAGATAAACACTCTCGCTGCTCAACCGTCGCGGTGAATTTTGGTGGGGCGAGGCTCCTGACGAGCCGCCGCCGCTTTGTTTGGTCGCGCCGAGTCCGGCTCGCGCCTGCGCCGCCGCAGCGGCTTCGTCGCCGCGAAGGCGCGAGGACGCTCGCCCCACCGGCATCAAATTCCGGGCGCGTTCGTATTGCAGGAACGCCATGAGATGCTTCAACTCGACCGATTTCCAGTCCGTCAGGTTTTGCTTTGCCGCCCAAGTGGTAAATTTGTTCAGCAATGCGGCGTAGGTTTTTTGGGTGTGCTCCGCCTGCCCGCGCTCATGGCGCAGGTATTGCAAAAAATCTTCGACTAGATTCAACATGCCAAACAATCTTGAAAAGTCTTTTAAGTTCCGTCCAAAAATGAAAAGTCCTGATTTGCGCCATACTTTTCATAACAGTCAGGACAAAGCCAAAAATTCTCGTCACCGACATAACCAAATTCAATTCCCTTCGCTCCTATTCCGCGATTGCAAATCTTACAATGTTCATGATCCCAACCGTTTGGAATAATTCCTAAAGATTTGCTTCCTTCAGGAATTGGATGCGTAGCTTTTCCCCAGCCTCGCACATCATTTTTAATAAAAGCCACTGCGTTGCTCGGCTCAAACTTTGTCCGAATCCATTTTTTGTTTGTATCAAGAATTCGTTCAATCAAACTGGAGTTCCAGTAACCATCTATCCAAGGAAAGGTCATTCCTATCTCCAATAACGGTGTAGAATCAAAAAAAGAAGCAATAAAAACGGCCGATTTACGCTCTGGAACAAGTTCGACCAAATCGCCAATTATTGAAGGCGGTGGTGCATAGAGCCAGGAGCGTCCTTCGCGAACCCCGGATAAGTGATTGAAGACCCCACTCAAGCGTAGATTTCCAAGCTCGGCTGCTTCAATTTGTGCAATCTTGAAACATGGCAGATCGGCCAGTCGTTTCGGCTTTTGCTTAGTCATTGCTAATATTTGTTCACAATTTCATTCCCGTCAGCTTTTCATACGCCTCCAAATACTTCGCGCTGGTCTTGGCAACAACCTCCGGCGGGAGCCCCGGGCCGGGCGGGGTCTTGTTCCAATCCAGCGTTTCCAGGTAGTCGCGGACGAATTGCTTGTCGAAGCTCGGCTGGCCCTTGCCCGGCGCGTACTGGTCTGCCGGCCAAAAGCGCGAGGAATCGGGCGTGAGCACCTCGTCAATCAGGATGAGCTTGCCGTCGAACAGACCGAACTCGAATTTCGTGTCGGCGATGATGATGCCGCGTTGGCGCGCGTAATCCCGGGCGGAATTGTAAATCTTCAGGCTCTTCGCCCGGGCCTCTTCCGCTATGTCCGCGCCCACAATCTTCGCCGCTTCCGCGAATGGAATGTTTTCGTCGTGGCCGGTCTCGGCCTTCGTAGCCGGCGTGAAAATCGGCTCCGGCAGTTCGGACGATTCCTTCAAACCAGGCGGCAGCTTGATGCCGCAGACGGTTTGCGATTTCTGGTATTCCTTCCAGCCCGAACCGGCGAGGTAGCCGCGCACGACGCATTCAATGGCGAGCGGCTTCGCCTTCTTCACAATCATGCTGCGCCGCGCGAGCTTGGTTTTCAAATCGTCAGGGAGACCGGCCAGGGCCGGAACTCCAAACGCTTCGCCGGCACGGGAGAGCAGATGGTTCGGCTGGAACGATTCGGTCTGCGCGAACCAGAAATACGAAATCTGCGTGAGCACCTCGCCTTTGCGCGGGATGCCGTTGGGCATGATCACATCGAACGCCGAGAGGCGGTCGGTGGCGACGAACAGCAGGCGGTCGCCGAGGTCGAAGACTTCGCGCACCTTGCCGCTCTTGAGTTTTTTGACGCCGGGCAGTTCGAGTTGCAGGACCGTTTCGTTGTTTGAATTTGCCATGCGCAAATTATTAAGACTCAACCCGCAAGTTCAAAGCCCAAAGTCGCGGGGAAATTTATGATCGATGATTTACGATTTATGATTGGTTTCGCGCAGTTGCAAAATCATCAATCATCAATCGTAAATCATAAATGAATCACGCCACCGCTTGCGGCGGGAGTTTTACCAAAAGCGGAATGGCCGCCTGCGATTTGTCGTCCAGCCGCACGTCCACGGAATACAAACCCGCCTCGGCGAACTTCAATTGCTGGATGTTGATGATGAAATTGCGCGTGAGAAAATGCACGTCGTCCGGCAGCGCGACCGCCACCGGGATTTCGATGGGCGGCATGATGCTGTGGCCGTCGGCGTTGACGAAGTTCAGCTTGAGCTTGTGCGGACCCTCGTCGCCGGGGCTGAACGTGACGCGCAACGCGACGGCGCATTGCGGATGCACGGCGGGCAATTGCGGCGTGTAAATCGTGTCGAACGAGCCGAGGAGGTTGAGCTTGCCGTGGTCCTCGGTTGCCGCGTCGCACAAAACAGCCACTTGAATGTTCATACCTCAAGATTAAGCCATGAATTTCGCGAATTGGCACGAATTTCTTTTCAATCAATTTCCCGCTTGACATACATATTGTCTCTATGTATCGTGTCTCTATGATTCGAAAAGAACTGGTCGCCGCGTCGGCGGAGCCGCTGATTTTGTCGCTGCTTTCCAAAGGCGAGAGTTACGGTTACGCCATCATCCAGGAGGTCAAGGCCCGCTCCGAGGGCAAACTCCAATGGACAGACGGGATGCTCTACCCGGTGCTGCACCGGATGGAACAGCGGGGCTTGATCAAGTCACGCTGGGGAGAAAGTGAAACCGGGCGGAAGCGGAAATATTACTCGCTTAAAAAAGACGGCAAAACGGCGATGGCCACGCACCACGAACAATGGTCGCTGGTTCATTCCGTCTTGGCCGGCTTGCGAAAGGAGCAATATGTTTAATCTCGAACCATCCATCGCAGAATGGCGAAAGCAAATGCTCGCCGGTGGCATCAAAATTCCCGTGCCGCTGGAGGAATTGGAAAGTCATCTGCGCGAAGAAATCGAGCGGCAGATGAAATCGGGTTTGAACGCACAACGGGCTTTTGAAGATGCCATTCAACACATCGGAAAGGCGGATATGCTAAAAAGTGAATTTGAGAAAGTTGACGCAATGAAGGTCGCAAACCAGTTGAAACGTTGCCGGATCATCATGCTTGTCTGCCTAGGTGTGGAATCATTGTTCTGGACAACTTGCCTCCTTTTGAAGATTGGGCGTTTTTCTGAAATAACCGCCGCGCAGCAAATGTCCGGGCTGGCGGCTGTTGGCGTGATGATTTTGCTCGCGAGCATCGGGTTGTTGGGCCACGGTCCTGTCATCTTGAGCCGGAAAGTGAGGGACCTGATTTGCATTTCAAATGGCAGGCTGGTGGGGCTTTTGTGGGTGTGGTTTTTTTGCTACATCACCGAGCCGGTTGGATTCCTCTTCATACTTCCCAAATTCGACGGGGGACCTCTTTGGATCATGCTGCCCCCGGCCGGAATTCTGTTTGGTTTCATTGGCGGACTGGAAAAAGCCGCTTGGAAAAAAACGGCGGTGGCAGATTTGTCAGCCAGTCAGAGTTGACCGCGCCTCCAAGAACTTTTTCAATTCCTCCGCCGCTTTTCCGCCGAAACCGGGGATGGCGGCGATTTGTTCCAACGTCGCCGTTCGCAGCCGCTGCACCGAGCCGAATTTTTTCAGCAGCGCCTGCTTGCGCCGTTCGCCGATGCCGGGAAATTCGTCCAGCACGCTCTCCGAAATCCGCTTGATGCGAAGCTGCGCGTTGTAGCTGTTCGCCACACGATGACATTCGTCGCGCACGCGCTGGAGCAGTTTCACCGCCGGATGAGCCAGCCCCAGCCGCAGCGGTTTGCTCCCGTCCGGCTGGTAAATCTCCTCGAACTCCTTCGCCAGCCCGATGACGGGAATTTTTTCGAGGCCAAGTTTCTTCAATTCCGCGCACGCGGCATTGAGCTGCCCTTTGCCGCCGTCTATCAGGATCAGGTCGGGCATCGTCGTAGGACAGGCGTCGCGCCTGTCTCCATTTTTTGGAGTTGATATTTGAGACAGGCGCGACGCCTGTCCTACGCTTTGCTTGAGGCGCGAATAGCGGCGGCGCACCACCTCCGCCATGCTCGCAAAATCATTTTGGCCTTCCACCGTTTTGATTTTGAACCGCCGATAGTTCACGCGGTCAGGCCGGCCATGCTTGAAACTCACCAGCGACGCCACCGCAAACGTGCCGCTAATGTTTGAAATGTCGAAACCTTCGATGCGTTGGGGCGGTTCGCGCAGGCCCAGCGCCTTCGCCAGTTCCGCGAGATCGCGTTGCGGGTCAATCGCCAGCGGCAACGTGTAAGGCACGCGCTCGAATTTCCGTTCCTTCTTCGTCGTCTCCTTCAGATCGCGGATGAGGTCGCGCAGGCCGGCGGCCTTTTCATAATCCTGCGCCGCGGCGGCCTTGCGCATTTCGGCTTCGAGCTGGCCCTTCATTTCGTGGCACTGGCCGGCGATGAAATCGCCCGCGGCGTTCACCTGCTCCAGGTATTGGTCGCGCGTCACGTTGCCGATGCACGGCGCGGTGCAGTATTTGAGGTGCGCGTAGAGGCAATGCTTGTAGTCGGCCGCGCCCGGCGTGAACACGCGGCAGCCGCGCAGATTGAACTGCCGCCGCACCAGCGCCAGCGTGTTGCGCAGCGCGCCCGAATTCGAGAACGGCCCGAAATAGCGCGCGCCGTCATCCTTTTTCAGCCGGGTGAAGGTGAAGTTCGGGATCGGGTCGTTCAAGTTCACCTTGAGCATCAGGAACCGTTTGTCGTCGCGGAAACTGATGTTGTAGCGCGGATGAAATTCCTTGATGAGCTTGCCTTCGAGCAGAAACGCCTCCGGCTCGCTCCGCACGACGTGAATGTCGAAATCATGGATGGCCTCGACCAGCGCGTTGAATTTCAGGTCCCAGCCCAGGCGGCGCGACGGATGGAAATACTGGCTCACGCGTTTGCGCAGATCGCGCGCCTTGCCGACATAAATGACCGTGCCAAACCGGTCCTTCATCAGGTAGATGCCCGGTTTGTGCGGCAGGACGCCCAGTTTTTTGCGGATGGCTTCAGTCGCAGGCACAACAGAATTTCAACGCAAAGCCGCCTAGGCGCAAAGTTTTTTTGACGCGAATTACGCTAATTTACGCGAACCAATTGGCGATAATTCGCGCAATTCGCGTCAAACCTTTTCCTTTTTCTTCATGTGCCGGTGGACGAAGAAATAATACAGACCGCCCAGCACCAGCATCGCGCCCGCGAGCCAGAGCGTGACGTGTTTATATTCCAGATTCATCAATTGACTGTCCTGTCCAGCCTTGATGCCAACGTAGCACAACACCGAACACCAGAGGCCCGAGCCGAGCAGCGTGAACAGTGAGAATTGCAGATAACTCATCCGCACGATGCCCGCCGGAATGCCGATGAGATGCCGCACCACCGGCAGCAGGCGCGAAATGAAAATGCCCATCGCGCCGTAATGCGCCGCCCAGCGTTCCGCGCCCTCCACTTTGTAAACGGAAATGAAAAAGTATTTGCCGAAGTGCAGCACGAGCGGCCGGCCGGCCAGCCGCGACGCCCAATACATCAACGTGGCGCCGAACCACGACCCGAGGGTGCCCGCCAGCACGATGCCCCACAGGCTCAACGGAATTTGCCCCGTGTGCGCCCAATGCGCCGCCGGCGGAATCACGATCTCGCTGGGCAGCGGGAACAGCGAACTTTCCACCGCCATCATCAGCGCGATGGCGGGATAGCCGCCCGTTTGCAACGCGTGATTATACCAATCGCTCAGGGCCTGGATGATTTGATGCATGGTGGGTGGTTATAGCGGAAAAGCGGGCTGAAGCAATCCGCGAATTCGGCATGGGACAGCATGTCTTCCCAGACTTCGCTTTGACTTCAAAGCTGAACGGGAGCATTATTGGAACATGACGGGTAAGCATAAATTGCCTGACGTTTTCTCGCAGCATCCGCAGGTGATGAGCGGCGCGTTGGTCTTCAAAGGCACGCGCATCCCGGCGCAGACGTTCTTCGACCATCTCGATCGCGGCGGCACGCTGGAACAGTTCCTCGAATGGTATGAAGGCGTGACCCGCGCGCAACTGGAAGCCGCGCAGGAAATCCGCCTGGCGACCGCCGCGTGAAAATTCTTTTCGACCAGGGCGTACCCAAACCTCTGCAAACGCATCTGGCGGGCCACGAGGTGCGCCGTACATTTCAACTCGGCTGGGCGGGACAAGAAAAACGGCGAATTGCTCGCGCTCGCCGAACAGGCCGGTTTTGACGTGCTGGTGACGACGGATCAAAATTTGTTGCATCAGCAAAATCTTCGCGGGCGAAAGCTGGCCGTGTTCATTCTGGGACGCGGCAACTGGCCGGAGATTAAACCGCACGCGGAAAAGATCGTGGCGGAAATCAGTTCCATCAGGCAACCCGGCGTCCACTTTTTCGCGATTGAGCCGGACAGTAAATAATTTTCAGCGCGCGGAAATTCGCGTCCATTCGCGAAATTCGCGTAAACAACCCGGGTTTTACGCCTTCAGAAAATAATTCCGCTGCTTTTCGCTGATGGGCATTTCGAGCTTTTCCATCACGGCCAGCATGTCTTCCCAGACCTTGCGCTTCTCGCTCATGGCCTGGTTGCGCAGGAGATATGCCGGATGATATGTCGGCATGAGCGGCGTGCCGCGATAGGTCTTCCAGGTGCCGCGCAGCTTCGTGATGCCGAGGGTCTTGCCCAGCAGCCCTTCCACCGCCGTCGCGCCGAGCGCCACGATGACCCTGGGACGGATCAAATCAATCTGCTCGTGCAGATACGGAATGCACGTGGCCATTTCGTCGGAGGTCGGCTTGCGGTTGCCGGCGGTCTGGCCGGGCGTGTCAGGCCGGCATTTCAAGATGTTGGCGATGTAAACGTCCGCGCGGCTCAAGCCCGTCGCCTGGATGATTTTTGTGAGCAACTGGCCGGCCTTGCCGACGAACGGTTCGCCCTGTTCGTCTTCATCCGCGCCCGGCGCTTCGCCCACAAACATGAGTTGCGCGTCAATGCTGCCCACGCCGAACGCGACATTCTTGCGCGACGATGCGAGGTGCGCGCACTTGACACACGCCAGCGCCCGCTCGCGCAACGCGGCGAAAGCCGCCGCTTTGGCCTGCGGGTCCAGCGGCGCGGCGGCGGGTACGGTTTCGCCGGGCAACGCGAGCAATGACGTCTGTTCCGCAGCATGCCCGGGGGTTGTTTTTTGGTAGGGACGAGCCGCCGGCTCGTCCGAAGGGGGAGTCGGAACTTCCGCCGGACGCGTGGTCTGCGCCAGGGCGCGGAGGGTTTCGGGTGCAACGGCGACGTGGCATGCGCCGCGCGATTTCAAATCCTCCAGATGTCGGATTGTCGCGTCGAGCAGTTGGTTATAAGCTGAAGCCATCGGCCCATCGTAGCGGCTGTGCGGCGAAGCACAAAAATTAGTTGTTCACAATCCGCGCGCCAGATTCCGCCTTCGACATTACGCAATGCCGGATTTGAAGCGGTTCGATGCCGAATTGAAGGCGTGGTTCGACCAAGAACATCCAGCCAAGTCCAGTCACGAGTGATTGCCAGCCAGCATCATCTGCCCTGCGCCGGCACCACCGCCGTCAACGTCACCGGGCCGAGCAGGCCGGAATCCGTCAGCGGCCAATCGGCTGCATTGAACGGCCGGTAGTCAATGTTCACGAAATTGATGTCGTGGAAATTTTTCCAGGGCACGCCCCGCCGGTCCAGATCGCGGATGCGATTGGCCGAGACGCCCGTGACTTCGACTTCAAGCTGGTTGCCGGCCGGCTTCAAATTATCCACCGTCACGCGGAACGGCGGCGCGATGAGCGTGCCGAAATCCTTGCCATTCAATTTCACGCGCGCGCTCTGGCGCACGTCGCCGAGGTCGAGAAAATAATGTCCGCTGGCTGACGTTGGCGCGTCAAACGTGATCGAATAAACCGCCGTGCCGGCAAAACTTTGGGTGTTGGTGTCGCCCAGTTCCGTCCAGGATGCGAGTTTCGCGGTCTCAAATGGCGCAGGCAGTACCGGCCCGCCGGCAATGAATTTCACGTCCCAGTCGCCGGTGACTTCAACCGGCTGGCCGTTCGTCTGCCAGTAATTCCAAGCCGGGCCTTTGACCTCTTTATTGGCAAATGCGCGGAGAATGACCGACTTGCCGGGCACAAGTTGCAGATGAACCTCCGTCGAGTTTACGGCGCCTGGCTCCGCCTTTGCTTCGCTTCCGCCTTCATCGGATTTCGGCGAGACGAGTCGGCACGACAAGCGGGACGCCGCCACGCCAACGCTGCCATTCAACGCGTCCATGGCCACGACGGATTTTGCGCTGCGACCGAGTGTGATCCAGCCGTCAAAATTGGCGCCGCTGCGGTTGACTATGAAATAATACCAGCCGCCGGCAAATGAACGGCGGACGAAAAAAAGACCGGCGTCGGTCATCGGCTCGCGAACGGCGCTTCCCAATGACAAGGCCATCCCGACGCGGCCGACAAAAATCTGGCCCCGGCCGATTTTCGTTTGCTCCAGCGGGCTGGCCGGATGTCTCCGTTCAAGGTTGACCATGGCGTTCTTATATTCTGCCCGTTGTTTTTCCAGGTTGCCCCAACCAGGAACATCCGCCGGAAAATCATCCTCAAAAATCACCGCCGCCCCGGACCGGGCCAGGGCGAGGAGTTTTTGGGCGGTCGGCAGCGGCAGGTGTCCGCAGGGCGGCACGACGATGACGCGATAATTCCCGCCGGGCATCCGGATTTGTCCTTTTTTTACTTTGGCCGTTTGCAATTGCCGGTCGGAAACGTAGTCGAAGGCGTAGCCGCGGTTCCAAAGTTCATGCGCCGTTTTGCCGATGGGTTGATTTTCAAACCAGATTTGCTGCGACTCCACCTGCAGCGTGGGCAGCCGGTTGGTGGCCTCGTTCCAATAATCATAAACCGGCCAATAGAGCAGCACATCGTTGTCTGATTTGCCTGACTGCAAAATGGACTGGCAACGGGCAACGTAATCGTTGAGTGCCGGCGCGTCACGCCAGATGGAATTGCGCGGGTTCATCTGCGTGGCGGCATAAAACAGCCAGCCCGGCCAGGCGGCTTCGTCCGGCGAGTAACAGGTGCCATGATAAAAAACGTGGCTCACGCCGGAGAGGAATAGTTCGTCCACGAGCGACTTCATTTCGCCGAGGGTCTCGGTGAAATGTTCCGCCAGCCACGTGCCGGTCTCGGCGCCGACCAGATTGCCACCCCGCACATGCGCGGCGGACGAGGCGAATTTGGAAACGAGCGGGTTGCGTTTTCCGGCGAAGAATTCCGTCTCGGGGATGTCGGCCAGGGCATAAAGGTCGAGCAGGTTGGCGGGCGAACCGTGCGCCTCGTAACGGGTGATGAAACCGTGTTCATGCGACCACTTAATCCAGAGCGGTTCGGTTTCCTCCACCATGATGTCGGAGACGGTTTCCCGGTAATCGGATCGGACGCGCGCGGCATGGTCGTCCCGGTTCGTGCCGAGGAGCGCGGGCAGTTCGGTTTGCAACTTGTATCCGCGCCGCTTTTCAAACTGCGCAAAGAAATCCGGCGCCCAGTCGGATTGGTATTCGTAGGAATCCTGGTACTGCGCGCGCGGCTTGGGACCATCGTACCGGGCGAAGGCCCCGGTGAAGCGGCGGAGGTAATCGTTCATCGCCGGCGGATAAAACGGATTCAGCATCCAGCCGGCCCCGCCCGGCGCGGCGCGTTTGACCTTCTGGCCCGACGGCTTTTGCGAAATGGCATAAACCCTCCAGGTTTTGGACGGCGCGGAGGTTTCGGTTCCAACCCGGTTTCCGCCCGGAGAAAAGAACACCTCGCCGTTGGTGGAAATGGAATCCATCAGGTCAATTGACTTTCCATCCGGACCGAAGGCAACGAGGACCTGAATGGATTCGCGTTTGAATTTTTCTTTTAGCCTTTCCCCAACGCCAAGATCGTATGTTTTCACGACGACATTCGCATTCGCGTCTTGATCGGAAACCTCCGGGCCGCCAAAACACCAGCCTGTGCCGGTGGTCATGTCCACGCCCAAGCCGAGGCGATGCGCCTCGGAAACGGTGTAGCCCATCATCTCCATCCATTTTGGAGAGAGATAACTGATGTAATTTGATTCCCAGCCTTTCGCGCCGTAAATCGGAATGATGTGGACGCCGCCCAGACCGGCGTCGTGATAACGCTGTAATTCACGGGTGAGATTTGTCTTGTCCACCGCGCTGCCCATCCACCACCAATAGGTCCACGGACAGGTTGGGGAAGCAAGTGCGGGCCAGGCCAGCGCGTCGTCAATTGCCGGCGCCGAAAGCGTCACTCCGCCAAAAAACATCAAAAAAAGAGCGCGAGCGAAAGCGGATTTGCCGGGTTGTTTCATGCGTTGATTCGACACCGATTTTTATGGCGCATCCGGCAGGACTCGAACCTGCAACCTTCTGATCCGAAGTCAGAAGCTCTATCCAATTGAGCTACGGATGCCCGCACGGACATTGTGCTGATTTTGCGGTGGTGATAAAGCGGATTTATCGCGCCGGGATTTTAATGAAGGCGGGTTCGCGCGCCGATTGACTTGGCGAATGGGTTTGTTAGCGTGGCGCAACATCATGGCGAAAAAGCCGCTCTCACGTCTCGTTAAAATTTTGACCGGCGTTTACACCGGCGCGGAAAGCGAACTCAGCCGACTCGAACGCCTCGCGCACTTCTGGGCGCTCGTCATCAGAAGTTTTGTGCGCAACCGCTGCCTCGTCCACGCATCCGCGTTGTCCTATACGACGTTGCTGGCGCTCATCCCGTTGCTCGCGGTGGCCATCAGCGTCACCAGCAGCCTGCTTAAAAGTGAGGGCGAGGAAAAAATTTACCAGGTGATTGACCAGTTCGTCTCCAACGTCATGCCGCCCGCAACGCTCAGCACCAACGACCAGGCGGTTTCGCTGAATCTCAGCCCGGGGTTGCCGGCCCCATTGACGCCCACGAATTCCGTCGGGGAAACAAATTCCAACGCGGCGGCTTCGGACTATTCCGGCAACGACACCCCGGTTGTGACGGTTCAAAGGGAAGCGGACAGGTACATCCATAATTTTGTTCAGAACACACGCAGCGGCAGGCTGGGGGCCTGGGGAACGGTGCTGCTGATCTTTGTGGCGATCTCGATGTTCAGCCGCATTGAGGAGACTTTCAACGACATCTGGGGAGTGACCCGCGGTCGGAACTGGTTTGTGCGCATCATGCTTTATTGGACCATCCCCACCCTGGGAACACTGCTCCTGACCGCAGCGCTGGGACTGGCCGGGGGGGCTCATCTGCAATCGGCCAAAAATTTTGTCGATCAGGTGCCATTCGTCGGCGGCCTCATTTTTCAATTCCTGCCGCTCGTCATTTTATGGCTGACCTTTGCGTTGATTTATCAACTCGTGCCGAACGCGAAGGTCCAGTTCAGCGCAGCGCTCGTTGGCGGTATCGTCGGCGGTTCGCTGTGGCATTTGAACAATCTCTTTGGCTTTCTCTACTTTTCACGCGTCGTCATCAACAGCAAGATTTATGGCAGTCTTGGCCTCGTGCTCGTGTTCATGATCGGGCTTTATTTTTCCTGGCTGATTTTGCTCTTCGGCGCACAGGTCGCCTACGCCTTCCAAAACCGCAAGGCGTATCTGCAGGACAAACTGGCGGAGAACGTCAACCAGCGCGGACGCGAATTCGTCGCGCTGCGGCTGATGACATGCATCGGGCAACGCTTTCAACACGGCCGGCCGCCGGTCACGATTCAGGAAATTTCCACCGAGCTGGGCATCCCGACCCGGCTCGCGCAACAGGTCTTGCAAACGCTCCTTGCCGCGCAACTCGTCACGGAAACCACCGGCGCCGAACCCGCCTACGCGCCCGCGCGTCCGCTGGATTCGATGAATGCCCACCACATTCTCCAGGCCATGCGCACCGGCGGCGGACAGGAACTGCCTTCGCAAAATGAACCGATGCGCGAGGAAGTTTACGGCGAATTTGCGCGCATCGAGGAAGCTGAGCGGCAGGCCGCCGCGTCCGTGACGATGCTGGCGCTGGTCAACCGCGCCCAAGCCCGGCTCGAACTCACCGCACCTTCGCCAACCGCAACATCTTCAACCGGCGCCAACGAAAGTTCTCCCCTGTGATCCTTGGCGTTCCCAAGTAAATCAAGGAGCAGGCAGACCGCAAGGCGAAGCGCGCGACATGAAGCGGGAGAAGCCACCACCGTAGATCTGCCCTTGTTATTTGCAGTGAAAATGCATGACAAAACTTTGTCCCACGTGGGACAAAGTTTTGTTAACATCCACACTTTAAATGGGTTATACTAACTTGCAATCAATAGGCTATTAATATAGGGTGAGGGCAATCTATGCGCCCTCGAACTGAAATTCCCGCCGCGCAGGTTGGCGCGATCCATCGCGCGATGCTGGCGGCTTCCGGCAAATC
>Ga0224553_1000628_pt1 | contig 14606 bp, 12 predicted proteins | sample 714S21014metaG_FD_179897 | JGI IMG/M metagenome (GOLD analysis project Ga0224553, IMG submission 179897) | Peat soil microbial communities from Stordalen Mire, Sweden - 717 S2 10-14 | ecosystem: Environmental > Terrestrial > Soil > Wetlands > Peat | place: Sweden: Norrbotten County, Stordalen... | reverse complement strand
ACAGGCTGGCAATCCCCGTGCCCTGCGCCTGACCCCTGATCTCTGGCCCCCTCTTCTTGATAAACTCTGAATGCAATGACTCTTAGCCAGCTTCAAGAGACGATCGAGCGCTATTTTGCCGCGGGACCCTCCGCCGTCGGAGACCCGTCCGCGATGACAGCCTTTGTTGCCCTGCGCGCCGCCATCGAGAGCGGAGAAGTCCGCGCTGCATCGCCCGACCCCGCCTCGGCCACCGGCTGGCGAGTCAACGCCTGGGTCAAGCAGGGCATCCTGCTCGGCTTTCGCCTTGGCGTCCTTGAGGACTTTCCCGCCGTTGGCTTTTCCTTTGTCGATAAGAACACCTATCCAGTCCGCCATTTCACCGCCGCCGACGGAGTCCGCATCGTTCCCGGCGGCTCCTCCATCCGCGCCGGAGCTTATGTCGCCCGCGGCGTGGTCTGCATGCCGCCCATGTACATCAATGCCGGAGCCTACGTGGACGAGGGCACGATGGTCGATTCGCATGCGCTGGTCGGCTCCTGCGCGCAGATCGGCAAGCGCGTTCACCTCAGCGCCGCGGCCCAGATCGGCGGCGTCCTCGAGCCGGTGAACGCCAGCCCGGCGGTCATTGAAGACGACGTGCTGGTGGGCGGCAACTCCGGCGTCTACGAGGGAACCATCGTCCGCAAGGGCGCGGTGCTGGCCGCCGGAACCATCCTCACGCGCGGCACGCCGGTCTTCGATGTCGTCAACGGCACAATCCTGCGCTCGACCGCCGAACTGCCGCTGATCATCCCTGAGAATGCGGTGGTCGTTCCCGGCTCCCGCGCCGTGAGCAAAGGAAAGGGCCAGGAATGGGGCCTGTCGCTCTATGCCCCGGTCATCGTCAAATATCGCGATGAAAGGACCGATCTCAGCACCACTCTTGAAGATCTGCTTCGCTGATTCGCATTCTGCCGGACCCTTTCGGCGATCAGCTTCATCCCGGCGAATCAAACAAGGTTGAAAGGGTAGCGCGGTAACTGAACCGATGGCCACTGCGGAACCAAAAGAATTACCGCGCTTGATCCGCTGGGCTATCCTTGGCCCTGGCCGAGCGGCCGCCCGCTTTGCTCAGGGACTCGAAGCCGTCGAGGCCGCCACGCTCAACGCCGTCTGGGGCCGCAACCGCGAACGTACCCAGGCCTTTGCCGCCAGGTTTGGCGTGCCGCAAGCGCCTAACTCACTTGAAGACCTGCTGGCCGCCGAAATCGACGCTGTCTATGTCGCTACCCATCCCGACAGCCACGCGGAAATCTGCTTGAAGGCACTCGCCGCCGGCAAACATGTGCTCTGCGAAAAGCCGGCCACGCTCAACGAGCGCCAACTGGTCGAAGTCCTTGCCACCGCCCGCCGCCACGACCGGCTCTTCATGGAAGCCATGAAGCCGCCCTTCTTTCCCCTCTACCAGCGCCTCCGCGAGCATCTCAAGACCGACCCCATCGGCCCTGCCGGATTCGTCCGCGCAGGCCATGCCGATGCCACACTGCCTCCCGACTACCCCCTCCACTTCCCCTCGCTCGGTGGCGGCAGCATCATGGGCATTGGCCCCTACGAAGCGTTTCTTGCGCTTGACTGGCTGGGCGATTTGAAACGCGTGCAGACCATGGGCCGCCTGAACACCGCCGGGGTCGACGCGTTCGCACTCTTCCAGACCGAGCATGAACACGGCATGGCCCAGCTCCACACCGGTCTCGACCTGCTCAGCCGTGGCGATGCCTTGCTCTGCGGACCGCTCGGCTACGCCACCATCCACGAAAACTGGTGGAACCCCACCCGCGCCACCGTCCGTTACAACGACAAACGCATCGTCGAAATCCACGAGCCTTTCATCGCCGGTGGATTCAACTACGAAACCGCTCACTTCTGCACGCTGCTTCGCGAGGGCAAGCGCGAGAGCCCTGTCATCACCCACACGTTGTCGCTTGGCATGGCCCGCCTGCTTGAAGCCGCGCGCACCGCTCTCGGAGTCCGCTTCCCCGGCGAGTAGACCGGACCCGACCCCGCCGCTCCGCCCGCGCATTGACCCGACGATTTCTGTTCCCTGTTTCCCGATCTCCGATCCCTGATCTCTGTCCCCTCAGGTGCTACCATCGAATCAGACAGATGCAAACAAAAAAACTGAAAATCATTCCTCTGGGCGGGCTGGGCGAGTTCGGCATGAACTGCCTCGCGCTGCGTTGGGAAGACGACATTATCGTGATCGACGCAGGGCTGATGTTCCCCGAGACGGAATTGCTAGGCGTGGATATTGTCGTCCCCGATATCACCTACCTCATTGAAAACAAGGCGCATGTCCGCGCCATCATCCTCACCCACGGCCACGAGGACCACATCGGCGGGCTGCCTTGGATCCTCAGCGAGCTCAAGGTTCCCGTCTACGCCACCGAGTTCACCCTGGCCTACGTCGAGGGCAAGCTCGAAGAGCATCACCTGCTGGACGAAACCACGCTCATCGAGATTACGCCGAAAGAAAAGTTCGCCATCGGCCCTTTCACCATCGAGCCCATTCGCGTCACCCACTCGCTGGTGGACTGCGTGGCTCTGGCGGTGGAAACCCCGGTCGGCGTCGTCATCCATACCGGCGACTTCAAGATCGACCTCTCGCCGCTCGACGACAAGGCGTTTGACCTGCACACCTTTGCCGAATACGGCAAGAGGGGCGTGCTGGCCCTGCTGCAGGATTCGACGAATGTTGAGAGGTCCGGGTATACGCCCAGCGAACGAGCCGTCATTCCTCGCCTCGACGAGGTTTTTTCGCAAACCAAGAAGAAGCTCTTCTTCACCTGCTTCTCATCGTCGATCTACCGCATCCGCATCGCCCTCGAGCTGGCGCGCAAGCATGGCCGCAAGGTGGCCATCGTCGGCCGCTCCATGATGGAGAGCACTGAGATTGCGCAGGACCTGGGTTACATCGAGATTCCCCAGGGCCTGGTCATCAATCCCGGCCAGATGCGGGACTTCGCGCCCAGCCAACTGATGATCCTCATCAGCGGCACCCAGGGCGAACCGATGAGCGCCCTCAGCCGCGCCGCGGTGGACAATCACCGTCACGCGCACATCGACGCCGGCGACACCGTAATTCTCAGTTCCCGCATCATTCCCGGCAACGAGAAGAGCATCTTCCGGGTCATCGACCATCTCTGCCGGCGCGACGCCAACGTCATCTGCGACGACGGCGCCAACGGCCTCATCCACGTCAGCGGCCACGGCGCGCAGGAAGAGCAGCGCCTGCTTATCAACCTGGTCCGGCCCAAGTTCTTCATCCCCGTCCACGGCGACTACCGCAACCTGCAAAAGCACGCCAAGGTGGCCATGGAGACAGGCGCAGTCGAGCACGCCATCGTGATTGAAGACGGCGACGTGCTGGAAGTCGACAAGAACGACGCCCGCAAGAAGGACAAGGTTACCTCCGGCCGCATCCTCATCGACTCCGGCTCATCGATCGACGTGGTCGAAGACCTGGTCATCAAGGACCGTCGCATCCTCTCTGAAGACGGCATCGTCCTTGCCGTCCTGGCCATCAACAAGCGCACCGGCAAGGTGGAACAGCAGCCTGAAGTCATCATGCGCGGCTTTGGCGGGGCGGATATCACCGACCAAGCACGCGAGTTGGTGCTCAAGACCCTCGACGGCCTGAGCGTCGAACAGAAGTCCGACTACGGCATGGTGAAAGAAAAGGTCCGCGCCGAGTTGAAGCGCCTGATCCAGAAAACCACTGGGCGGCGACCCATGATCATGCCTGTCATCCTGGAGATCTGATCTCTGGCCCGGAAGAGCAAAACTACTCCCTCAAAAAACAAAATGCCTGCTCAGGACAACGAGCAGGCATTCTGCTTTGTCTGGATTCTCATTAATTGAACGTTGTCTCAGAACGCGCCGAGGGATGGACACGCCGACGCAGGACCACCGGAAACAATGCTGTTTAAGCCGATTCCAGCTCATCCCCAGGTTCAGGCGGCCGGTCTGGAGCATTCCGCAGAATCTCAAGAAAATCCACTTGATCCGCCCCCTGGGATCTCCGCTTGAAGAACGCCTCGGCGGTTTCCACGGAACTGATTTTTTGAGCAACGGCAACGGAGACCCACTGGCTGAGTGACACGCCATCTTCTTCCGCAAGCTTCCGAGCCGCATTGCCTATGGACGGAGGCAGCTTCACAGGGTACATTGATCTGCTCATGTCAGCATCTCCTTCATCATGGTTGCCGGGCTTGCAACGCGCAGGCCGAATCTTGACGCGGCGGGAACAAAATCCCCCAGGTTGTGCGTCGCTATCGCATCGGCACGCCCGTTGATCGCCGTCTCCAGGACCATTTCATCGTCTGCGTCCTGCATCTGAGGTCTCCATTGATCGTAGATCCTGTGCGGCACAATCTGCCTATGCGGCTTTATTGAATGGTGCAATGTTCGGGAGTTTCTTTCGCTTTGCTTGTGCAAATTCATACGAAGATTGCATCTCGTGCCAGAAGCTGGGATGCGTTCCTAACGCTGCCGACAGGCGTAACGACATCTCCGCGGAAATGCCTGCATGGCAATTGAGAATCCTAGAAAGAGTTACGCGCGAAACGTGAAGATGCTTCGCTACGCGAGTAATGTTCATCCCTTCCAGGTATTCTTGAAGCACTTGGCCCGGATGCGCCGGATTGTACATTTCCGTGGGCATATCGTCTCCTTAGTGGTAATCCCGAAAATCCAGCAAGATTACGTCTTCGCGGTCAAAGGTGAAGGTTGAACGATAATTGCCGTTTACCTGAATCGACCAATGCCGCTCGCTGCCATGCAGCCGATGCAATCCCCACGATGGAGGTGCAGCCATATCGGACGGCTCCCTTGCTTCGTTGAGGGCGGTCAATTGCATCCTCAACTTATTTGCATGATGCGGTTGAATTCCCGCCTTGCTACCGGTCTTGTAGAAATTCTCAAGTCCGGCATGACGGAACGACTTAATTATCTATTAAGTGTAACGCTACGGTTTATGGATGTCGAGTCCCTTGAGATGGACTCCCCGGCCAGAAAACCCGGATCTGGGCACCCAGCATAGGCCACCGCAAATAGAGTCCTTTACCGATGCTCGCAAATGGGCGGAATTCGCAGAAGAGACTTCCCCCCAGGGGCTAAAGCCCGGCTCGTTTTGCGCCATTTATGGCACGACTGAAGTCGTGCCTTTTCAAAACATAGACGACCATCTGTGTGGCTAGGTCCGTGACTGGATGAAGATGTTCTATCCAATGAACGAACGTGGGCCGGGAGGCCCACGCTACAGCCGGCCAGGAGGCCGGCGCTACATTTCCAAAAGGAATATTTTCATACGGTCAAAGACCTAGCGACCAGTAACCCTATTCCCCGATCTCTGCTAAAGATCTCTCCAGTTCTGCCCGAAGCCCAGGTCGGCCACCAGCGGGACGTTCAGCTTGACCACGCCCTCCATCTCCGCAAGCACCAGGGCTTGAATCTCGGCAGTCTCCTCCGTGGGAACCTCGAAGAGCAGCTCATCGTGCACCTGCAAGACCATGCGCGTCTTGAGGTTGCGCTCGGTCAGCTTGCGGTCGATGGCGATCATGGCCAGCTTGATCAGGTCGGCGGCGGTGCCTTGCAGCGGGGTGTTGATGGCCGTCCGCTCGGCGAATCCGCGCTGGTTCGGGTTGCGGCTCTCGATGTCCGGAATGGGCCGCACCCGGCCAAAGAGCGTGCGCACCGAACCCTCCTTGCGCGTCTGCTCCAATGTCCGTTCTATGAATGCTTTAACGCCTGCGTAGCGGGCAAAATACCGTTCGATATAAGCCCTGGCCTCAGCCTGAGGAATGCCCAGTTGCGCGGCAAGGCCGAATGCCGAAATCCCGTAAACGATGCCAAAATTGACCGCCTTCGCCCGTCCACGCGTCACCTTGTCCATGGTCTCGGCTGGAACGCCAAAGACTTCACTAGCCGTAAGTGTATGAATATCAATGTTTTCCGCGTAGGCCTTCCCCAGCAGCGGATCGCCGCTGAAATGCGCCAGCAGGCGCAACTCAATCTGCGAGTAGTCGGCAGAGAGCAGTTGTGTCCCCGGCGCAGCAGTAAATGCGGCCCGAATCTCCCTGCCCAACTCGGTGCGGATGGGAATGTTCTGCAGATTCGGGTTCACCGACGACAGCCTTCCTGTCGCCGTTGCCGCCGCCTGGAACGTTGTATGCACCCGCGACTCGGAATCGGCCAACAGCGGTAAAGCGTCTATATAGTTTGACTTGAGCTTGGACAGGTGGCGGAATTCGAGCACCAGCCTGGGGACTTCGTTCTGCTCCGCCAGTTGTTCCAGCACATCCTGAGCGGTGGAAACAGCCTTGCCCTTCCCCCGGCTGGCCGGCGCGGGCAAACCCAGATGGGTAAACAGCACCTCGCCGAGCTGCTTGGGCGAGTTGACGTTGAACCGCCGCCCCGCCAGCTCAAAGATGCGCTCGCCCACCCGCTCAAGCTCGAGGCTGAATCGCGCAGAAAGGCCGTTTAGAACGCTGATATCGATGCGTACTCCAGCCATTTCCATGCGGAAGAGAACCGGCGCCAGCGGCAGGTCGATCTGCTTGTAAACGCGCTCGACTCCTGCCGTTTGCACCTCTGCTCGAAGGGCCGGAACCAGCGCATGAATGGCCGCCGCGCCAGCCGCCAGCGAAGAGGGCGCCGGCTGCCCATGGCGCGCCGCCACATCGGCCAGCGACTGCGTGGAGTGGGTTGGATTGAGCGCGTAGGAGAGCAGCATGGTGTCGTCCACCGCGCCGCGAAGTTCAATGCCCTGCGCGACGAGCAAATGCAGCGCCGACTTCCAATCGTGCGTCCGCTTGGACACGGCGGCATCTTCAAGCAGTGCGCGCAGCTCCGGGGTCAACGGCAGCCGGAGCGCCGTGGCAGGCTCCGCGCAGACGCCCACACTGAAGCTGACCGGCTTCTGCGCAGCCTCGGCAGCCTCCGCTAGATCCAGCAGCGACATCGTTTGCGGCGTTTCGTCTTCAGGCTCCGGCACGGGCGCCTTTGCATCGAGCGCAAAAGCAAATCCATCGATCCGCGCCGCGGCGTAGAAGGCCGCACACTGCTCGCCGGTTGGGTCTTCAATCAGCTCAATCGCCAGCGCTGTCTCAGAAGGAGCAAGCTCGCGCAACATCGACGTAAACTCAAGCTCGGTGAAAAGGTCGCGGCAAGCCTCGATGTCCGGCGGTTGGGTCTGCATCAGCGCAAGATCCAACTCCAGCGGGACATGAGAGTCGATGGTGACCAGTTCCTTCGACAGCAGCACGGCGTCGCGGTTTTGCTCCAGCGACTCGCGGTAGCTCTTGCGCTTGACCTCCGCGGCCCGATCGAGCACCGCCTCCACAGAGCCAAATTCAAGGATCAACTCGACGCTGCCCTTGTCGCCGATGCCCGGCGCGCCGGGAATGTTATCGACCGCATCACCGCGCAGGGCCATCACATCGACGACCTTCTCCGGAGGAACGCCCAGGGTCTCCATCACTTTGGCTGGGTCCAGGACAAGGTTGTCTTTCTGCGGGTTGAGGATCTTTACCTGGGGCGTGACCAACTGCATCATGTCCTTGTCGCCGGAGACGATGAAGACCTCATGCTGCTGCTCGGCGGCCTGCCGGGCGAGCGTGCCGATCACATCGTCGGCCTCAAAGCCCTCGGCTTCCAGGATGGGAATGTGCAATGCCTCCAAAGCGCGGCGAATATAGGGGATCTGGCGGCGCAGATCCTCGGGCATGGATGCGCGATTGGCCTTGTAGCCCTCGTAGCTCACCTCATCGAAACTCTGCGTCTTGCCGTTCCATTTGCGCAGCGGGGCCATGGAACGGGCGAGCGCGTCGCGAAAGACTTCGCCGCTGACGTCGAAGACCGCGGCAAAGTAAAGCGGCGCAAAATCCTGGCGCAGCTTCTTGATCATGTTCACAAAGACATAGATAGCCGCCGTGGGCAGGCCGCCGCGCGTGGACATGGGGCGGCTGCGCTGCATGGCATGATAGGCGCGAAAGATGAACGACATGGTGTCGAGCAGAAAGACGGGCGGCTTGGGTTGATCGGGCACGAGACCGAGTTTATCAGGAACAGGGATCAGGGGTCAGAGATCAGAGATCAGGGTTGCACTGCGCTCTGCGTCAGGACAGAAACATGCAGTCGCCGTAGCTGAAGAAGCGGTACTGCTGCTGGACCGCGTGGCCGTAGGCGGCCAGTACCGGCTCACGGCCGGCAAAGGCGCTGACCAGCATCAGCAGGCTCGACTGGGGCAGATGAAAGTTGGTGAGCAGCGCGCCCACCCGGCGAAACTCAAAGCCGGGCGAGATGAAGATTTCCGTTACGCCGGAGTGAGGCTTGAGTTCATGGCCAGCCGCCTGAAGCGCGCAGTGCTCCAGCGTGCGCACCACCGTGGTGCCGACGGCCACAATGCGGCGGCCTTCGCGGACGGCTCGATTCACGGCCTCCGCTGTGTCCGCGGGGAGCGTGTAGCGCTCGCGATGGAGGCGGACCTGGTCCAGACTCTCGACGCGGAGAGGCGCAAAGGTGCCGAGGCCCACGTGCAAAGTGACACGCGCAATCTCGACGCCCCTGGCGGCCAGCTCAATCAGAGTGTGGGGCGTAAAGTGCAGACCCGCCGTGGGCGCGGCCACGGAGCCGCGTTCGCGCGAAAAGACCGTTTGGTAGCGCTCGCGATCATTCATCACGTCGTCGCGATGGATGTAAGGCGGCAGCGGGATGTGGCCGATGCGCTCCAGCACGGCAAAGAAATCCTCCACCGGCTTGAAGCGCAACAGGCGTTCACCAAACTCCCCGCGCTCCAACACCTCAGCTTCAAGCTCGATTGCGCCGGAGGGTGAAGGAAAGACGAGAATCTCGCTGATGGCTACCTTTCTGCCTGGACGGACGAGAGCGCGCCATAGGTTTTCGCCAGACGCCGGATGGGGTTCGTGGTTTCCCACCCTTTCCGCAAGAAGAAGCGGAAAGGATGGGGCACGGGGCAGTTGTGGTGCGGCCGGCTCGGTCAGCATCACTTCGATCTGCCCAGTTGGCTTTTCGCGCTCGCGGCGCAGAGTTCGCCGTGCATAAAGCCGCGCGGGAATCACACGCGTGTCGTTGAGTACGAGCAAGTCGCCCGGCTTTAGCTGCGCGGTGAATTCGGCAAAGTTCGCATCGCGCAAAGCTCCGGTCGCGCGATCCATCACCAACATGCGGCTGAGGCCGCGCTCGGGCGGAGGCTGCTGCGCGATCAACTCCGCAGGCAGGTCGAAGTCGAAGTCGGCAACGCGAAGGCCAGTCATTCTGAAGCCTTCTTGACGTGGGCTTTTTTGAAATGGGCCTTCTTGAAGTGATCCAGGGCTCGCAGGCGCGCGTATTCAATGGCCGCATTCAACTCTTCACGCTTGGGTTCAAATTCTTCGGGAGAGAGATTGGAGGGAAGCCGCGTCCATGGCCCCCAACTGACTACAATCCGCGTGAAGGGCCTGGGCACCAAAAACCTATCCCAGGAACGCATGGTCCAGGCGTGCTCGGGTTCAAGATGGAAGCAGCCGATGGGCGCGCCGGTCATTTGCGCGAGCTTGATGGGGCCCATCTTGGTGCGATAGATGGGTCCGCGGGGACCGTCGGCGGTAAAGATGGCCGGGGCGCCGCTCTCGATGACTTGCTTTAGCCCCAGCAGGCCCTCGCGCGCGCCGCGTGAGCTGGAACCTCGTGTGGCATGGAAGCCAAACATCTCGAGGATGCGCGTGATCAATTCGCCGTCAAAGCTGCGGCTGATGAGAATGGTGGCGTGGGTGCGGCGGAAATAAACGGTGCAAGGCAGCACGCACTGGTGCCAGAAGCAGTAAATCTCCGGGCCCGCCTTTTCGCCGAAGATAACGGGAATGACGCCGTCTGGGGCAATCACCTCGAAGCGCCAGGTGCGGCTGACGATCCACAACAACGCCCACACCAGGCGCGGAACCACGGCCAGGATCAGACGCTGCGAGAAACTGAATTTGGGTTCGCCGGTCACTCAGTTGATTCTAGTGGTGTCCGCCGCAAATAGCATCGTTTACCGATGCCCGTGAATGGGTTGAATTCGTAGAGGCATGCCTCAGGGGCTAAAGCCCGACGTTTGTTTTGCTGCATTTGCGGCACGACTGAAGTCGTGCCCTGACGCTTGCCGGAGTAGGAATCGAGTTTTTCCGCAGCCTGTAAAGCCCTGCTCGTTTGAGGCCGTTTACGGCACGACTGAAGTCGTGCCCTTTCAAAACATAAACGACCATCTGTGTGGCGGACACCACTAGCTCCGTGACCGGATGAAGATGTTCTATCCAATGAACGAACGTGGGCCGGGAGGCCCACGCTACAGCCGGCCAGGAGGCCGGCGCTACATTTCCAAAAGGAACATTTTCAGACGGCCAAAGAACTAGTGGAAACAGCCAAAACACAGCTCCTGCGACTCCCCACCCCAGCGGCGACGGCCTCTCGCCGCGGACCCCTGTCCCGCTTCCATTCCGGTCAAGAGTAGCGCAGCCAGCGGAGTAGTTCGGGCAGCGTGGCCCGCTTGCCATACATGAGAATGCCCACGCGATAAAGGCGCGAAGAGAACCATAGCACGCCCCAGATGGCCAGGATCAACAGACCGATGGAGACCGCAAACTGCCACAGCGGCACCGTCTCCATCCCCATGCGGGGGAGCATGACAAAGGGCGCGGTGGGCGGGAACAGCGACAGGGCAATGGCCCATCCTGAGCCGGGATTGTTGACCAGGAAGGGAAGGATACCGAAGCTGAGCCATACGGGGCCAATGGCCAGCGGCATGAACATCTGCAGATCCTGCGCCGACTCGCAAGTGGCCGCCAGACCGGAAAAGAGCGCGCTGTAGAGGAAGAATCCGAGCACATAGTACAGCGGAAAGAGCAAGCCCTCAGCCCAGGAGAAATGAAGAGCGAAATTGCCGCTGAGCAAGGGCGCGGCCAGCGCCGAGCCGGTGAAGAGCGCGGTTGCGATCACCCAGATGGCGACCTGGGTCAGGCCGACGGCGCCCACGCCAAGCAGCTTGCCGGTGAGCAGATCGTCGGCGCGAACAACGGAGAGCATCACCTCGAAGATGCGCGAGGACTTTTCCTCAATGATCGAGCGGGCCATATCCATGCCGTAGAGCAGGATGGGCATGGTGAGCAGAAAAGCCAGGGCAAAGGCCTTTGAAAACGACGCCATCCCCTGATTTTTGGCGGCGTTGCCCTCCTTGTTCACTTGCAGGTTTTCGATGGGGACATCTTTCAACAGGACATCGGTTTCAGCCTGCGTCAGCCCCTTTGCTTTCAGGCGCTGATGCACAAGGCTGCTGTTCAAGGCATATTTCAGCCGGCCGGAAGTTCTGAAATCCATGGAAGATTGCGAGGCATAAGTGACCGTCGGCGATCCAGTGGAGGAATTCTCAATCGAAAGCAATCCGTCAATTGCCTTGCTCCGGACGAGTTCAAGAAGACGGTCTCGATCCTGCTGGGTTGCCGGCGCCACCACATCGACGGTGAGCTTTGCAGCCTTGTCGTCGAGTAACTGGCGGCGCATATCGCCGGCCAGCGGCGCGCTGTCGGCGGCGATGGCGATATGCCTGCCCGCGCCGGCGTTGCGGCCCATGAAATAAATGCCGGCAAGCAGTGCGAGAATCCCCAACGGCAGCAGGATGGTGGAATACTTGAAGGCGCGCCCGCGAATCTGCTCAAGGTATTCCCGCCGGGCAATCAGAAGGATGTTACGCATTGGGCTTGCCTCCCACGGTCTGGATGAAGATTTCCTCGAGCGAGGGCTCGACCAATTCGAAGCGATAAATCGTGGCGACCGCGGCAGCCTCGTGCAGCAGCTTTTGCGCGTCGCCGTGTTCCTTGAGCTTGATCTCGGCGTGGCCGGAGTAGTTTTTGGCTTCGGCAATCTCATCGCTGTTGAGGAAATCCGCGCTGCCCTCAAACTCGACCACAACGCGGTTGCGCTCATAACTGGCCTTGATCTCGCGCAGATTGCCGGCCAGCACAGCCTCGCCGTCGTTGATCAGGCAAATGTTGTCGCACAGCTTCTCCACCTGATCCATGCGATGGGTTGAGAACAGGATGGCCTTGCCCTGGGCTTTGAGTTCCAAGAGAGTGCGCTCCACGAGCGCAGCATTCACCGGGTCGAGGCCGCTGAACGGTTCGTCCATCACGATGAGCCCTGGATCGTGGAGCAGCGATGCAATGAACTGGATTTTCTGCTGCATGCCCTTGGAGAGCTCTTCGGTTTTCTTTTGCAGGGAATCTTCGATGTCCATGCGCCGGGCCCACGCGATGGCCCGCTTGCGGGACTCCTGCGACTCCAGCCCGTGCAACTGGCCGAAGAAGACCAGTTGGTCGATGATTTTCATTTTTTTATAGAGGCCGCGTTCCTCGGGCAGGTAACCGACGCGGTCCAGGCTCATGCGGTCGAACGGCTGCCCAAAGAGGCTGATGCTGCCCGAGTCCGGAATGGTGATGCCCATCATCATGCGAATGGTGCTGGTTTTTCCCGCACCGTTCGGCCCCAGCAGGCCAAACATCTGGCCGGCATCGATGGATAGGCTCAGGTTGCGGACGGCAACCTTATTCTCGTAGGCCTTGGTCACTCCCGCGAGTTCAACAACTGGCATGGATTCTCCCGCCGTTCTCTTCTTGCGGATCGCTCCGATTCAGCGAAACGATCACAGGAGAAGTGTAGCAAAGCAGACTCTGCGCAGATCTTGCCGAGACTCCGGTTGCAGGGCAATGGCATGAACGCCTATGCGAGCGGGAAAAAGCGGGTTGGATATTCCTTGCTCGTTTCGGCACATTTTCATGGATGCGGCGTGCCACTTAAGTGTGACAAGGGGTGATTCCAGCATAGATAGGCAGTATATTGGCAACAGCTATCGGAAAAGGGAAATGGAAAACGTTCTAAAAATAGACGACTTCAAAGCCGCCCCCGCCGACGGACCGGCGTTCAGGCCCCAGACCGTTGCGGAAGTTGGCGTGCGCCTGTCAGTTCTCGAGGACCTCGCATTAAAGATCCTCTATTTGTCCGGCCCATTCTCAATTCTTGAGCTATCCAAACTGACTCGACTCAGCTACGAAGTGGCAAACGAGCTTTTCCTCCGGCTGCGAACGGAATTGCTTTGCCAGGTGACCGGAATGGCCAACAATATTCCTAACATCGCCATTACTTCGCAGGGCAGAACCCGGGCAATGGAATTGCTTTCCCTTAGTCATTACACGGGCCCCGCGCCTGTGTCCCTGGAGCAATATGTAGAGCAGGTCAAGAAGCAGAGCGTCAAGAATGTGGTGGTGCGCCCGGCGGACGTGGAACGCGCCTTTGCCCATCTGGTGCTGGACGACAAGACGCTATGGCAACTGGGCACAGCGCTGAACTCCGGCTCATCGCTTTTTCTGTATGGTCCGGCCGGAACAGGGAAAACCACAATTGCCGAGACCTTGACCCGCGTGATTGCCGAAGACGATGTTTGGCTCCCCTACGCCGTGGAAGTCGAGAGCCAGTTCATCACCATCTACGATCCGGCAATTCACAATCGCGTGGCGGAAGATGAGCCTGAGAATCACGACGAGCGTTGGGTGCTCTGCAACCGCCCCGCGGTCCTGGTTGGCGGCGAACTTACAGTCGAGATGCTCGATCTGGAATTCAACCCGCTGACAAAGTATTATGTCGGCCCTTTACAGATGAAGGCCAACAATGGCGTGCTGATCATCGATGACTTCGGACGCCAGCGGCTTCGCCCTGAAGAGCTCTTGAATCGCTGGATCGTCCCCCTCGATCGCAGAATCGACTTTCTCACCTTGGCGGGCGGAAAGAAGATTGAAGTTCCCTTTGAGATGCTGGTTGTGTTTGCGTCCAACCTCGATCCGTTCGAGCTCGTCGATCCCGCGTTCCTGCGCAGAATTCAAACCAAGATCAAGGTCGGCGAATTAACCGACGAACAGTTCCGCGAGATCTTCCGCCGCGTAGCCGCCGACCGCGGAATCAAGGGCGAATCCGGCATCGTCGACAATCTCATCGGCATTATCAAGGGTACGTTGAAGCAGGAGTTACGCGCGTGCTTCCCGCGCGACATCATCAACCAGATCTGCTGGGCCGCTCGATACGAAGGCAAAAAGCCGTATCTCGATCGCGCTTCGTTGATTCAGGCGGTCGAGGCTTATTTTCTGGCAAAGTCCTGAGAGAAGCCGGTGCAGTTCGCTGCTATCCCACCCTAGCGGTGTCCGCCGCAAATAGCATCATTTACCGATTCCCGTGAACGGGTTGAATTCGTAGAAGAAGCTTCCCTCAGGGGCTAAAGCCCAGCTCGTTTTAGGCCGTTTACGGCACGACTGAAGTCGTGCCCTTTCAAAACATAAACGACCATCTGTGTGGCGGACACCACTAGCGGCAAAGACAAAAACGCCGCGAGGGTGGGGCACCCGGACGCCGCGAGGGTGGGGCACCCGGACGCCGCGAGGGTGGGGCACCCGGCCTACGCGGGGAGAAATGCTATAGCATCCGTAGTGTGCCCGGCCTCGATACTCCGGTGATGTATGTGCGCGGCGTCGGTCCGCGCGTGGCGGAGATGCTCGCGGCTAAGGGCATAT
>Ga0224553_1000627_pt1 | contig 14623 bp, 15 predicted proteins | sample 714S21014metaG_FD_179897 | JGI IMG/M metagenome (GOLD analysis project Ga0224553, IMG submission 179897) | Peat soil microbial communities from Stordalen Mire, Sweden - 717 S2 10-14 | ecosystem: Environmental > Terrestrial > Soil > Wetlands > Peat | place: Sweden: Norrbotten County, Stordalen... | reverse complement strand
GCTGCAATCTGTCGAACCATTCGTCTTGACCTCTCAGCGATCTGTCACTGAGGCGGAGCACTGCGCGGGACCGTTGGATTTCCTCCCTGCGGCGCGCCCATCGCGTTCACCGTGGTTGCCAGAAAGGTTCCATCCTTCACGGCGCCTTCGACGCGCACCGTGTCGCCCACCGCGAGATCAGCCAGCGTGATGGGGTCGCGGCGCTTGCGAAAGCTGGTGTTCTCGTCGGCTACAAAGGAGTGGGCGGCGTTGTCCACCGTGCCCATGAGCGTGACTTTCACGCCGTCCACGGCGGTGATCTTGCCCATCAGCCAGGTCTTGCCGTAGTTGGCCTCCATCTCGCGCATTTGCCTGGCGCGCTCCGGGTCGAGCTGCGCCACCATCACTGCGCCAACGGTCTTGGCCGTCGCGTCGATCTCGCCCATGGCAGCAATGGCGTCGCCCACCTTGATGTCAGTCGGCTTGATCGTCTCAGGAGGATTCCCTCCGCCGCGCCCGCCCTGTCCGCCTTCGCCTTCTCCGCGCCCCCGGCCCTGACCTTGGCCCTGACCCTGACCGCGGCCCTGTGCGGTTTGTTTGACGATGCGGGTGTTGGCACTGTAGTGGACAGTGTAGGTTTCGCCGGCGTCGGTTTTGATCGTATAGTGATCTGCCGCAACTTGCGTAACGGTTCCCATCACACCGCGTCCCTGGCCCATTCCACCGCCCATGCCGCCTCGCCCGCCCCCCCGCTGACCCTGGCCCTGCCCTTGACCCTGCCACCGGCCCGAGCCGCTCCCCTGCGCCGGGGCTTGACCCGTGGGGGCAGTGGCAGGCGGAGTGGCAGGCGCATCCTGCGCAGTAGCAGCAAGCGTGAGTGCGAGACCGAAAACAACTGCGGACAAGAGACGGAATTTCATGGCAACTCCACGGGGCTTGAAGACAGGCCCATGCAGATAGACGTTTGCAAGCCTCCGATAGATGACAGAATTCGCAGGCGCGGCTCGAAGGCGCGATGCGAATTTACAGCAAAATCAGGGATGATGTACCCAGAGGCCATGCAGCAAAGTCGACGCGACCAACAGGGAGCGGCGACCCTGAATGAATCCCATTGGGCACAGTTTCCCTGATTTTGCTCTAATGGGGACCTTGCGCGGCCAGAAGCTGCTCGAAGGCGGGCACGCCGTGCAGGCCGGCGAACTCGCTGTCGGCTTCGATCTTTTTCGGATTCGTGAACCCTTCGTTGAGAGCCATGCGGAGGTATTGGATGGCACAGTCGTTCTGGCCGGCGCGCACGCAGCCCTTGGCCATGTAGTAATTCATGGCTCCGCGATTCTGCACGGAGGCTGGATTATCGACCCTGGGACTGACGCTGCTCTCAAACACCTGCGGATCGATGGCCAGAGCCGCCTGGTAGGCCGCCCAGCCTTTCTTGTAATGATGTTGGGCCAGCAGGCTGGTGCCGAGATTCTTTTCAATGAGCGCGGATCGGGGATCGAGCTTGACCGCCTTGCGGTACATCCGTTCCGCGGCGCCGTATTGCTTGAGCGAGTCGTAAACGGTGCCAAGGTTGTTCAGAACAGGGGCACTGCGGGGTTCCAGCCGCAGCGACCCCTCGTAGCATTTGATCGCCTCATCGAGGTTGAACATCATCTGGTAAGCGATGCCCATCTGGTTTAACACTTCGGCGGACCCGCCGGGACTCTTCTTATAAGCTTCGATGGCGGCCTGGTAGCGCTGGTGCGCCATCAGCGCGTCGCCCAACTGTTTAGGGGTTGGTGGAACCTGAGGAACGACGTTCGTGGTCTGGGGCTGCGTTGTGACGGCCGGAGCCTGGGCGGCGGGCTCGGTGGGAACCTGGCCGAAGGCCGCACCGCACTTCGATCCGAGGACTGCGACAAGTGCCAAAGCCGTCAGAAAGCGGTGCTGCTTCCAACTGAACATATTCCCTCCTCATCGAAGGAATCCGGGCGAAGTGTGCAAATCATCGCTCACCGGCATTGGACCACTAAACATTAGACGGCGCAAGAGGAAAGCTCGTCGAGCGAAAATTGGACGATTCTGTGAGTGGTCGGGCAAAATGACACAGAGTGGTCTGGTTCTGGAACCATTCGTCCCCGTGCGGGAGGGCATACCGTGAGCGCAACAACCCGCTCTACTCCGGAAATAGAAATCGGCGCCAGGTTCCGCGCGGTGCGGCAGCGGACTCTGGCATTGTGCGCGCCTCTCACGCCGGAGGACATGATGGTGCAGTCCACGCCCGAGGCCTCGCCGGCCAAGTGGCACCTGGCCCACACCGCATGGTTCTTCGAGTCATTCATTCTAAGGGAGTTCGTGCCCGCCTACGGCTTGTTCAACGTGGACTTTCCCTGGCTCTTCAACAGCTATTACCAGAACCTGGGCCCCTTCCCTGAGAAGCGGCTGCGGGCGTCGTTCGCGCGGCCTGGATTGGATGAGGTCTTGCGCTATCGGCGGCACGTCGATGCGGCGATCGAACTGCTGCTGGAGCGCAATCCCGATCCAGAGGCGCTCAAGCGCATTGAACTGGGCTTGAACCACGAGGAGCAGCACCAGGAGCTGCTGCTGACCGACATTCTGCACGCATTCTTTACCAACCCGCTGCGCCCGGTCTATTTGGACGAAGGCGAGACGGCGGGAGATGGAGCTTTGCGGTCTCCCTCGCCTCAAAGGCCGGCTCCGGGACGTCCGGCGATGGCCTTTCAGCCGTTTGAGGGTGGGCTCCACGAGATTGGGCACGGTGACCAGGGTTTCTGCTTCGACAATGAGCAGCCGCGCCACCGGGTTTGGCTGGAACCGTACTCGCTTGGCCGGCGGCTGGTCACCTGCGGGGCGTTTGCCGAATTCATGGCCGATGGCGGCTACCGGCGGCCGGAGTTCTGGCTCTCCGATGGTTGGATGGCGGTGCAACGAAACGGCTGGCGGGCGCCGCTTTACTGGACCAGCGAAAGCGGCGACTGGAGCGTGTTTACCCTGCGCGGCGACCTGCCGCTGGCCCGGATGGAGTCCACGCCGGTAAGCCAGGTGAGCTACTTTGAAGCCGACGCCTATGCCCGCTGGGCCGGCCGCCGGCTGCCCACGGAGTTTGAATGGGAGGCGGCGGCCAAGGGGCAAGAGGTCGGTGGAAACCTCCTGGATTCAGGACGGTTGCGGCCTGCGCCGGCTCTGCATGAGTCCGGAGAATTGGCGCAGCCCTGGGAAGGCCCAACGCAGTTGTTTGGAGATTGCTGGCAGTGGACGGCAAGCGCCTACCTGGGTTATCCCGGCTATCGCCCCGTGGCGGGGTCGCTGGGCGAGTATAACGGCAAGTTCATGAGCGGCCAGATGATCCTGCGGGGCGGCTCGTGTGTCACGCCCGCGGCGCACATCCGCGCCAGCTACCGGAATTTCTTCTCGCCGGAGACGCGCTGGCAGTTTTCCGGAATTCGGCTCGCTTTCTAGTCGTGCGCCGGCTTCACCGACCCACGGGGAATGAAGCTGTGCCCCATCCATCGGACGTCTTTGCTTTTGTCCGATGGGTGGGAGTCCGTAGAACTCCATGACAACGTCTTTTTTTTGAACTTGCATTTTTGTTTCTTTCTAGTCGTGCATTGGCTTCACCGACCCACGGGGAATGAAGCTGTGCCCCATCCATCGGACGTCTTTGTTTTTGCCCGATGGGTGGGAGTCCGTAGAACTCCATGACAACGTCTTTTTTTTGAACTTGCATTTTTGTTTCTTTCTAGTCGTGCGCCGGCTTCACCGACCCACGGGGAATGAAGCTGTGCCCCATCCATCGGACGTCTTTGTTTTTGTCCGATGGGTGGGAGTCCGTAGAACTCCATGACAACGTCTTTTTTTTGAACTTGCATTTTTGTTTCTTTCTAGTAACTCTTGCACGCGGAAAAGCATCCAACTGACCGCATGACAACTTTCCCCTTGCCTGCAGTATCAAGTCAAATTGAGCACCGGCTTGCTTCGGCAGTCCGGGACGGCCTTGCTTCGCGTCCCAAGCGGCTGCCGCCGTGGTTGTTTTACGACGAGGCGGGGTCGCGCCTATTCGACCAGATCACCGAGCTGCCGGAATACTACCTGACCCGGACGGAACGCGCGATTCTGGCGGCCCATGCGGAGCGGATGATTGCTCGTGCCGCGGAGCAAACCGGCAACGAGCCAGCGGGGAACCATTCCATCCGCCTTCGCATCACCGAGCTTGGCGCCGGTTCAGCCGACAAGACGCGCCTGCTGCTGGCGGCTGCGGTTGCGCGCCAGGGGACGTTGATCTACGAGCCGGTCGATGTTTCGCCGAGTGCGCTCGAAGCAGCCAGACAGCGGATCGAGCAGGAGATTGCCGGGGTCACGGTGGCTCCGCGGGTGATGGACTATACCCACGATTTTGAGGCGGCAACCACCGCCGACCGGCGACTGGTGCTCTATATCGGATCGAGTATCGGAAACTTTGACCCACAGGAGGCTGCGGAGTTGCTCGGCAGGGTGCGTGCGGGACTCAAGCCGGGCGATGCGCTGCTGCTGGGGGTGGACCTGGTCAAGGAGGAGACAGCCCTTCTGGCTGCGTATGACGATGCAGTTGGAGTCACGGCCGCTTTCAACCTGAACCTGCTTGCGCGCCTGAACCGGGAGCTGGGTGCGGACTTCAATCTCGAAAGTTTCCAGCACCGTGCGGTTTGGAATGCAGTCGAGTCGCGGATCGAGATGCACCTTGCGAGCCGGATTGCGCAGCGAGTGCGCCTGGAAAGGCTGGACTTCGAAGTGGATTTCAGTGCGGGCGAGACCATCCACACCGAGAACAGCTACAAGTACCGGCCGGAACAGGCGGAGACCATGCTGGCGGCGGCGGGATTCAGGCCGGTTGAGACCTGGACCGACGCGCGGCAGTGGTTTAGTGTCTGCCTCGCTCGTGCGGAGTGAGACTTGCTATTCTTCCGCCGCTCCGCCCGTCTCCCGGTCTTGATCCTGTTTTTCCGTGGGCGGGAAATAGAGCCAGCGCAAGAGCACATACGATGCGCCCAACAGGAACAATGCCGTGAACAATTGCGGAATCGCCATCTCGAAAGGGAAGCGCGGCCCACCCTGGTAAGCGAAAACATTTCGGCTGAACTGTTGTTCCCTGAACCTCTGCAGGAGCCACTGGGTAACAGGTTCGGAAAAGATGTACGCGACACGCTGAATGCCTTCAGCGAAAAGAAAGCCTATAGCGATGGCGCCCGCGAAGCTATCGACAAGAGCGGTTTTCAGACGATCAAGCATGTGTCTTCCTCGAAAGTTTGTCCCGGTAGCTGCCTAAAGTGCGCAGCGGACCGACGCCGTATGTCCAGCGGGACAGCAGCCATGCGGCGAGCATGCAGGCAAGAGCTGAAACAAGGAGAGAGAGCCTGACCGGTAAATTGTCCAGCGCTTCAGAGAGCATGCGGCTAGTTGCGTATTCAAGATTCACATCGGCGAAGGAAGCCTTTCCGGCTGCCTCGGCGGCAAGAAAGTAGAGGACACCGTCGGCGAATCCCCACAGAGCCATAAAGGCCGTGCTAAGCGATGAGAAGAGCAGGACCGCGATAATGACGGCGGCGACGTGAGAATCGATTAGAGCTTTGCGAAGAGAGCCTTGCATGCTTTCTCCCGTTCGAAGCTGCTTCGCACCCTAGCCATAAAAACAAGGATGTGGCGAGGGCGGGACACCCAAAGTTTGTGCCGAAAAGCAGGGCGACTATTTTTGCGGAGTTGATTCGGGTTTCACTCCGAGCATCTTGATCTGCATGCGGTTGGGTTGATCGATGCGCAGGAATAGGACGTCGTGGCTGGGGATTTCGAAGGCCTTGCCTTCGCTAAGAACGACCTCCTCGCCGCTCCAGAGATTCGCGGCGGTCTGCAGGCCGGCCAATCCCAGAGGCCACAAGCTCAGATGGAAGGGGTGGGTGGAGTAGAGATCGCTGCCGGCGTTCAAGACGGCGATCGCCAGAGCTCCGTTCTTGAGCTCGCGGGACCATACCTCCGTCTCTCCCACGCTATAGGCGTGGCGGCCCTGTTTGCCGAGGGGATCCTGATCGATGGCGATCACGTCGCGATTGGTGAGGATGGCCTTGATTTCGGGCCGCATGTGAGGCAGGTCGTTGCCCGCCAGCAGCGGCGCGGCCAGCATGGCCCACATTGAAAAGTGGCTCCGGTTCTCTGCCATCGACAGTTTGCCGTTGCCGACTTCGAGCATGTCGGGATCGTTCCAGTGGCCGGGCCCGGCGTAGCCCGCCAAGCCGGACTGCTGCTCAAGGATCGCGTAGATACGATCCCAGTTGGGCTGAATGTCGCCAGTGGTCCGCCACAGATTCCCACCGAGAGCCGGAGCCCACTCCCACACCGCATCCATGCCGTATTGACAGAACGAAAAGACAATGGGGCGGCCGGTGGCCTTCAGCGCCTTGGCCATCTTGTCGTAAGCGGCGATCATCAGGCGCATCTGTGCGGCCTTGTCGTTCGGGGCCTGATCCTGCATGTTTTTGCCGAAGCTGCACAGGTCGTACTTCAAGTAGTCGATGCCCCAGGAGGCGTAGAGCTGGGCGTCCTGAACTTCGTGGTCCAGCGAGCCCGCGTAGCCGGCGCAGGTCTTGGGGCCGGGGCCGGAGTAGATGCCGAGTTTCAAGCCCTTGGAGTGGACATAATCCGCCAGGGCCTTCATGTCGGGGAACTTGGCGTTGGTATGCAGCACGCCCTCGGCGTCGCGCTCGCCTTCCCACGTGTCGTCGATGTTGACGTAGACGTAGCCGGCGTCTTTCATGCCGGTCGCCACAATTTGGTCCGCGGAGTCGCGAATGTCCTTGTCCGTGACTTTTCCGAAAAAGAAGTTCCAACTGTTCCAGCCCATGGGCGGGGTCTGCGCTACCGCCTGCGGCGCCTGCGCTACAGCGAGGGTTGGGGATGCAACAGCGAAAGAAGCAAGAGCGAGAACGGAAAGGGAGAGCGAAACGAAACTACGCATGATGGATCCTCGTGGAAACGATTTCAGAGGAAATTCTATTCCGGAGCAGCGGATTGCGCAATTTGCTTGCCGCACGCCGGGTTCTGTGCGGTAAGCTAAGAAATCCTCGCACAGGTTCTTGCTTTGAAGGCCGCATTCCCCTGGAGGCTAAAGTCCTGTAGATTTTCCCGAGTTCATGTCCAGGCTGAATCACGCACCCTTCAAAGCATGAAGTTTTTCATGCGTTTCCCATCCCGTAACCGAACCCGAAGAGACTATGACAAGCACAGCGAAGAAGCACGAAGAGGGCGGCGAAGAGGCGCCGGCACGCATTTGGCTGCAGGTGAGCTCGGCCCACGACAGGATTTTTTCAGAGGGCAACAAGACGGCGCTGAAGCACCTGGTGATCCGATTGGCGATTGCCGGCTTTGCGATTCATCTGCTGCTCATCTTTCTGGCCAAGACCCTCGCCCATCCTCCCGCGCTCATTGTGGGTGCGGGAGAGAACTACCTGGTGGCGATTTCGACGCCATTCAACTTCGTCCTCTTTTATGAAGTAGTCACGCTGATAGGGGCGCTCCATGAGTCCACCACGCGGTCGATTGCCTACCAGTTCGAGATTGTTTCGCTGATCTTTATCCGGGATGTCTTCAAGGACATTGCCGAGGCTGCGGCGATGGTGACGAAGCACCAACTGACCTGGGAGGCGCTGCCGCTCTTCGTGGATATGTGGGCCGGGTTTCTCATGTACCTGCTGGTAGCTATTTTTCAACACGTGGCGCGGCGAAGCGTTGGGCATTTGGGCGCCAGTGCTCCATCGCGGGCACGGGCGCGATTTGTTGCGCAAAAGAAAGGCGTCGCGCTGGTCCTGGGTGCTCTGCTGCTCATGATGGCGGCGTATAACGTGGGCCTCTTTGGGTTGGACGTCTATCGCGATGCGATGACCGGGCAGGCCGGCCTGGGCCATGTAACCACGTTTTATAACGACCTGTTCACTGTGATGATCTTTACCGATGTGCTGCTCCTGATACTGTCGATCATTGTGTCGGGGCACTATGAATTCGTGTTTCGCAGCGCCGCGTTCGTGGTGTCGATTGTGCTTATTCGGTTTGCCTTGACGGAGGGGTATCCGTTTGGGGCGCCGCTGGCGCTGCTGGCGATGACGTTCGGAATCATGGTGCAGGTGGTGTTCAACTACCACATGCGGATCGCCGAGCACGCTGCATGAGGCGCCCGCCGTGTGGATTTGGGGTTGCATCGCGACCTAAACAAGGCTGGCCGGGCTCGCTGAAAGCCCGGCCGCCTTGCTCTATTTCAAAGTACTCATATCGATGACGAATCGGTATTTCACATCCTGCTTCAGCAGCCGTTCATAAGCCTCGTTGATCTGCTCCATCGAGATGACTTCGATGTCGGAAACGATGTTGTGCTCACCACAGTAGTCGAGCATCGCTTGCGTCTCGGGCATGCCGCCAATCATCGATCCGCCTATCGAAGCGCGCTTGAAGATAAGGTTGCCCACGTTGACCACCGGGAACTCTTCCGGCAAGCCGACCAGGCACATCGTGGCGTCCTGCTTGAGTAGAGCGGTGTAGGGGTCAAGCGAGTGCGGAGCCGCGGCGGCGTCGAGAATGAAGTCGAAGGACTTCAAGTGGGCCTTCATCGCATCCTTGTCCGTGGAAAGCACGACTTCGTCGGCGCCTAGCCTGAGTGCATCTTCACGCTTCCTCAAGTTCGTGGTGAACTGGACGACGTGAGCGCCGAAGGAATGGGCGAATTTGAGCCCCATGTGGCCAAGCCCGCCCAGACCGACGATGCCCACCTTCTTGCCGGGACCAACATTCCAGTGGACAAGCGGCGAGTAAGTCGTGATGCCCGCGCATAGCAGCGGAGCAACAGCGGCGAGATTGAGATTCTCAGGAACGTGGTGCGCAAAGCGCTCGTCGACGACGTAATTGTTGGAGTATCCGCCCATGGTGATCGAGCCGTCAATGCGGTCGGGGGAGGCGTAGGTGAGCGTAGCGCCCTCATCGCAGAAATGTTCTTCCCCGCGATTGCACGGGGCGCAGTGTCGGCAGGAGTCGACAATGACGCCGATGGCGGCGATCTCTCCGGCCTTGAACTTTGTCACGGCGCTGCCCACGCCGGTGATGCGGCCTACAATCTCGTGGCCGGGAACAAGCGGATATACGGCATTGCCCCACTCGTTGCGGGCCATGTGCAGGTCAGAGTGGCACACTCCGCAGTAAAGAATCTCGACGGCAATTTCGCTCGCCCCTGGGTCGCGGCGATCGAAAGTGAACGGAGCCAGCGGAGAGTGCGAATGGTGGGCAGCATAACCTTTGGATGAGAGCATGTGAAGTTTCCTTTCCGCAGAGAAGTCTACAACATCGATGTGAAGAGATTGAGGGTTCAGGCCGGCCGCTGCGCAAGGGCTACACGCGGGATGTTCTGGAGGTCGGAGACAAATTCGATCTGGTCGAAGCCTGCGTCCCCGAGCAGTTCGCCGACAGCCGTAGATTGGCCGTATCCAATTTCGAGCGCGAGGTAGCCGCCGGGAACGAGCGCTGCGAATGCGGCAGGAATGAGGCGGCGGTAAATGCCGAGGCCATCGTCTCCCGCAAAGAGGGCCAACGCCGGCTCGTGGTCGCGCACTTCGACGGCGAGTGAAGCGCGATCGATGGCCGGGACGTAGGGCGGATTGGAGACGACGATTTCGAATTGCTGCCCTGCTACGGGGGCCAGCAGGTCGCCCTCAAGAAAGCGGATGCGGTCGTAGACGCCGTTCGGTTCTGCGTTCTGACGTGCGACGCCGAGGGCTGATCGAGAGATGTCGATTGCAGTTATCGCAGCGTTGGGCAAGTGATGGGCGAGAGCGATGGCGATGGCGCCCGAGCCTGTGCCGATATCGACGATGCGCGGCGCTTGAAAGCTGGCCGCAACGCGGAGAACTGTTTCCACCAGGTGTTCGGTTTCGGGGCGTGGGATGAGCACATCGGGCGTGACGCGAAAGCCAAGGCCGTAGAATTCGGTCTCGCCGGTGATGTACTGAATGGGCTCACCGCGATAGCGGCGTTCGAGCAGCTTTGCATAACGGCCTGCTTCAGCAGCGGGAATTTCTTCCTCGGGATGAGCCATCAGCCAGGCTTTGTCTTTGCCCAGGACGTGAAGCAGCAGTGTCTCCGCATCCAGGCGCGCGCGGTCTGGATGCGGCCCGGGAGACAGGTGCGATCTGCCGCTTGCGACGAGGTTGCGCAGCACGGCCAAGGGTCAGGCAGCCTGGGTGTTATCGGCCTTCAACTGCTCGGCCTGGTAGTGAGTAATAAGAGCGTCAACGATGGGCTGCAAGCGGCCTTCCATGACCAGGTCGAGCTGGTGAAGCGTGAGGCCGATGCGATGGTCGGTGAGCCGGTTTTGCGGGAAGTTATAAGTGCGGATCTTCTCGCTGCGGTCGCCCGTGCCCACTTGCTGCTTGCGCTCCTTGGCTAACTCGGCCTGCTGGCGTCCCATCTCCAACTCATACAGCCGCGAGCGCAGGACGCGCAGCCCCTTTTCGCGGTTCTTGATCTGCGATTTCTCGTCCTGGCAGCTAACTACAGTGTTAGTCGGCAGGTGAGTGATGCGGACCGCGGAGTAAGTCGTGTTGACCGACTGGCCGCCGGGGCCTGAGCTGCAGAAGGTGTCAATGCGAAGGTCCTTGGCTTCGATCTTCACATCCACTTCTTCCGCCTCGGGGAGGACGGCAACGGTAATGGCCGAAGTGTGAACCCGGCCCTGGGTTTCAGTGGCTGGAACGCGCTGCACGCGATGTACGCCGCTCTCCCATTTCATCTGCGAGTAGACGCGCTCGCCTTCGATGATTGCAATCACTTCCTTGTAGCCGCCGACGCCTGACTCCGAAAGCGAGAGCAGCTCGATCTTCCACTTGTGCTGTTCGGCAAAGCGCTGGTACATGCGAAAAATCTCCGCCGCAAACAGCGAGGCTTCGTCGCCGCCGGTGCCGGCGCGAATCTCGAGAATCACGTTCTTCTCGTCGTTCGGATCCTTGGGCAGCAGCAGGACCTTGATCTCTTCTTCGAGAACCGGCTCGCGTGGGGCGAGAGCGGCGATCTCTTCCTCGGCCATTGCGCGCATTTCGGGGTCGGCCTCAGCAAGCATGGCGCGGGCTTCAGCCAGGCCCTGGCGCACCTGCTTGAGTTCGCGGAACTTCATCACCGGGGATTCGAGCTCGCGCAGCGCTCTCCCCGCCTTCTGATATTTTTCGTGGTCGGTAATGACCTCGGGCATTCCAAGCTGGGCGGATAGCTCGTCGTAGCGCCGCTCCATCTGTTCCAAACGATCGATCATGGGAAAACCTCATCGGCCCGGCGCGGGCGGGTTAGTACATCTTGCATCTGTATAAGTGAAAAAAGGGCGGAAAACAAGTGTAGGCGGCGAGCGCCGCTAGAGCAGTGCCGGGATGGGGTCGTGGAGCGCCATACTGCTAAATCTATTTTACCGCGAAAGTCATGCGGGCTTCACAGGAATGGATTGACGATCTTGACACCGTCGAATTCCTGGCCGTGTTGCATGTCTTCGGTCAATACAACGCGGCAACCGCTCTTCCTGGCGGAGTGGAGCACCAACGCATCCCAGTAAGAGATCCGGTGCAGCCGGTGGAAGTCGATTGCCGCGAGAATATCCGCGGCGACCGGCTCGAAAACGTCGAAGCGAGAATAGGTCTCGACCTTTTGCCGAGCCAATCCAGGATCGAGACCGAGCTTCCTCGTGGCGTTCACAAAATATTCCTGTAGTACCTGCAAAGAAACCACGCCTGTGCGCTGCGCTTTGTGTTCCAGGACCAGCTCCAATGCTCGTCCCTGCTTTGATACGTGAGCAGGGTCATCGCAGTACAGAAGGATGTTCGTGTCCAGAAATGACCGTAGTGGCCGCGCCACGTGCACAGGGATCGTGGCTACCCTCTTGCCGGACCTCGTGATGACCACCTCTTCGCCTTTTTCCACCTGCGCCAGCAGGCGGGAGAATTCTGTCTTCTGGCCGTCCGGACTCATGGCCGCGGCCACTTCAGGCGGTCTTCATACGCGTCTTCACGGTTGTACTTCCAGCCGGGCTCGGGATTTCCCAATCCAGCGGTTTTCTCAAGAAACTCGATGTCGCGCTCCAGGTCGTCGTCGCCAGCAAGATGCTGCAGGTGCTCGCGAATCTCCTGGTTCAGGCTCTTGCCCACAGCGCGGAGTTTCTCCCGGGCGCGCTCGGCAATCTGCTCGTCAATCGAGAGAGTGATGTTCATCTACACAGTATATGTGCGCACATATACTGTGTCAACGTCTTCCTTAGTTCTTTGGCCGTATGAAAATGTTCCTTTTTGGAAATGTAGCGCCGGCCTCCTGGCCGGCTGTAACGTGGGCCTCCCGGCCCACGTTCGTTCGTTGGATAGAACATCCTCATCCGGTCACGGACCTAGTTGAACAGATCCTTCATCTTGTCCAGCAATCCCGGCGACGCCGGCTTGTTGTCCACCGTGAGCGACTCGGCCAGTTTGTTCACCAGTTCACGCTGCGAGCGGCTGAGCTTTCTGGGAATCTGCACCAGCACCTTCACAATCAGGTCGCCGTGGCCCTTTTCGTTCAGATAAGGAACCCCGCGTCCGCGAACCCGCAACTCCCTGCCGCTCTGCGTTCCTTCGGGAATCTTCAGGTTCACCGGCCCGTCGATGCCGGGCATTTCGAACTCGGCGCCCAGGGCTGCCTGGGGAAAGCTGATGGGAATCACGCAGTGCAGATCGTAGCCGTTGCGCTCAAAAAAGTCGTGCGGACGAATCGAGAGCACCACATACAGGTCGCCCCTGGGAGCGCCCGCCCGTCCCGCGTCGCCTTCGCCGGCGTAGCGGATGCGCGTTCCTTCCTCAACCCCCGGCGGAACTTTGACGGTCAGTTTGAGCTCGGCCGCGCTGCGTGTTTCGCCACGACAGCTTGGGCACGGATCGCCAATCACGCTCCCGGTGCCCCCGCAAGCGCCGCAGGTGCGCGCCACGGAGAAGAAGCCCTGCTGGTAGCGGATCTGCCCACGTCCCTGGCATTGGCCGCAGGCGCTGGGGCCGCGGCCGGAGGCGCTGCCGCGGCCGTGACAAGTCGCGCAGGTCTCAAGCCGCCGAATCTTCACCTCGGTCTCGATGCCAAAAAAGGCGTCCTCGAAGTCGATCGTAAGGTCAAAGCGCAGGTCGTCGCCGCGCTTCTGCCGCGAACCCCGCTGCGTCCCCCCCACGCTGAACATCTCGCCGAAAAGATCGCCGAAGATGTCGCCAATGTCCACGCCCCCGGCAAACGGTCCGGCTCCAAAGCCAGATCCCTGCCCACCCAGCCCGGCGTGTCCATAGCGGTCGTAGGCGGCGCGTTTGTCAGAGTCGCTCAGCACCTGATACGCCTCACTGGCCGTCTTGAACTTCTCCTCCGCAGCATGGTCGCCGGGGTTGCGGTCAGGATGGTATTTGAGCGCCTGCTTGCGATAGGCGCTCTTCAGCTCCTGGTCGCTAGCCTCTCTCGATACGCCCAATACTTCGTAATAGTCGGATTTGCTCACTCTTGTATTAGATCCCATTCAGGCTTATTCGCTGATCTGTTTCGGGTTGTGGGCTACGCGCACTAGCGCCGGCCGCAACAGCCGTTCCCGCAGCCGGTAGCCGCGGCGAATCTCTTCGGCCACGTGCTGGTCTGGCAAGTCGTCGCGATCCACCGCACCCAGCGCCTCATGCATACGCGGATCGAAGGCTTCGCCAACGGCAGCAACCGGAACCACCTGCATCTGGCGCAGGATTTCCTCCATCTGCTTCACGATCAGCTCGACCCCGTGGCGCAACTGTTCGGCCGACCCCGTTGACTTGAGCGCCAGCTCGAAGTTATCCACCACAGGCAAAAACTGCTCGACAACACTCCCAGTGGCATAGTCGCGAAACTCCGTCCGCTCCCGCTCCGCTCGTTTGCGGGCGTTTTCAAACTCTGCCTGCAACCGGGCCAGCCGGTCCAGCAACTGATCCCGCTCCGCCTTCAACTGGTCGTATTCCGCGCGGCTTACGGGCTCTGCCACGCTTTCGCGGACCTCGCCGCTTGCCGGCGCTGCCGCCGCCTCCGCGCCTGGGGCCGATTCATTGCCTGCTTCTTCCTCAACCGCGCCGTTGAGGCTCTCTGGCGGTTCCACCAAGGTCAACTCCGTTTCATGTTTTGGCATAACTCCGCGTATTCTCCGAAACATCAATTCTGCCTGATTCCATGATAATTTGTACCGCAGCCGCTTCGCTTTCAAAGGGCGCGGCTTTAGCCGCATGATATCCCAAACGGAGGGCGATGTTTTGAAAGGGCGCGGCGGGGTACCCTCTGGGTCCCGTGCCGCAAGCACCCGCAAAATGACCGGGCTTTACAGGCTGCGGAAAAACTCGATTCCCACTCCGGCAAGCGTCAGGGCACGACTTCAGTCGTGCCGCAAATGCAACAAAATAAACGCCGGGCTTTAGCCCCTGAGGCATGCCCTTTGCCCATTCTGCCCGAGAACAGGACTTTTTCCGCAGCCTGTTTAGCCCCTGAGGGAAGGCGTCTACGTTCAAACCAGCTCCTCGTCGAACCTGATCGGAGCTTCCCTCGGTCTCTAACCGTCTGGTTATATACCAGTAAAAGGTGTAGCGCCGGTCTC
>Ga0224553_1000625_pt1 | contig 14629 bp, 17 predicted proteins | sample 714S21014metaG_FD_179897 | JGI IMG/M metagenome (GOLD analysis project Ga0224553, IMG submission 179897) | Peat soil microbial communities from Stordalen Mire, Sweden - 717 S2 10-14 | ecosystem: Environmental > Terrestrial > Soil > Wetlands > Peat | place: Sweden: Norrbotten County, Stordalen... | reverse complement strand
GCTGGCGAGCCACAGCCATACAACCCACCACAGCAGAGCGGCAATGTACACCACCTTGTTGGCGTTCCACAAATTGGTGATCAAACCCAGAATGCGATCAAGCTCCGGCCGGGTTTGAGGATGCGCCGTTCTGATGATGGACTGCGTTAAAACCTGTGCCGACAGGAAGGCTACAGCAACCGTCGAGAGCCCAGTGGCAATCATCTGCGTGTGGCTGCGCCAGCCGGCTTTGAAGTGGCGGCCAAAAATGATCACCAGCAGCCCCAGCCCCACCGTCAGCATAGCTACCAGCAGATTGCCTTTCTGCGCGGCAAATTGCATCAGGTGCAGCCTGGCGATGATCGTGTCCCAGACAAGGTCTTTTTTCGTCGGCCACGGGCCCCAGAATGCCAGTATGCCGCCGGCCACCACCAGCAACCCGGCGGTATTTACAAGCCACAGGGAGCGCTGAACCCCGGCAAAGGCCCGCCGCGCCACTTCGACGAGCACCAGCAGGTTTACAATCACCGCCAGGTCGGCCAGCGTAATAAGGATCTCCTGCAAGGGAATCATCGCCATCCGGCCAACAAGCAGAACCTCGGCCATCAGTTGTACGGCAGAGAACACAATAGCTGCGGTAAACCATGGGTAGCGCCGCATGCGGTCGCGGCCCAGCAAAACCACCAGCAAGACCAGTTGTGCGGCAAAAGTCAGCGTCCAAAGAATCTGGCGTGCGGAAAAATCAAAATGAAAGTGCATTTGAACCTTGTCCGGGCCGCGTGTGAGGTGCTTCGCGGCCACTATTTAGTCTAATCTCTCCATCCAGGCCTACGCCTGGGCGCGGGCAATCCACGCGGACAGGTAAATCGCCTTATCGGGGTTGGCCGCAACAATTGACTGGTAGTAAACCGCCCTCTTCGCCTGAAATGCGCTGACCAGCGCCGCTGGGTCGGCCGCATTGGCCGCGCCCAGCGTCATTGGGCCCCAACCGCCGTCCTCTTTGAGTTGCGTAGCGCCAGCGGCAAGCAGACTATTCACGGCCTCCTGCAAACAGCGCACCGACGAGCCGCTGCCGCCGTTGACCGCGAAATCGAAGACCCGCATGCAAAGATCGTCGGAGAGCAACTGCGCGTAAAAGTTGTTCCAGAAGTGGTTTTGGTAGAACTGCTGGATGAGCGGTTCGCGCTGCGCCTGAGGCAGCGCTGCGATGGCCGCAAACTCCGTTGGCCAGGCGCCCGAGTTGATGCCGCTGATGGCATAACAAGGGCCGGCAACTCCGCCGGGGCAGGCGTCCGAAACCTGCGCGCAGGCGCGTGCCGCATCCTCTTTGTCCATCATCCAGTTGTAGGCGGTATTCCAGTCTGCCATAGTTCCCCGATTCGCTGAAATTCAAGAAGATGAAAGCGGATTAAGCGAAATGACAGAACGATAAATGTGGTGCGCCCGAGTGCCGCCAGTTTGAACTCGCTGGCCGAAATCTTGCGTCAGGCAAGTCCATTGTACGCTGAATGTCGTTCAATTCTCAATTACTTAGACAGTGAAGACGGAATCGTGCCTTTGCCAGCGCCGGAAGACCCCGCAAGCGACCCCGATGGCATTTTAGCCAACAAAGACGCGGACTCTCTACCCCAGAACATATTAGAACCTATGACTTTAGTCCGGAAGTGCATCATGTAAACGTATCGTGTACGCCTGGCGTGCTACGCTTTGAACAGCATTAAGAAATGGGCCGACACCCATGCCAACCTGCCAATCCGGGCAAGGTGGAAAGCGAAAGCGAATGTGGCTCCTATTGGGAGCAACTATACGGGATTCACGTCGGCCCTCCTTTTGGAGGGTTTTGTGTTTTCTGGATCAGTTCTGATTGCCGCGCAGTTTGAAATGACGCTCGGCTGCGACCAGAGCGACGCCCCCACCAATACGCCATTTCACAGATGCGGAACACAGGCCCGTCTGCCTGCCATCCCGGAAAACAGACAAGGGGGATTTGTATCCAGCTTGCGGCCCTGACACCCAGTCGAACGCCGCTAAAAGGAGAATGACAATGACAATTCGCAATGGTCTCTTCTCTTCGGAATCCGTCTCCGAAGGTCACCCCGATAAACTGGCAGACCGCATTTCGGACCGCATCTTGGATGCGTTTCTGGAACGTGATCCATACGCTCGTGTTGCCTGCGAAACTATGCTTGCAGACCAGTGCGTAATCGTTGCCGGAGAATTCAAAACACATAACCAAAACGATTTTCGCGCAGTACGCTCTGCTGCTGAATCCTACGTTCGACAAGTTCTGTCGGACACCGGTTACAGTGATGCTGCGACCGGCATCGACCCGAAGCACTGTGAGGTTCAGATTCGGTTCAATTGGCAGTCTCAAGATATAGCCCAAGGTGTTGATACGGGCGGTGCCGGGGACCAGGGAATGATGTTCGGATACGCCACGGATGAAACGCCGGAGTTGATGCCCGCGCCAATTCTCTATGCGCACCGCCTGGTGCGCAGCCTGGCCGAGTTCCGTCAATGCCATAGGCTGACCTGGCTCAGGCCGGACGCAAAGTCGCAGGTCACCTTCCTTTACCGTGACGGCAGACCGGCTGAGGTCGTGAACGTAGTGCTGTCTACGCAACACAGCGAGGGCATAAGCCTTGGCGAGTTGCGCTCCGAGGTCCAACGGCACATTATCGACTCAGTGATTCCTTCCGAGTTGCGAAGTGCTAATTTTACTACCCATATCAATCCTACCGGACGGTTTGTCATCGGCGGTCCCAAAGGAGATACAGGACTGACGGGCCGTAAAATCATTGTCGATACCTACGGCGGAGCAGCACCACACGGCGGAGGGGCTTTTTCCGGCAAAGACCCATCGAAGGTGGATAGGTCCGCCGCATACATGGCACGTTTTCTGGCTAAACGGGTTGTAGCGCGTGGATGGGCAAAGCGTGCTCTAGTGCAACTGGCCTACGCAATTGGCGTTGCGGAACCGGTCAGCTTCATGGTGGATACCTATGGGACTGAGGCCGATTCCCGGCGGGACTTCGTAGCAGAACTCTCACGGGAGTTTGACCTACGCCCCCAAGGGATCATCGAAACTCTCGATCTACTGCGACCCATCTACTACCGGACTGCGGCCTACGGGCACTTTGGCAGAACCGATATTGCCTTTCCTTGGGAAGCTACGGTGCCGGAAGGTAAGCATGAATAGCAAATATGAAATATTGCCGGACCTGCCGGAGTGGGTGCTTTTCCATGTTCCCCACGATTCGACATGGATTCCGCCCTCAGTCCGAAGCCAGTTCTTGCTTAACGATGTGGAGTTGCAGGCAGAATTATTGCGCATGACCGACCACTGGACCTTCGACCTTTTCGCGCAAGGCATCGCTGCGCGAAGGGTCGTGCGGTCTCCGGTGAGCCGTCTCGTTGTCGATGTGGAACGGTTTGAGGAAGACGCTCTGGAAACCATGGCCACACGCGGAATGGGTGCCGTCTACGAGCGCACATCTGACGGAAGGCGACTGCGACATCCTACGGTTTCTGGACAACGCGATGAACTGATGAAAGTCTTCTACCATCCACATCACGCGCGGCTGGCGGAAGCCGCACAGCAAGCCATCAACAGCTACAGTCGGGTGCTCGTGATTGATGCGCACAGTTTCCCATCTCGGCCCCTTGCACACGAGCCGGACCAGCGTTCGGACCGCCCCGACATTTGCATCGGCACGGATGAGTTCCACACCCCTTTGGAACTCGAACAGGCGTTCCTCCGGGCATTCCGCGACACCGGATGGACCGTCAAGCTGAATGCTCCCTTTGCAGGCGCGCTGGTTCCCATCCCGCTATACCGGAAGGACCACCGCGTTACGGCGGTAATGGTCGAAGTGAATCGTTCGCTCTATGTCGATGAAGTATCTGGCGAGAGGAGACCGAGCTTTTTTTCTGTAGCAACGGCAGTCCGAAAGTGTGTGGTATCAGCCGTCACATTATGGAAATGGGGGAAGGAATGACTCGTCGATTTAAGTTTCTTCTGCGATTTCCCAATTGTCATGTTCTCTGCGAAGGAGCGAATCCCACCCAATATTCCAAAGACTTGCCAGCAGCAATGCTGCCACCCTTTTCGTATCGTGTTAGGAAATCCTCATCACCCGCGTAATGAGCGACATAAGCCCACATCTCTGATACAAACATGTCGCAACTCGCTTGGATCATGAGTTTATATGCGATCTCTGGCCCAGAAGCAGTTTCATACTCTGTAGCGTCCATCTTCCCAATTGATGTGCCATCGTTGCCTGCGTTCTTCCTAACAATTGCAAGAAGATAATCACGATCTTCAATCATCAACTCGAATGGCTTGTTCACTTCCATAGCAGCGCGAATGTCCAAGGCACGGAACAGCCCCATTATGGAAACTGCGATTGCCCATCTCTGAAGCTCTTTTGGGAACGAGCCATTTGAATCGGGCACATCGGGAATGTGTAGCACTGACGGTGATAGATGCACAGAATATGCGTGTTCACATAAGGCGGTGACCACAGAAAGCTGGTGCCTTCGAATTATCTCAATTTTATCTGCGTCGCCATGCTGCTTGAGAAGGTCCACATAGTCACGATATTTATCTGCTGGATTGTTGACCATTTCTCGTAGGCGTTCATCCACTCGGTTTACTAACTTGGTCTTGATTTCTTCAAAATCACTCCTGGCTAGGAGCGTGTTCACATGGGGCGGCACGTGCTCATGTATCGCATTTGCCTGCCTCGACGGCTCGGCCATCTCGGCCCAGCCATGTCTCCCGGAGGGCACCTGCTCATCTTCAGTATCAACCTGCATCACTGCGGGAAAATATGTATTCTTTACACGCCGCGAACGAATCAAGTACACAAGCCATAGAACCGAAGCGATGAGGTATCCCGACGGTTGGAACCACGGCGGCATAGAACTGCTCACTTGTGAATCACTGCCGAGTAGGAAATCTATAAGGGCAAGAGAGTAATAGATAGCATCGGCGGCTAAGAAGATTTTGGCAATCAGTACGCCTTTTGCATTTTTGAATCCAAGCAAGAGTGCGGCAGCGCCGCTCAGAGCAACTGAGCCAAAGCTAAATAACCCAAGCAGAGAAAACCCCGCCGCAAACCCTCCAATCAAGCGTACCGCAGTGCCAATCCACAGCCTTACGATCAATAACAACAGCCAGCCACCGATACCCGCTATTGCGGTGGTAGGCTTGAAACTTGTTGAGACACTATTGCCAAAACTTTCGAGCGGCCTCATGCGTAGACTCCCGTTGAATCGTATGGAAATGTGATACCCAGTTCCAGCTCAATCATTGTTGTGTCGCGTGTACATTAGCGCTACCATGCCTTTCTGCCATTGCCCGCTAATCCTAAGTAAATCTTCTTATCCAGTTGTTTTTTGTCAATCGTTTGAAATGCCTTCTCGTAGGTCAACTCAGTCCAAGTGGACTGGTCGTCAGGGGCGGTCTTTTCCAAGGCATCCGCTAGCATATCAACATTTTTTCCATCTGGCACAAAATCTTTCGGGTGTCTCTGTATGAACTGGTTAAAAGTGAAAATCATAGTTCTACAACCCAACACCGTGGGGTCATGCTTAGGGTCAGCTTCGCATCTCAACTCGGTCGTTGAGAGCGTATCTTGCACGAATTGATTCCACTCATCTTGCTTGGTTTGTTGTAACCGTTTGTGTGCCCTATACTCTGCAATTGCCGCTGCTATGATGTTGCCCAAAGCGGTGCCGATAACCTGTCCGGCTTCGTAGTTTTGTCGGGTTTGTACTCGACTATAGTCGTCGTCGTAGGTGGTGCAACTGAGATTGCCAGCAATGCTAGTGCAGTACGACTGCGAAGCAGCCCCGTGGTCGTAGCTGGTGCAAGCAATGTTACCGGCAATATTGGAGCAATAGGTTTGAACCTGTGCAAAGGAATTGGTCCCGGCGAGGAAACCGAGAATTCCAAGAACTAGTGCTGTACGACTTACCTTATTCATCATCTCTCCAATCGGCCTTCTTTGCGGCGGAATCGCAATCCCGGCAAAGCCGACCGTTCATATCGCTTGCCTGAATTTCCTTCCGGGTTTATCCAGTTCAAATTGCGTAGCCGGTTGCTTTGACGACAATTCGGACAGAAACTTTCTGTAATCGCCGAGTATCTTTTCCGAAGAGGCGCGCGGTTGGGACTTTGCCAGCGCCACAGTGAGCAGCGCAGCAACTACTTTGTTCTCGCTAAACGTGTTTGAGTTCATTTTTTGACCTCAGTCTAAATCAAACTTTGCTATGTTGTGAATGGGTTCGGGGCAACAAATACTGGTCCAGTGTCGGGTTTGCTTGCCTTTGTCACAAGTACCAGATCACTCCCTTTGGAAAGCTTGACCGTACTGCCGTCATTCTCGATTTGCGTACTGAAAAATTCGCCGGGACCAATGCCAACGATCTTTCTTGTTTGCGAACGGCACGTCGAAACGATGATGGAGGCTAGGGCTCGTAACGCCAGAGGTCGTTGAGTACTCCCGCCGATAACTCAGAGTCGTAACCTTCCCCTCCAAAGAGCCAGAGGTTGCCACTGCTGTCAGTCCAAGTACCGGAATTCGCCCGTGCACCGGGAACATTGCTGGCGGAGGCGACATCCTGCGTACCATAGACGCCACTTGTATTTGCGGTGTTACTACCGCTCATCCAAGTCCATTTCTTGGTTGTTGGGCTGAATTCCCAAAGATCATTGAGGTAGCCATAAGTCCCTGTGTCGGGGTCGGTCTCAGAATCGTAATCAAACCCGCCGAAGAGCCACAGATTGCCGCTACTGTCCGTCCAACTGACGGCGCTTTCCCGTCCTCCGGGAACATTCGTGGTAGAGGCAACGCCCAGTGTGCCGTAGACGCCCACTGCGCCCCCAGTCTCGCTCCCGCTTACCCAAGTCCATTCTTTAGTTGCAGGGCTGAACTCCCACAGGTCGTTCAGGTATCCCGTTGTCGGCCTCGTTGAAGCAAGACCCAAGCCGCCGAAGAGCCAGAGATTCCCGCTGCTGTCTAACCAACTCACGGCGCTTTTTCTTGATCCGGGTACGTTGTTCGCTGAGGCGACGCCCTGCGTGCCGTAGACACCCACTGCGTTTGGGGTATCGCTCCCACTCACCCACGTCCATTCCGTAGTTGTGGGGCTGAACTCCCAGAGATCGCCGAAATCATTACCAGCCCCCTCGCCCCCGAAGAGCCAAAAATTGCCGCTGCTGTCAGTCCAGCTAACAGCGAGTTCTCGCCCTCCCGGAGTGTTATTGGCGGAACCGACGCCTTGTGTTCCATAGACGGGTATGGCACCGGTCGCATTGCTTCCACTCACCCACGTCCATTCTTTAGTAGTTGGGCTGAATTCCCAAAGATCATTGAGGTTGCCAAACGTCCCCGCCGAATTGTACCCTTCACCACCAAAGAGCCAAAAATTGCCGCTTAAATCGGTCCATGACACTGCACCGTACCGAGCCCCGGGGACGTTATTGGTCGAAGGTGTACCCAATGTCCCATAGACCCCACTTGCGTTGTAGTTATTACTACCGCTCATCCAAGTCCATTCTTTGGTTGTGGGGTTGAATTCCCAGAGATCGTTGAGCCAGCCATTCGGCCCCCCTATGGAATCAAAACCCAGTCCGCCAAAAAGCCAGAAATTGCCGCTCTTGTCGGTCCAACTGACGGCGTCTTCCCGTGCTCCAGGGACATTACCGGCAGAGGCAACACCCAAAGTGCCATAGACGCCAATGGCGTTCACAGTGTTGCTACCGCTCATCCATGTCCACTCGTTGGCCGTGCTGGGTGGAGGTGGGGGAGGTGGGGTGGGGGTACTCGTGCTTGAGCCACCGCAACCAGAGAATGCGATCATGAGTAAAGCGAACAGTGTTGAGGCAAGAACGCGCATGACATCTCCATATCCACAGCCTCACGCTGCATCCCATTCTTCCTCTCAGCGCTATGAAGCTTGTGTATTTCAAACGTGACTCGGCATTGATCGATTGTGAGGTTGTCGTATGAAGTGTTGTAACAGTCCATGTAGGGGCCATAGCCGACGCGGACATCTCCCAAGCCGTCGTCACTGTACTCTTCGCATGTAGGCCCGCCTGTGTTTTCGTCTGTAAACGTCCGCACTATCCACTTCTCAGTATCTTCCAATGAAGGCCGTGGCGTCTGTCGAGAATCGCCAGCTTGCTGTGCGTGAATCATGCACCCGGCTGAAATCAAGATAAAAAAAGCAGTGGCCATCACTGCACGAGTTGTCTTTTTCATCCTCTCTCCAATCGGGCCTCTTCGCTAGTTGGTTTTTCGTGGTCCTCCAAAGTCCGCGTAATTTCCTTGAGAGCGTCAATGATCGCGTTAATCGCTTGGTCTGGCCCCGCGTCCTTTAAGGCCGTTTCAACGATGCGGATTTTCTGGTGAATGTCACTTGTGGACATCGAAACTACCTCAGACGGCTGATTCTTGCGGGACAGCGGTCGTTCTTAAATGTCTGGCATGCCAGACACAAGCATCCTCATGATAAGGCCACTATGGGGACGTGTCCAGCCAAAATCATGCTTTGTTGGTTACTATCGGGAGGCGCGTTCGCGCTCTGAGAAAGCAGAAGGGATGGACCCAGACGGACATGGCGGTTTGCCTCGACATGAACCGGGGCCACATTTCCGATATTGAGCGGGGCAAGCGGGAGGCTGGATTGATTACGCTTCAGATTATCGCCCGTGGTTTGGACACGACCATGGACCGGATATTGAAGGACCTCTAGCTCATGCCCCTGTACGGTCAAGGTATTCCCTGAGCGCCTCAGTCAGAATGTCCTGAGCGGTTTTGCGTTCCTTGGCCCGCAAGGTGCTCAGCCTCACGTATGTTTCAGTGTCTATTTTCAGCGTGAGCGCGACAGGTTTATTGACCTCCGCTACTGACGTTTTCAGCTTCGCCTTTTCTGGTTTGTTCGCCTTCTTTGTCGCCATATAGAAATTTCCTCCGCGTTCAATGTCCCGCCATGGTTACGAGTCTGGATACGGTCGTTTTGGATAACCCTAGTTCGGCGGAAATCTGCCCAAGTGACTTCCCGGCCTCACGGAGCACCAGCACCTTTCTACGGTCGCAGACCACTCCGGGCCTCCCACCTATGCGCCCGTGCGCTCTAGCCCGTTCTAGACCCGCTACGGTGCGTTCGCTGAGCCTTATCCGCTCTTGTTTGGCTATAGACGCCAAAATGCTCACCACTGCGTCCCGAAACGTGCCACACGAATCAAGGTACTGCTCTGTGAAGCTGCGGTATCCGATACCGTAGGACGTGAGCCGCTCAAGGTGTTGGAGCGTATTGAATACGCCCTCCCGACTGAACCTGTCCAGCGCCCAAAACAGTACAACGTCGAACTCGCGGCGGGAGGCATCTGCGAACATCTCTTGGAAGGCGTCCCGGTCGCTGCGCTTGCCGCTAGCGTGGTCTACGTACTCCCGAACGATTTTATGGCCCTGCCTTGCACAGAAATCCCGGAGTTGCCGCAACTGGTTTTGAACGTCCTGCCCTTTGTCCTTGGTGGAGACTCGGCTGTAGATTGCCACTCTGGTAGTGTTCATGTATACGTATATACGCTAATACGTAAACACGTGTCAAGTAAATTCGTTCCTTAAACGGTCGATTTTGGAACGATGAAATGCGTGAGCGCAAGTGACGAATTTTCAATGCTGGTGGGGCGTATTTCCTGCCCCCGTTTTTGGAACGGAAAACTTCTGCCTTGATTGCCTTGCTATAAAACCTTTTGCAAGAACTCCTGCCCCGTTATGTGAAACTCTACCTGCTAGCGATCCGTTCAGCCCAGTTCCTCGGTCCCGAGCCTAACCTGCGGATAAAATACCGATTTTCAACGCTAGCTCCTTCGGTATTGTGTACGTGTAATGAGCCGCCCAAAGGAATCTCTTTCCCAAGGCCGTGCCGGGGGAGTCCGCCCCATTGACGCGCCTCAGCCAATGGAGACTAGGCCAAAGGAGCGGGCGTAACAACGATTCGCAAGTTAGGGCTAGAGAGTATTTATTGGCCACGCATTAATGATTACATGTTGAGCTAACATTCTTATTATACAAGAAGTTATAGCGATTCCCTTTAATGTTCTCCCTCTGAGTTCCGAATGAAACTCAAGCAAAAAACAGCGCCAATTCGATGCGGAAGTATCGTAACCATCTGTTTCTTAGCCACTTAGCGCAATTAGGGGGGGTGCCCTTGACAAAGTTAGCATCGCATTATATAATGAACCTTTATACTTGTCAAGTAGCCGATTTGATTATCAGGCGCACTTGCGTTGGAGCTATAGAGGGCTACGGGCGTATCGCTTACGTCGGCTGCGCGAGAATGGCTCCCCTAGATTATTTCAGGAGGTAAATGTATAGCGATGAGAGGAGCCAAGGGCTAGCCCCGGAACAGCCCGTTTTATATTATGAAAACTCGCAAGATCAGCGGCAGGAGCGCATGAGGCAACTTGCAAACGTCTTTATAGATATGTACCTGAAATCACGGCCTGTCGAGCAAGACGTATCGATTCACTGGGTGAACTGATGAAAACACGCATAAGAGTTGCCAAGACCGCATGTCTTTATCTTAGGGTTTCCACTGAAGAGCAAGCCAAAGATGCCTATGGTCTTGAATCACAGGAAAAGAAGTGTCGCGAATTCTGTCAAGAGAAGGGCTGGACCATCGAAGAGCTTTTCCGCGACGCTGGCTTTTCGGCATGGTCGAAAGTCGAGCGTCCAGAGTTTTGCCGCATGATGCAAAGCATTCGCGCAAACCGTAATGTGAACCTAGTTTTTTATGACTATTCACGATTTGGCAGGAAGACCCTTCCGGCTCTAAAGGCGTTCGACGAATTGGACGGTCTTGGGGTATTCTCAATCGCCGCCACTAACCCCGGTATTGATTGCAAGACAGCGGCAGGCCGTACAGCCCGGCGAGATGAACTCAGCAAAGCCGAAGACTTCAGCGACCAGAATTCCGAAAAGACCTCGGCACGAATGAAAGCCGCATTTGAGGAAGGGCGCTGGTGTAGACCGGCACCGTTGGGATACGAGAGCACGAGAACAAAGATCAAGGGCCAACCAAACATTGTGCCTCTTGAGTCCGAAGCTGAACTGGTCAGAAAGTCTTTCGAGCTAATGTCTGCGGGAAACGACAGGCCTTCGGACGTGCTTCGCAAAATGACAGCTTTGGGTTTGCGCTCGAAAAAGGGGAACAAACTCACGCCGCATTCATTTTTGAAGATGCTCCGCAATCCTGTTTACATCGGGTTGGTTCAATCTGCGAAGTGGCATGGGACAAGTCAGGGTGTGCACCAGCCCATTGTGGACGAGCGCATTTTTCGCAATGTGCAACTCATACTCAAGGGCAAGAAACCAATTGCAGCACCTTACCAGCGGAATCGCGCCGATTTCCCATTGCGCCGATTTCTGCGATGTAGCGAATGCAATATGCCCCTCACGGGTGGACCGTCGAAGAGTGCTTCCGGCAAGACATACGACTACTACCGCTGCTATCGATGCCGCGCCGTGAAGTCGTTACCGGCAAGCAAAGCAGCAGCCGAGTTTGTAGAGTTGCTGAGGCGACTCCGGGCTGACGCACCTTTCACAGCGGAGTTTGCCAAGATTCTTAAGCAGGAGTGGAGCAAAAGGACGGGCGACAGCAGCGCCATTGTTCGCAAACTGAGCCTGGAGTTGAAAGAGAAACGTAAATTACAGGGGAAACTGGTTGAAAAGTATTTGCAGGATGACGCGGCCATTGTGCCTCACTTCAAGCAACTCAATGGCAGATTCGATGAGGAAATCGCGGAGCTTGAGGCACAGATTGCTGAGGCCGACATGGAAAAGGCGACGTTCGACCAGTTGTGGGAGTTCTCAAAATCGCTGCTCGTGGACATCGCAACGGCTTGGGAAAGAGCAGATGTTTCCCAAAAGCAGCGAGTTCAAAATGTTCTTTTTCCGAGTGGCCTAAAATACCACCCCGAAAAGGGGATTTTGAACTCGGATAACGACTGTCTTTTCAATCAACTGGAAAACTTCATAGGCGGAAAGATGTTCATGGTGCGCCCGGAGAGATTCGAACTCCCGACCTAACGCTCCGGAGGCGTTCGCTCTATCCAGCTGAGCTACGGGCGCGCATATTCAGCATATCGCACTTTGGGCATTCCAGGCGCATCCAGCCCGGCGCGCTCGTACTACTCTTCGTGCGGCTCGTCTGCCAGATTGTCCAGGGCGACGAGGGTTTCGTCGGGCACATCCCACTGGCGAAGAATCTTATAGATCACGCTGGTCGAAAAACCAGCGGCAACCAGCCGGCGCATCACCCGAGCAGTCTCTTTTTCATTTTCCGGCTTGTGGATGCGCTTGCGCTCCAGGTGCTCGCGAGCCAGCGCCTCCTCGTTGGTCTCGCCATAGCGGGCTTCGAGGGTCTCGGCAATCAACTTGCTCTCTACGCCCTTTTGCTGCAAGTCCTGGCGAACGCGGCGCATGCCCAGCTTTTCATTCTGCTGGCGCAATCGGGCGTAAGTCTCGGCAAAGGCGGCATCGTCAAGGTAGCCATGCTCGCGCAGCCGGGCCAAAACAGCCGCTATGGCAGCCTCGCCCCGCTCGCCCGGCTCGACGCGCCTCTGCATCAGCCGGCGCAGATCGGCCTCCGTGCGCATCTGACGGCCGAGCGAATTCACGCCGTACTCGTAGAGCCCTGCTTCGTTCAGGAAGGCGCGCGGCTTCGCGGATTTGCGGCCAAAGGGCATGACGTCTTGTTCCCTATTCCCTATTCCCTGCTTTTCCCGTCCACTCATCCACCCAGTCGTTTACCGTCTTGTACCACAGCCGTGCGTTCTGCGGCTTCAGCACCCAGTGGCCTTCGTCGGGGAAGTAGAGCATCTTGCTGTGCACCTTCAGCCGCTGCAAGGTGGTGAACATCTGATAGCCCTCGCTCACGTCGAGCCGGTAATCAAGCTGGCCGTGGACCACCAGCATAGGCGTGTGGAAGTTCCTGGCCGAGAGCATCGGAGACCACTTGCGGTAGGGATTCTCAGCGTCCGGCTTGCCGTAGTAATCCCACGGCTTGCCTTTGAACTCCCACTCGTTGAACCACAACTCTTCCGTCTCCCCGTAGGCTGACTCTGGATTGAACATTCCGTCGTGCGAGACGATGCACTTGAAGCGGCTGGTGTGGCCCTCCACCCAATTCGCCATGTATCCGCCGTAGCTGGCGCCCAGCGCGCACTCGCGGTTTTTGTCGATGAATGGATAGTGCTGCTCGGCGTAGTCCAGGCCTTCCATCAGGTCGGTGAAGGGCTTGCCGCCCCAGTCGCCGTTCACACCATCGACGATGGTTTGACCGTAGCCGGTTGAGCCGCGCATGTTGATCATGATAACCACGTAGCCGTTGGCGGCAAAGAGCTCGGGGTTCCAGCGATAGCTCCAGTCATCGCCCCATGCGCCCTGCGGCCCGCCGTGGATCAGGAATTTGACGGGATATTTCTTCGCCGGATCAAACGCCGGAGGCCGGATGAGGAAGCCTTGCAGCTTAGTCTTGTCGGCGGCGGTGAACCAGAAGGATTCGAGCTTCGATTCGTCAAGTTGAAGCCAAAGTTCTGTATTCAAGCTGGTTAATTGATTGGCGCTTGATACTGTCTCTGATTCGACTACAGCAGTAATGCCCTCCATTCCTGGAATCTTGAATGCTGTCTTCGGGCCAGATGACGTTACAGGTTCCGTGACAATAATGACTTCGCTCGGCATCTGAACTGTATTGCGGCTGGCAATAACAGTCGCATTGTCTGGCGAAGGATGCAGATCGCTAAAGGAGCCATAACCATTTATGGTTTGTACGTTTCCATCCAGCGCGGAAGCAAAAAGCGGACTCTCGCCTCCGACACCCGAAGTGAAATAGATTTTCTTGGAATTCGGCGCCCATGCAAACTCATCCACCCAATTTTCAAACTTCGGCAGCAAATCCTTGACTGTCTTTGCAGACCGGTCGTAAACCACCAACCGGAACTTATCGCTCTCGTAGCCGGCGCGCGCCTGGGAGCGCCACGCCAAGTATTTTCCGTCGGGCGAGTAGGCGGGGTTGAAGTCGCCGCCGAGCGCAGTGCTCACCTTCACCGGACGGGCCGCCGGATTGGTCATGGTAGATGTTAAATCTAGCGTGAAGATGTCGGTGTTGGTGCTGATGGCCGGTTCCGCGTCGAGGTTCTCGGTGAAGGCCAGCTCCTTGGAGTCGGGAGCAAAGGCGCAACCGCAGCCTCCGCCCTCGAGGGAAAACGGCGGAACATCATGCGGGTCGTTGGGCGTCAAATCACGCAGCGCGCCGGTCTCGACCGTTGCCAGGAAAAGATGCGTGCGTTTGTCCCCGGTGAAGTGATCCCAGTGTCGATACAAAAGATGAGTGAAGATCTGCGCCTTGACCTTGCTGGCGGCCTGTGCAGCATCGCGATCCGCATTGCACTTGTCGCCTGTCGCCGCATCCACTGTCGTGATCGCCGGGCAATCCGGATAAACTGCGGAAGTAAACACCGCGGAGCGGCCGTCGGGCGACCAGATGGCGTCGCCAGCCTCAGTCGAAATGTTGGTCAGCTTCTTCGCGTTGCTCGTCGCGCCGGTCGAGCCATCGAAATCCGCCAGCCAGA
>Ga0224553_1000624_pt1 | contig 14633 bp, 16 predicted proteins | sample 714S21014metaG_FD_179897 | JGI IMG/M metagenome (GOLD analysis project Ga0224553, IMG submission 179897) | Peat soil microbial communities from Stordalen Mire, Sweden - 717 S2 10-14 | ecosystem: Environmental > Terrestrial > Soil > Wetlands > Peat | place: Sweden: Norrbotten County, Stordalen... | reverse complement strand
CACTCCGTGCTGGCCGCCCCGCCCGATCCCCAGCTAAAACCCGTCCTCCTTTTCACCAACCGCCCCAAATGAACATTCCTGTTTTGCTAACTACAAAAAATTCCTGTTTTGAAAACTACGCGACACTGGCTTGTTTGCGGACTTGCGTCTTTGTGAAATTGATATAGTTTCGCCCCCGATCAAGGTTTCTCGCCATGACCACGTCAACAAACCCGACCCACGACTCATTCAAACATTTCAGCGTCTGGCTGGCCGCGTTGTTTTTAGTGGTGCTGGGGGCCAAACTTTGGCTGGTGCAGCTTTACGGGTCGCCCCTGCTGTTGTGGGACCAGTGGTATGAGGCGGGGTCGTTTTTCCGGCCGTGGGTGGAAGGGCATCTGACGTGGCAGGTCTTTTTTGCACCCGATAATGGACATAGAATTTTCTGCACCCGTCTATTTGATTTGATCGTCATCCGGCTGAATGGGCGATGGGAACCCTTGGTGCAAATGACGGTCAACGCGTTCATCCACGCGACGTTTGTTTGCGGGCTGGCATTTTGTTTGTGGGATTTTCTAGGGCGAAAAAATGGATGGTTCGTCTGTTTTCTGCTGGCGCCATTTTTCGCATTGCCCTATGCCGGGGAAAACGCCATCTGGGCGATCAATATCGAGTATTTCCTGGACGTCTTCTCATTGGCAACACTGGTTGGACTGGGCTTTGCCAGGCCGGGCAGCCGGTGGTGGTGGCTGGGATTGGCCGTGGCGATCCTGGGACTGTTTACCATGGCTTCAGGTTTGCTTGCGCCGATGGCGGTTGGCGGGCTGATGGTTTTGCGCATCATAAAAAAACGGCGGATGGAAAGGGAAAATTTGATCACGCTGGGCGTATGCCTGATGGTGGTGGGGTTGGGTGCGGCCCTGAACGATACGTCGGGAGGCGACCGTTCCTTGCGGGCGCATTCATTGATGGAGTTTGCCTCCGCCCTGGCACGCAACCTGACCTGGCCGTTTTTCGACAAGCCGGGAATGGCCTGTCTGTTTTTGCTGCCTTTGGTGGCATTGGTTGCCTTGTATTTCCGGCCCAACTTTCAGGAGCCGCGGGCGGCGGAACTGCTTCTGACCTTCGGACTGTGGAGTGTGCTGCAATCCGCAGCGCTGGCCTACGGGCGCGCGAATTATGGGGATATGGTTCCCGTCAGCCGTTACCTGGACATCTTGAATATTTTTATCATGGCCAGTCTTTTCGCTTCGGTGCTGCTCGCGCAATTGTGGCTGCGCGGCGCATTTTCAGTAAAATTCACCCTGCTCCCGCCGCTCGTTTTTTCCGCCGTGATTTTCTTTGGTCTTTGCCGCATCTCACAAATCGTGGTGGAAAATCTTTTGCTGCCCACCCGCATGATGAATCTGGTGGCCGAAGAACGCGTGGAAACATTCATGGCCACCGGCGATGAGCACGATTTCCTGGAAGCGCCCACGGTGCGTCCGAGTGCGGAAGTGGCCTTGGGAGTGTTGCGCAACGCGAAACTGCAGACCATCCTGCCCGCCGTTTGCCTGCCGCCGGCGGATGTGCCTGTCACCGGCCGTTTCGCCGCCGTTTCACAATGGCTGTTGCGAAATTCCACCGGGATGTTGTATTGCGGGCTGGGCCTGTTCGTCGGTCTGATTGGATATGCCTTGATTCGCAGCCCGCTGGGGCTGGCGTGGGAAAATCTGCCGGCCTTCATCGCTTTGCTGGCAATTTTGGCCGCGCTGGGTTTTGCCTGGTCAAAAGCGCCGGTCAAACGCGAAACCATCGAACGAGATCTGGACTACAAGCTCGCTGCCTATTTCAAATCCGTGAACAACTTCAATCGCGCGGCGATCCATGAGCGCAAGGCGGATGCGTTAAAAAGATCCGGGGAAAAATCGCATGCCGCCCCGTAATTCCATAATGCGGCTGGCCGCGTGGTTGTCCGCGTTGTTCCTGGTGGTTCTGGGAGCCAAACTCTGGATCATTCAAGTGTATGGAACGGCCCTGCCCTACTGGGATCAGTGGGATGAGGCGGGACTCTGGTTCAAGCCCTGGCTCGAAGGCCATCTGGCGTGGGGGACCTGGTTTGCGCCGCACAACGAGCATCGGATTTTTTTCACGCGCCTTTTGGACTGGTTCGTCCTCCGGCTCAATCGCCAGTGGGATCCCCGCTTGCAGATGACCATCAACGCATTTATTCACGCCGGCTACGCCTGTGGACTGGCATGCAGCCTGTGGGTTTTTAACGGTCGAAAACATGAAGGCCGGATTTGTTTTTTGCTCCTGCCGTTTTTCGCGCTTCCGTTTGCGGCGGAGAACACGATCCACGGATTCCAATCCCAGATGTATTTTCTGAGTATTTTTTCAGTCATCGCCATGGTCGGATTGGGATTCGGTTCGCCGGGCAGAGGCTGGTGGCTGGGGGGACTTGCCGCGGCTGTCATGTCGCTCTTCACGATGGGCTCAGGCTTGCTGGCTTCCCTGGCGGTCATGGGACTGGTCTGCCTTCGAATGTTAAAGCAAAGAGGCATCACCCAAAAAAATCTTGCCACCCTCGGCGCTGGTTCGGCGGTTTTTATCACCGGCCTGATTTTACAACTCTCCGCCGGGCATGGTCCGTTCCGGGCCAGGTCCCTGTTGATCTTTCTGGATGCGCTGGCGGGAAATCTGGCGTGGCCTTTTGGAGATCAGCCGGTGATGTTGTGCCTGATTGGTTTGCCGCTGGTCATCACGATCGTAAAATATTTTCGCCTGGATTTCAAAGACCCGAGGGTGGCTGAATTTGTTCTGACCCTGGGCTTTTGGGGGTTCTTGCAGGCCATGGCGCTGGCTTATGGACGTGCGTACCTGGGGAACAGCAGCCGGTATCTGGACACGCTCAGCACCCTTCCCATCGCGGGCCTGGCCAGTTTGTTCATTTTGGGCGAGAGCGCGGATTTTCGCCGGTTTCCCCGGCGGCTGGTGGTGATGCTGGCGGTGGTTTGGGTGGCGGTTCTGTTCTGGGGCGTGTGGCGGATTTCCCGGACGGCCATGGAAGATTACAAGACGCTGGCAAATTATTTGCAGTGGAGCAAGCGATGGAGCCTGGTTGAGGAGGAGAATGTGCGGGCCTTTGTTGCCACCAATGATCGCCGCTATTTGCCGGACCAGCCACTGTTGGCCATTCCGTATTCTAGCGCCGACCGACTGGCTGAACTGCTGCGCGATCCGAAACTATCGGCCATTCTTCCCTCCGCCTGTCGTCCGCCGCTCCAGTTGGAAAAGGATGAAAAATCCGATGCCTCATTTGTTCTGGATGGCTGCCCGCCGGACAAACCCAAGCAGGAATTTACCCGGGTTTGGGGCAGCTACTCGGCCAACGGCGCGAATAAGACCGGCGCTTTTGTCAGCCAACCACTTTCCGCCGCGTTGCCAAAACTAATCATCCCCGTGGGCTGTGGAACCAGCCTGGAGGGCATCCGCCTTCAGTTGGTTGAACAGCAAACCGGGCGCAGAACCGAATTGAATCCCAAAACCCCGGGACGCTGGCAGACCATCATTGTGACCGCGCCCGCAAATCCATTCCGGCTGGAAATCACCAATCAAAATCCAAATTCATGGGTGGCGGTGGGGGATTTGAGTGAAATGGGCCGTTTGTCTTATGATGCACTCCTGCTGCTGGACCACGCCGCCGGCATTTTGGTGGTTGGACTGTGTTTGTGCGTCTGGCTAACGGGATTGGCCGTGGTTCGCCGGGGAATTGGCATTGGGGATGACGGTTTCGTGGAAATTCTGATTCTGCTGGTCGCGTTGGTCGCGCTGGCGAAAGTCTGGTCCGGGCGGAATTTTGACGCCACGGGACTCGCCTGCAATTTGCACAAGAAATTGGCCGTCGAATTCACGTCCACCGGCGACCTGCGAAGTGCGGAAATGCATTTTCGCGCAGCCTTGTGGCTGCAACCGGACGATCCGGAAACGTTCTGCCATCTGGCGAACGCCCTCCTTCACGATTCCAATCTGGAAAAAAACCAGGCCCGCGAAGAAGCGGTGTCGGATTACAAAGTGGCACTGCGATTAAAGCCTGATTTTATGGAAGCCAAAAATCAGTTGCGCGCCCTGGGTGTGCCGGCAACTGAATAACCTCCCCGCAAAAAATTCCGGCGGAGTCTCAACCGGCGGTTTACACACTTCCCGGAGGCCACAGGCTTTTTCCAATGTCCGTGCGGTAATAGCTGCCGACCACGCGGATTTTACGGATGTTTGCGTAAGCCTTCGCAATCGCCGCGTCCAGCTTCGGTGCCAGCGCTATCACGTCCGCAATACGATGACCTGTGGACACGAGCTTTTTGTCCGCGCCGCGCGCCACCTCGTTCCACCACACATCGCAGTCAAAGTTGCCATCCACTTCCAGCGGCAAATGCGGGCTGCGCACCTGAATGAAAGGATAGCCATAGCCCGCCAGTGTGAGCGAACAGCCGAAATTAAGTTTTTCGTCGAACTGCAGGTCCAGCTTCCGGTTCTGCGCGGTTCGCGAAACGATTTCCGCCGGATTTTTCAGCATCCGCAAAATCATCGGGCCGGAGGTGACGCCGATGCGGATGTTGTATTCGATGACATTCCATTTGCCGCCCTGCTTGATGGCGGTGACTTGCAGCGGTCCGTTGAATTTTGCCGCGCGCAGCCACGGTAACAACGGATGGATGAGCTTGCGCGCCAGTCCGTATTTATCGTCCGGATCGCGTTCGACCAGCCCGCCCAGCGGCGCGCCGGCCACAACGCCCTGGTTGCCATTGAAGGCGTATTTGTATTCCTGGTTCGTGACGAGCGAATGGATTTCGCCGCCGCTCACCAGCGCGATATGGCCCACCTCGGCGCGTCCCAGGTATTCCTGCAGGAAAACGCCCTCGGCATAATTGACATGCCGCAGCCATGCCCGCGTGTCCTCGACCGTTTCGCACAAAATGGTGTGAATCGGACTGGTCGGCGAACAGAGCGGATTTTTGATGACGAATGGCCGCGGATGTCTGGCCAGAATTTTTTCGGCGGCCTTTTGATTGGACGCAACGTGGGCTTGGGGAAAGGGAATTTTGAAATCTGCGCACAATTTCCGGGCAAAATCCCGTTCGCGTTCAATCCGCATCGCCTCGCGCGTGGGACTGAAAATGCCGGTGCCGGACTGCAACAAATCCTCCGCCCAGGGTTGCAACGCCCAGTCAATGGACTGCGGGATGACGACCTCAATGCCGTTTTTCTTGAGCAGTGGAACCGGGCTGGGAAAGGCGTTGCGCGAAAAAGTTGGCCCGACCAGCGAGGGCGGGAAATGACCGTAATTGCGGGTGAGATAGGTTGAAACGTTCGCGCCCGCGTCCGCCAGCGCCGTGCCGATGCTGTGCGCGAACGAACCAACGCCGAGAATCATGACCGATGCCGTCGTGTGCTGACGATTGGATTTTTTCCGGACCGTTTTTTTCACTTTTATTTTTTCGGTCGCCGCCCAGTTTGGCGACGGCTGAAGTTATTTGCCTAGTTTGGAAAAACTGCGAACTTTTACAACCATGAACGCTGAAAACTTGCAACGGCTCGAACGCATCGAAGCACACATCGCCCACCTGGAACATCAGGTCGAACAGTTGAACGGAGTGGTCGTTGAACAAGGCCGGCTCGTGGAGCATTTGAAGAAACAGATGCAGCGTCAGTCGGCGGTTTTGGAAACCATGGAATTGGAACGCATCAAGGCCAACAACCCCAGGCCGCCTCACCACTAGGGGCGGGTTTTCAAAATCGGCTGCCGCCGGAAAACAGGCACGGCTTTGGCGTCCGATTTTGGACTGCGCTGGCAGAGCGCAGCGGCGACGGCGCTTTCGTAAGGTGAATGAGTCGGCGATCTTTTCCAAAGCGGCGTCGCGCTCTGCTTGCCGCCGCAGTCCAAATTTGCTCGTTTCTCGACTTTGCCCGCCGATTTGCTACGTTGGTGTCGTGAGTTTTGTCGCTGAATTCAATTCATTGCCGCTGGAATCGCTCGTGAAGCGTTCGCAAACCGCCGGCGTCCAGGCCGTGCGCGAGAGCATGGCGAAGGTGAAATTGTCGCTGGCGGATTTCGCGCATTTGATTTCGCCAGTTGCGGCTGGACTTCTGGAACACATGGGCCGGCGTTCGCACGCCATGACGCAGCAACGGTTTGGCAAGGTCATCCGGATGTTCGCGCCGCTCTACCTTTCCAACGAATGCGTCAACAATTGCCAGTACTGCGGTTTTTCGCGCGATAACCCAATCCTGCGCGTGACGCTGTCGCTGGAGGAAGTCAAACGTGAGGCGCTGGCACTCAAGGAACAGGGCTTCCGCAACATCCTGCTCGTTGCGGGGGAACATCCGAAGTTCGTTTCCAATGATTACCTCAGGGATTGCATCGCCGCGTTGCATGCGGATTGGCCGGGCATTTCGCTCGAAGTCGGGCCGATGGAAGCGGCGGATTACCGGCCGCTCGTCGAGGCGGGTGCGGACGGGCTGGTGGTTTATCAGGAAACTTACGATCGCGCGGTTTACGCGAACATGCACACCGCTGGACCGAAACGCAATTTCGACTGGCGGCTCGAAACGCCGGAGCGTGGCTACGCGGCAGGCTTTCGCCGGCTCGGCATCAGCCCGCTCTACGGACTAGCCGACTGGCGGTTCGAGGCCATCAGCGTGGCGGCGCACGCGGATTATTTGCTGCGGAATTGCTGGAAGGCGCAGTTGACGATTTCCCTGCCGCGGCTGCGACCGTGCGCGGGCGAATTCCAACCGCTCACGCACATGACCGACCGCGACCTCGCGCAACTCGTCTGCGCATTCCGGCTGATGTTCCCCGATGTCGGCCTCGTGCTTTCGACGCGCGAACCGGCGAAGCTGCGCGACGGGCTGATTCCGCTCGGCATCACGATAATAAGCGCGGGCAGCCACACCGAGCCGGGCGGTTACACCGGCGCGGGCAGGGAGAAACTCCACCAAACCGTGCGCGGGAAAATTGTCGAACTTGGCGCCCCTGTGTCGCCGAAGCTGCGAATTAGCAGCGAAGGCGCAAGCGAATGGGCGCCCACGCCGGAAAATGCGACGAACGCGACCGGACAATTTCAGATTGCCGACGAACGTTCCGCCGGCGAAGTGGCGGAGTTGATCCGCCGGCTGGGGTACGAGCCGGTATGGAAGGATTGGGACTCGGCTTTGACGGCATGAAATGGAAAACATCCAACATCGAACATCCAACGCCCAACAACCAATGAACTATCGCCGGCAGAAATTGGATGTTGGATGTTCAGTGTTGGATGTTGGATGTTGAAAAAGATTGTGAAACCATGAATCCGTTTGTCACCGCCAACGGAAAGCCGATCGAGGCGAAGCTGCCGTGCTCGGTTGAGGAATTTCTGGTGGCGCAAAATTTATTGCCGCGCAGCGTCGTCGTGGAGCACAACGGCGAGGCGGTCGCACCTTCGGAATTTCCCCAGCGGCGGCTCAACGCGGGCGACCGGCTGGAAATTGTAAAAATCGTCGCTGGCGGTTGATTGGGAGGGTGCTACTTCGCATGGTTCTTGTTTGGAGTTCCGCCTTCAGGCGGTTCGGGCGAAGCGCTGCGATGAACCGCCTGAAGGCGGAACTCCGAACGGTCAAGCCAGCTTCGTTAAGAACCATGTAAAGCTGCGTCGATTGGCAAAGTCGCGCTTTGCGCTTTCAGTTTGGGCGGTCACGGGTTTAAGCTGTGTGCCATCATGGATTGGCTGCACAATTTAATCTGGCACAACGGCGAATTGTTTGGTGTGGCGTGGAGCGTCTGGAAAATCATCGGCTGGCTGGGCAATACGGTCTTCTTCGCGCGCTTTTTCGTCCAATGGTATGTCACTGAAAAGAAAAAGCGCGTGGTGGTGCCGGTGGCGTTCTGGTGGTTAAGCCTGGCGGGTTCGCTGCTGATGCTGGCTTATTCGCTGCACAAGCGGGATTCCGTTTTTATTTTCGCCTACATCTTCACGTGGATTCCGTATATTCGGAATCTCATCATCCATCGGCGGCACGAGGAGGCGCACACGGATTGCTCCGGTTGCGGCAAGAGTTGTCCGCCACAGTCGAATTTTTGTCCGAACTGCGGTGCGCGGCTGATACCGGCTACTTCTTAGCAGGCACAACAGGTGTGGCGGCAGGTTGCGTCGCCACAATCCCGTATTTTTTGAGAATCGGCTGGAAGTCGGGATGGGTGACGCCGTAAGCCGTAAGTTGCTTCACGAAATTTTCCATGAGCGGCAGGTCCCGTTTGAATGCCGCTATGATTTGGGTGGCCTGGGGTTTGATGATTGCAATGTCTCTGCCGGTCAGTTTGGCCTGCCGGTACAAAACGACAGTGAGCGTGCCACTAACCACGACAAGGACGAGCAACAGTGTGAAAACCTGATGTCGCAAAGCGACAATCTGATCCATCAATTCGGTTTGCACGGGGGGATTTGTTTCAGATTCATTCATGGCAATTAGCGGTTGGCGGGTTTGGCTTGGGTGGGCTGCAGGATGTGAAGGATTTCCGAGTTCGGATTTTGCTTGCTGTAAGCGACCGCGTCGTTCGCGAGCGCTTCGACGCCCATGCGGTAGCCGTTGGCCTGGGTCGCCTGCATTTGCAGGGAGCGCAACTCGCGCGTGCGGAAAATCGTCTGCAGCGCGAAAATCACGCCCAAAATCGCCAGCACAGCCAGCACCAGATTTAAAGCAGTCGTAATGTTGTCATTTTTCATAAGATTACGGTGACTTTAACGAAACGGCGGCGGTTGTCCACTGATTTTTACGGCGAAAATGGATTGATTTTACGGGGGGGCGAATGGTATTACTTTTTGTAATTCAACGACGCATAGTGGCTAAAGAGGAGCCAATTGAATTAAGTGGAAACATTATCCAAGTGCTGCCCGGCACGATGTTTCGGGTGGCGCTGCCTAACGGCCACGAAGTGTTCGCGCATATCTCCGGCAAGATGCGCAAAAATTTCATCCGCATCAGCGTCGGCGACAAGGGCAACATTGAGATGTCCCCCTACGATTTGAACAAGGCGCGCATCACCTACCGGCACAGTTGAACGTGGTGCGTATTGCGTCAAGTATTCATCGGCGGCCGGAGGTGGCTGCTTGACGTAACGCGCAACACCCAACACGATTGCCTGATGCAAATTCACTTCTTCGGCGCGGCGCGCACCACCACCGGTTCGATGTATCTCATCGAGGTCAATGGCAAACGGCTGTTGCTCGAATGCGGCCTCTTCCAGGGCCACCGCGAGGAATCCATCCAGCGCAATTGCTGCTTTCCGTTCGACCCGAAGCAGATTGACGCCGTCGTCTTGAGCCACGCCCACATGGACCATGCGGGCAACCTGCCGAACCTCGTCAAGCAAAGCTACACTGGCAACATCCATTGTACTTTTGCCACACGCGACCTTTGCAGCATCATGCTCGTGGACTCCGCGCACATCCAGATGGACGACGCCGCATTTGTTTCCAAGCAGCGGGCGAAGAAAAAACTCCCGCCGGTCGAACCGCTTTACACCATCACCGATGCGGAGAAAACGCTGCACCAATTCGTTGCCGTCAGTTATGAGCGGCCGCTTCCGGTCGTGGACGGCGTGACGGTCACGTTTCGCGATGCCGGACACATTCTTGGTTCGGCGCAGGTCATTTTGGACGTGCGCGAAGGCAATCGAAAATTCCGCTACTTGTTCAGCGGCGACGTGGGCCGCGGCGGCGACGAAATTCTCCGCGACCCTGTGCCGGCCGAAAACGTGGATTATCTACAGATCGAATCCACCTACGGCGGACGCGAACACGCTGTCCGTGCCGATGCCGACGAAGCCGTTGGCCGGCTCGTGCTGGAGGCCTTGAATCAAAAAGGCAAGGTCATCATCCCGGCATTTTCAGTCGGGCGCACGCAGCAGATTGTCTATGTGCTGAACCAGCTTACGCTGGCCGGGAAATTGCCACGCGTGCCGATTTTCGTGGACAGCCCGTTGAGTGTGAATGCGACGGAAATTTACCGCCTGCACCCGGAATGTTTCAACGACAGCATCAACCGGTTCCTGCACGAAAAGGCGAATCCTTTTGGCATGGCGAACCTGACCTACATCCGCGAGGCTGAACAATCGAAGACACTCAACGATTTGGAGGAGCCCGCCATCATCATCAGCGCGTCGGGCATGTGCGAAGCCGGGCGCATCCGGCATCATCTCAAGAACCACATCGGCAACCCGAAGAACCTGATTTTATTCATCGGCTACTGCGCGGAAAACACGTTGGGCGCGCAAATCACGGCGGGACAAAATCCGGTCAATATTTTCGGGGAACCGCAGGCGGTGCGCGCCAAAATCGTTTCACTCGACACCTACTCCGGCCACGCGGACAAAAATGAGCTGAAGCAATACGTCGAAAAAATCTCCGGCGACCTCAAAAAAATCATCTGTATCCACGGTGAAGAAGCGCAATGTCTGGCCCACGCCGAAACGTTGCGCGCGATGAAGCCGAAGGCCGAAATCATCGTGCCGGAGTACAAACAGGCGGTGGGGATTTAAGGGTGATAACGTCTATTGACATCTAATGTTATCGGTCTAAAGTTATCCCATGAACGTCGCGTTGAGCAAATACTACGAAGACTTCGTTGCCGACCTGATTGAGGGCGGGCGTTACGGCAACTCCAGCGAAGTGGTGCGCGCCGGCCTGCGCGCTTTGGAAAAAGCCGAGCAGGCGGCCGCCCTGGACATTCCCGATTTGGATCGCAAGCTTCTCGCCGGAGTGCGCAGTCTGGCCCGGCCGCTGACCGATGCCGATTTCGACCGCATCCGCACCCGCACCCGCCGCAAGCTCAAGGAACTTGAAGCCGCTTAAAATCATCCGCTCGGAAGAAACGATCCAGGACGTGGCGGACATTCATCTGTTCATTGCGATGAGCAATCCCGCCGCCGGCGGGTTTTTGGACGCGTTGCTTTTGAGCTTTCGCACGCTGGCGCAATGGCCGGAAGTTGGCCCGCGTTATCAATCCAACCGCGCCGAACTGTCCGGAATGCATTTCTGGCCGGTGCGCCGATTCACGAATTATCTGATTTTCTACCGCGTGACAGGCAGGCCGCGCCGCCCGCAAATCATCCGCGTCCTTCACGGCGCGCGGGACGTTTCGCAAGTGCTGGGATGATGTTGCAGCAAAAGGTTCGTGCCGGAATACCAGCAGGCGGTGGAGATTAAAACAGAAACCTATTTAGATTTCTTTGACTCTCTTAACGGATCCTTGATGAAAAGCACAAAACCGCTTAGAAAGCCGTCGTCAGACACATCATTTATGCTGTTTCCGATATGATTGTTTGAACCGGAAATCACGCTATGGTTGGATTTATACTCCAGATAATTTTTGAATTCAGGAAATTCCGCAAAATCGGATAAAGTCCCTGCGTGTTTCTGCGATAAAAAAGCTGTGATAGAAGGAGCGCCAGAATCAACCTGTTCTAGTATCTCGGGATTAATCTGCGCCAACAATGTTCGAATATGTTGTCTTAAATTCGTTTGGATTTCTAATTTCGGATCAGGATTAACTGTAACGTTTCCACCAATCTGAACAGAGCCGGGGCTATTAACAGATGTTTGAATTATTTGCTTCGCCGGTTGGATGGGGTTCTGATTTTTTGAAATTATCCACACGACGAAAGTTATAATTGTTAAAATGGACGCAATAACTCCAAGTTTATTCCATATATTCAAACGTTGGTATCGTTGAAAAAGAGTCATGTTGTTCACTCCCTGAAATTCACAAACTGTACGGCCACGGGAAGTTCCTTCGCGCGCACGGCGGCGATGACGGACTGCAATTCGTCCCGGCTCTTGCTGTTGACGCGCACTTCGTCGCCCTGAATCTGGGTGGTCACCTTGAATTTGCCGTCGCGGATGAAGCCGGTGATCTGTTTGGCGACGGTGGCTTCGATGCCCTGCTTGATCTTGATGCTCTGCCGCGCGTGGCCGAGCGGTGAAATGTCCGGTTCGCACTGCTCCACGCTTTTCAGGCTGATGCCGCGCTTGGCCAGCTTGCAGATGACGATTTCGTTGAGCGTAGTGACCTTGAACTGGTCGGCGGCGGTGAGTTTGATTTCGGTTTTCTCCAGCACGATTTCCCATTTGCTGCTTTTGAAGTCGAAGCGGTTGGCCAGTTCTTTTTTGGCCTGGTTGACGGCGTTCTCGATTTCCATCGAGTTGACCTGTGAAACAATGTCGAATGAGGGCATGGCCACAGCGTAAAAGGACGGACGGGAAAGAAAAGCGAATTTGCCAGTCGGCGGCCTATTCAACTAAACCACGGATGGACACAGATGGACACGGATGAAGACAATGCAAAAGGTCGCTTCAGCAAACCCGGAAGAAATCACCGTGGGTGAATCCGTTTGCCTGGCTGAAATTCTTTCCCTATCCGTGTCCATCCGTGGTTAAAAATTCATCTACAGGGACAAGGCTAAACCTGAACTCGAGCAACCCCGCGCAATTTGCGGATTGAACCTTTCAATGGTTTTTGCCAGTTTCCGTTTAAACCGAACCACTTTGGGCGAATTGTCAAATGAGCGAAATCAAATCCAACGCCGACGTTGAACCGTGCCTTTCGGTCGTAATGCCGGTCTATAACGAAGCGGCGACGGTGGCCGAAGTCATCAAGGTCGTTCTGGCACAGCGTCCAGTCCAGCAACTGGTCGTGGTGGATGACGCTTCGACGGACGGCACCTGGGAAAAATTGCAGTCGGCCACGGGCGGCGATGCGCGGGTGACCTTGGTGCGGCATGAGCAAAACCAGGGCAAGGGCGCGGCGTTGCGCACGGGTTTCTCCCGGGCGACCGCACCCGTCGTGATGATCCAGGACGCCGACTTGGAATACGACCCGACGGAATATCACCGGCTGCTCGTCCCGATATTGTCCGGCAAGGCGGATGTGGTGTTTGGGTCGCGGTTTCTGGGCGCCGGGGCGCATCGCGTGTTGTATTACTGGCACTCGGTGGGCAACAACCTTTTGACCACCTTTTCCAACATGGCCACCGATCTCAACCTGTCGGACATGGAAACCTGCTACAAAGTTTTCCGGCGGGAAGTCATTCAAAAAATCACCATTGAGGAAGACCGTTTTGGTTTCGAGCCGGAAATCACGGCCAAGGTGGCGGCCTTGAAGGTGCGCATTTATGAAGTGGCCATTTCTTATTACGGGCGCACCTATGCCGAAGGCAAAAAAATCAACTGGCACGACGGTTTTCGCGCCTTGTGGTGCATCCTTAAATACAATTTTTTCAGCCGGTGAAAACCGCCCCTACCGATGATCCGTTCACGCGGCGGTTGACGACGGTTTATTCGTGTTATTTCATACGATTTTGGTGGCGCAAATTTCCAAGTCTGCTGTGTTGCGGGTTTCCCAACCCACTTGGCGGCTGCAGGGACGAACACTTTGCCGACTTGGAAGTCGGCGACACAGCAGGTTTGGAAAGCCGGGTTCGAGCTTGTCACCGATTTCTTTATGCGGCATAATCAATACCACTCATCCAACAAAACACCCAAGAATAATATGATGAAGAACTATGGGCTCCCGAAGAAGCTGATAAAGGTTGGCCTAAATCAGATGCAAAATTGTGTCGAGATGCTGGGACGACTCGGCGGGATGATCGATTTTCCAGTGCCACCGAACTCGAACATGCGGAAGAGCTGCGGCAAGACCATCACCCGCTACTACATGGGTGGCGTCCGCAGTTTCCTCCCGATCGCAACTTGCGCGCAGCGGGAGGGAGTGCGGCTGGATCAGAACCTCAAGGTGCTCGACTTTGGGTGCGGTGTTGGCCGCCAGTTGCTCCACTTCACGCGAAAATACCCGGCTCCCTCCTTCTTTGCCTGTGATATCGACGACACTGCGGTCGCTTTTATCCAAAAGCACTATCCGCGTGTTTCTGCATACACCAGCAAGTTTACCCCGCCTCTTCGCTACGAAACCGGCTTTTTTGACATGGTCTATTCCGTGTCTATTTTCTCGCATCTCAATATGGAGGACCAGGTGATATGGCTGAAGGAACTGGCCCGCGTGACGAAGCCTGGCGGCTGCTGCTTTCTGACAACAGAGGGACTGCCGACGTTGAAGATCTTTTGTGAAGTATTCGGCCAGAATGAAACCGCCTTGCGGGCGCGCCTTGACAAGGATGGTTTTCTATACAAAGAGTACCCCGACTGGCAGGAGTGCGTGAAAAACCAGAACACCTTGAAGATTACGAGCCTCATGGTGGGCGTCGAACGAAGTTACGGCAACATGGTGCTCTCGCCCGATTACATCCGCAAACAGTGGCCTTCCGCCGGGTTTGAAGTGCGCGCCATCGTCGAGGCCATTATTGATGACCAGCAGGATCTGGTGGTGTTGCGCCGCCGCTAACCTGGAGGCCGGATGTTTTTGGCGGAGGCAGTTTCTTTTAGCAAGCTGTTTCTTTTAGCAAGCTTGCTGGCGCACAAAATTCCGCTAACCTTGTCCTTGGATCATGGAAGTCCGCAGTATTGATACTAACTTGCAATCAATAGGCTATTAATATAGGGTGAGGGCAATCTATGCGCCCTCGAACTGAAATTCCCGCCGCGCAGGTTGGCGCGATCCATCGCGCGATGCTGGCGGCTTCCGGCAAA
>Ga0224553_1000621_pt1 | contig 14711 bp, 9 predicted proteins | sample 714S21014metaG_FD_179897 | JGI IMG/M metagenome (GOLD analysis project Ga0224553, IMG submission 179897) | Peat soil microbial communities from Stordalen Mire, Sweden - 717 S2 10-14 | ecosystem: Environmental > Terrestrial > Soil > Wetlands > Peat | place: Sweden: Norrbotten County, Stordalen... | reverse complement strand
ATTCTTGTCTGCGGGTTTGCGGGACATTCTTGTCCCGTGTTTCATCCTCACGAAAGAGGCGACTGGAAAGTCGCCTGAATCCCGCAATGCGGGACTGGAAAGCCTGCGCTACGTAATAACTGGAAATTCTCTAATATGGGCACAAGTTGCCAGGCTGCTGGGAAAAGCGGCAGCGGTGAAGGTAGGGCGCGTCACTCCGTGCGCGCCGTGGCTCGCGTTCGTTCGAGCGGCGGGCAGAGGACTGCCCGCCCTACCGAGGTTTGTTCCGGTTGTCATAAAGAAATGGCATCAAAACATCCTCTCATCGCAGCAGTTGACGTGAGTCGGCTCACTTTTCCCGGATTTTGCATGAGATTAGAGCGGACTCACGTCCGCTGCTACAGTTTTGAGACGGTCTCAACTGTCCGCACTCCTGCCGCAACCGGGACAATTCGTCCTGCAACTCCAGGGTCAGCCGGGCACGCCCTACATCATCCAGAATTCGCCGGTTTTGTTCACGTGGACTCCAGTCTCGACGAACTGGCTGGCCGGAAATGTTTTAAACATCGCCAATACGATTTCGTCCTTGGTCACCCGGCAATTTTGGCGCGCCTGTGGCAGCCGCACCCCCGCCGATCAATTTTGCGCAGGCCGGGTTGCCGGGGGCAACGGCGCCAGCCCGGACGCGGCGCGGATGGGGGCGATGCCCTCGACGTATTCCGGGTCGTCCCGGCTTAACGAGCGCGGATCGTTGACCAGGGCTTTCACCGAGCCATTGGTTACCGCCATCCCTCTTCCGCCAACCGCCCAGAGCATCCACCAGGTCCATTGCGGCTGCTGCTTCAGGACTGCCGGCGCTGGCGCCGGTCCCACCTCGGCCAGGGCAACCGGCTTGCCCGCCGCCAGCTTGCGCAGGCCGTTGTAATAGGACTTTTGAAAGTCGTTCCGATAAACATCCAACGCCGCGACGTCGAAATAATCCCGGCCGGGAAAGTAATCGGCGAATTGCCTTTCCGGAGTGCTGGGCCGGTCCACGCTCCAGATCCAGACCAGATTGTTCAGGTGGTGATAATTCACCAGCCGGTCGAACAACTGGCGGTAAAGCACCGTTGTGCCGCGCGCTCCCCGCCGGCCGCCCCACCAGAACCATTCGCCGTTCATTTCGTGGTAGGGCCGCCACAACACCGGAATGTGCGCCGCCTGAAGCTGTTTGAGATAACCGGCAATGACGTCCACTTGGGCGCACCAGTGATTGTATAATTCGGTTCCGGGCGTGATCACGTCGTTCCACTGTTCATCCGTGAGCTGGCCCTGTACGCTGGCGAGCTGGTTCGTTGCCGCTCCCGGCTTCGGCCGGAACGTGACCGGCTCATCCGCAGTGGGCGGCACGGCGTGCCAGCACAGGGTGATGATGGAGCCTTTCTCGTACTGCTGCTTGACCTCCGCGATAATCTCAGGTCGGGCGGCCGCCGCGTCCTTGTCGCCGGGCCTGGCGAAGCCGAAATCCTGGCCGAAAATGGCCGGCACCTTCCCGCATGCTTTGGCCGCCCATTGAGTGGAAGCGTCCTTCGTGTTCGGATAGTTATGCTGGCCGGTGAGCGTGTGCCGGCCGGAAAGACTCTGGACATAATTCAAAAGCGCCGCGGCTTCCGGCGAGGGATTGGGTGTCACCGGCCTGATGGAACTGCATCCGCCGCACAACAAGCCGACCAATGGCACGAGCATGGTTCGTTTTTTCATGACTGAAAATGCCATTTCGCTCCTGCTATTCCATGATTTGGTCCGGCGATTTGCCGGGCCGCGCCGCTTTGCCGGTGAAATGCTCCAATTGCAATCCTTCAACGTGCTGACACGCCAGGGCCGGGCCGTAATAATCTTCCAAACGTTCACCCCAGACGAGTTGCGTGTTGCGCAGCGTCAGACCGCGCACAAACCCGCAGTGGAAGCCGGCGATGGTATTTGTGTAAACACCGATGAATTCTCCGTCGGGCAAAAAGCCATTGGGCCGGTCGTCGTAAAATCCTCCCGGCACATCGCCGGTCTTGCCCACTTCCACGCGTACGTTGTCAAACACGATGTCCTCGATCGGTTGGGCCTCGCAGCCGCGAAGGTAAACGCCATTCTCGCCCCGGCAGAGAATGTTGCTGAAGCGGATCTGGCGGACGTGCCCCAGTTTCGTGTCCGGGTTGCGCGGAAGGTTGCTGATATGAATCGGCTCGCCCGCGCCCCACCACTTGCCCGGTTGCAATTGGGTTTCAACCGTGATGTTGGCGAAAAGAACATTTTCAATGTCGCCCTCGTCGCGGCTTTGAACGCAAAGTCCGCGATTGCTGCGGTGGATGACGCAGGCGTCGAAGACCACATTGCGGATTCCCGGCGGCGCGTAGGCTTCGTCGAGCTTCAGGGCGCAACTGCGCGAAGCGATGGTGCAGCCGGTGACGGTGATGTTTTCGCTACGGCCATAGCTCGCGAAGTTCGGTGTGTTCTTGAGCACGATGCCGTCGTCCGCCGTGTCAATGTGGCAGTTGGCGACCCGCACGTTCCGGCAGTGGTCGAGATCAATGCCGTCGTTGTTGGCCATGTTCCAATCGTTGAGGATGCTGACGGAATCAATCACCAGGTCCTCGCACCCCACCGGATGAACCGTCCAGCTTGGCGCGTTGCGGATGGTGATGTCCCGGATGCGCACCTGCTGGCACCCGATCAAGATGATTACCATCGGCCGTCCGGCGGCGAGTGTCTTGTCGGTGGTGCTCCGGCCAAAAGGCCACCAAACCCCGCAGAAGGATTGCGGCCACCAGCCCGGTTTGTTCACGTCGCCGCCCGCCTGTTCATCGGCAAGTTTCTGCCACACCGCCTTGTCATTGCCATCAAGCACACCATCGCCGGAAATGGAAACGCCGGTCGCATCCTTCGCAAACAGCAACGCCCCCGCCGGGCCGTAATCCTGCCAGCGTGCGCTCCCCTTCAAGACCGCGCTGCGCGCCAGATGGAAATCCACGCCGCTTCCCAGCGTGACCGCTCCGGATAGAAACGTTTTTCCGCCCGGCAACAGCACTTGTCCGCCACCTTGCGCAACACAGGCATCCACCGCCTTTTGAATGGCCGCCGTGTCATCCGCCACGCCATCGCCCTTTGCGCCGTAATCCAGCACATTGTAAACGCCCGAGAGTGATGTTGCGGTCCGAGGTTCGTGACGGCCGGACGGATCAGCGGCGTGCGTTGTGAACGCGGCCAGAATCAACATTCCAACAAGAAGGTGAATGGTCATTTTCATGGGTTGTAGTTTTTCAACACTTGGGTCGCTGCGCGGTCCCCAGGCGCAGATTGTTTTCGATCAACCGGCAGCGCTGTTCGGCACAAACTTTCGAGCGCCTGCCGTCTTCGGGTGTGTTGGCCACGTAATCCAGCAATTTCTCAACCGTCGTTGTCGCCACATGCGTGCGCGTGTCCGAGGAGCCGTAGTAGATGAACACGTCGCCATTGGCGCGGGCCACCCAACCGTTGGCAAAAACAACATTCGACACGTCGCCCACACGTTCTTCGCCTTCGGGCGCCATGAAATAGCCGCCGGGGGTCTTGATGACCCTGGTGGGATTGTTCCGGTCGCACAGGAACAGGTAGAGCACGTAACGCATGCCGGCGGCGGTGTTGCGCACGCCATGCGCGAGATGCAACCAACCCTGCTTCGTCTTGATTGGAGCCGGTCCGAGGCCGTTTTTGCCTTCCTTGATCGTGTGATAAAAACGCGGGTCAATGATCTCTTCCTTGCCGATGACCGCATTCTCAATGTCATCGCACAAGCCCCAGCCGATGCCGTCGCCGCTGCCGGTGGCCGCGAAATCGGCCATGGGCCGGGTGTAGAAGGCGTACTTGCCCTTCACCAATTCGGGATGCAGGACGCAGTTGCGCTGGTGCAGCGAATTGGTTTTCAAGTCGGGCAACCGTTCCCATTTCACCAGGTCTTTCGTGCGCGCAATCCCGCAACGGGCGATGGCCGCCGAAAGATCTCCCGGATTCGAGTCGTCATGCCGCTCGGCGCAAAACAGCCCGTAAATCCAGCCGTCTTCGTGACGCACCAAGCGCATGTCGTAAAGGTTCGTTTCCCTGGCTTCGAGTTCAGGCATGCGGACGGGATAATCCCAGAAGCGGAAGCCATCCACGCCGCTTTTGCTTTCGGCCACGGCAAAAAAAGATTTGCGGTCCCAGCCCTCAACGCGGGCCATGAGCACGATGTTGCCATTCCACTCCATCGCGCCGACGTTGAAAACGCAGTTGATGCCGAGTCGCGTCATGAGATGCGGATTGGTGGCGTGGTTGAGATCATAACGCCAGAACAAGGGCGTGTGTTCGGCGGTGAGCGCCGGGAATTCGTATCGGTCAAAAATGCCATTGCCGGTTTTTTGCGGGCGATTGCGGCATTTGACCAATTGTTCATGCCGCCGCTGGAGTTGTTTCCATTGCGCCTGAAATGCGGTTCGGTTCATTTGGCCTGAACGATGATGATTGTGGTTAAATTGGTTGTCGATTCAAGAATTCTACATTGAGCGGAATCATCCGCCAATCCAGAATCTGCGGTTTAAAAAAGATTTCATTCCAGCCGCGCAATGTCCATGTTTTGCCACGTCCATTTGAAAATTTGCCGTAAAATTCAGTGACCTTGTGCATCCAATCATTATGAGCAGCCGACACACTTCCCGCCGGGACTTCATCAAAACCGCCGCACTGGCGTTGCCGCTGGCCGTTGCCGGCTGTGCCAGCCTGCCGGCGAAACCCACCCCGGCCAAAAAGAACACGAGCGACTTCATCTCCGTCCGCAAAGGACGCTTTGAACTGCATGGCCATCCTTATTGTTACATCGGGGCCAGTATCTGGTGCGGATGCTATCTCTCGGACGCCAAATTAAGCGGGGGCCGGAAACGCATGGTTCGCGAACTGGATCGCCTGCAGAGCATCGGCGTCACCAACATCCGTCTGCTCGCGGGTTCGGAGACTTCACCATTGGCCGGCGCCATTTCCCGCGGCATCACGCGCAGCCCCCGCGACTGGGACGAGGATTTGCTCTCCGGTTTGGATTTTTGTCTGGCCGAAATGGCCAGACGCAACATGCGGGCGATTCTTTTCGTGTCGAATTATTGGCAGTGGTCCGGCGGCTTTGCCCAATACATCCGCTGGGCCACCGGCGAAACGATTCCTGACCCGGATCGGCCGGTCATGGCGAAGGGCAATTGGGGCAGCTTCATTAAATTTTCCGCGCGGTTTTACGTCACGCCTGCCGCGAACCAGCTTTATCTGGATTACATCGCCCAACTCATCCGGCGCCGCAACACGGTCAACGGACGCCTTTACCGCGATGACCCGGCGATCATGACCTGGGAACTCGCCAACGAACCGCGCCCCGGCGCGGATGCCGCGGTCAGCGGCGTGCCGGAGTTCTGCCGCTGGGTGGACGGGACGGCGCGATTCATTCATGCGCAGGATCCGAATCATCTCGTGTGTACCGGCTCCGAAGGCATTCATGGTTGTTTGGACAAGCCTGATGTTTTCCTGAAGGCGCACGAAACCCCGGCGATTGATTATGTGACCGTCCACATGTGGCTCAAGAATTGGAACTGGCTGAAAGACCCGCAACCCGGGGAGAATTTCGAGAAAGCCGCCGCGCGCGCCAGGGACCATGTGGAACAACACACCGTCCTGGCCACCGACACGCTGCACAAGCCGCTCGTCCTGGAAGAATTCGGCCTGCCGCGCGACCACGAGCAATATGGACCGGAAACGCCCACCACAGCACGCGATGATTATTTCCGCCGCATGTTTGACCAAGTCGCGGAATCCTGCCAGGCCGGACGCGCACTCCAAGGTGCCAATTTCTGGGCGTGGGGCGGCGAAGGCCGCACTGGCGGCGACATGAGTTCAGCCGGCGCGTTGATGGGCGACCCGTTCTGCGAGCCGCAGGGGCTGAACTCCGTTTTCGACACGGACCAGAGCACGCTGGCCGTCATCGCCCAGGCGAACAAAAAACTCGCCGCTCTCGCGAAGTGATTTGATGTCGGGCCGGACGGCCTGATCCCGGAGCCGACTTACATTTTGTTGAGGCGAAGCATCAGCACGTCGTGTCCCGGCACTTCGGCGGTCAGGGTTTCAGTCGTGGTTCCCAGATCTTTTTTCGCCCACAGATCGCGGATTTTGTAAGTTGTCGTGTCAAACCTGGCTGCTCTTTTTGAGAGGTCGTCCGTCACGGTTTCGTTTTTCCAGTTGAAGGTGACGGGTTGCAAATTGGTGCCGCGATTGAGCACGCACATGGCCCAAGCATCGTGGCTCAAAGGCTTGAACCAGATATCCACACCATCATTGGCGGAATTGGTTGAATTGCCGGAATATTTGAACCCTTCCACGCCCAGCGCGTCCTGATCCACGGCAATGACTTCCTTGTTGGTGAGAATTCCCAAGGTTTCCTTGGACATGTGTCGCAGGTCGTTTCCGGAAATCAGCGGTGCCGCCAGCATGCACCACATCGAGAAGTGTGCGCGGTCTTCATTCACCGCCATGCCGTTGCCCACCTCGAGCATGTCGGGATCGTTCCAGTGCCCCGGTCCGGCGTATTTTCGCAGGCCCTCCTGCTTGTCAATGATTTGCAAAACGCCCCATTGATACCAGGTTTTGTGGTCTATTTTGCAATCGAAGCAGTTGTAGATGTCGCCGGTGGTGCGCCAGGAATGGCCGACATTGGTGGCCCAGAGCCACGGCTTATTATCGCCCCATTCGCACAGGCTGAAGAGGATCGGCCGACCGGCCGCATACAGGGCGTCGCGCATGGTCGTATAGGCTCCCTCCGCCTTCAGGCCCTCGGCATTGCACCAGTCATATTTCAGGTAATCCATTCCCCATCGGGCGTAAGTCTGCGCGTCCTGAAATTCGTGACCCCGGCTGGCTGGCCGGCCACCGCAGGTTTTGTAGCCGACATCCGAATAGATGCCGAGCTTCAATCCCTTGGCGTGGACATAGTCGGCCAGCGCTTTCATTCCGGACGGAAACTTCTTTGGATCCGGCTGGATGAACCCTTGGGCATCGCGCTGTCCCTGCCAGCAATCGTCAATGTTGACGTATTGGAATCCCGCGTCTTTCATGCCCGAGGCAACCATCGCATCGGCGGTTTCGCGGATCAGTTGCTCGTTCACTTTTTCGGCGAATTTATTCCAACTGTTCCAGCCCATCTGCGGGGTCAAGGCCAGTTGGTTGAACTTCTGGCCGGGCGCGACGCTGGCGACGACGGGCTTCTTGGTGGCGCAAGCCGATAGCAAAATCAGCGGGATTAAAATGAGTATGCGTTTCATGGTGGTAGGAGTGTTTTGTATTGTGGTTATGGGAGTGCTTCGATTTTTCAAGAAAGTGATTGCTCCGTTCAGTGCTGCTCCTTGCCCGCGGAAATGGCGCGCAACCGGCGGAGCGTTTCCAGGCACATGCGCGACCCGTGATACGGGCCTTTCCATTCGCTGACTTTGGGCAGGGTCGGATCCACGCGGCCTTCAGGCGTGATGCGCCAGAACCATTCGCCGTGAACGCGGTCAACCAGATGCCGCTCGATAAAACCCCAGGTGTGCCGGGCGGCTTCGAGAAATTTCGCGTCATGGGAAAGCTGGAAGGCGTTAAGGAAACCGATAACCGCCTCAGCCTGCGGCCAGCCTTCCCTGCCCGGATCAATGACTTTTCCGCTTTTTCCCTCGTAACCCAGCGCGCCATCCGCGCCCACGCCTTCCCGGAGCGCCACCTGCGCCATCCGCAAGGCGACCGCCTGCACGCGCTTGAGCAAGGCGGCGTCGCCCAACACTTCCGCGGCTTCGCACAGGAGCCAGGTACCCTCGATGTCGTGGCCGAAGGTGTAAGTGTCCGAACGAACCCGCCACGTCTCGTCGAAGAAGTGGTGGAGGTGTTGCGTACGGGCATCGAGGATGCGCTGCTCAAAAAGCTGGATGAGTTCGCGCAGCCGTTCCGCAACGCGCGGTTCCGGCCAGGCCCGGTAAAGGTTGGTGTAGGCTTCCAGAACGTGAAGATGATTGTTCATGGACTTCTTCTCGTTCATGTCCTTGTCGCTAAGCCGCGCGTTGGCATCGGCCTCCGACCAATCACGACGGCGCACTTCCAAATAACCACTGTGTTTCGAATCGTGCGCGTGCCGCTCGATCAACTCAAACAACTGAATCGCCCGTTCCAGCGCGGCCTTCCCGCCGAAAGCCCGGTGATATTCGGCAAGGGCGTAAATGTAAAACGCCTGGCCATAGATTTTTTTGGAATCGTCCAGCACGTGCCCGGTGTCGTCCAGCCGCCAGAACGCGCCGCCGTGCTGCGCGTCCCAGAAGCGGTTCATGACGAAATCCAGCGCCCGATCGGCCATTTGTTGGAAGAGCTTTTCGGGCCGGGCGCGGTGAGCGGCGGAGAATGCCCAAAGAATGCGGCTGTTAACGATAAGTCCCTTGGGTTGCGTGCGGTCGGGCTTGAGGTCATTGGACAACCAACCCATCCAGCCGCCCTGTTCGTGATCCAACGCCGGTCCGCACCAGAACGGCAGGATGTGGCCGAATAATTGGTCGCTGGCGCGCTGCGAAAAATTCTTCAATTCATTTGTATTCACGAAAAAATTCCGGATCGCCGGCTATTTCGGCTTCAAAGCATGGATGATTTCCACCCGCCCAATCTGGGTTTCGCCGGTCAGTTCGATTTTCAGGAACTTCGCGCCGCCGCCGATATTCCCGGCGTGATAGAGGACAGGCTCCCAGAAACCGTAATCGCCGGCACCGCCAAAATATTCGTTTTTACTGACAGGGACGTCATGATAAGACTGACCATCATCGGAGATGGAACACTTCAAGTCCACAATATTGTTGGGAAACAACGTGAAAACGCGAAAACCTTCAATCGAAGTCGGAAGCTCGTAGATGAGCGCGTCACCGGCATTGCCGGCGGCGCGGCGCGCGTCTTCCTTTGCCCGGCGGCAGTTGCGCGTGGTGATCTCGATTTGACCCTGCCGGGCGTGGACTTTTGAAAAGTCAGCGAGTTCATCCACCAGGGTTGCGTGCGTGACGGCGACCGGCCCGACGACGTTGGAGGGTTCCGAGAGACCGGCTTCATTTTTTGCGCGGACCCGGTAATACCACTTGCCTTTTGGCGCGGACTCGTCGTTGAACAGCGGACGATATTGCGCGAAGCTTTCGTCAATGTTTGTGCCAGCCATCGTCCATGGGCCGTCCGCTTTCGGAGCGCGTTCCACGGTGTAACTGGCGGCGCCCACGGAGCCTTGCCAGGAAATTGCGGCGGCGTCCGTGACCGGCAGCAATCTGGGCGGAGCTGGAACGGGAATGGGCGGCGGAGTCAGGCCACGGATGGCAAAGGCGTATTGCCGGACCGATGCCATCAAATTGATTTCATCATACGCCGCGCCAGTGGTTGAACCGGGCCAGTGAAAACCTTTGTAAAGATTGCCGCCAGACGGTTCGCTGTGCCAGTAGAAGCCGCCATCGCGGTCACGGAAACGCAGGCTCCAGAGCAGGCCGCCGGAAATGCCGGTATCGATAATTGCCTGCATGGTTGCAGCCATCTGTTCGGTGGGAACGAATCCGAATTCACCGACGATATAAGGCTTCCTGCCTTTCGCCACGGCCGCATTCTCCTGGATGAGTTGGGCGAACGTAGTTGTCCGCCTCGGGTTCGGATAATGGTGCGTCGTGACGATATCAATCTCCGGTATGGTGAACGATTCCGGCTGCAATTCCCAGGCCCGGCCGTCCATAATCAGGTGGTTCGTATCCAAGCTCTTGATGTAACGCGCGATCTCTCGCGTCCACTCGGTGGTTGGGGATATTTCATTGCCGGTTTCCCAGCACAGGACGGCTTTGTCGTCGCAATAACGCACGCCGGTCAAGGTGTTGGTGCGCAGGACCAGAAAATGGATCGTTTGTTTAAAATCCTCAATGAGCTGGCGGTCAGTCCAGAAGTCGTCCCGGTCCTTGTCGCGAAAGCCGGCGTATTCCGCGCGGCCGCCCTGCCATTTCCAGTTATCCACGAGGGGAATAATGAGCCGAACGCCTTGTTCGTTGGCCACTTGGAGGACAAGATCGAGTTCGCGGAAGGCTTCTTCATTGAATTTGCCCGGCCCCAAAACGTGACGGGGCGTCCCCGGCGGGTCATTGGTACGCACAACGGAAAGCACGTAGGTGCGCACAACCGTGCCACCCATCTGGCGCACCGTCATCAGGCCGTCCCTGATTTCAAACTCATCAGGCAAACGCCAGGGATTGGTCTCCGTAAAAGGCAGGTTGTCTTCAATCAGTTGAAGATTGGGGAGGTCGAAGGAAATGAAGCGAAACGGTTTGTCACCTTCCATCAACTGGTCGCCGCGGACGGTGATGAAATCGCGCAGCCCCGGTTCCGCCCGGACCGCGGTAAATGCGAGAAAGGCGAGGAGCGCCGTCGAAAATAAAGAGAGCGGTTTCACTGAAGGATTCCCGTTAAAATGCCCCCGGCTGGCACCCGGTTGTGCGCGAAATTCCGGACAGAAAAATACTGTTTGGGCCCAAGGGCGGTCGCACGACACGATACTGCCAAGCCGTCTGCCGGTTTTCGAGGGGGATTTTGGTCATCTATTTTGACGACAAACATCGTTGTCCCGCATCGCAGCATCAAAATTACTCCTGCCACCTCACTTCAGCATTTGGTTGAGTGGGCCTTCCATGGCGTCGGCCCAGATTTGATAGCCCTTCTCATTCGGATGCAGCAGGTCCGGCATGATGTCGCGGGACAGCGTGCCGTCCGGTCCAAGGAATTTGGAACCGATATCCATGAACTTCACCGTCTTCCCGTCATCCAGCTTTGCGAGTTGCGCGTTGATCGCCTTGACCTGTTCGCGGACCGGGTCGTTCGTTTCTCCACGCGGGAAAATGCCGAACAACAGGATTTTGCTTTCCGGCAACCGGGTGCGCAGTTCCCGGACGATGGTTGTCACGCCCTCAACGATTTCGGGCGTGGAGTTGCGGGGTTTGCCATTGTCTTCATTGCCCGCATTGTTCGTGCCGATGAGCAGCATGACGATTTTGGGTTTGATGCCATCGAGTTCGCCGTGCTCAATGCGCCAGAGCACATTTTGGGTGCGATCATAGCCGATGCCAAACTCGGCGGCGTGGCGCGGCGCGTAATACTTGTTCCAGACATTCAGCCCGCCCTTGTCCCAAAGCCAGCCGGCGGTGATGGAATCACCGAGAAACAGCAGGTCAATGCCGCCCTGTTTTGCCTGCTTCACGAAAGCCTCGTGGCTCGACATCCAATTGGTGGGAAAGGTGCGGGGCACGGGAATGACGGCGGTGTTTTCGGCCAGGGCCGTAACCGCCAGGAACAGGGAAAGGGAAAACGCGAAAGTGAAGAGGCGTCGTTTCATGCCCCGAACGTATCGGGCGGAAACGAAAAAAGCAAACGGTTCTCGCCTCATGCGTTGTCATGACTGACTTCAGCCCCGGGGAACCTTTATCCGTGAGTCAACACGAGGCGTGTTGTTTCCGTATCTGTGCGGCGTGCGTGCCGGCGACCGCGCCACGGAGTGCAACCAACGCCATTCGCTTCGCAAGTGGCTGATTGCTGGTCACCAAACATAACCTGCATATTCAGATGAAATATGCGGGTTGGTTTGAATTTACGGTAAGAACGCCCTCGGGCGGCGATTTTCTCTGAAGCCTGCTATGGTCCATTCGTCAAGCCAATCGCTGCTGCGGAGCATTGTTTTAATAAATCTTCGTTTATCGCGGCCTCTTCCACCATGCCCGCCAACAAGGCGACGGCGCGCGCCTTTTTAGCCATTTCAACGGCCTTGGTAAATTGGCCGTCTTGGGCATAAGCGGCAGCGAGGGTTCTGATGCAAATCGGTTGTTGCTGGCCGGTCAACTCGACAGCCTTGCTGGCAAACTGCACAGCTTCCCTGCCATTACGCAATTCCAGCTTCGGAATTGTCGCCAGGCGCCAAGCCAGATTGTTTAATGCATGAGCGTCGTTGGGATAGAGGCGGACCGCCTCACGAGACTCTTGAAGTGCCTCGGCGAACTTTCCAGTGCTTTCCAACTGCGTGGCAAGATCCATTCTCGTTTGCAGATCGGGATCTACGGGCGGGTTGATTTCGGAAACGTTCGGGGAACTTGTAGCCGCTGCACTTGGCAACGGATTCTTCGGCGAAGGAGATTCATTTTTCGGCAAGACAAACACTCCCAAAGCCACGATCAAAAGCGCGCCAACGGCCAACCAGTAACCGTGTTTCAACGGAGGGAGGCCACGGTCAGCAGTGGTGGCCGATGACGCATTGGCGAAGAACATGGTCAAGATGGTGGAAAACCATGCCAACAGCACTGGGAGAAGGTATCGCCCCCCGGCATCATCATTGGTATAACCGATCACTTCGCTTAGACTTTGGATGCTGACAAAGCTTACAAACACTCCGCTTAACGCGACCGTGGCGCCGACCAACATCGCGAGTATCCAAACAATGACTTGGCGCCGGGCGGGAATGGCAAACCAGAGCGCCACCGTCATTAGCAGACATAACCACCCCAAACCCAGTGTCGCATGATTATATAATGACGACAAGCCATCCCATTTGCCGATCCAATGAAGCCGTCCGCCTTCACCGTTCCAGTTTGCAAAGTCAGGATTCACAAACAATCGCACAAGCTCGATTTGGAAGAGGCGGGCCCAATTTGCGAGGGTAGAAAGCAGGGTGGTTGGATGGTGCAGGATGTGGCCAACCAAACTCGATTCGTAGTTCAATGTGGGTATTTGAAGACGCAGGCAGATGAAGGGCAAAGCCGTCAGAAGGCAGAACCCCAACACCCGCCAGAGGCGTGGCAACGGTTTCAACGAGAGTCGTGCCGAAGGTAGCAGTAAAATCCAGCTTGCCACCAGTGCCAGAAAAATGAAGCCCTCAAACTTTGACATGGCCGCTCCAAACAAAAGTGTCAGCCCAAGGCCAAGCCGGGCGCGGTCTTTTCCAACCAGCCAGAGGGCGCATTGCACGAAGCCCATAACGGTGAAAAAAATCATCGGCAGGGTGCTGCCTTCCCACTGGACGTATTTTTGGGTGGCCGGCAATAGCAATAAACCCAGAAGAGCGAATGACGAGACATGTCGCCAATTGTTCCCGGCCCGGTTCAGAGGGACGTATCCGCGCACTGCCTCCGGAGCGCGGCTGCGTCGCAGACCAGCCGCAGCCGCTTCGCAAAACTGGCCGGTTGGCATGCGCCTGATGCCGCGGAGATTTTTTACGTGCTGCGGCTGGTGCTGGACACCCAACCGCGCTCCAACTTTGCTGCGTTCGGGGGCAGTGCGCGGATGCGCCCGGGTCAGAGAGGCCAAAGCGGCGATAAGAAACAGCAGCATCCAAGTGGGCCAGAACTTGGTCACAAACTCATCCACATGCCCGAGCGAGTCATACGTGGCGGCATGCAACGAAGGCACAAGCGTCGGATAGTCAAGATGCGCATGCGCCAGGCCCGGGGTGGAAAACCATCGCACCAGTTCGTTCCCAGTACAGAGGTGCATGATCTTCGCCTTGAGCATCCACCGCATCGCGTCGCCGTCGATAAGTCCCTGTAATCCGGCCAGACGAAAAAGAACCAGAAATACAAGCAGCCCGGCCACCAAAATAACAATGGTTATCGGACTCTTAACCATCTTCCAGCTACTGCCAACAACCTTTGCCCAAAAAGCTTTGTGATGATGCCAAATTTCCGCGATGCTGCCCAATGCGGTTACAGAGAGAATCAAGCCTCGCCCTGAAAAACCGCACAATTTGACGCCCAGCGTGAGTGCCGCCACGGCCATCATTCCCAAGCCCAAATCACACGCAAGTTGTTCCAGCAACGGCATCTGCACCCCCAAGGTGGGGAACAAAAAGCGAAGCAGCCACATTCCCGCCAACGCCGTCAACAGGGGAAGCAGAAACGCTATGGCTGTGTCATGGCCGGAGTTGAACCCGGCCGGATTGGCCGGAAATTTCATAGGAAGGTTCCTCAGCGCTTTCAGATGCCATTGGGACCCTGTAGCATCAAACCTCACATCGAATCCATTGGTAAGAATTTCTTGATCGGACTTACTGGTTCTTCCCAGAAATTCATTGTAGGCCATGCGGGTTGGCTGATCCACACTCACGCCGACTTCACGAGGGAAGAGATAATAGGTCATAAAATAATAATACCCAAGCTTGTCGTAGTTGGTGGGACCGGTCATGTCCGTCATGAAAACACGCGCATTCGTTGGCAAAACCAAATCGAAATACCGGCACGTTCCTGAGGCCGCAATATTTGCCCAGCTCCGGTCCACGATATTAGTAATCCCTGACAGGCGTTTCCCTAGAAGATAGCATTCTGCCACAGTCGGATACTTTCCGTTCTCCCCTTGATTGTATTGCCTAACCTGCCAGGTTATCACGAGGCTGGCAAAGGCTACCAGAGAAGCCGCGACGAGGGCCGCCCAACGACTATTCATAGAATTCAAAATGCATGCTGATTAAAATCAGTTTTGTGCGGACCGGAGCATTGTAAAAAGTGCTCAATTTTTGTCAAGAATGGAACAGGCAAGTGTCGCGTAGTTTTCAAAACAGGAATTTTTTGTAGTTAGCAAAACAGGAATGTTCATTTGGGGCGGTTGGTGAAAAGGAGGACGGGTTTTAGCTGGGGATCGGGCGGGGCGGCCAGCACGGAGTG
>Ga0224553_1000620_pt1 | contig 14713 bp, 12 predicted proteins | sample 714S21014metaG_FD_179897 | JGI IMG/M metagenome (GOLD analysis project Ga0224553, IMG submission 179897) | Peat soil microbial communities from Stordalen Mire, Sweden - 717 S2 10-14 | ecosystem: Environmental > Terrestrial > Soil > Wetlands > Peat | place: Sweden: Norrbotten County, Stordalen... | reverse complement strand
GCCACTTCGATCACGGCTACGCCGTGACCTCGCACAATTCCCAGGGGCTTACCGCGGACCGGGTTTTGGTCAATATGGACACGAAAGTTCACCCGGCACTCATCAATACCCGCTTCGCCTACGTCTCTGTATCCCGCGCTTCGGAGGACGTGCGGATTTACACCAACGACGTTGCTGTCCTGAGTGAACGTCTCAGTACCGATGTGACAAAGACCTCAGCCGTGGACCTTCAAAAAGCCCAGGTCGAACCGATCCTCAACCAGCAAACCCAGACCAAGGAGCCAACCAAGACCAACAGCAGAGAGCATTCGCAAGAGGAACTACGCCGCCAGATTCTTGCCGAGAGGATTATCCACGCACCAGAAAACATCAGCACTACTGCCGACATCGAGCACCGGCACAACGCTCCGATCCAAACAGCCCTGCCAAATGAAGCGTCAGACTACGAGTGGAAGCGCGAGACCGGCGATGTCCAAAGCTACCAGCATAGCCACGCCGGAAGCTGGCTACACATCGACCCGCAGGGCCAGTTCTACGACCGCCAGGCGCAGTCGATTACGAAAGAAGTCGCTCTTGAGCAAGCAGGCCACAGATCGGCTCACTCAATGGGCGACAGCACCCAAGTGCAGTCTGGCAGCAAAGACAACACCGACCTCGGCTTGAGTCTGTAAACCGCATTGATTGCCACGTTCCCCGTCATGTGGGTTGACGCATAAGGTGAAATCGAATCCCTATGTGTTTCAATCATTTACGCGACTGGAACCCACATAAAGTGAAATCAATGGACGGCATAAGATGAAAGTTTCGGAGTCAATTTGCGCGTAAGGTAAAATCTTCACCAAAGCACATCGCTGCATCTGGCAGACAATCTTTGCTCGGCTCAATGAGCGCGGGCGGCTTAGCGGTTATAGGGTCAAAAGCTCTATCGGGAGTTCGAATCCATCCCTCCCGCCGGCGATTGTGTTTGATGCAGCCGCATACCGGCTGCGCGAAGCAACCCGGTCCGCGACGAGCCGGCGCGGTATCGTAATCAGCCTGATTGCCGGCGTGCTGATGGGCTGTTTCTATCCATTCGTCTCGAAATCGATGACCGGGGAGCATGCGCCGGGGCCGTATGCGGCCGTGCTGTTTTTTGTGGCTGGGGTTGCGCCCGTTCGCTTCCGGTGAATTATCTGATGATGCGCATTCCGCTGGACGGGCGCGAGCCCGCTTCGATGCACGGCTATTGGAAGGCGCCGGGCAGATGGCATCTGTGGGGGGTGGTCGGCGGAGGGATCTGGTGTAGCGGAGCCATTGCCAATTTTGTGGCGTCGCAGGCGCATATCGTGGGGCCCGCGGTATCGTATTCGATTGGGCAGGGAGCAACCATGATCTCAGCCTATTGGGGGGTCTTTGTGTGGCGCGAGTTTGCAGCGGCGCCGGCTAGGTCAAAAACCTTTCTGGCGTGGATGTTCTTCTTGTTTCTCTGCGGGCTGACCTTCGCACATTTGCGCTCAAATGAAGGTGTTGAAGGCTGCGGTTTAGAACTATGACATTTCTCCTGTCGCAACATGGAGCGTTGCCAGACAGGATGACAAGGAGCGCGACTTGAGAGACCCGCCTGAACGGTTTCCTTCATGCGATTGCCTTGGGCACCCAGTTTGATTACTCCTCAGATGTGGCCCCGCCGTCGACTCCTCCAGGCCTCATTAACCGTCATCCCTCCCCTAAATATGATCTCCAATCTGAGGCTCGCCGAGAATTTTTTCGCCCGCTTGCAACTCGATAGAACTTACGCGAAGCGGTGTGCAACCAACGTCGGTTGCCCAACCCCAAAGGTGTAAACCACTCGCCCATCCGGCCCAGGAACCGGATTGTTCTGCTCGTTTGAGAGCTTCGCTGAAAGCGCAACGGCCTCTCGCGTCAAATGTTCACGACAGAGGGAATCGCGCTGCCCTTTCGTCCGATCCTGCAACCGATCAACGCGTAGAACGCTACAAAAAAATAGCAGACCAGCGGGATTGCGTACGCCTCCGCGATACTATGTGTGGACTGTGATAGCAGACCCATGGTTGGCGTGAGGACTGCGCCGCCGACGATGGCCATCACAATGAGCGATCCGCCGATCTTGGTATTGCTTCCCAATCCTTCGATCCCCAGCGCGAAGATCGTGGGGTACATCACGGACATGAAGAAGCTGGTGGCAAAGATCGCCCACAGGCCTGCCCATCCCGGATGCAAAATGCCCGCGGCAACCAGCGCGATGTTGATCAAGCTGTAGAGGCCCATCAATCGGCCCGGTTTTACGTACTTCATCAGTGCGGAAGAAGAAAAGCGTCCTACTCCGAAGGCGGCCAGCGTTCCGGTGAGAAAGTACCCAGCGACCTTCTCCGGCTGATGGGTGGAGTCCTGCACATACTGGATGAAATAGCTCCATGTGCCGACCTGCGCGCCCACATACATAAACTGCGCCAGAATGGCCAGGAGGAAGTGCGGATAACGCAGCAGATCGCGGTAGCGGCCGTGGCTGCCCTCTGCCGTGTTCTCCTCGCCGGCAACGGCGGGAAACTTCGTCTTCCAGATCAGGAACGCAAAGAAGAATGCGACGGCTCCCAAAACCAGATAGGGGTCAACTACGCGCAGCGTCTCGCGGCGAAGGTACGCCTCGTATGTATGCGTGGCCCGCATGGCCGCGATCTGCCGCTCGTTCAGCTCCACCCCTGAAAAGATGAAGACGGTCCCCACCAGAACGCCGAGGATCGATCCCAGAGGATTGAATGCTTGGGAAAAATTCAGCCGTCGCGCACCATTCGTTCCATCTCCCAGTTGTGCGATAAACGGGTTCGCCGCCGTCTCTAGAAACGAGAGACCGCTGGCGATTACAAACAGCGCAAACAGAAAAAAGGAATAGCGCGCCACGATGGCCGCGGGCCAGAAAAGCAGCGTACCTGTACCCAACAGGCATAGCCCGGCAAGGAAGCCGAATTTATAGCCGTACCGGCGCATTAGAAGTGCAGCCGGAGTGGCCAGCAGAAAGTAGCCGAGATAGAACGCCGACTGCACCAGCCCTGCCTGAAAGCGGGAGATGGCGAACGATTTCATGAATTGCCGGATCAGCACGTCGTTCAGGTTATTGGGCACACCCCAGAGAAAAAACAGCGATGTGACCAGCGCGAACGGCAGCGCCATCCCGCGCGGAACAAGCCGTTGCGAGGTATCGCCTGTTTCATTTTGCGCCACAGGCGCAGGAGCCAACATACTCATCCATTTCCAGGCCGGACGAACCACTGCATGCGTGAAAGCCAGGCTCGCCCTCGCTCTATTTCGCCTTAATGTCGTAATCCATGTAAACCACGTGGGTTTGCAGAAATTCCTCAAGTCCGTACCGGCCGTCCGCGCCGCCAATGCCTGACTTGCGCCATCCGGCATGGAAGCCCTGCATGGCCTCGAAATGCTCGCGGTTCACATAGGTCTCGCCGAACTTCAGCTCGTTAGCCGCGCGCATAGCCACATCCAGGCTGTGGGTAAAGATGGACGAAGTGAGGCCGTACTCGCAGTCGTTGGCCATCGCGATGGCCTCGTCGAGGTCGGTGAAGGTGGCGACCGGCAGAACCGGGCCGAAGATCTCCTTGCGCATGATCTCCATGTCCTGACGGCAGTGAGTCAGCACTGTGGGCTGGTAGTAGTAGCCGCATCCGCGATCGTCGCGTTGGCCGCCCATTACGACTTGTGCGCCATCCTTCACAGCCTGTTGCACCATGGACTCCATGTGATGCAACTGCGAGCCATTGATGAGTGGCCCCATTTCCACGCCGGGCTCGAACGGATCTCCTGACACAGTCTTCCCCATCGCCTCGCCTATGCGCGCCACAAACTCATCGGCTATGGACTCATGCACATAAACGCGCTCTGCGCAGTTGCACACCTGGCCGGTGTTGATGATGCGCGAGTCGCGAATGGCCTTCACCGCCAAGTCGAGGTCGGCATCCGGCATCACGATCGCCGGAGCTTTGCCGCCCAGTTCGAGCGACACCTTGGTGATGTTGGGCGCTGCCGCATGCATCACGGCAATGCCGACCTCCACACTGCCCGTCAGGCTCACCATGCCCACCCCGGGATGACCGGCCAGCGTCAAGCCTATCACCGAACCCTTGCCGGTCACCAGGTTGAAGACGCCCTTCGGCAGCGACGACTCAGCCACGATCTTGGCGAACTCACAGGCGTTGTTCGGCGTATCGCCGCTCGGCTTGATCACGATGGCGTTGCCCGTAACCAGCGCGGGCGCCATCTTGCGCACAATCAGGAAAAACGGAAAGTTCCACGGCAGAATACCGGCCACCACGCCGATGGGGGCTTTATAGAGCAGAATGTTCTCGCCGGGCCGGTCGCTCTGGATAATGTTGCCTTCATAGCGGCGCGCAAACTCCGCCATGTAGTCAACATAGTCGGCGGAGAAGTCGACTTCGATCTCCGCAAGCGGGAGAATCTTGCCCTGTTCCTCAGCAATGGTGTGAGCCAGGAAGGACTTCTTCCTGCGAATCGCGCCGGCGATTTCGTGCAAATGACGCGCCCGCTGGATTGCCGGCAGCCGCGCCCAGCCCACCTGTGCCCGCTCGGCCGCCAGCACGGCCTCATGCACCTGTTCCGGCGTTGCTGCCGGAACTTCGGAGATTACTTCTTCTGTCGCGGGATTCGACACCGGAAGCATTGTTTTGCTGCTGACAAATTCACCGTCTATCAGCATCTTATGTTGCTGGATCTCGACGGCCGTTTTGCTCGTTGTGCTCATCGAAGAACCTCCTCTGCCTGTGGTGTGCATCCCGGCAACGTCTGCGTCTCGCCGGGGTGCGGGTTTTTCTGCGCCGCAGACGAACGGCCTGTCTCAGATACCGCAGAGATGCACCTGAACACCTAGTTCGGCAAACATCGCAACCTTAGCAGCCAGCGCCCGGTCGGCAATCTGCGGCGTAGGCGCATAGGCCACATTCACGTGGTTGGCGTGATGCCTGGCCATGAACTGGTCCTGCGCGACGCCGTGCAGCACCACATGCATGATGGGCCATTGCGGGGTCGTCGCCTCCCAGCGTCTCTCCGTCTCCGCCGCGGGCAGTTCGACCGCGGTCGCGCGGCCAATGTCCACGTGTACGCTGCCGCCTTCCACAAATACGCGGCTCCAGACCACAGGCCCGGGTTTGCAGACGCCCTTGAGTGTGCCGCCACCCAGCCGAAAATACATTGGAGGCTGGCGCTCGCTTACCGCTTTGGCGTATCCACCGAGAATGTGCGAGGCCGGCACCGCGCCCGAAATCTGAAACACCCACACGAAGTCGTTGATGCCCTGGCCCGTGTAGTGCTCACCCCAGCGAACATCATGCAGCGTGGTCGCCGGATCGAGCTGCATTGCGTTCCACACGCGGTTGGTAATGAGCGAATCAAGTCCGACGCATTCATCGACTTCATTGAAATGCGGCAGCGGCTGCCCCGCATAGAGTTCCCGGCCGTCTTTCGAGTACACAGGCGGGCGCTCTACATTGTTCAGCAGGCCCTCTGCCAGGTCCGACGCCGGGACCATGTCCTTCAATCCCTGCTGATACTGAATGCCGATGACGTCACAACCGAAATCGGCGGCGATGCGCATGGCGGCAATATACATTTTGCACTGCTCGAGAATCTGCGCGTCGGTCAGGTCCGTCGCTTCACTTGGACCGGTCCTGAAGGTGAGGCCGCGCGCGTCCAGCCAGTTGCGAATCTTCTGCGCCTCGGCATCGGAGACTTCGCGCATGGCGGCAACCAGCGCGGACTGGCTGAGTCGCTCTTTGTAAACTCCCAGGGGATTCAGCAGGTAGTCCTCGATGATGGCGTTGTACATGCCCATACAGCCTTCATCGAAGATGCCCATGATCGCCTTGCGCGCTTTGAGCACCTTGGCCAGCGAACTGCCCAGCTCGCGCTCGGCCGCGGGCAACGACGCAAGTTTGAGTTCGCGCACGTGGCTCAGGTCATGATCGACTTTGTGCTCTGTCAGCCATTGCCGCAGGCCCTTGCGGAATGGTTCGTCACTGAAATCCTTGCTCCACAAAGTGCTGAACTTTGCGTCCGCCTTGTACAAGCAGCCGTTCAGGTTTAACATGCCCACCAGCCCCGGCCATTGGCCCGACCAGTTCGCCACAGTGAGGATCGGTCCGCGGTGACTCAGCAAGCCGGCCAGAACGTGATTGCTGTATTGCCATACCGCCTCGGCTACGACGATAGGCGCATCCGGAGGGATGTGCGTGAAGACATCCATGCCCATGCGCTGGTTGTAGATGAAGCCGTGCTGGAGATTCGGATCATAAGGATGGGCACGGCGCAAGGTAAATCCTTCCGCCTTGAAGGCCTCGGCCAGTTTCGCTTCCATCTGCGACTGAGCAGGCCAACACATCTGATTGGCCGATTGGCGCAGATCTCCGCTGGCGATCAGCAGCACTTCTTTGGCTGCCACAGGGGTTGGTGCTTCTAAAACAGGAACAACGTATGCTGCCATGGGCTGACTCCTTCACTATCTCTCCGGCTTCTGCGCACCGGCACGCATCTACCGCGGGTTGCGATAAACCGCGGAGCTATTGATTCAGTTCGCTTCCAACGCGCGGAAGCGCACGTATGCCTCATCCCATCGATCGCGTCGATGGGGATCGAACGCCGAGCACTGCACTGACTCTGCAATGGCGGCGCGCCCCGAGCGCACATCGGACAGATGTCCGGTCGCCACCGCTTGTAGCATCACGTTGCCCAAAGTCGCCGCCTCTGCCGGGCCGCTGACCACCTCGCAGCCGCACGCGTCGGCCGTCATTTGGCACAGCACCGTGTTCAGGCCTCCACCGCCGACCACGCGGATCGTGCGAAGCGCGCGCCCGGTCAACTTTCGCAACGACTCCAGTACCGAGCGGTATTTCAGGCTGAGGCTCTCAAACGCGCAGCGCGCAATCTCTCCCACGGTCTCCGGCGCCACTTGCCCGCTCGCCAAGCAGTATGCGCGAATCGCGCGCGGCATGTCGCATCGCGCCTGAAAGCCGGGCGCATCGGGATCAATGAAGCATTGGAAGGCCTTTGCAGCCTCAGTCGCCGACACTAGCTCGCTCCAAGTATAGGGGTGCCCTTCGCTCGCCCAGTGCCGCAAGCACTCTTGCACGATCCACAGCCCGGTGATGTTCTTGAGCAGCAACACCGCTCCGTCCGCGCCGCCTTCATTGGTAAAGCCCAGCCGCAGCGCCTCCTCCGAGGTATCCGGCTCCGCCGTTTCAACCCCCATCAGGCTCCAGGTGCCGCTGGACAAAAATACGCTGTCCTCACTCATATTGGGGATGGCCGCCACGGCGCTCGCCGTATCGTGCGAACCCACCGCAATCGCCGGAAACGGCTGCGTGAAGCCGCATTCCTCGATCACGTCCGCGCGCACTGGAGACAGCACGGCTCCCGGCCGCGTCACCGGCGGCAGGATATTGACCGGCACATTCAAGGCGCTCAACAGCGCGCGCGCCCAGTCCTTCCGCTTTGACGAGTACATCTGCGTCGTGGCTGCCTCGGTCCACTCCACCATCTTTTCGCCACACAGGAAATACGCGCACAGGTCGGGAATCGTCAACAGCGTTTCAGCCGAAACAAGCGCCGGATCATGGGCGCGAACCATGCTGTAAAGCTGAAACAACGTATTGATCGGCATCGTCTGGACGCCGGTTTCCGTGAACCACTCCCGCTCCGCAACGGCCTCGAACGCAAGTTGCGGGATGCCGGCGGTTCTGGGATCGCGATAGTGCCGCGGGTTCCCGATCAGGCGCCCGGCGCGATCCAAAAGGCCGAAGTCCACGCCCCATGCGTCCACCGCGATGCCCAGCGGCGGCTGCGGGCAACAGGCATGATACTTCGCCAGTCCCGCGCGTATATGTGACCAGATGCCTAAAATGTCCCAGTAAAGGCCGTCGCCGACGCGCACCGCGTCATTAGCGAAGCGATGCAATTCCTGTATGGAAAACGTCCGGCTGTCCCACTGGCCGAGCATGATCCGTCCGCTTGATGCCCCAAGATCGGCGGCGACAAAATTGGCCGTATGCATCATATGTTCTTTTCGAGGAAAGCTACAACCTGTTCCGTCAGGTGACTGACCAGTCTATCCATCTCGGCTGAGTCCTGTCTGCCGTTCCCGCGGAATTGCGTCGGAGCCGCCGCACCAATGTAGGCCTCGATGGTCGCTTCCAGCTTATCCGGCTCCGTGGTCGCTTCCGTGGCAAACCGCGCGTCCGGCAACCCCATTCGCTTCTTGAGCGCCAGCAGGTCGACCATTTTATCGGGAGGGATCGGCGGCAGGCTCGGTCGCAGTTGCGAGGCAATCAGGATGGTCTTGCAGTAGGTATCGACGATCTCCACGTACCACTCCGCGTGGGTCACCGTATCCGCCCAGCAGACCACCCCGTGATTCGCCAGCAGAATGGTGTTGTGATCCTTGGCAAGCGAGTGAACCGTGTGCGCAAAGGCCGACGTGCCCGGGGTCTCATACGGTGAGAGCGCCACCTGACCTACAAATACCTCCAGTTCAGGCACCAGATTGCCCTGCGGAACCACTCCGGCAACCGCGTGGGCCGTAGCGTACGGTGGGTGGCAATGAATCACCGCCTTCGCCTGCGCCACTGTCTTATAAATCTCCATGTGCAGCAGCAGCTCGCTGGTATGGGGAAGGTTCCCGCAGATTCGCCGATTATCGAGATCGACTAGCGCGAGATCCTCCACCTGGAGGTCGCCCTTGCTCAGCAGTGTGGGCGTACAGACCACGTATTCCTTGGAGACGCGCGCAGAGATGTTTCCCCCATTGCCGTCCACATACTGCCGCTGCCACAGCTTCCTGCCCGTGCGAACGATCTCTTCTTTGACCGCCAGCACGCCAGGGGAATGGAAAATTTCGAGCGGGTCATCGCTTGCCGTAGCCAGGCGCGCGCTTTGTCCGGCGCACTCCAGGACTGCGCGCCGCACAATGGACGCAATCAGGGCGTGGTTCGGGCTTTTGACAGGATTGTATGAAGAATTTGGCACAATGGATTCACTATAATTCATAACGCTCCATAATGTGCAACAATTGGAATCTTTTTGCATAAAGAAATATGATCGCCTCCATGAAGCAAGGCCAACGCATCCTTGAGGTTCGGGACATTTTTTCGAAGCAGTAATTAGTGAACACCGAGGAACTTTGCGCCCGGTTCAAGTCCTCCAAGTCGAACATCCTTCGTGATTTGATCGAATTGGAGCGGAATGGCGCCCTGCGCAGGATCCACAGCAGGGCAATCTCGTTGCAGACCCGTGACGGCATCATGAACTTCAGCCATCTTCCGGACAGTTGCCACGAAGAGAAGACTCATATAGGCAAAGCGGTCGCGGCAATGGTCGAAGACGGCCAGGCCGTGATCCAGGCGGCGGCTCAACGGTGGTCGCGGTCGCCCGTTGCCTGAGCGAACAGCCCATCCAAATCGTCACCAACTCCATCCCCGTGGCGCAGGTCTTCTGGAAAAGCAACCGGGCAAATGTCATCCTGACCGGCGGCTACCTGTACCCTCGACTGGGCGTACAACTCGGCCCTATCTCCGAAAAATGCGGCTTCCTAGGATGCGCTCAAACTGCAACAGACAAGTCGTGTCTTTATCGAATATAATAAGCTTCCAGTTGCCGTTCTGTGGGATTTGAGCTAACCATGCGCGCTTCGCTCTTCATTACCTGCTACAACGACACGCTCTTCCCGGAGACGGGTCGCGCGGTGGTGCGGCTGCTGGAGCGGCTGGGCGTCGAGCTGGAGTTTCACCCCCGACAGACCTGCTGCGGCCAGATGCATGCCAATACCGGGTTTCGCGGCGAGGCCTTTTCCCAAGCCAAGCGCTTCGTCCGGCTTTACCGGGACACCGAGACAGTTGTGATTCCCTCTTCGTCCTGCGTGGCCATGATTCGCGATCAGTATCCGGGCTTGTTTGAAGAACTGGGCAACGACGCGCTCCGCAAGGAGTTCGCGGCGCTGCTGCCCAGGGTCCATGAGTTGAGCGAGTTTCTCATCGACCGGCTTGGCATCGAGAACGTGGGCGCTTGGTTTCCTCATCGAGTCACCTACCACGCCAGTTGCCACGGAGTGCGCGCGCTGCATCTGGGCGACCGGCCCTACCGGCTGCTGGCCAAGGTGCGCGGTCTGGATCTTGCGCCGCTGCCCAACGTGGACCGCTGCTGCGGCTTCGGCGGAACCTTCTCCGTAAAAAACGCTGAAGTCTCCTCGGCGATGCTGGCCGCCAAACTTCAGGACGTTGTCTCCACCGGTGCCGAATACTGCACTGCTCTCGACAACAGTTGCCTCATGCACTTGGGCGGTGCCATGCATCGTCAGTACGCGGGGATGAAGACCATCCACCTGGCGCAGATTCTGGCCAGCACGGAAGACTCACCGGCAGAGGAGCTGGAATGACGCAAACCGTCCCGAGCCGCGCAGCCACGAATCGCGTAGTGTTGGATCCGCGCCTCGCGCCTCCCTTCCCTCAAGCCGCGCTACCCATGCTGCGCAACCCCCAACTGCGCAAGAACGTGGCTCATGCCATCGATGTGATCCAGACCAAGCGCGGCAAACTGGTCGCCGAGAAGACGGATTGGCAGGAACTGCGTGAGGCAGCCTCGGCCATCCGCACACATGCCTTGGAGAACCTCGACACTTATCTCGAAGAGTTCGAAGCCCGCTGTACCGCCGCCGGAGGCCAGGTCCACTGGGCCGCCGATGCCGCCGAGGCGCGCCAAATCATCCTCGACCTGCTGCGCCAAGAAAACGCCATCGAGGTCATCAAGATCAAGACCATGACCTCGGCCGAGATTCAGTTGAATCCCTTTCTCCAGGCCGCGGGCGTCAGCGTTTTCGAAACCGACCTGGCAGAAATCATCCTGCAACTGGGCGAAGAAGAACCCTCTCACATCGTCGTCCCCGCTCTGCACATCAATCGCACGCAGGTGCGCGAAATCTTCGCCCGGCGCATGGGGCTCAAGAACCTCTCCGACGACCCAAAGGTTTTGACCAACGCGGCACGCACTTATCTCCGCCAGAAGTTTTTGACCGTCCCTACGGCCATCAGCGGCGCCAACTTCCTCATCGCCGAAACCGGCTCGGTCGTGGTGGTTGAGTCCGAGGGCAACGGCCGCATGTGCCTTACGCTGCCCCGCACCCTGATTACCCTGGCCGGAATCGAGAAGGTGCTGCCCCGTTTCCAGGATATCGAGGTCATGCTCCAGCTCTTGGCTCGCTCCGCCACCGGCGAGCGCATGAATCCCTACACCTCGCTTTGGACCGGCGTCACGCCCGGCGACGGCCCGCAACGCTTCCATGTCGTTCTGCTCGACAACGGCCGCTCCTCGATCCTCGCCCGGCCCAAGCATCGCCAGACCCTCAAGTGCATCCGCTGCGCCGCCTGTATGAACGCCTGCCCGGTCTATCGCCAGACCGGCGGCCACGCCTACGGCTCGGTCTATCCCGGCCCTATCGGCGCCATTCTCACCCCGCAGTTGATGCACATGGAACACGCCCAGTCGCTTCCCTATGCCTCTTCGCTGTGCGGTGCCTGCTACGAGGTCTGCCCGGTCAAGATCAACATTCCCGAGGTGCTGCTCGAGCTCCGCGCACAGGTGGTCAACCAGGAGCGCAAGCAGGCCGTCCGTTTTCTTGATCCCATGTACCTCGGCCTGCGCATCGCCAATCTGCTCTTCGCCAAGGCTTGGCGCTTCCACGCAGCGCAGTGGCTGGGCCGGATCGGCCTGCGCCTCTTCACCCGCAAGGACGGATGGATTCACAGCCTGCCGAGTACCGGCGCCAAATGGACCCAGACCCGCGATCTACGCGGCCTTCCCAGCCAGACCTTCTACGACTGGTGGGCAGCACACGTCAAGGAGACAAAATGAGCGCGCCTGCCCTATTCCGTCAACCGCCTTCCCCGCAACGGGTAATGGGCCGCATCTCCACCGCGACCCAATCTGTCGCGAACGGCATCGCTCACGTCGCGGACGCCTATGCAGCTCTGCCCCGCACCTATATCCGCCGTGGCCAGCTCAGCACCGAAGCCCGCATCAAGCTGATGATCGAGCGCCTGCGCGAGTACGACGCGGACGTGGTCGAGTCTACCCCGCAATTGCTGCCAGCCTCCATCGCCTCCCAGCTTGCTTTGAGCGGCAAACGCACCTTTGCCGCTCCCGTGGGACTGCCCGTCGCGTGGCTGGCCGATGGCTTCGACTGGAAGATCGATAACGGTCTGACCGCTACCGAGATCGAGCAAACCGAAGGCGTGGTGACCGCTGCCTTTTGCGGCGTGGCCGACTCGGGAACCATCGTGCTACACCACTCAGCGACCGAGGGAAGACGGGTGCTCACCCTGCTGCCCGACTGGCACCTGTGCATCTTGCGCGCCAGCCAGGTAGTGGAAACGCTGCCCGAGTACTTCAGCCGCTGCCAGCAGCCGCCCGCGCTGGTCACCTGGATCTCCGGTCCAAGCGCCACGGCAGATATCGAAATGACCCGCATCAAAGGCGTACATGGACCACGCTTCCTCCATGTGATCCTGGTCCGCGAACAACTTTGAGGTGAGACCGGGGTAAACCGGCTTGGCAAGGTCGCGAGGCGAACGGCAAGCGGGTTTGCCAGCTCTGCGCAGAAAAAGTCTTGGCGGCGCATCGGCACAAGCTAAAATGGATAGTGCGTGACCGTTTGGCCTACCGTTGCTGGCACGATCCAACCAGGAGTGGGCGATGGACTTCATCGTCGATGGCCTGGCAACTGGGCGCATGGTGCGTATCCTCAGCGTGTTCGATGCGTATACACGCGAGTGCCTTGCGCTTGAGCGTGGACACCAGCTTGGGCAGCGGACGGGTGACGCGGGTGCTGGAGCGGCTGATCGAAGAGCGCGGCCAGCCGCAGAGTGTACGTTCCGACAACAGGCCGAAGTTCACCTCGCGGCGGATGCTCGGCTGGGCCGAGGAGCGCAAGATTGCGCTGGTTCACATCCAGCCGGGCCGGCCGATGCAGAACGGCCATGTGGAGAGCTTCCCCGGCCGGCTGCGCGACGAATGCCTGAATGTAAGTTGGTTCCGCACGCTGAACGAGGTGCGCCGGAGGGTCGATGCGTGGCGGCAAGAGTACAACTCCGAACGCCCGCGCAGCTCGCTGGCATACAAGACGCCACGGGAGTTCGCGGCATCCCGGGGCTATACTCACTTGAAAAACAAAGCCGGGAAACTCCAGTTATCGCTGGATGAGAAAAACGGGGCAGGTCACGGGTCATTGGCACCGAGGCTTTTGGCCACTCGTAGACCAGCTCGAGGCTGCTGCCGCTGCTTGACCACCCCACACCACACAACTTTGTATGCTCTCCTTTCGGTCCGGGCCGGAGTTCATCGCGTTGAATAATGAACATTTATCCATAGACGAACGAGATTTTAATGGTACCCTTTCTAAGATGAACCAAGTTGAGCGTCACCGATGCATCCAGGAAACCTTGTCTCGGCAAGACTTCGTCAGTCTGGAGGATCTGTGCACCCGACTTGGTGCATCCCGGGCAACCGTTCGTCGAGATTTGATTGAATTGGAGCGCAGCCGATTTATCAGGCGAGTTCGCGGTGGAGTTATGTCTACCACCTCCCGCGAGGATGCGCTCGACTTCAGACAGCTATCCGTGAGTTGCCACGAAGAAAAGATACGAATCGGGCAGGCTGCAGCGGATCTGATCCAGGATGGGCAAACCATCATCCTGGGGGGCGGATCGACTGTGGCCGAAGTGGCCCGATGTCTTTTTGATCGCCCGATTCAGATAATAACCAATTCGATCCCGGTTGCCCAGGTGTTTTGGGAGTGCAGGCAGACCGAGGTCACTTTGACCGGTGGATACCTCTATCCTCGCCTTGGCATTCAGTTTGGCCCAATTTGTGAACGAATGCTTCACAGCATCTCGGCTGACGTTGCCATCATGGGAATCCGCGGCATCACTGAAGATGGTCTTAGCGACAATAGCACTCTTGTGGTTGAGTCGATTCGCGCTATGATTAAGTGTGCGCAGCGTGTGGTCATAGTTGCGGACCACTCGAAATTCGGCAGAAATGCGATGATCCACGTTGCAGATCTCGCCGAACTCGATCAAATCATTTCCGACCGTGACCTTGCCCCGCAACATCGTCAATTATTGGAAGAACACGGCATCAGCTACTTGCTGGCTTAGAAATTCCTGCAAGCTTGATCGATTGAGCTTCCGATTCCAGATGCCGAGTAATAGACTTGCCCCCATTTTTGACACAATCGGTTAAGACTCAAAATCCATTGGTGACCGGCCCCGGAAAACTAAGCCAAACGCCATTGGAGATTTTTGTCTGCGTACTGGCCGACGCCGAGTTCGATTCGGAACGCAACCACACCTTCTGCCGCGAGCAACTCCAGGTTCAAAGTATCATCCCGGCCAAACCCCTCTCCAGTTGCAAGGCATCCGGTGTGCGCCTTCAAATACGGGAGAACTTCCCCGCAGAACAGTATGGAAAACGCTCCTTGATCGAAAGCGTCTACTCGGCAGTGAAACGTAAACTCTCTTGCCGTGCGCCCGGTAGAACCCTGCACACGCAATCCCGCCAAGCTCTCCTGCTCGGCTCGGCCTTCAACCTATACCGCCTCTGACTGCCTGCTCGCTGACTGCCGGCAGAGAGGATGTCAACAGAGCCAAGC
>Ga0224553_1000609_pt1 | contig 14857 bp, 13 predicted proteins | sample 714S21014metaG_FD_179897 | JGI IMG/M metagenome (GOLD analysis project Ga0224553, IMG submission 179897) | Peat soil microbial communities from Stordalen Mire, Sweden - 717 S2 10-14 | ecosystem: Environmental > Terrestrial > Soil > Wetlands > Peat | place: Sweden: Norrbotten County, Stordalen... | reverse complement strand
CTTGCGGTTCAGCCCCGCGCGGCCAATGCATGCTCCAGTAAGAAAATGCGTAATCGGTTCCATGAGCGACCTGCCAACCATACTATCCTGCCCTGCGGCCCCCTATAATTCACCCCATGGGCGAACCCACCAACCCAGACTCGGCTCCGGCCCACCGCGCCGCAGAGTTGCGCTCCCAACTTCGCCGCCACGAGCACTTTTATTACGTTTTGGACGCGCCGGAGATTACCGACGCCGCCTACGACGCGCTGATGAACGAGCTGAAGCGCATCGAGGCCGAGCACCCTGAGCTACTCACGCCCGACTCGCCCACCCAGCGCGTGGGCGGCAAGCCTGCCGAGGGCTTCCAGAAGGTGCGCCACTCCCGCCCCATGCTCAGCCTGGACAACGCCTATTCCAGCGAAGAACTGGCCGACTGGGACCGTCGTGTGCGCGAACTCGCAGGGCTGCTCCCGGTCGAGTACATGGCCGAACTCAAGCTCGACGGTCTGAGCGTGGCCCTGCACTATCAAGCAACCGAAACCGGCGGCGCACGCCTCGTCCGTGGCATCACCCGCGGCGACGGCCAGACCGGCGAGGACGTCACCTCCAACATCCGCACCATCCGCAGCGTCCCGCTCACCATTTCGGCCGAGACGCTCAACAAGGTCCGACTCCCGCAGGGATTCGAAGTCCGTGGCGAGGTAGTCATGCCCGAAGCTGCGTTCCAGCGCCTGAATGAGGAGCGCGAGCAGCAGGGATTGCCCCTCGCCGTCAACCCCCGCAACGCAGCGGCCGGAACCCTGCGCACACTTGAACCGAGTATCGTTGCCAATCGCCGGCTCGTCTTCTTTGCATACTTCCTGCTGGTCGAGGGCGAGTACTGGCCGCAGCGTCAGCGCGCCACTCTCGATGCGCTTGCCGCCCTTGGCTTCCGCGTCAATCCCCATCGCAAACTCGTTTCTTCCGTCGAAGAGATGTCCCGCTTCATCGATCAAGCCGAATCTGAGCGCGCCGCGCTCGGCTACGAGATCGACGGAGTGGTCCTCAAGGTCGACTCCCACGCCACGCAACTTCGCCTCGGCTACACCGGCCGCGCCCCCCGCTGGGCCATTGCATACAAGTTCACAGCCAAATCGGGCATCACTCAAATCAACGCCATCACCGTGCAGGTGGGCCGCACCGGCAAGCTCACGCCCGTCGCCGAGCTGACGCCCGTCTTCATCGGCGGCACCACCGTCAGCCGCGCCACCCTGCACAATGCCGACTTCATCGAGCGCCTCGGCCTGCTGATCGGCGACTGGGTCCGCGTCGAGCGCGGCGGCGACGTGATTCCGAAAGTGGTCGAGGTCGTCGAAGACGCCGATCATCCTCGCGGCAATCTCCCATTCGTTTTTCCTGTGCTTTGCCCCGAGTGCCACAGCGAGGTCGTCCGCGTCGAGGGCGAGGTGGACTATCGCTGCGTCAACGCCAACTGCCCCGCCAAGCTGCGCGAGAGCCTGCTCCACTTTGGCCGCCGCAGCGTCATGAACATCGAAGGGCTCGGCGAAGCGGTCGTGCAACAGTTGCTCGATCGTGGCCTGGTGCACAGCGTCGCCGATCTCTACAGCTTGAAAAAAGAGGACCTGATCGCTCTCGACCGATTTGCAGAAAAATCGGCGGTGGCGCTGCTTGTGGAAATAGATCGCTCCAAAAGAGCCGGACTGGCCCGCGTATTGATGGGCCTCGGCATTCGCTTTGTTGGCGAACGCACCGCCGCGCTGCTGGCCCTGGAGTTCGGCTCCATCGACGCGCTACGGTCGGCAACAACCGAAGAACTGGAGCGAGTCGAGGAAGTCGGTCCGCGCATCTCCCAGGCCATTCTGGAGTTCTTCGTGCAGCCCGCCAATCTCGCACTCATCCAGACCCTGAAGGACGCCGGGGTGGATATGACCGCGGAGCGAAAAACGCGGACAGACCGGTTGAGTGGGCAGCTTGCGGGATTGACCTTTGTGCTCACCGGCACTCTGCCCACGCTCACCCGCGATGAGGCCAAGCGAAGAATCGAGGACGCCGGCGGCAAGACCGCTGGATCCGTCAGCAAGAAGACCAACTACGTCGTAGCTGGAGAAGAAGCCGGCTCCAAGCTCGACAAAGCTCTTGAACTCAAGGTTCCAGTTCTCGACGAGGCCGGACTGCTCGCGTTGTTTAACGCCAAATCGGCGGCTGACTAGTTCTTTGGCCGTATGAAAATGTTCCTTTTGGAAATGTAGCGCCGGCCTCCTGGCCGGCTGTAGCGTGGGCCTCCCGGCCCACGTTCGTTCATTGGATAGAACATCTTCATCCGGTCACGGACCTAGAAGCCGTCTGCGGAAACCAACGCCAAATCCGCCTAAGAATCTGTCAAAAAACGAGTGAAGGAAGCTTCGCAAGGATTTGCAGTCAATTAAGTGCCTGCGGCGCATAATGTCAATTGAGTTCGGCGTAGATAACCCGATAGCAGGGTGGAAGCTCCATGAGTGGAAAAATATGGCCGGAAGCCGCGCACCGGCAGGTGCGGGAGCATAGGGCATTTCCTGCCAAACGTGGTGAGCAAAAGGATCTCACGCACTCCGAAAGCGGCCTAACTCCTTTAATGGCTAGATTCTGCAAATAACTTCTGTGGAATCAAGAATTTGGAGCGATACCCATGTCCTAACTCATTGAAAAAAGGAATTTGTTCCCAGAGACTGGGTGGGGGTGGGGGGGTACTCATGCGTTAACAGGGGCGGCTGCCCACACACTGCCTGGCGCTTTTCTGGCGATGCCGTCCCGCTGTTTCCGTGCGGGCGCGGCCCCTCCATTTCTTAGACAGGTTCTAAGAACCGGAGCGGCGCCGGGCGATGATACCCGGACGCCGCTCGACGGCGCGCAGCGTCCGCTCCCGCTCCCGGTCCCAGGCTTCGGCACGCCAGTTGCGCGACGCGTACCGGGGCGGCTCGTCTGGCGCAGGCGCGGACTCCCCGGCTTGCACTCTTCTCGGCAGCGCGACCAGTTCAGACTGTGGCCTGAACGGAGGCTGCTCGGGCAAAACTGGATCGGGCGGCGTAATCAACCGCGCGGAGGACTCGGAATCCAAATATGCCGCATCCGAGATTAGGCTGGCATCGGTGCCCGCAATGGACGCCTCCACCTCTGCCTCCTCCGCGGCGCACGGCTGTGGGCGAACCGCCAAGGCCCTGGCCATGAATTCGTCCACCAGCTTGTGCAGGCAGGTCTGCCCGCAAAGATGCTTTGACCCCGGCCGCAAACGGTTCCTCGAGTTCCACCCGCTTACCCGCAGTTCCCCGCTCTGGTCATAGGCCACAAACCAGTGGTTCGTCTGCTTCTTTTCCGTTCCGCAGATGTCGCACGAGATCGCCTGCCGGATCACCGCATCTCCCCCAGGCCGCATAGTCCTTCCGCGGCTTCACCGATTCCCATCTCTCCGTCCCGTATTTGCTCAGCGGCCAACCACGGACCGCATACACGGACCCCGCCGGCAATCCGATGGGTGAACTCTCGGAATCGCTCTCTTCTATTTCATCGCGCATGGGGTGGGATGTGTGAGACAAGACGAAAGGTAATCTTGAGGCAGGTCAAATCGGGATTGAAGGCCGCGGAACCGTCTTGAAACGGGACACACGGCCAACCCGGATTACTAATGCACTCCACGACCCGCTGCGTCATTCCCTGAGAACTCTAACATTACTGCCGTGGCGCGAAGTACCCCTTCTTGGCTCGTACCTGGTAACGCCGGTCGTTGCAATAAAGATAAATGGGCCGAAATGCCCCGTCATTTTTGAAGTCGGCCGGCGTATAGTTCAAGTCGTACTGGCTGCGCAGCTCTTCTTCGATCGATTGAAAGCTGTTGGAAACTTCCTCGACCGACGGCGGAAAGAACACCTGGCCTCCCGTGGCCTCGGCCATCTGCGTCAGCACCTCATCGCCCTTGCCCCGGCTCGGCGTCCAGTTGGTGCTGATGGCGTAAATGATCGTCTCCGCCCGCTCGCACTCCTTGATCGCCTCGTCCGGGTGAACGCGGCTCTGGTTGTCATCGCCGTCGGAAAGCAGCACCATCGCCTTGCGCACCGGCTCCTGCCCGCGCGAAACGTCCAACAGCTTGTCGCGGCAGGCCGTGTAGATGGCATCGAACAGCGCCGTACCGCCGCCGGGGCGCAGCCGGTCGATCCCCCGCTCCAACGCATCCACATTGTTGGTCCAGTCCTGCATCACAGTGGGCGTTACATCGAACCCCATCACGAAGGCGCGGTCGCTCTTGGCCTTGAGTACCTGGATCAGAAACTCCGACGCCGACTGTTGCTCAAATTGAAACCTGGTGCGAATCGATGTGCTCGCGTCGATGACGATCCCCACGCGCAGGGGCAGATTGATCTGCTGGTGGAACGAGTTCACCTTCGCCGGGGCCTTCTGGTCGTCGAGCAGGGCAAAATCGCTCTGCTGCAAGTTGGGAATGTAGTGCCCATGCCGATCCGTGACGGTGAAGATCAGGCTGACCTCGTTGGCATTGATTCTGACCGTGGGCACGCCCGCATCCGGCGCCTGGTCGGCCGCCGGAGCCGGCGTCTGCTGGGCAGCCGGAGCCTGTGCCGGCTGCGAAGCAGGTGTTTGTGCAGACTGCCCAGCCTGCGGTGTGGCGGCAGCGGCGGCTGGTTGCTGTGCTGGCAGTGCGGCCGCCGAAAACGCAGCCGCAAGCACGAGACCGATCATATTTCTCATCATGGCTTCACCATTTTAGCAATCGAACCCGCGACCTCGCATCCGCCCCAATAGGCCCCCGAATCCTTCCAGGTACGTCAGCCCCGGACGGGCGAACTCGCGACCGCTTCCAACTGGCCCAGAAAGCGCTCCAACTCCTCCGGCAGCGGCGCCTCCAGTTTCAGGAGCTTTCCCGTCGCAGGGTGGGCAAACTCAAGGCTCGCCGCGTGAAGAAAATTCCGCCCCAGCCGCAGCCTTTCCGGCTCCGCCTTGCGCCGCGCCGCCTTGGACTGCGCCGCCTGCGAGGCCACCTGGTCCGTCAGTTGCCCGGAGCCGCCGTAGAGCGTGTCCCCAACCACCGGGTGCCCAATCGACGCCATGTGGACCCTGATCTGGTGCGTGCGGCCCGTCTCGATGCGCACCCGAACCAGCGTGAACTTCCCGAAGCGATTCGAGAGCCGCCGGATCACTTCGTAGTGCGAGACCGCCGAGCGCGCGTTGTCCTGGGGCTTGGCGGTCATGCGCGTCCGCCGCGTTGGATCGCGGCCCACGCCTGCGTTGATGGTCCCCCTCTGCCGCTCCACCGCCCCCTGGACTAAAGCAATATACGTCTTCTTGATCTGGCGGTTCGCAAACATCTCGCCCAGCGCCGCGTGCGCCCGGTCGTTCTTGGCCACCACAATCAGCCCGCTGGTGTCCTTGTCCAGCCGGTGCACAATGCCGGGCCTCAGCTCCCCGCCTGTCGATGAGAGAGCCTTGAACCGGTAAAGCAGTGCGTTCACCAGCGTGCCCCGGCTGCGCGCGTCTTCAGTCTGCCCCGACCCGGCGTGAACCATCATGCCGGCCGGCTTGTTCACCACAGCCAGGTCGGCGTCCTCATAAATCAAGTCCAGCGGAATGTCTTCCGCCGTTGCCTTCAGAGGAGCAGGATGCGGCTCGCCCGTGATTGCGATTCGCTCCCCGCCCCGCAACTTTTGAGAAGCCTTCTCCCGCTCGCCGTTGACCAGCACATCGCCCTGGGTCATGAGGAGTTGCACGCGCGAGCGGCTCACGCCCTCGAGGTGGGCAGCCAGAAACTGATCGAGCCGCTGCCCGGCTGCTTCCGCGGGCACATCGATGGTGCGCCGTTCAAATTCTCCGGCCTCAAGTTTTCCGGCTTCAACCATTCTGCGCCTCGTTCTTCCTGCTCCTGCCGTTGCGCTCAAGCAGCATCAACCCACCTGCAATCACCAGCACCACAGCCGCCGCCTGCGGCCCGTTCACCACTCCGCCCAACAGCGCGCCGCGCCCTTCGGGATCGCGCCACAACTCGGTCATGAATACCACCACGCCGGCTCCCAGCAAACCTGTCCCCGCCACATCGCGTTGTTGACGCCTCGCCGGCAAACCCACCTGCAGCAAAATCGAAAGGGTCAAAAACCCGAGCGCCGCGTAGGCCTGCACCGGATGCAGCGGAATCCCCAGCGGCGTCCCACTCCACCGCGCGGCCAGCGGACTGGCGTAGATCACGGCCCAACGCACGCCGGTTTCAGTCCCGTACCCCGACCCGGCCAGCAACGCGCCCACCTGCTCGAAGGCCAATCCCAAAGCCAGCGGCGCGGCCAGCGCATCGGCCGTACTCCACAGCGGCAGCCGCACCCAGCGCGCATATAGCACAGCGGCCCCCACTCCCGCCATCGCGCCCGCGACTCCCAGCAGCGGATGATGGATCATCGCCAGCCCCAGCAGCCACGAGGGATGGCGGCGCACGTCGTTCCAGTTCACGAGCACCAGCAGCAGCCTCTGGCCCGCAAGGGCCGCGAACAATCCCACCACGCAGAGATTCCAAACGTGCCCGGCATTTACGCCCGCAATGCGTGCCGTTCGCTGCGCCAGAAACAGCCCCAGCAACACGCCCAGCGCCGCCATCGCGCCGTAAGACGGAATGAGAATTGCTCCGATGTGGAAGAGAACTGGATGCACAAAGGACAGCCTAGCAGAGCGCCGTGGACAACGCCGCACGGAGAATACGCGTGCATGGCGTCGGGGCGACTGCCTCCGAAAGCGTCCCTATCTTGACAGCGCAGCAGCCGGTTGGGCAGGTGTCGGCTGGGGTTGTGGAGCTCGCGCCGGGACAGCTGCGCCTGCGGGCATGGGAAGAGGATTGACCACGCGCGGCATAATCAGACTTTCCCCAAAGGTTCCAGAATTTGAAGTTTGCTTTTCAACCAGCATCGTTTTTCCCGCCATAGAACTCCACCCCATCCTTAGTTTACACCACACCATACGTTACCCCAAGATACTCAGCGGCGTCCTTTTTGGCGCGATCAAGCAGAACATGCCGCTCCGCCAACCCATCGGGAAAGTTGTGTTCTCCGCGTCGAGTTGCAATTTCCTTAGCTGATGCAGCCGCTTCATGATCTCATCGTCTGTATATCGGCCGGAGAAAACATTCTCCCACTCCAATTGAACGTCGATAAAGAGGTTGGCCAACGTCACGGCGTGTTCGCAGGCAGCTTTATGCTTCTTGGCAAAGGGAAAAACATCCTTCAGAGCGTCCGCAACCTGAGAAGCGGCAATGATCGCGCCCCAAACAAACGCATACTCTTTCCAAATCACCCAAGCTGCAATCCCTGCGCAGGACGCGATTGCCTTTAGCGCCGCAAGCCCTGTCACCCATCTGCCGACCGAGTCTCTGTAGAGGCGAATATATGAAAGTGCCACCTTCAACTCAAACATCTCGTCCCAATAGAGCTTCTGCTGACGATGAAGGTCTTGAACGTTCTCGCTCATCTTTTCGATCTACCCTCCAAGAAACACGTAGCCGGCCAAAACCGCGCCGCGGCAAGTGTACTCCCAAGAGGGTAGAATCCGGCCCACTGGGCCGTGAGTGATGCGCTGGTGAACCCTTCCTAGGAAGGTGGAGCTCTCCGCGGTTCATTAGGCATTCCGGACTGGCGGACACGGCACACAGAACCGATTGTCGAGTTGAGCCCCTGTTCATGAATGTTGGTTCAACCAGCGTTAACCACCCACCTGCTTTGCAGGCCGGTTTCTATTGCGGATAGTATGGGTCTTCGCAAGAAATTACAAGTCTTGTGCGCGTGGGGCGTAGTGTGCTAGCGTACCAGTCCGGCTTTTTTGGAACCGTGCGCCCAAATCGGAGCCGCCGATTTGCCTATTCATTTCCACCATCGGAGACCTTCCCCGGCGCCACCGATTCAAGCTTGCGATTGCCCGCCTCCACCGCCCGCGCAATCAGCTTCTTCAGCTTTCCCTCAATGTCCGCGTCGCCCACGTGCTGGTCCTCAAGCACGCCATCCGCATCGATCGTGAATGTAGCCGGAATCGCGGTCACGCCGAATTGCGTTGAGATCCGGCCCGTGAATCCTCCGTCGCGGTACTGCAGCCAGGTCATCTGATTCTTCCCGACAAAGTCCTTCCACTTGCCTTCGTCCGCGTCCAGGCTGATGCTGAGCACCACCAATGGCTGGCCTTCAAATCGATGCGCAATTGCCCTCATGTGTGGCAGCGCATTCACGCATGGACCGCACCACGTGGCCCAGAAATCGATCAGCACCACCTTGCCCGCAAGGCTGTCCATGGAAATCCGCTGCCCGTCCAGCGTGGTCACGGAAAAGGGCGGCGCCATCTTGGCCCGCGCCAGTTCCACATGGTCCAGGAACCGCTCGGCTCGTGGATGCAACAGCGGCTCCTTCCGGTCCTGCTCGAGAAATGCCGAGAACTCCGCCTTGGCCGCATCATCCTGGTGAAGATGGGCCAGCGTTACGCCATAGTGGTAATGCGCCCCGGCAAGCCCCGGATAAAGTTCGAGCGCAGTCTTGAAGTCGTCGGCGCTCTCGGCAATGTACTTATCCTTCTTCTCTTTGACGCCCTGCTCCTGCAAGGCCATTGCCAGCCGGAAATCAACCTCGGCCTTTTGCCTGTCTGTCTGAGCCGCCGCCAGCCATTCCCGCGCGATCTCCACCGCATCCCTGTAAGCATCAAGTTTGATGGCCAGAAAATAAGCGCGGCTCAGGCACGCCCAGCAATGGCCGCCGTCCTGTTTGTTGGCCTTGCGGAAGTCGTCCATCGCTGCGTCGTCGTGACCGTGTCTCTCCCAATCCAGCGCGGAAGCATACGTCTTTCGCGCCTTCAAGTCGGTTGGTTCACCCGGCTTCACCGCATCCGCCCCTGCCGGGGCAACTTTGACCGCGTCCGTCTGTGCTGCGCCGGCATCATGGAGCCCAAACCCAAACCCCAGCGCAAGAACCGCAAGGGCAATCAGTCTCTTGTGTTCATCAAGATGATTTCCGAACATAGGTTTCCTCCCCACCATCAAATCGAACCGCCCGGTTGGAATGCTTTTAAGCAGGATGGTACCGGAGTCTACGACCCCGTCTTCCAATCTTCCTCAAGCACCTCGTCCAGCAGGCCGCGCAGGTTGGCTGCGCGCGCATGGCCCAGCAGCGCATCGGCGCCACCCGCCTGCGCCAGTTCATCGGCCAGATTCAAGGCGGCCAGCACCGCAACCCTGAGCGAATCCACGGTGCGTCCCTGCGCGGCTACAGCTCGCATCTTGGCGTCCACGCGTGCTGCCAGTTCGCGGATCTGCTCAGTATTCTGACCCGACAGGTGATAGATCTGGTCGTAAATCTCAACGGTCACATAACCGGCAGCATCGCCCCGTTGTTCCTCAGCCATGCCTGACCTCCCATGCATTCCATCCCACGGCTTCCATCAGAGCTCGAGCGCGTCCAGTTGCGCCAGCAGCCGATCCACGCGCTGCAGCACACGGTCACGCTCAGTGCGCATTGCGTTCAATTCCTTCTGCAATTGCGCCACCAGTTGCCCCTGCTCGCGCATTTGCTTCTCGGCCTCGCCCGCACGCTCCTGGGCCTCGGCGCGGACCTGCCGCTCCCGGCGCACCATGTTCACGGCGCGCAAAATCCGATCCTCCAGCGCCGAAAAATCGTTCGAGCTCAAGGCCAGGGTTTCCGGCTCCGCAGCCGGCGCCGCAGGCTGCCGCGGTGTCGCCTCGCTGGCCGCCTCGCTTTCCCAGGGAAACTCCGACATTCAAATACCTCCGCTCAAATGCACTGTATCGGTGCAAGTATAGCGCCGATCAAGCCAATATTCCCGGCCTAACTCCGCAACCTTGCTCCAGCTTTGCCTACTGCTTCCACCACCCGCGTCTGGAAGCTCTGCAACTCTTCCTCGCGCAGCGTACGATCCACGGCCTGAAACGTCGTCCCCAGCAACAAGGAATACTCGCCCGCGCCAAGTCGCGGATCGCGAAAAACCTCCCGCACCCGCCAATCCACCAGCTCGGGAATCTGCAATCCGGCCAGCGCATGGTCAATCTTCTCCCAGCCGACACTCTCGTCCAAAACCAGCGAAAAATCGCGCCGCACCGGCTGGAACCGCGAAATCTCCCGCGCAATCGGCTTGCGCAACGGCAGCTTGTAGAGCCGGTCCAGATACAGCTCACCCACCAGTACCGGCTCCTTCAACTTGTGGCGGGTGGCCTCGCGCGGATGCAGTTGCCCGAACCACCCCACCGTCGCTCCCTCCACCGCAACCCGCGCAGCGCGATACGGATGCAGCCACTCGGGAGTAAGCCCAGCCTCCGCCGGGAACTGGTCGAAATAAACCGCCCTCGCCTGAAACCGTGCCAGAACCTGCTCCACCACGCCCTTCACATCGTGGAAATCCACCATCCGCGCCGGATGCAGCGGGCCCTGCTCCGGCAAACTGCCCACCGCACCGAAAGCCACGGCCGGCCGCTCATCTACTTTGTCAGTCGTCCCACTGAAGACCGTCCCCAGTTCGAACAGCCGCACGTCGCTCACGTCCCGATGCAGGTTGCCCTCAATCATCCCCAGCATCCCCGGCGCCAGCGACGGCCGCAGCACGCCCGCCTCCTCGCTCAGTGGATTACCCAGCGGGACAACCAACCCAGGCTGAGGCGCCGTCAACGCAGCCTCAGCCGCTGAACAGAAGGTGCTGCCAATCGCCTCATGAAATCCCGCCGCAAGGAATGTCCGCCGCACCGCGGCTTCGCTTTCCGCCCAGGGCAGCGCCCGCAACCCTTCGCCAAACGCCGGCAGCGTGTTCGCAAACCGGTTGTACCCGTAGACCCGCGCAACCTCCTCGATCAGATCGATCTCCCGCTCCAGATCCAGCCGCCAACTCGGCAGCGTCACGAGCCAGACTGCGTCATCGACGGCGATCGGGTGTAGCTGACTTGCTGACTTGCCGACCTGCTGACTCACTAACTTACACCCCAGCGCTTTCAGCACATCCTCAACCGTCGCCGCGCCGATCCCGTCCTCGTCTACGGTCGTGCCCAGAATCCGCCGCACTTCGCTCAGCGCCAGCGCCACCGGTTTGCGACTGGCAGTCCGCACCTCCATCGCCGCAACCCGCACGTCCACCAGTTCGCCTTCAATCCAACCGCCGTTCGCCAGCAGTATCCGGCTCACCAGCGCGGAAGCCACCGGCCCGGCATTGAAGTCCGCCCCGCGTTCAAAGCGATGGCTCGCATCCGTGTGCAGTCCGTGCCGCCGCGCCGTCCCTCGCACCGCCATCGGTTCAAACCACGCCGCCTCCACGAGCACGTTCGTCGTTTCCGGCGTAATCATCGTGTCCCAGCCGCCCATCACTCCCGCCAACCCCAGCGGCTTGGCATGGTCCGCAACGATCAGGTCCTCCGGATCGAGCATCCGCTCCACGCCGTCCAGAGTCTTCAGCCGCTCGCCCTTGCGCGCCCGCCGCACCACAATACCCCCCTCGATCTTGTCCAGATCGAAGGCGTGCGTCGGCTGGCCCATGGCTAGCCAGGCAAAATTCGATGCGTCGACAGCATTGGATATGCGCTTCTGTTCCAGCAGCGCGAAATATGTGGCCACCTCGGCGCCCGCAAACCAATCCCGCGAATCCCCAATCGCAATCCCGCGCAGCACCCGCGCCGTAAACCGCCCGCACTCGCCCTCCGCCTCAATCCGCACCGAAAAAGGCTCGGCTGCCTGCCGGGCTTCGGGCAAAGCAAAATCAAGCCCCGGCAGCGCCAGGCCATAGATCGCCGCCGCCTCCCGCGCCACGCCGTAGTGGTTCATCGCATCGACGCGGTTGGTCGTAATGTCCATCTCGAACAGCGACCCGTTGCCGGGGCCGAGATCGTAAATCCCCTCGACCGCAATACCGCGCAGCGTCAAGTCCTCCGCCAGCCGCGCATCGTCCACAGCAAGTCCCGGCAAGTACGCTCTAAGCCATTTAGTGAGTATCTTCATGCAAACTGCCCCAAAAACCTCATATCCCCCGCATAAAACTGCCCAATCTCGCTCACACCGTACTTCATCATCGCAATACGTTCCACGCCCATCCCAAACGCAAATCCCGAAATCTTCTTCGGATCGTAGGCCGGCTGTTTCTCCGCCGCAAACGCGAACACCGCCGGATCCACCATCCCGCAGCCCAGCAACTCAATCCACCCCGACTGCTTGCACTTCCGGCAGCCCTTGCCCCCGCAGAATATGCAACTGATCTGCACATCCGCACTTGGCTCCGTAAACGGAAAGAACGAAGGAAAGAACCGCGTCTTGACCGCCGATCCGAACAGCGCTTTCATGGCGTGATCCAGCGTTCCTTTCAGGTCGCTGAAGGTAATGTTCGTGTCCACGCACAGCCCTTCCACCTGATGGAAGATCGGCGAGTGGGTCGCATCGGCTGCGTCGTTGCGGTGTACCTTGCCCGGAATCACGATCCGCACCGGAGGCGGCTGCGTCTCCATGGTCCGCATCTGCACCGGCGAGGTATGTGTGCGCAGCAGCAGCCGGTCACGCAGGGGGCGACGCTCCTGCCCAGCCACCACAAGCGTGTCCTGCGTGTCCCGCGCCGGATGCCCCGGCGGAAAATTCATGCACTCGAAGTTGTAGTAGTCGGTCTCGACCTCCGGCCCCACGCCCACCGAGTAGCCCAGCGCGGCAAAAACCTGTGTAATCTCATTCAGCGTCTTCGTAATCGGATGCTCGGCCCCGGTCAGCCGCCGCGTCCCCGGCAGCGTAATGTCGATCGCCTCCGCCGCCAGCGACGCATCGCTCGACCCAGCGCCGAGAGCCTCGTCCAGCAGCCCCTCCACAACCGCCTTGAGCGCGTTGAACCGCAGCCCCAGCGCCTTCTTGGCCTCCGCCGGAGCAGCCTTCAGCCACCGGCCAGAAACTTCAGTGAGCCGGCCCTGCTTGCGTCCCAGCCAATGCAGCCGATAAGCCTCAACAGCCGCCTCGCCGTTCAGCGCCGCAGCATCGCCACGCGCCTGGCGCTCCAGCGTGCCAAACGCCTCGTCCAGCGAGGCATCGTCAAATGCCGTCAGATTAGGTATCTCTTCGTTCGTCATGCGTAATCAGCAGGATAAACCACTGAGCCAGCCGCTATGTAGATCAGAACCTGGGTAGCAAGCCAAGTCGAAACTGGAAGCCCATCAGAGGATTCCCGAATGTGGCTTGACAAGATTCAAATCGGTGCTAATCTGATTTTGTTGCCGTGCGCGGCAGCTAGGGTTGGTTTGCTAGGCAGCCTGTAGGACACCCCTCAGGACGCATTCCGCACCCGAACACATCAACAAGACGAACTAGCCGGTTCGCAATAAGGAGTCGCAATGACTTCCACGCATCTTTCACGCAACCTCCCTGCGTCGTTTCCACACACCTACCGCTTCAGAGTTACACCGGACCTCGTCCGAAAGTTCACCATTCCCAAGGACGGGAACGTCACGATTCACCACGTCTACCTGCCAATCCTGGAATACAAGCGTGAGTTTTTCCCCGACAAGGTTAATCCTCGCAGCCACGAAGAGCCCTCCGGTCGAGTACCCCGCCTGATCGCCGAGAGCCTTGCTACGCACCCCGAAGAGTTTCACCTCCTCAACCGAGGAATTCTAGTTCTGGCCGACTCATGCTCCTATGACAACCAGTCTCAGTTTCTGGAGATCACGATAAGCAGTGATGAGACCGGGGGGCTAGCCGACGGAGCAACCACAGACCGAGTTCTTTCTGGCATGCTTGACCCTTCAACACTAAAACAATTGAACATGGGCGATCAGGAAGTACTCGCCGCGCTCACAAGCGGATTTGTCCACATTGAGGTCGTTTCGGGGGATTACGAATCGCGGAGAGTCCGCCTCGCAGGCGCGCGAAACACCAGCGTGCAGGTGAAAGAGTTTGCACTTGAGAACCTGGATCACAAATTTGACTGGCTCAAGGACGCTCTCGATGGTTCTCAATTCAAGGACAGGATCAGGTATCGTGAGAACGACCCGCAGCCTGTGGACGTGCGTACTGTTCTTGCGCTGATGACTCTCTTCCACCCCAAATGGACCGAAGAAGGGCGGGAGCCGGTCACGGCCTACACGAGCAAGGGAGGAATCCTTTCCTATTTCCGCGACGACGCATGGCTTCCAGGCTACAAACAACTCGCTCCGGTTGTAACAGATATTCTGCGGCTTTACGACCACGTCCACCAGAACTTTCAACCTCAGTACGCCAAGTTCAACCGAGAGGCAAAGGATTCAGGGGCGAAATTTGGACGCCGGAGGGAAATCAACTACCGTCAAGGCCGGACCCAAGTTCTTCCTTTGACGGAAGTCGAGATTACTTACCCCGTTCCCGACGGATGGCTATATCCAACTGTGGCTGCGTTGCGAGTATTGCTGGATTTCAGCAAGGGCTCGGCGTCATGGAAGACCGATCCATTTGTTTATTTTGACGAGTATGGGGCCGAACTCGTCGGGGATGTAGCAGAAGAGTCAGCATCACTCGGCTTCAACCCCCAATCAGTTGGGAAAAAGCGCCTCTTCTGGTCCAACCTTCGCGGCAAGGTCGAACTGCGGATGGTCAAGAACGAACAGGCCAACCCGATGGCTTGACGGGGGATCGGCGGAAGGAGCAATGCAGAAAACGCGACTACAGCCATATTTCTATCGGCTATAGTCGCGTAAACGACGCTATCATGTCGAAAACGCGAGAATAGCCGATTTTTGCCCCATTATTCCAAATGCAGAACGGCCCGGAATCCACAAGATTCCGGGCCGTTCGATCTTTCTGCAACTAGGTGCTTAAGCTGCCTTCTTCTCCACAGCCAGCGCCGCCTTGGCCTGCTCCACCAGCTTGGTAAAGCCCGCCGCGTC
>Ga0224553_1000604_pt1 | contig 14916 bp, 10 predicted proteins | sample 714S21014metaG_FD_179897 | JGI IMG/M metagenome (GOLD analysis project Ga0224553, IMG submission 179897) | Peat soil microbial communities from Stordalen Mire, Sweden - 717 S2 10-14 | ecosystem: Environmental > Terrestrial > Soil > Wetlands > Peat | place: Sweden: Norrbotten County, Stordalen... | reverse complement strand
AGGAAACTGCCGCTAGGTGACGGGCCAGTGCGTGTCGCAATAGGAAATGGCGGCAACCTTCGCCGGGGCCAGGCGCAACTCGGCAGTACCGACGTACCCGGTTGGTTCGCCTTGGAGACTCTCTGGTTCGCCATGCCGAGCTACGACGGTCCCTTCGTCGTGCGCGGGGAACCACTTGGCGGGTCCGGATCCATCCACGTGGACGGTTCCCCCACCAACGCGTCACCGCTCGTAGTCCCTCCGGGACCGACGACCAATACTCAACATGGAATCCGCGTCGCGCCGGTGAGCACCTGGGTGACATCGCCCGGCTGCTACGGCTGGCAGGTCGATGGCCTGTCATTTAGCTACGTGATCGTGGTCGACACGACTCCGTACCGTTGATGGACAGCCCGCCAGATGGCATCACCGATGTTCGCCTCATTTCGCGCCAGACGGTCGAACCCCGGTCGTATCCGCGCAGGCGGCGACGCCCGAGTTGGCATGGGCGGCGTGTCGAGACACTACGTCGCAGTGGAGTCCGGGTTACGGGCAAGCCCAGACGTGGGTCTGAGTCGGATCAGGCGAAGCCGGATGAGCGCAGGGTCAGGTTCCACGGTTCCACTCGACTGACCGTAACGGCCGCGAAACGGGGATGCCGTGTTGCCAGCGGCTCGGCGTCCGGAGCCACGCCACGCCAGGCCTAAGGGGGTCTGCGAAAATAGGCTATGAACACGAGCGCGACGTGGCTAGGTGACCTGCCGCTGCCGGGGCGGTGGGCGGTCGTCGGCGCGGCTTCTGTAGGCATGGTCGGGGCGGTCGTTGGGCTGGTCATTGGCCTCATCGTCCATGCACCGACTGCGCCGTTTGCCCTCGTCGAGCTCGGCCTCCCTGCGGCCATCGTTGGCGGAGTCATCGGACTTAGCACCGGCGTCATCGTTCTGGCGGGCCGCCGAATCAAGCAAAGCAGACCCTGATTTCGAAGCCCCGGGTGCCGGCCGCAGATACGGTCCCACAAGCCGATCCTCTTACGAGACAGATCCAGGGAAGGTCTATCCCGCTGCCAAGCGACATAACAAGCGCAGCGCCTGGGCAAGTCCAACATGGAAGCTTGCGCCCGAATCGTTGTTCGGCGCTCACGTGCTGGTCCGAGGAAGGCGATGCACCGTGATCACTGCCACCACGGACCCCTGCGGTCAACTGCTAGCACTGCCCTGGCCTGAGTCCATGAAACTGTTGACAAGACAGCGCAGGTCGGCCCGGAATCCGTTGCGACGTGGGCGTCGACGTGTCCGGTAAAGGCTGCAGGGTGCCGCACAGCACTTGGCGGTGGGTCCTCCACCCGTGTAGCTCGGCATAAGGACCGCTCATGCCGAGGCCGCCACGACGATCCGGCACACAGCGTGAAGCAATACATAAGCGCCCTGGCTAGGGCGAGGAGATTCGCGGAGGAAATGTCCAATGTGTGATGGTTTGCTTCGTGTGCTAACACGCAGCGGACCTCGTGAAGTTCAAGACGCCCCTGCTCCGGATGGCGAAGAACAATGCTCCCAGAACCAGCAAGAGCCTCCGCTACTCGCCAATCCTCGAGCGCTCGACCGAGAGACCACAGGACTCCCTGAAGAGGCAATGATTGGTAGCCACGCGCTCGCGCGAGATCGCCTTCTTCGTAGGGGGTCACGAGAGCAGACGGATCGAGTACGACAGCCGCTAGTCGTTCCGACCAAATTCGCAAGTTGTCCGCCATGTGAGCGACATACGCACGAGCGTTCCACTCGAGCACAGGCAGGTTTTCCGATCCGTCGCGGCCCTCCAGCAAGGCGGCCACGCGACCGGGTGATTCCTCGATCATCCCCCGGCACACATCCGCATCAGTGGACCAGGTGTAACCACAACCTCGACATGGATTGCCGTATCTCTCCGTAAGGCACGCGTTCATGATGGCCACCTCAAAGATTGATTCGAGCTGAGGAACAGCTTCTGCCTGAGGAACTGGGTGTCCCGTACGAACGAGATTGAAACATTCCGAATGTTCCACCGAAGAGTGTCAGCGGTGCAACTCGACGAGTGCCGAATCGGCAGGGAGTATGAGAACGGCTTATGCGTTCGCCATCCACCACGGTGACGAGGTGAGTGGATAGCCCTCGAGTGGCTCATCCCTGTCTTGTCTGAGCTGGCCGCCAACTGGAAGAAGTTGCCCCTTGACATACGTAGGAGCATCGCTCTGGTGGAGTGTCCTGAAAGGAGAGTGAGGGTGAGGTAGAAGCCACCAGCACGAACCGTGCTGTATCAGTGATGGAGGGTAGCCCTCCGGGTTCGCCGTGCAGGCGGGGATCCCAAACCACTGCAAGCTGCGTCGGTTAAGCGCCGGGGCGGTGAGCGTTGCGGAAAAGGCCGGCCGGGAGCCGGTCAGGTGGGTGACGAGAAGACGAACGTGAGTGAACCACTGTCTGAAGCATCGAAAGCCGAAACGATGGTGCCGAAAGCGGGGAGTCGCATAGTTCCCGTGACAAAGGCGCGCCGACTTGGGGCGTGGTCATCACTCCACCAAGACCGGCAAGCCTCGAGTCGTGTCGCTCACGACACAGGCTGTCGATGCGCTAGTGGAGCGAGGAGCGCACGGGCACGAACCGCCGCAGCGGCCGGACGGGATCTCGAAGAGTCCGGACTCGTCTTCGCTATTGACCCATTCGGTGAACGACCCCGGCGACCAGACATGGTGATCGGGCGCTGGACTCGGCTCCGAAAGGAGATCGGTCTCAGCCACGTCAGGCGCCACAACCTTCGCCACTTCGTTGCAACTGAGCTCTTGACCGCTGGCCCCGGGCAACAACCGATCGAAGCTTGGCCCGGGTTCCCGAGTCACCCGTGGGTTGGAGGCTTACGCCGGTGCCAAGCTTGACAAGCCGGTCGGTCAGGTTCGCGACGACCTGCTCCCGAGGCCCGCGTTGCCGCGGCGCGCTACGCCAGGCGGTGGGTGCCAGCGGTGCCAGACGCATCACGCGACGCCCGGGGTCCCCCTCGGAAGTGTGCCGTCCGCATCAAGCTGGTACGGGTGCTCTTCCTCCGGCGGGTAAGGGTGCGCTTCGAGGTGGCCTAGCAGCTTGTCCAGGCTCGCCTCCGCCACGCAGACCACGCTGTCCGCGGCACCGTAGTAGACGTGAAGGGTGTCGCCGTCGTCGCGCAGGATCCAACCGCAGGGAAACACGACTCCAGGCACGTCACCGGATCGTTCGTAGGGTGCATTCGGACCGAACACCCACTCGTTCCCGCGCGCCAGGACCTTGGTCGGGTCGTCCTTGTCCAGCAATGCCAACCCGAGCCGGTAGAGAGCCCCCGACGCGGTGAAGCGCACTGCGTGATAGCAGATCAGCCAACCATCATTGGTGAGCAGCGGCGGGGGGCCGAGACCCACTTTGTTTGCGTCCCACCAACCGCCATGCCGTGCGGCAAGCAGCACGCGGGCATCGCCCCAGTGGCGCAAATCGGGGCTGAACGACAGCCAGATGTGAGCGCCCATCCCCGACATGGCCGTTGCCGGCCTGTGGATCAGCGCCCACCTCCCACCGAAGGTCGTCGGGAACAGCGCGGCGTCCTTGTCCTCGGGCGGCTGGAGGACACCGCTTCGTTCCCAGTGCACGAAGTCACGCGTCTTGGCCAGACAGACGAGTGGCCCCGCAGCCGAGTACCCGACGTAGACGACGAAGTACTCGTCGCCGACACGGGTGATCCTCGGGTCCTCGATCCCCCAGTGCTCCTCGAAGTGGTCCGACTGTGGCTGCAAGCCCCGGACCGTGTCCACTTCCCAACCTGTCAGCCCGTTTTCGCTGGTCGCCGCGACCAGGAAGGAGAGGCCGGTACGGTCCTCGACGCGCAACAGCAGCAGCGTCCGGCCGTCAACGAGCGTGGCGCCCGGGTTGAACACCGCGTTGACCATATTGGGGAAGTCGCGTGGGCCGAGGACCGGGTTGCCCGAGTACCTCTGCAGTAGCTCGCGAGGATCGGCTTCGTCGCTCATCGTTGCTCCCGAAGAGCCGCGGCCGAAGCGCTGCGTCTTGATAGCTTCGGCGCTGGTGGCTGTTTGTCGCCGATCGCCAGTCCGCTGTCGGGGTCAAAGAAGTACAAGTTGCGGGTATCCACCCCGAGCTCGATCTGGTCGCCCGCGCGAACACGGCTATGCGCGTCGACGCGTGCCGTCCACATGGACTTGCCCTCGTGAAGCGGGACTGCCGCACCGCCCTTTTCCGCTGCCGGTACAAGGTCCGCGACATCCTTGTGCTCAACGGGCGGCGCGTCGATGACAAAGATCACATTGATCTCACTGCCGAGCGCCTCGGTCACATGGGTTGTGACCGACATCCTCGCCCACGTTTCATCGACCAGGCTTGCTTCCTCGAAATCGGACGGCCGGATCCCGAGGATCACGTCGCGGTCGAAGTAGGCCTCGATCTCGGGCCTGGAGTGCACTACGTCCTCTGCGATGGGCAGCCGGTGCCCGGCGAACATGACCGTTGGCTCGCCGTCATCTCTGATGAGCTGGGCCGTGACGATGTTCATCGACGGTGAGCCGATGAAGCCGCCGACGAACAGGTTGACGGGGCGGTCGAACAGGTTTTGCGGTGTGTCGACCTGCTGCAGCACACCGTCTCGGAGCACACAGACCCTGTCCCCGAGCGTCATGGCCTCGACCTGGTCGTGGGTTACGTACACCGTCGTCACGCTGAGCCGCTCGTGCATCTCCGCGAGAGATGTCCGCATGCTCACGCGGAGCTTTGCATCGAGGTTCGACAGCGGTTCGTCCATGAGGAAAGCCTCCGGTTCCCTCACGATCGCCCTGCCCATCGCCACGCGTTGGCGCTGGCCTCCGGACAATGCCGCCGGCTTGCGCTCGAGGTACTCCTCCAGGCCAAGGACGTTGGCCGCATTGTGGACACGGCGGTCGATCTCCGACTTCGGCGTCTTGCGCATCTGCAAGCCGAAGGCCATGTTCTGTCTCACGGTCATGCTGGGGTAAAGGGCATAGTTCTGGAAGACCATCGCGAGATCGCGGTCCTTGGGCGCCACGTGGTTCATGACCCGGTCGCCGATCCGGATAGTTCCCCGGGTGATCTGCTCCAGTCCGGCGATCAACCGCAGGACCGTCGTCTTCCCGCAGCCGGAAGGTCCGACCAGGACGACGAACTCGCCGTCGGAAATCTCCAGGCTCAGCCCGTCGACCGCCTTTACGCCTCCGGGGTAAGTCTTATCCACTTTGTCCAACACAATCTGAGCCATTGGTCTACTCCATATGCTCGGGCGGCTCGAGCCACTTGTGCCGGCCCCGGTCTTGTGGTCTGCGGGTCACGGTCAGCCCTTTACGGCTGAGCCGATATTTGGCGCCACGAAGTAGCGCTGGAACGCCAGGAACAGCACGACCGCGGGCACGGCCAGCACGAACGCTCCTGCCAGGATCGCGCCGAACGGGTTGGAGACGGTCGACTGCACGGTATTCATGTAATTGGCCAAGGCGACGGCAAGTGGCTGCATACTCTGCTGTTTGGTGATCAGGAACGGCCACAGGTACTCGTTCCACGGTCCGATAAAGGTCAGGAGCATGGCGGTCAGCACTGCTGGGCGTACGAGCGGGAGGGCGACCCGAGTCATTATGCGGAACTCGTTCGCGCCATCGATCCGGGCGGCGTCGAACAGCTCCTTCGGCAGTTGCATGAAGTACTGCCGAAAAATGAACACGGCCGTGGAGTTGATCGCGAACGGGGCGATCATCCCGAGGTAGGAGTTGCCGAGCCCGTAGTTGCGCACGATGAGCACGTACAACGGGATGATCAGCAGCTGGAACGGGACCATCAGCAGCAGGAGCATCATGACGAACAACAGGCCGCGGCCGCGAAAGCGCAGTTGTGCGAGGGCGTATCCGGCCAATACGCCGAATACGACGGTGGCCAACAGGACGCCGCCGGTGAAGATGCCGGAGTTGATGAGAGTCCTGCCCAGGTTCAGTGCAGCGTTGATCTCGCCGTAGTTGTGCAGTGTGATGTTGCCCGGTTGCGGCAGTACGCCGCTAAGTGACGTGTTCGACTGCTTCTGCAACGAGCCGACGATCATGTAGTAGAAGGGGAAGACGAACACCAGAGCCCCGATCAACAGCACGGCCAGACGCCACCACGGGCGCGGGGTACGCGGTTCGACCGCCGTGACATCCTCCGATGCGACGGCACCTTCGTCCACGGTATGGACCGTTTGGGTCACGTCTGATTCCTTTGCAGCAGCCGTTGGACGCCGACTATCAACAGCACGCCGATGACCAGGACGATTCCGAGGGCAGAGGCGAAGTCCGGGTGGTTTTGCTCGATGCCGGTCTGGTACATCAGCAGCACGGGCGAGGCGGACTTGCCATTGGGACCTCCGCCGGCGGTCAGCAAGTAGGGCTCGGTGAACAGGTTCGCGCCGACGATGATCGCCAGCAGGGTGATCAGTGTGGTCACCGTCCGGACGCCGGGGATGGTGACTGACTTGAGCCTGTGCCACCACGACGCGCCGTCCATGGACGCGGCCTCGTACAGCTCCTTCGGAACGTTCTGCAACGCGGCGAGGTAAAGCAGGATGAAGAAGCCGAGCTGTTTCCACGTGACGTATATCGCGATCGACGGCATCGCCCAGCTCTGGTTTACCAACCAGGACGGGACCGGCGCCAAGGGCCCGAGCACGGCATTGACGACTCCTCCGCCGCTGAACATGAACAGCCACACCGCTACCATCGCCACGCTGGCTGTCACGTACGGCACGTAGAAGCAGGCGCGGAAGAAGGCACGGAACGGGATCAGCGCGTTGAGCGCGGTGGCCAGCAGCAGGGACAGTCCGACCGTGAGAGGCACGTTGATGACCAGGAAGATCAGGATGTTGAGAAACGACCGGAGCACCTCGGGGTCGGCGAAGACCGCTCTGTAGTTGGCAAGCCCGACGAACGGCCGAGGCACGCTTACTCCGGGTGCGGTGAAGAAATAGCGGTGGAACGACATCCACACCGCCAGGCCCAGGGGGTAGGCGAACAGCACCGCGATGAACAGCGCGTACGGCGCACCAAAGGCCAGCCCGATCGGTTGGCGGCCGAGCACAGCGCGCACGAGCCGCCTCACCATGGGCTCGCGCGTGCTGAGCGGAAGTTCCGCCTCCAGTTTCATCTCGGACCCGCGCGTGCCAAGCTGAAGTTCCGCCTCCAGTGGGGGAACTTCAGGCTTGGGAACGTGACGCTGGTCATGGCTCGGACGAGGCGCCTGAAGCGAGCTTGTTGATCGCCGACGCGGCGGAGGTCAGCGCGGCGTCGGGGCTCGAGGTGCCGAAGATGACCGACTTCGACCAGTCATTGCGGAAGTCCTGCCAGATCTCGATCGAGTTCAGGACGTTAGGGCACTCGATTACGTGGGCTGCTTCCACGGCGAAATCCTTGTAGTCCGGGTTCGCCGTGAAATAGGACGCGTACAGCTTCAGCAACCCCTGCCGCATCGGCATCTGCCCGGTTATGGCCAGCAGCTTGCCGTCCGCGCTGACGCTGGTGGTGAACTTCAGGAAATCCCACGCGGTCCCGCGGTTCTTGCACGAGGCGTACATGGCGATGTTCTTGGCGTCACTGAATGTCGGAATCGTGTACGAGGTATTGCCCTTCAAGGTCGGCAGCGGTACGACGCCATAGTTGACCGCGGGCGCTCCTTCCTTGCCCTGGTAATCGGCGATGGCCCACGGACCGACGATGGCCATCGCGGCGGTGCCGTCGGCGAACGGGTCTCCGGTGACGGTTTCGTTGCCGGCCAGCTTCTCTTTGTACAGCTGCGCCCAGAACGCGGCGACCGCCTTGCCGGCGGTGGAGTCGAAGGTTGCCTTCCCGTTCTCGACCAGCAACTTTCCGCCGCTCTCGGCCGCGTACAGCGGGTAGAAGTCGTACCAGGCCTCGTAGAACTCACTCGATGGCGACGGGAAGATGGCGTACTTTGCAGCACCCGAGGACACCACCTTCTTGGCCGTAGCAAGGAACTCGCTATAGGTACTCAGCGGCGGGTTGGTGGTGCTGATGCCGGCCTTGGCGAATTCCGTCTTGTTGTAGAAGATCACGACCGGGTTCGTCTTCCACGGCATCTGGTAGTACTTGCCGTCCAGCGACTTGTACATGCTGGCGATGGGTCCGGTGCGCGTCTGGATATAGCTGACAGCGCCGGGGAAGTCGTTGAGCGGCACCAGACCGCCCGCCTGCTCGAATTCCGGCACTGCCGCGGGAGCGGTGTTGTAGATCAGGCAGGGTTCGCTGCCTGCGGTGATCGCGGCCGAGATGACCTCCTCCGAGGACTGGGCGGCCGGGATCTGCTGTCCAGTGACCTTCTGAGTCGGATGGAGGCGGTTCCAGGCAGCGACCTCCTGCTCGCCCCAGGTGATCTCCTGGGCGTTGTTGGAGTACCAGATGCTGATCGGTCCATAGGACAGACTCTTGGACGTGGACGAGGGCGTCCCGCCTCCACCGCATGCGGCTAACCCCATGCTCAGCATGAGAGCCACCACAACGACAGTTCGTAATTTCATGATCTTTCCTTGCCACTTGCCGGGGGTCTACAACACGACCGGGTCGAAACAGCGCTTGGGACTGGCATCTCGATGATTCGCAATGACAGCCCAGCGTAAGACATCAACAAACCCCCTTCACCGATGTCAGAGTCGACGAGGTACTTCTGACTGTGCGCGCAACCGGACCCGCTAACAGGGACAAAAGTTCTAACGGATAGTTGCGCGTTTTTTGCGCAATCGCTTGTCGCGATCTGACCACATATTCCCACCGAAAATTCGTGTTGGATGGAAAGTCTTCAGGGCCATGACGTTGGTCACGGGACCAATTAGCCTTTCTCGACGAGCAGGTCGATCGGCACGACATAAGTGCCTTGGACCTGCATAGATACGAGAAATGTGACGAAGCCGAGCGGAGTGTCATGTTCCACGTCACCTGTGGCGCCGAGTATCCCCACACCTCGCGGCCGACGCGGTTACCTTGGGAGGTGAAGGCGCGGGTAAGATTCACAGCTGCCGTTGAGCTGCCGACGCCGGCCATACCAGAGGCGGCCGCGTCGAAGTCCCTGACGTTGGGTGCTGAACGGTGGCCTACGGCTGTAAAGCTCGACACAAAACTGCCTCGAAGCTTGCAATTGGGGGACCCAGTCCACCCGGTAGCCGACCCTCGCTGTAGAAGGTGGCCGAATCATATCCACGGACGCGACGCGTGTAAAGACGTTCGAGAAGTGCCACTGGCCGTCCGAACAGCGGTCGTGCCCTGGCGCGGACGGGCATCAGGCCACGAGGAGCCCCGCTGGCAACAGCCGCGCGTGCCCAGCGGGGCAATCCCACTACCGTCTCGAGAGACGACCCGGTGCGGCTTCCCAGCTAGAGAGCGAATGATCTCTCCGGTCGACGTTTAGGGAATTGCCCCACCATCGACCTATCCGCACTGCGACTGAACCCCGGTTCGACCCAAGCCACGCTCAGCACCAGTCCTCGAATACCGGGAAAACGTGGTTCGCCAGTGCGGGAGCGACCTTGCCGTCACCAGCCAGCGGTGGTCTTGCGCCCGTGAGAACAAGCGTGGCGCATAACACTTACATCCCGACAGAGGAGCGATGGCGCTGCCTCTCGAACGTCCTCGACCTCGGCAGCCGACGTCTGATTGGTTCGAACGTGGACGACAACGTGGCAACGCCGGTGGTGGCCGATGTCCCCGACGCGGTGTGTCACCTGCGGCGGCGGAGCGCGCGATGTGTCCCAGCGCTCCAACTGCTGATCGCCGACCGGTACCTGAGCGGAACCTAGTGCGATCTCCGCGCGTCCTACGGCACTGCCCAATGCGCAGGCCGCGTGGCCACTTGCCTCAACAACGCCGTCGCCGAGGCGTTCTGGTCGAGCCTGAAATGCTCGCTCCCCCACCGCTACCGCCCCGGGAACAAGCCGCGCGGCGACCATCGCTTGGATGAAGCGCTACAACCTTGTCGGTCTGCACCCAGGCCTTGGCTTCGTACCGCCAATCGAGTGGGAGCTCAACTGCTACGCCAGCAGCTGCCAGCCGCATAGCCAAGTGTCCAGCTAGCGGGGGCAAGCCCACAGGCCGGGCTATCGAGTTCTCAGTCTGCGTCGGGAGCCTCTCGGAAGGGGCCTGACACGTCAGTCGAATAGATCGCCAGATCGTTCCGGCCGCTCACTTTGGCCAACTACGGACGACCTGTACGGAGTTCGATTCAGTACCCGCCGGCGACGTCGTCGACTTTCTTCGATCTACAGAAAGTCCGTCTTACTCCGCGCTCAACTTCCGCGAAGTTGTGCCGATCTTATGACGGCAAACATCAGCAACCTGGGAGGTTCGATCGTGTCCCTGAAGCACCGCATTCGCAAGAACAAACGAGGGCTCGTCGCCTCCTTGGCGGCCGTAGCAGCCCTCGGCATGACAGCCACGTTCACACTCGGTGGGTTCAGTGCTGGGATAACGAACAGCGCCAGCTCGTTCAATTCCGCCACGGTCCAGCTCGAAGAGGGCAACGGAACGGTCACCTGCTACTCGACCGGTACCGGTTCGGGCGGTTCGGTCACCGCGAGCAACACGAACAACACCTGCGCGATCAACGCTCTGGTCGGAACGTTGAGCCAGGTGCCAGGCGGCACTCCTCTTTCGACCACGTTGACCTTCACCAACGCGGGCAACCATAACGCCACTGTCGCGTCGATGGTGACAGGTGCCTGCACACAGGCGACAGCTTCGGACGCCAACGGCTATGTCGGCTCCGACACGTCCTTCTGCAACAAGGTCGACGTGACGATTGCCAACACCACCACCGGCGCGGCGGACAAGTGTGTGTACCCGACCACGGCGGGCGCGTGCCCGGCGCTGTCGAACACCTACAACCTGGCAACCCTCGCGGGCCAGACGTTCAACGCCGTTCCGATCTCTGTGCTCGCCGCCGGTGCTACGGCGACCTATGTCGTGACGGATCAGCTTGACTCGGCGGTAACCACGAACGCCGATCAAGGCCTGGCAGCCACCGTTCCGTTCACCTGGAGCATCAGCCAGTAGTCCCGTCGGCCGGCGGCGCACGAGGTTCCGAGGGCCCGGCGCCGCCGGACCGCACAGGATCTGGAAGGCAGGAATTCGCGTGGTTCGTTTCGCAACTCGAAGGGCAGTACACCGAGCGCTCGGCGTTCTCGGGGCGATGGGCGTGTTGTCGCTCGTCTTCGTCTCCGCCGCAGGGGCCTCCGTGTTTGCCGCGACTACGACCGCCAATCAGAGCACCTTCTCGTCTGCCACTTTGCAATTGAGTGCGACGACGGGCGCCAACAACTGCTATTCCACCGGTACCGGGGCGGGGGGCGCGGTGAGCGCCAATTCGTCGGTCTGCCCGGCCGGGTCCCCGGTCCCGGCGGGTCCTCTCTCCTCTAACTCGTCTTCCTCGGCTACAACGACGCTCGCCTCGACCGGTACAGCCAATGCCTCGACGGCCGACCTCGCCTCGGTGTCGTGCGGGGTGGCGAAACTTTCTGACGCGGAGTCGACCACCGCCTGGAGTGGGACCGGGCCGGACACAGCTCTCGTCTTCCAAGGGCTCACCTACCAGGCTGCCGGTCCCCTCGGCACTCAGGCGGTCACGACCGACGGTTCGACGGGCTGGGCCGAGACCACAGTGCAGTACACGAACCCTGAAAGCTTCACGGTACTGGCGTGGTTCAGGACAACCTCGGCCAAGGGGACGATCACCGGTTTCTCCAACTCACAGGATCCCGTCGCGAACACGCCGACCGATAGCGACCGGGCGCTGTGGATCGACCCGAGCGGCAAACTCGACTGGGGCATCTACTACTCCGGCGCGAAGCGGGACGAGCTCACGAGCCAGGCGGCAGTTGACACCGGGAACTGGGTCTTCGCGGCCGCTTCGGTCGGCAGCGCAGGCACGGCGCTGTATGTGAACGGCTCCCTGGTGGCCTCCGCCGCGGGCGTCGACCCAGCGCAGAACTACAGCGGGTGGTGGAGCATCGGTTACGGTTACCTCGCGAGCTGGCCCGATATACCGACGGGCTACTATTTCTCGGGCTCGTTGGCGCAGATCGCAATCATCCCGTCGCAGCTCTCCTCAGCCCAAGTGTCGAGTCTGTACGGCGACTCCACGCTGTCCACCTATGCCGCCGGGGTGAGCGCCCTGAGCCCGGTGAACTACTGGGCTCTCAACGACTCGGGCTCCGCCGCCTACGAAGGCTCGGTCCCGGGAGCAGGCGCATCGGCGACTCTGGTCGACGCTTCGGGAAACGGCAACACCGGCACTGCCGAGGGCGGGGTTACTTTGGGTGCAAGTGGGCCCACCACCCTGGGCGGCGCCGCGATCGCCCTCAACGGCTCGACGGGCTACGTCGAGACCGCAAAGTCATACTTCAACCCGATTGGGATCTCCGAAATCGCCTGGTTCAAGACCACTAGCACTTCGGGCGGCACCGTCATCAGCATGACTGACGGGCAGACCGACACGGAGACCTCCGACTGGGACCGAACGGTGTGGCTCGACAACAGCGGTCACGTCGTGTACGAGGTGTGGAACGCCTCCCTCCAGGAAGTGACATCCTCCGGCACCTACAACGACGGCCACTGGCATCTGCTAGTTGCAGAGATCGGGTCGTCCGGTCAGCGGTTGTGGGTCGATGGCACACTCGTCGCCCAGAACCCGTCGGTCACCTCGCTTGTGCCCTACACCGGGTACTGGCACCTTGGCTGGGGCAACGAGGTCGCCTACTCGGATCCACCGACCGACAACTTCTTCTCCGGGTCACTCGCCCAGGTCGCCATCGTCCCCTCGCAGCTGACGACCTCACAGATCTCCACCCTGTTCAACTCAGGCAGCACTGCTGGCTTCGCGTTGGACATGGGCCAGCTTTCCCCGACTTCGTATTGGCCGCTCCAGGACTCCGCCTCGAACATCTGCGGGACGAGCGAGATCACAGTGCAGCAGACGGTGGCAGGCACCAACACCTGCGTCTACCCGTCGGCGGCCGGAACCTGCGCGGCCCCGAGCGCGGGCTACCTCGTCACGGGACTCGGCGTCCGCTCTATGACGGCTCCGATTGCCGGCACACCGGTGACGATATCGGTCACGATGAAGCTGAGCGCAGCATCGCCGGCCGGGATACTCGGGCTGCACGAGCTTGCGTACTTCGCCTTCGGTACGGCGAAGTCGTCGACGCTGTGGTGGGCGCAGATCGCTTATCCGTCCGCAGGATCGCAATTGTGATGGGAGGACAGCTGTGACCTCGATCGTCCTGACACGAGGCAGCCGAAGCCCAGCAGGTTCGACATTCGGCTCCCTGCCCCGAGTCTCGGTGCGTAGAGCGCAACATCGCCGCCGCACCGAAGGCAAGCTCTCGCTCGTTGTCTCGGGACTGGTGGTCCTCGCCGTGGTGGCGGTGCTGGGTTGGGACCTGTTCGGCGGGCGGCTGTTCGTGATGGAGACCCCGTCGATGTGCCCCGCCGTCTGTGTGGGCTCATTGGTGGCGGACGGGCCAGTACGAGGCCCGTTGCACGTTGGTGAGCTGATCACCTTCCACCCGCCTGGCACGAAGACCGAGACCTACACCCACGAGATCTCCCACATCTTCCCGAACGGGATGATCCAAACGCGAGGCGTCGCCAACCCTGATCACGACCCATGGCTCATCACCAGGTCCGACATCGTCGGTATCGTCGACCTCAACGTGTGGGGACTCGGGTGGCTCCTGAGGGTCCTGCCCTTCCTGGCGGTAGGAGTTCTGGCCTGGGTGCTGGCACGCCCGAGGCTCGCGCGACGCACGCGGTCAGCTTGGGACACGGGATGGGTGACAGTCTTGGCCGTGCTACCGCTGTGGGTGTTGCACCCACTGGTGAGCGGCGCGATCCTCTCCACCGCGTCGGGCCCGAAGCAGCGATCGTGCGCGAGCGTCATAAATACCGGGATACTTCCGGTCTCCTTCAACGGCGCGGGTTGCCGTCCCGTTTCCCATGTGATGCCGAGCCTTCTGGTGCGCCTGGGGGGCGCGGCCCCCAAGGGCGGCTACGTGATACTGCACGAAGCGGCGTCCCTCTACTGGTGGGGGTGGGTGATCGTCGCGCTAATCGTGCTCTCGCCGCTCGCTAGTTATCTGTGGCACATCCGCCGCGACGAAGAGGTGCTAGCGGACTGAAGGGCCACTCGAGCCAAGAGCGACTATTCGTAAGAGCCCTCAGTCGCCGCGCTCAGACTTGAGGTACCGGGCCGGGATCCGATGCACGAGCAAGGTAGTCAGGACGTCCAGTAGCTGGCGCGCACCGGTCCAAGTTGCCGCCGCGCCTCAACTGTATTTCCACTTCCCGGTGCGGCCGAGGGCCCATCGGCGCAACATTCGGCGACGGCCCGCAGCGAACGCCTGCTTGCGAGCTGCCAGTGCCCCGATGGGTGGTGCGCTTCGAGCCGGTGCAGCCGACTGCCAAGAGCTTGTCGTGGCAGACATCGGCGCGCACCGTGTCATCGGACTCTCGACTCACCCCTCGAGCTTCTCGCTGAACGGGACGATGGGCCGGAACCGGTGGCCGCCGCGGCGGACTTCGTGTCCATAGCCGGGAGTATATTGACCGCCAACGGGAAGGTTCTCAGGTCCGCTGAACGCCCACCCAGCCATCGCGACGCGAAGGCCGTCCACCGCCGACGCAGCCACAAACCAGCGAACTCCGGCTACACAGCAACTTGGACCAATAGGGCGCGGTCCTCGGCTCAACACTTTCTTGACCCAGGAGACGACCGCTGCCGCGACCTAAGCCCTGATCCACCGAAAAATAGGGCGTTCCGGAGGCCAGGACCGGTCTAGCATCCGCGAAAAGTGCCTTCCTGTAAGGGAAAATGGGGGCTGCGAAACCAACCCATGCCCCTTAAG
>Ga0224553_1000602_pt1 | contig 14934 bp, 12 predicted proteins | sample 714S21014metaG_FD_179897 | JGI IMG/M metagenome (GOLD analysis project Ga0224553, IMG submission 179897) | Peat soil microbial communities from Stordalen Mire, Sweden - 717 S2 10-14 | ecosystem: Environmental > Terrestrial > Soil > Wetlands > Peat | place: Sweden: Norrbotten County, Stordalen... | reverse complement strand
ACAACGCTCGAGGTAACGATGTCGCCGACGTGCGCGAAGGGGTCAGACGGCCTCGTTGGTTACTTCGTAGACACCCGGGAACCCGGTGTAGAGAACGATCTTGTTCCACTTCGAGGTGCCCGGCGGGTACTGGCAGACAGTGATCTCGAGACCGGTCTCTTCGGCCAGGCGTGCGAGCTCCCTCTTCCAGGCCCGCACCCTGTAGCCGTTCGACCCGCCGGCATCGGCGGTGATCAAAAGCCGCGTCGCCTGCTCGAACCGGGGCTTTGCCATGGAGCGCCACCAGCGCCTGATCGTCTCCACGGCGAACTCGGCGGTGTCGGCCCGCTCGCCGACTGAGACCCAACCCTCGTCGTTGGCGAGGTCATAGACCCCGTAAGGGACCGCACGGCCGAGCTTCGGGTCGACGAAGTCATGCGTCTTCACCCGTGTCGGCTCCCCGCTGGGCTGCCACTCCACCCCGAGGTTCTTGAACTCGCCGACGAGCACTTTCTTCTTCGTGTCGACGCTGATCACCGGCTGGTTGTCGTTGACAAAGCTCGTCGCCGTCTCGTTCAGGTAGGAGAACTGCGCGTCCCGATCAGGGTGAGCTGTTCCCTCCTTTTCCTTGGCCGGTGCCTGCAGGGAGTAGCCGAGCGACTTCAAGATCCGCCCGACCGTGTCGTCAGAAACCCGGAACCCCTTTTGGACCAGGGCATCTGCCAGGTGGCGAGTTGACTTGGACGTCCAGGCGAGCAGCGACATCGGGTTGCCGCGGGTGTCGGGATGGACGAGCTCGTCGAGAGCCTGCAAAAGCCCCGGCTGCTTGTCGATAAGCGGCCGATCCCCGCCCCCCGCGGCTCGCAGGTGTTCGGACGGCTCGATGCCGCCTTCTACCTCGCGCTCAGCTTTGATCACGGTGTTGCGGCTCATGTGAGAAGCCGAGGCGACGGCGCTCTTGCCGCCGCGTCCGAGCATCTGCGAGCAGGCCCCTGCCATGACACGGCGCTGGCGCTCGTTCAGATGTGGCCGGACGACCTCGAAGAATCGCGCGAGCGCTTCCGGACCGACCTCCACATCCTCAGGTTACTACGCGCGTTCTAACCTGCGGTGGACCCTAACCGCGAATGGTGTCTCAAGCCTCGATGCTGGCCTTTGCGGCTCGTTCTGACGAGGGCGTGCGTTGGGTCAGGTCATCCTGTCAGCTGGTCCCCGAGCTCGCCGCAACCGATGCTCCTCGGCGAAGCAAGCCTGCGACACGAGCCACGGCCGCGCTGCCGTCGATGATGCAGTTGCGGATCGGCTTGACGCCTGCCGCGCAACCCGCGACGAGAATGCCCTCCCTCGTCGAGTCGTGGGGGTATCTGAACCATTCGCGGCTGGCGAAAAAGCCGTCCGGCGCTCGCCCGATCTGGAGCACGCCGGCAAGGTTGTCCACGTCGAGGCACGGTCGCATGCCAGTGGAGAGCGAGACCATGTCAAAGCGATCCGAGAAGATCTTCTGGATGAGGGTGTTCTCGGCCCGGACCACTATGTCCCCGCCGGGCAGTTCCTTGCATCCCGACACACGTCCCCGGATGTAGCGGATCCCCCGCTCCTGGGCCAGCGAGTACATCTCTTCAAAGCCGCGGTCATAGGTCCGTACATCCATGTAGAAGCATGTGACCTCGGCGCCCGGGTTGCGGTCGAGCACGGTGAGGGCCTGCTTGGTGCTGTAGGAACAGCAGATGCGTGAACAGAATGGCGCCCCGATCCGCCGGTTGCGTGAGCCGACGCAAAAGACGATCGCCATCCGGTTGACCGTCGTGCCATCGGAAGGACGCCTGATCTCGCCGTGCGTCGGGCCACGTGGGTTTAGCAGCCACTCGAGCTCAGGTCCGGTCACTACGTTCGGGTAGCGGCTGTAGCCGTACTCCTCGAGGTCCGAGGGGTCGAAAGGCTCGAATCCGGTGGTGATGACGACGGCGCTCACTTCCTCGCTCGTCTGGTCGCTCAAGATGGCCCGGAAGTTGGGGAATTCCCCTTCTAGATTGACGAGGGTCGTCTCCATCCGCACGTCCACACAGCGGTGAGCCCTCATCTCGGTTTCGACTTCAGTGGTGAACTCGAGCCCATCGTTGAAACCGTCGTCATCAAAGAAGGGGAATGTGCGCGACAGCCGACGCACGCGACCGCCTAGCTTCGATGTCTTCTCGAGCAGAATCGAGGGATATCCCAGTTCGCCGAGAGCCGTCGCGACGTGCATGCCGGTTACTCCGCCGCCGAGGATCAATACAGGGCTGTTCATCTCACCAGGCTCCCCGCTGCCCTCAGGTTGACTGCGGTCGCGATTTCCGCGTCGTCGCGCAGGTAGGCCGGCTGCGGCGACTGAGGGATGCCAATTCTCTCCAAGAGGGTTTCCACAGGCACGGTATGGCCCTGTATCCCCACGACGTCGTAGGGGTCCCAGCCGAGAAGCAGACCTGCCAGCTCTGCGTAGTTGAGCACGGGGATCTGGAACTTGGCGCCCGTCAGCTGGTTGACGGCCCATTGTTCGCGGTCGAGGACGAGGCCACAGCCCGGACAGTTGGTGACGATCAGGTCGGGCGTGAAAGGGGCCATGCTCTCGAACTTCTTGCGGGCACAGGCCACAGTGAAGCTGCGGTTCGGGCGGATCATGCATTGCCGAAATCCCATGCCGCAGCAGTGCCGTCGTTCCGGGTAGTCGACCTCGTCGCCTCCCCACTCGCGAATCATCGCTGTCAGGACGTCGCAGTACTCGGTTCCGCCGACGGACTTGCTGGGAAAGATCTTGTTGTAGTGACAACCGACGTGATCCACCACCTTCAGCGGTTCACCAGTGGTCATGTCGACCAGCCGGTATTTCATTAGCTGGGCAAGCTGGCCTCGATACCGGTAGACGACGTCGCTGCAATGCACGATGTGCCTCGGGACAACCAACCGCCGTCCGCAGGCGTCATAGAGGGCCCTGTCCACCTTCTCAGCCAAACCTGGCTCTTTTTGGATCAGCTCGAGGATCTCGTTGTGGATAGCGAACGATGTGACGCACGCCGTTGTGATGTTCTCGAGGCCCGCCTCGGCGCACACCGACCAAAGCCGGGCCACGACAAGAAGTGAGCTTTCGACCGTGAAGACGTTGCCGTGTGTGACTATGCCTGAGCAGCACGTGTTCAGCGACGCGGATCCCGTCCCGCCCATCGCCCAGCGCCGGCCGAGAAGATCGTAAAGCCGCGCGATGAGAGGCTCGATCGAAGGAGAAAAGGTTCCCATCACACAGCTCGTGGTCAGGTAGTAGCCGTCGGCGGGGATCGGCTTCAGATCGCGTCGGGTGGTCACATTGGCCTTGCGCGGCTGGCCCGCCAGCCTGCTCGGCGCCTCCGTCGTGATCATCGTGTCAGCGGACCTCAAGACGGTCATCCTTCCGACCTCACTTTGTCGTAGTACTGGTCGATGTCGAGACCGCGCCTCGCGGCATCCGTCGCGGCGTGTTCCTCGATCTTGTTCCATAGGAAGAGGGCGCCCCCGGCACGGATGCAGCTCCGCAGTTCCGCCAGGGTCTCTGGCGTCACTTTGCGACCGGCGAAAGTGCCGTCCATGTCCGGCTGGCCGCCGACCCGAATGAACTGTTCTTCCAGCTCTGCCTGCCACCGCGCGTATCGCGGCCCGAAGTCCGGGTGCTGTGCCGGATCACCGTTGCGGAAATACAGGCTGAACGCCCGGTTCCAGAGGTTGGCGGCCCACAGGTGGCGTCCGGCGTACTGTTGCCTGCCGCGCACGCTCTCCAGGTGGTAGCCCTTCAGCTGCGCCAGAGTGCGCAGCGAACCGACGAGGCCCATGATGTCGTTCTGTTCGGGACACTTGGAATTGCACGAGCCACACTGCGCGCAGTACCAGATGATGTCGGACTTGAGCAGATCGACGAGGCGATCCTCGTCGCCAGAGAGAACCGCGTCCACAATGCAACGCGGGTCGTACTCCTCGAAGTGCTCGGCTGCAGGGCAGACCGATGTGCACATGCCACATGACAGGCACGTGGTCAGGGCATGACGGGCGCTGATATGGTTCTCGATCCACCACGTGCAGGGCTGCTCAGCGGCCTTTTCGTACCACGCCTGCCACTCGGTCTTTTCCGACTCCCCCACCAGGGCCCGAACCTCCCGCCTGTCCTTCTCGCGCTCGAAAGCCGTGCCCGCAAGGTGCTTTATGTTCGGGTAGTAGCTGCCCCCCTCCCCTCGCGGCTCGACCTCGTCGCGCAGCGCGTAGTAAGCCGAGGCGATTTCGTCGTCCGAGAATGCGGCGAGTTCGGTGTGGCCCATCTCAAACATGTGCTCCGGTGAGAACGAAGACTCTTCGACCAGTTGGAGGGCAGCCGCCCCCCGAGGGCGTGCACCGTCGCTCGCCGGCCGGAACCGAGCACGGTCTGCAGACGACGAGTCTGTGGCTAGGAGCACCTCGTACTTCCTGCCCGCGACCGCCAGAACGCGGTAAAGCGCGTGAGCGAGCTTTGAATACGGAAGAGTCAAGGCCAAAGCCAGGACGATTACCAGGTGGGTGAAGTACACGGGATAGGCCCACGTTCGCACGTTTGCGACGCGGAGCGCCTCGGTGGCAACCCCGGTGAACCCCGCGAGCAGCACGTTCACGATGAAAGCCCAGTCGAAGAACGTGCTACGGCTGCCGTGGGAGGCGTCCCTGGCGCGGGCCCACAGGAAGTAGCCGGCGCCACCGATCAACAGAGCGGCAAAGGCGTTGCTCAGGACCTTGAGCGGGTTGCCCAACGACAGCGGGTAGGCACGTCCCGCGAGCAGGAGCAGCGATATCACCCCCGAGATCGCCGCGAGGCCCAGGACCGAGAAGAGGACCGCCCTGTGAGCCCAAGGCCTCAGTCGGCGCTCCTTGCAGGTCGAGAACCTCTTGTGCGTGAGGATCTCCGCGACCGCGTCTTGGACAGAACGCCCAAGAAGCCTCGGCCTGGTCGTCCAGAGCGAGCCTTCGTACCAGGCGCGCCACGCCCTATCGGCGCCAACTCCTGCGGCAATCAGCGGCAGGGCGGTGAGGACGGAGAACACAGGTATGAGCGCCGCGTCAGGGATCATGCCTGCGTACCGGAGAGGCCCAGCGGCGGGACTGAATGCGCCGGTGAGCGCTATCAACGCGGCTAGGAAGGCCGCGATGCCGGCGTAGACCAGCCAGAAGGAACGCCAATCATTGACGACACGCGCCAGCACACGTGGGCACGCGAAGCGGTCCGTGGCGAATTGCCTGAGGGCGCTCATTATGCTCGCCGGCTTGGCGTTGGACGGGCACTGCGTAGAGCACTCGGTGCAGCCGTAGCAGTGCCAGATCTGCTGGTCGGTGACGAGGCGGTCTTGTAGGCCGAGCCGGACGAAGGCCACCTGGCGGCGAGGAAAGAGCCCCTCCTCGCCGGCAAGCTCGCATGTCGCCGTGCAGGCACCGCACTGCAGGCACGACTGCAACGTTGCCACATCGAGGCAGTAGGGCTTGAGGAAGGAGCCGTCGGGGCTGGCGGCGAGATCTAACGACCTGTCCTCGAGCAGGTCGACCGGCCTGCCCCGAAGGAGCCAACCGAAGCCATTCGGGCCCATCGTTTCGAGTTTCGCACCCTTCGTGCCCATGATTGCCAAGTTACCGCAATGCCGTGGTAACCAGTGAATCAATAGAATAAGAAGTGATAGTGTCCCAATTTGGGCTGCCACCGGCATGTCCGGATCGGTGTTGATGGCTAAGTTCAAGGGCACCGGCGTCGAGAGATAGGAGCATCGTGACAACGTTTCCCGTTCGCCTGGTCGGTGACGGGATGCTCGTGCCGTGCGTCGACGGCAACGAACGCCCATATGTCGCGCTCGACACCGCTGCGTCAACGGGCGCGCTCGAGCCCGTTCTCCGTCGCGTGAATGAGTTCCTCCCGGTGTATTCAGCCGTCCATCGCGGCTCGGGTTACAAGTCTCAGCTTTCGACCGACGCTTATGAGGATGCGCGTCAGGCAGCACTCGGGTTTGCCGGGCGCGAAGGCCGCGACGACGTCGCTGTCATCTGTCGAAATACGACCGAAGCCCTCAACCATCTGGCCTACAGCCTTCGACTGTGTCCCGACGACATCGTGGTCACCTCCGTCGCGGAGCACCACTCCAACCTCCTGCCGTGGTCCCGCGTGGCGACGCGCCGCTACGTCGAGTGCCAGCCCGACGGGACCTTCACCACAGCCGATGTCGTGGCCCAACTGGACCGGTCCCCCAAGCCGCGACTGCTCACCATCACCGCTGCCTCAAATATCACCGGGTGGCTACCGCCGATCGACGAGATCATCGATGCCTCTCACAGCCGGGGGATCCCAGTCGCCGTGGATGCCGCCCAGCTGGCGCCTCACCGGCCACTACCCCAAATGGCCGATTTCATCGCTTGGAGCGGACACAAGATGTACGCACCGTTCGGTGCGGGAGTACTCATCGGCCCTCGCGACACATTCGCGGACGGTGAGCCGTTTCTGGTCGGCGGCGGCACGGTCAACCTCGTAGAACTTGGCGGCGTCGCGTGGAACGAACCGCCCGACCGCGAAGAGGCGGGTTCACCGAACGTGGTCGGGGCGGTGGCGTTGCACGCAGCGATCGCCACGCTCGCCGAAATGGGCTGGCCGGCGATCATCGCCCACGATCGCCGCATCGGTCGCATGTTACGGGACGGCCTGGCGAGCATCCCGGGAGTGCGCCTCCTCGGGCCGGACCTTCATACCGACACCTTGCCTGTTGCGACCTTCACCGTGGATGGTCTCTCGCACGGCCTCGTGGCAGCCCGGCTGTCGGCCGAGGACGGAATCGGCGTGCGACATGGCTGCTTCTGTGCCCACCCTTACATGATGCGGCTCCTCGGCCTCGAAGAGGACGAAGTCACCGACTTTCGTAACGAGATGCGACAAGGTGACCGCACCCGGATGCCGGGCGCGGTACGGGCAAGCGCCGGTATCAACACCTCGGAGACCGACGTCGGTCGCCTGATCTCGGCAGTCTCTCGTATCGCGGGAGGTGCAAAGGCGCCTGTCACCTACATCCAGGATGCCCGGTCAGGTGATTTCAACCCTTATCTCAACTCGATGCCGTGGTCCGGGAACACCCGATTGACCGAAGATCGTGTTTCCAGGGCGCCTGTGCCTTCGTAGCATCACCGGACTTCCTTGACCGAACAAGGGCACCACGGGCTGACGGGTCTCAGTCTCTGAGTCACCTCTTCCCCGATTTCTATACCCTACGGGGTATAGTGAGATGATCGGACGTCCTGCTGCCTTTCCCCAGCCCGAGCCCGAGACGAGGAGAGGAGTTCTCAAGTGCAGCTTCCCGAGGATGTCATAGACGACGTTCGCAAGCGCCTGCGTCGAGCCGCCGGTCAGGTCCAGGGCGTGGAGCGCATGCTCGACGAAGGCCGGGAGTGCCGCGATGTCGTCACGCAGCTCTCCGCGGCATCCAAAGCACTCGAGCAGGCGGGCTTCCGACTGGTCGCCGCCGGTCTCACCTACTGCGTGGAGCATCCCGAGCAGGCAGAGGCGGACGGCTATCCCATTGACGCCGTGCAGAAGATGTTCATGAAACTCGCCTGAGCGGCGGGTCCAGGCACGCCGGAAGGACCGAACTCCGCCTGACGCGTCCCAGGGTCTTCAAGCTCTGCGAACTTGTGCTTCTCTCTGATACCCTGGGGGGTATGTGTAGAGCCATTACATGTCGGGACTGTGGCAAGCCAACCTGGAAGGGATGCGGTGCCCACGTCGAGCAAGTGCTCGGTCACGTACCGCCAGCCGAGCGTTGCCATTGCCAGTCCGCAAACACGTCGGACCCGAAGCCCGCCAAACACAAGTCCTGGTTTGCGCGCAGATGAGGACATGAGGTGATGATGCCTGAAACTCCAAAGCCCACGCAGTCGCCGACGAACATCGTGATCGTTGGGGGCGTCGCGGGAGGGATGTCGACCGCAACGCGTCTTCGCCGCCTCGACGCTGGTGCCAATATCATCGTCATCGAGCGCTCCGGTCACGTTTCGTTCGCCAACTGCGGTCTGCCGTACTTCGTCGGCGGGCTCATCGAGGAGGAGGAGGACCTGACGCTCCAGACTCCGCAACAGCTCTTCGACAGCTTCCGGCTCGATGTCAGGGTGCACGACGAGGCCGTCGCCATCGACCGTGCGGCACACACAGTCATCACCCGGTCGACGGTCACAGGCGAGGAGACCGCCGTCTCCTACGACAAGCTCGTTCTCAGCATGGGAGCTGCTCCTGTGCGCCCGCCGATCCCTGGTTACGACCGCGTGCGCACTCTTCGGACCGTCGAAGACGCGGCCAGGCTCGCACGTGATGTAGAGGTCGCTCCCGTGACGGCCGTCGTTGTCGGGGCCGGGTTCATCGGGCTCGAGATGGCAGAGAACCTCGTCGGCCAGGGGATCGACGTCACGATCGTCGAGGCTGCCCCGCAGGTGCTTGCCCCGCTCGACCCGGAGCTTGCGATTCTCGTTCGCGACGAGCTCGTTGCCCACGGCGTGAGGGTCGAGACCGGAGTAACCCTCTCATCGGTCGACGAACACACGGTGACCCTTGCTGACGGAAGGACCCTGGCCGCAGATCTTGTCGTGGGCGCCATCGGCGTGCGACCCGACGTCCGACTCGCCGAGCTCGCAGGCCTGGAGCTTGGACCGAGCGGTGGCATAGCAGTCAACGAAGCGAACCAAACGAACGACCCGGATATCTACGCAGTTGGCGATGCGGTCGAAAAGCCAGACGCCGTCTCCCGTGCGACCTCCCTAATCGCGCTGGCAAATGTCGCCAATCGCCAGGGTCGCCGGGTCGCAGATCACATCGCCGGACGGTCTTCGCATCCCGTCGCTTCGCTGGGGACCGCCATCGTGAAGGTCTTCGACGTCGTCGCTGCGACAGTCGGCTGGAACGAACGGCGCCTGCGGACAGCGGGCCGGCCCTTTAGGGCAATCCACTCACATCCCTTCGACCATGCGACCTACTACCCGGGCGCGACCCGCATGGCCGCGAAGCTCATCTTTGACCCGGAGAACGGAGCGATCCTCGGTGCCCAGATTGTCGGCCGCAATGGCGTCGACAAGCGGATCGACGTGATCGCGACCGCGATGTCGGCCGGGCTGACTGCCGACCGTCTCGCGGACCTCGAGCTCGCGTACGCACCACCGTTCTCCTCGGCCAAGGATCCTGTGAACCTTCTGGGCTACATGGCAAGCAACGTTATGAACGGCGACTGCGACGTGGTGGACCCCGGGGAGATCGACTCGTTGATCGAACACGGGTGGAGACTTCTCGACGTGCGCACGCGAGCGGAACATCTCGCTGGCGCCATCACCGGATCGGCCAACGTGCCTGTCGACTCGCTCCGGGATGACCTCGACGTGCTCGGAAAAGGCCCTTTCATCGTCTATTGCGAGGTTGGTCAACGTGGCCACACGGCTACAGCCCTCCTTCACGAGCTCGGGATCGAGGCGCGCAATCTCGACGGCGGCTACCAGACCTGGTCGGCGTTCGTCCGCGCTCGGCGAAGGCCGACAACTCGGCCAAGTCGGTAACGCATCGTCACGGCGCGCTGGACCCAAAGGAAATGGTCCGGCGGCTACATCCGCCGTCTTGTGGCGAAAAGGCCGGAAAGGGTAGTGCGGACACGGTACCGGCCGCCTGCTCGTTGGTTGTCGACGCGTTGTCCGGCGAACTAGCGGATCCACGCGGCAGTAGCTGTGCTGCCGGCCGTGCCGGCTCAAACGGCGGGAGGGTCACAGCCGATTCTGTTGCGGCTGAACTGAACCAGGCCCGCTGCCACCGTCCGCCATCACGACAACCGCGAGCCGGTGGCCATCTGTGTTGACAAGCGGCAGGCCTTCGTCCCGTCGCGCCGCGGGTCACAAGGCGCGCACTGCCCGTACGAGAGCATCGATGGCCGTCACCTCACCGGCCTCGTTGACCACGGCACGGGTGACCCGCTCAGCCCGCTCGATATGAAGTCCGGCAAGGTCCTCGGCGAGCTCGTCTGGCCCGAAGAGGACTGCCGGGTCCTGTGGGCCACCGGTTCCGTGCACGAGGTTGGTGGCGTCATGTCCGACCACGAGAATGACGCCGCCAGGTGCCAAGGCTTCAACGGCCCGCCCAAGCGCCCGGCGGCGCTGCTCCGCGGGAAGGTGGAGGTACATCACCGTGACTGCGTCGAATGAAGCCGGAGGAGGATGCCACTCGACGACATCGGCCTCGACCCAGGTCACTTCCACTCCTCGTTCCGTTGCCAGTCGCTGCGCCTTGGCCAGTCCAGCACGAGAGAAGTCGACACCAGTCACCTGCCAACCCTTGGAGGCGAGCCACACGGCATTGCGGCCCTCGCCGCAGGCGAAGTCGAGTGCCCGTGCGGGGGCGAGAGCGGCCAACTCCTCCACGAGAAAGCGGTTCGGATCCGCCTTCCAGATCAGTTCCTCGGTTGCGTAGCGCTCGTCCCAATGCTCACGGCTCACAAGAACCTCCCTGCCGCGCTCCGCCATAGCGCACAGAATATGGGGAACACCGCCCCGAGAGAGTCCTTTCACCACGGGAGCTCAGGGACCAGGTGCCAAACCTCAGGTTGGCCTCGGCCGCGCCCCTACCTGGCCGGTGGCTGTGGCAGCGGCGGTGACGGCGCTTAGGACACACTCCTCCAGGTCTCGCCCGCGCACCCACTGCGCGACGAAGCCGGCGCAGAACGCGTCTCCGGCACCGGTGGAGTCGACGATCTCGGCCGGCCGCGCAGCCATCGGGACCCGGCGCCCGTCGCCCGCGGCGACAAGCGCTCCCTCCGCGCCGAGCTTGAGCGCGACCACCGGATAATTCTCGAGCAGAGCCGCGACGATCTCGTCCGGCTCGTCGCGACCTGTCAAGAGTCGGCCCTCATCCAGGTTGGGAAACACGAGCTGTGCTCCCGAGGTCCAGTCCAGAAAGGACTGGCGCCCTACCTTTCGTAGACCGGCGACAGACGCCGGGTCGACCGAAGTCGGTATGCCTGCCTCGAGCGCGGCCGCCCACAGGCCGCGGACCGCGGACCTCGTCCCCGGCTCAAAGAGCTGGTACCCCGACACGTGCAACAACTTGGCGTCGTCGAGGAGCAGCGTAGGCAAATCGGAGGCCCGCAAACCCAGGTTCGCCCCGCGGTCTGTGAACATTGAGCGTTCGCCATCGGGGGATACGACTACGACAATCGTGCCCGTGGCGACGTCGTCATCGGACGCGAGCCAGGCTTCGACGCCGAGTTGTTCGAGAGCTTCCCGATGGTAAGCGGCGTCCGGCGCGCCCACCCGGCCGACGAAGCGCACCGGCGTGCGAAGTGCTGCCAACCATGCGGCCTGGTTGGCCCCCGAGCCTCCAGGTGACCGCTCGATCTCCGATGGCGTGTCCGTGCCCACTTCTATCGGACCCTGCGGTCGGACGATGAAGTCGTTGATGACGTCGCCGACGACCACGACCACCGGCGGTGACATCACCCGCTTGTCTCGGCCCACGCCCGCGCGATGCGTGCCGCCAGAGCCACGTTGTTGCGCACTGCCCAGATATTCGCTTCGAGGCTGGCTCCGCCGGAGGCAAGGTAGATGTGGTCGAGCAGGAAGGGGGTGACGGCCTTGCCGTGGACTCCCTCTCGATCCGCAGCGGCGAGCGCCTCGGCCAGCAGCGCGTCGTGAGTCCCTGGGTCCAGCTGGTGCTCAAGCGGCACCGGGTTGGCGACAACGATCGCGTTGGCGAGACTGAGCCGGTCTGCCGCCCGCATGACCTCTGCGATCTCGTCCGGGGCAGAAACAGCCCAGTCGAGATCGAGGCCCGAGTCGGCAACGTAGAACCCCGGGAATCGCAGGGTCCGGTATCCGACAACGGTGACGCCGAGCGTCTCGAGGCGTTCCAGAGTCGCCGGCACATCAAGGATCGACTTCACACCGGCGCACACGACCGTGATGGCGGTCCGGGCGAGAGTCGGGAGATCGGAAGATTCGTCGAAAGTCTCGCTGGCGCGTCGGTGGACACCGCCGATCCCGCCGGTCGCCATAACACGGATCCCGGCAAGGCGCGCCAGCGCACATGACGAAGCAACAGTCGTGGCCGCGTGCCGTGAAGCCGCAACCGCCAGTGGCAATTCCCGGACGCCCACCTTGGCCACATCTTCTGAGGTGGCGAGCGTCTCGAGCTGCTCCGGGTCCAACCCAACGGTCGGCCGGCCGGCCGTCACGCCGACGGTTGCTGGCACGACCCCAGCGGCTCGAAGCATTGCCTCCAGCTCAAAAGCGACCTCGAGGTTGCGCGGCCGCGGCAGCCCGTGGCTGATGATGGTCGACTCGAGAGCCACGACAGGCCGCCCCTCGTCGAGCGCCGCCTGAACCTGCGGTGCCACCGTCAAAGGAAATGGAGCACTCATGACAACCATGATCTCGCGTTCACCGTAGCGTCTGGCAAATGAATGATGATCCCTTCGCCGCTGACGTGACAGTCATCGGGTTCGACGGCGACGACACGCTGTGGCACAGCGAAGACAAGTTCGCCAGCGCCCAGGAGTGGCTTGTCGATCTGCTCGCCGCTTATGCGACGGACGCGGACGCCCTGGCCCGGTTGCAGCAGATCGAGACACGCAACCGCGAGCTGTACGGCTACGGAATCAAGGGATTCACGCTGTGCATGATCGAGACAGCGATCGAGGTGAGCAAGGGAGACGTAGCGGTGAGCGATGTCGAGCGCCTGCTCGCGACCGGACGGGAAATGCTCGCGCGGCCGGTGGAGCTGCTCGCGGGTGTGGCGGAGACGCTGCCTCTCCTCGCCGACAGCTACCGCCTTGCGCTCGTCACGAAGGGCGATCTCGTCAACCAGGAGAGCAAGATCGCGCGCTCTGGGCTCGCAGGTCTGTTCGAGACGGTCACGATCTTGAGCGAGAAGACCTCGGACTCCTACCTCGAACTCTTTCGGCGGCTGAAAATAGAGCCCGAGCAGTTCGTGATGGTGGGCAACAGCGAGGCTTCCGATGTGTGGCCGGTCATCGCCGCTCAGGGGTGGGCGGTCCTGGTGCCGTACCCGTTGACCTCGATGCACGAAACGGGGTTCTCGCGCGATCTGTCCTCACCTCGACTGCGGACCGTGGCGTGCATCGACGAGCTCCCCGCCCTTGTGTCCGGCGCCGGAGGATCGTAGCGACGCCGTGCGGACAGTCACCTTCCTGCGATCATCGCGAGACGAGCGCCAGTCGTTCGCCACCTGAGCCTTGGATCTCCGCCAGCAGCCCAGGCGACCGCGAGGCTTCGATCCGCACCGCGCGCTCGATGCCAGAACCGGGACAAGCTCTAGAGCCGAACCGGGACTGGGGTAAGCAGCACCAGCTGATCCAGTCTCAGACCACCCGAGGCAGTCGCCGCGAAATGCGGGCTGTCTTGCCAGTCGATGGGAAACGGGAGGACTGTCGCGCCCACAGACTCCTCTGCGATTGTCATGACCCAACGCAGTTCCTCTCCGTCGCGCTGGGATCTTGGACCCGACGAGGTGCTCGCGCGTACGGCGTGGGACCCACCACTGAGAGACCATCGCGCTGGAAGGCGATTTGCCGTCCGTCGCCTTTCACCTGTCATGTGAGCGTCCCAAGTCGAAGTTCCTTGAGTCCAGAATGCGCGCCGCGCGCCTCGATTACTGCCGTTAGTTGACAACATTATTTCAATAATGTTACGATCACTTTATGAGAACACACTCCACGAAAGCAGCGCTCATCACCCTTATCGCCGCGGCGAGCATGTGCTTCGTCTTTGCTTCCTCGGTTCAGGCGCAGTCCCTGCAATCCGGCAGCTCCGTAAAGTTCCAGAAGGCACAGGAGGCCGTCGAGCACCAGATCATCGCCCGGCAGGTCCAGCTGGCCCTGTTGGGAACCGAGGTTGTCAACGCCGCCCACCTCACAACCACCGACAGTTCGTCATTGGTCGGCATCATCACAAGCGAGCAGACCGCTCTCGAGACCGACGCCAGCAACGCGGCCGCGGCAACCACTTACGCTGAGCTAGACGCGGTTCAAAAGGCCGTCGTAGCGGACGAAAGGGTGTACGCGGTTGTCACCGACCAGGTAGGTCTCGTAATCGGTGCCGACAATGACACGGTTACCGAAGCCGGCTACACCGGCCTCGCGGCTGAACTTGCGCCGATGGTGGCTGAGCTCGGCTCGACGCACGCAACTCAATTGCTCGCCGACATCACCTCCCGGGTGGCGGCGGCCACGTCGCTGACCTCTGGCGTCTCAGCTGAGGCCCTCGCTCTCACTCCGGCGGGCTATCCCGGCAACGAGAGCCAGATCAAGACCTGGACCTACCAGCTCGGCCAGGTTTCGAAGGATCTTGCTATCGCCAAGGCCGACGTGAAGGCCATTGAAGCTATCGCCTTGAACACCCACCACATCCACATTTTCAAGCCCGTCACGACCACCACCTCTACAACCACGACGACCACCAGCTAGGTCGTAACGCTCGTCGGGTGTGACCTCCTCGCCCTCCCGCCGAGCCGGCACAGCAGACATGCCCCCCACCTGATATCAGGTGGGGGGCATTTGCGTTTGGTTGTTCGGGTGGGCTTGCCAACTCGGCAGCCGCAAGGCTCCACCTGGTGGCGGCCTCAGTTTGGATCGCCGCCATGCCGACGCACGGGGACGATAGGCAACCGAGGCCGTCTGCGCGGCACTGAGGCGACCCACAGGGGGTCGTGAGCTGTTCCCGAATTTCTGAGTCATAATGAGCGAACACCTATTCGATAAAGTGTTCTCTGTGAACCTGACCGAGTGGGCACGTCGTCGGGGCATCCACCCCCAGACCGCCTATCGCTGGTTTCGCAATGGCACGCTTCCCGTACCGGCGGTGCGCGTGAACGCTCGATCCGTGCTGATCGCGCCGGACTCAGTCCTCGCCTCTCCCGCCGATGGT
>Ga0224553_1000597_pt1 | contig 14990 bp, 17 predicted proteins | sample 714S21014metaG_FD_179897 | JGI IMG/M metagenome (GOLD analysis project Ga0224553, IMG submission 179897) | Peat soil microbial communities from Stordalen Mire, Sweden - 717 S2 10-14 | ecosystem: Environmental > Terrestrial > Soil > Wetlands > Peat | place: Sweden: Norrbotten County, Stordalen... | reverse complement strand
TGACTCAACCCGCCAAGGGCTCTGGATGCCCAATATCGCCGCGTACAACTCGTGATCCTGCATGGAAAATATTCTGCCAGACAAGCCCACTGCGCCGCCGGCTACCCACTACAAAGCCGGAATTCCCCTTTCATATACTGTGCAGGCTTGTCGGCAAGGAACGCTTGAAAGGCCTTTAGAATTTGGGTTTCTTCAACCCTGTAGTACGGCTCAAATTGGTGAGCCCGCGAAAATCTTTGAATGAAGGCAACGAGGGCATCTCGTTGGTTATACAAATCTGCTTCTGCAATATGAATTGACGAATAAGGGATAGCAAGCAGTTGTAAATCGAGCAGTTCTGTAATTTTCGCTATTGCGTTGTCAACCCAATCATGCCGCCGTTCTTTGGATGCCAACGAGAAAAAGCTTTGATCGAGATAAAGAATCTTCTTCCGCATCTCAATATCAAGCATCTCTTTTGTGATTTCCATGGCTAATCCTACAGTCACTTCAAGGGTAAGTTTCGTTCTTGCCCGCCTCATTAGGTGGCCGAGATAAACATCAGGCAACGGCAATCCGTTTCGCTGCAAGCGTCGTAATCGTTCTTGCCGCTGTGGAAATTAAAAGGTTCATCACGACCTGACGGAAAATCAGAGAGCGTAGTTCCCTCTATGTGGGCACGTTTTTCAGCCCGCCTCATAGTGTGCAATGAGATCGGGTGTCCGCAGCCGTCCCTTTTGCAAATCGCATCATGTATATCCATGGCCGTATTTTAGCCGCTGAGCCTATTGCTTCGCCTTGTTCCACAAAAGGTAAGTTTCGGGGTGTGTTTATTTCCACCCTTCGGCGGCAGCAATGACGGCGGCAACGGCTCCGATCACCGATACGAATAGCAGTAGGCCGTAGCCGAACCGCGCCCACAAGATGCGCCATCGGATCACGGCGACGAGCTGGACGCGGGTCACGATGCCGTCACGGAGACGGATTAAATCGTCGTTCGTGGTTTGATAGAGGCGTCGTAGATCGTCCGTGGTATAGAGTTCCAGTTCGCAAACGTTCCGCCCTTCCTTGCGACGCATGTCCCACACTACGCGCAGCACGTCGCGGTAGCCCATTGGATGGACGGTTTGACCATGGCTGGGAATAGTCACTTGATTATCCGATAGATCAACATGGATGCCATAGTAGACTGACTGTCACGCGACGTCTAGCGCGAGACATTTTGCAAGGCGTCTCACAAAGGGTAAGTCTTGACCCACGACCGCCGCCCCGCGTTTTCAAGGGCTTGCATGGGTCAAATGTCAAGGCCATAATTAAACCATGAAATACGGCTATGCCCGCGTATCGACTGACGACCAGAGTACAGCCTTGCAGCTCGCGGCCTTGAAGCGGGCCGGATGCAAGACGCTTTTCAAGGACGAGGGCTTGTCAGGGGCCACGACCAAGCGCCCTGCCCTGCTCCGTTGCCTCAAGGCTATGCGCGCCCTCGCCCGCCTTGAAGCTGGCCAACCGTGAACTCGGGGCCGTGGAGGGCATCGGCCAGGATGGACGGATGAGTTTGAAGATGGGCGGAGGCCGCCCAGATAACCGTGTAGTCGAGCTTTATCCGGCGACGCATCCGCGCCTCGATCATGGCTACGCGGTCACAAGTCATTCCAGCCAGGGACAGACCGCCGACCGTGTGCTGATCCACGTCGATACCGAGCTGGGGGCCAAAGACCTGCTCAACAACCGCATGGCCTATGTTGCCGTCTCGCGCGGGGCCTACGATGTGCAACTGTTCACTGGCAGCCGAGAGAAGCTCGGCTCGGCGCTCGGGCATGATGTTTCGCACCAGAGCGCCCATAAGCCCGACCGGAAGCCGCCGCAACATGAGATAGCCGAGACTCCCAAGCAGGAAAAGAGCCAGGGTATGGATATAGGGCTGAGCCTCTGAAGGCTCCGACGACGGATGCGATTATCCGTTGCATGAAGCCCATGGCTGAGACCTCGACTGGCGATTGCGGCATAAGCATTCGGTTTCATCGCTTCTGACCACTGAACATGCGGCGAAGATGCGGCCATTGCTGCGATGATTTATCGTTAGCAGTATGAACAGCAGGAACCGACATCCCGTATGGACATGGCTACTCTGTGCGCTGCTGTTCTGGCTTCACCTTCGGAAGAAGGGGCGACGCACCCCGGTTCCTCGCGCCCGAAGAACCTGTAGCAGCCAAAATTGGCTGAAATTTGCACAGTTGCCCTGCACAGTTTCTACACAGCAGAAAACTTCCATATTATTCACAATGAAACCAATGGTATGCGAATGTTTTATCATTTGCTCAGGACGACAGATTTCAATTTCAACGAATTTACCGGATACAAAACCAGATGGAAACATTGATTGCTGAGGGAATCGGCAAGACGTACAAGGGACGTCAGGTTGTGCGCGGAGTGGACCTGCGGATCTCCCGTGGGGAGGTGGTGGGGCTGCTCGGTCCGAACGGCGCCGGCAAGACGACCAGTTTCTACATGATCGTGGGACTGGTTGCGCCGGAGACTGGGCGGGTGATGGTGGACGACACCGACATCACGCGCGTGCCGATGTATCTGCGGGCGCGCAACTTCGGCATCAGCTATCTGCCGCAGGAACCTTCAGTCTTTCGCAAGCTGACGGTCGAGGAGAACATCCTGGCGGTGCTGGAGGCGCAGCCGCTGGGCAACCGGGAGCGGCGCACGAGGACCGAGCGGCTGATTCATCAGCTCAACCTGGGACACATCCGCACCACGCGGGGTTACGCGCTTTCAGGCGGGGAACGGCGGCGGGTGGAGATTGCGCGCTGCCTTTGCATTCAGCCCAGCTTCATCCTGCTTGACGAGCCTTTCAGCGGCATCGATCCCATTGCCGTGCTTGAGCTGCAGAAGATCATCTTCGAGCTGAAAGCCAGCGGGATCGGGATTCTGATCACCGACCACAATGTGCGCGAGACGCTGAGCGTGACCGATCGGGCGTACATCATCGCGGAGGGACAGATTATTTTTGCCGGAACGCCGCATGAGCTGGGCAACAATGTCGAGGTGCGGCGGCTCTATCTGGGCGAGGGGTTCTCGCTGGGTTGATGCCGCCAGTTTGGGCGAGTGGTGTACGGTCGATGCTTTGCAAGACGTCGTTTTCCCGTTCTTAGGATTTGTCAATGTGCCAAAGGTGTATGGCAAGGAGCGGTCTTCCAGTCAGAGATTCCCGAATTGATAGTTGCTCAATCTGGAACGAATGGATTGAAGCGCGGCAATTTACCCTTTAGCCGCTTTCTTACGCGATTACACTTACGTTAAGTTCAAACGGGGAACGAGTTCCATTTATGGCGCTGCTGCAACCCAATCTAAGCCTCAAGGTGTCTCAACGCCAGGTCCTGACTCCGGGCCTGATGCAGATGGTCAGCGTGCTGGCGCTGAACAAGCTGGAGCTAAAGGAGATGATCGATGCCGAGATGGTGGAAAATCCCGTCCTGGAAGAGATTGACGAGTCGGTGCCGATGCTGGATCAGGTCGCGGGGCGCGAGGAACAGCTTGGGCGGGGAGCGGAGGAACCTGCGGCTCCGCCAAAGGACTCGTTTGAGGAGATCGATTTCGGATCGTACTTCCGGGACTATCTTGACCCCGGCTATCGCACGCAACCGGAATTTGACGACAGCGAGAAGCCCTCGTTCGAGCACTTTCTCTCCCAGCCAACGACTCTGTCCGATCACCTGGCGTGGCAGTTGGGCGCTCTGACGCTGGAGCCCCTTCTGCACGATGCGGCGGAGTTCGTGATCGGGAATCTGGACGAAGGCGGTTATCTTGCGGCCAGCGAGGAAGAACTGGCCGCGGCATTCATTCAGTCCGCAAAAGACGACGGGCCGGGTGAGGACTCAGATGAGGAAATGATCGTCGCAATGGATCTGATTCGGCAGGCCATCGACCTGGTGCAGCATCTGGACCCTGCCGGAGTGGGGGCCCGGGACCTGCGTGAGTGCCTTCTGATCCAGATTGCGGCCCAGCAGCACGAGTTCAGCCAGTTGTATGCAAAGCACCCGGCCGATGCCGATGAGGATCCGCATCGCAGCTTCCGTGCCGAGGCCGAGGCGCACCTGGAGGTGCGGCGGCGCAGCATGGAAGTGGCGGCGCTGATTGTGGACCAGCACTTGCAACTGCTGCAAAAGCGGGATGTGAAAGATCTGGCGCATGCGGCTCACATCACTCCAACCGAGGCCGATGCGGGTGTGGAGTTCATTCGCACGTTGGATCCCCGGCCTGGCCGCCTCTACAACCGCGAGCAAACGCGGCTGATCGAGCCCGATGTGGTGTTCGTCAAGCGAGGGGGCGAGTGGGCTGTCTCAATGAACGAGGAGGACCTGCCCAGCCTGAGGCTCAGCCAACGCTATCGGCGGATGCTGGTGGCGGAGGGAACCGACAAAGAGGTCAAGGACTACGTGAAGGAGCGGTTCCGCTCCGCAATGCAACTGATGCGCAATATTGCCCAGCGGAAGAGCACGATTCTACGCACGTGTGAGGTCATCGTTCGCCGCCAGCAGGATTTTCTGGAGCGGGGTGTCGAGGCGCTGCGGCCGATGATGATCAAAGAGGTCGCGGAGGAGATCGGGGTTCACCCCTCGACGGTGAGCCGCGCGGTGGCCAACAAATATGCGCACACTCCGCAGGGCGTCATCGAGCTGCGCTTCTTCTTCTCCGAGGGATCGAACGGCCCGGAGGGGGCCGACACGCCGTTGCTCGTGCTGAAGCGCAAGGTGAAGAAGCTCATCGAGGATGAAGATGCGCGCCATCCGCTCACCGACGACCAGCTTGCCGCAATGCTCGGGGCGCAGGGCATCCAGCTCACCCGCCGCACCGTGGCCAAGTACCGCGAGGACATGAGCATTCCATCCACCCACCAGCGGCGGAGGCGGGATGGGTAGGGAAGAACAGGGAACAGGGAATAGGGAACAGGGAATAGGGAACAGGGAATAGGGAACAGGGATCGGTTTCAATACGGGAGTCGACCTTCAACCAGGTACGAGTGAAAGGCAGCACTTGACAACCGTTCGGCTTCGCCGACAATTCAACTGATCTCTGATCTCTGATCTCTGATCTCTGATCTCTGATCTCTGATCTCTGATCTCTGATCACTGATCACTGATCACTGACCACTGACAACTGACCACTGACAACTGACAACTGTTCCTGTAGAATCCGAATTTCCTCAGCAGAAATCTCAAGCTGAGAGAACGTAGAGCGGAGGCTGACCATGGAAGTGGAGTTCACCGCGAGACAAGTGAAGATCTCCAAGGCGCTGCGCACGCAGGCTGAGGAGGGGATGGAACGCATTGCCCGGATTTTGGGCAAAACGGCGCGCGCCAGCATCACTTTTGGCGCGCAGAGGCATGTGCAGATCGTGGAACTGACGGTGCAGGCGCGTTCGCAGACGATCGCGGCGACCGGCAAGGCGGACACTCTGGAAGCGGCGCTTCGCGAGGCGATGGAACACGCCGAAAACCAGGCGCGCCGGTACCGGGACAGGCGTCTGGAGGGCAAGCGGCTGCCCAAAGGAGAGAAGGTGCTCACCGCGCCCCCTGTGGCCCGGCCCAAGGCTCGTGCTGCGCTCGTGATTGCAGAGCCTGGGGATGGGATGCCTGCCTCCGCACGCGCCAAGGCCCGCGCGTCGATCGCCGTCCATTCGTTTCCCAACCGCGCCACGGTGGTCGAGCCGCACATCCTCAAGAGCGGGGAAGCGATTGTTCTGCGCCCCATGACCATCGAGGAGGCGGTAAAGGACGCGGAGTTCCGCGACCGCGACTTGCTGATTTTCCGCAACCCCGGCGGAGATATGTTTGTGCTCCATCGCCGTCGCGACGGCCAGATGGAACTCGTGGAAATCCCTTAGCGCGAGTCCAGAAATGGGGGCGGTGAAGGGGACGGGCTTCAAAGGCTGCGGGAAAGCGCTTCTGAGCGTGTGATTTTACTACTTTGAAAGGGCGCGGCTTCAGCCGCGCCACCAGATTGCCCAACGATGAAATGGGGCTTTAGCTCCTGAGGGAATGTGTTTTCAACAGCTTGCATTCCCTCGGCGGCTAAAGAGGCTGCGGAAAAAGGCATGTTTTGGGTCAAAAGCGGCAAAAAGCATACCTCAGGGGCTAAAGCCCGCGCTGATTCTGTTGCCTTAGTGCCAGGGATAAATCCCTGGCCTACCGCCCGAACGAGTTTTTCCGCAGCCTGTAAAGCCGATCCCGCACTTGGTCTTCTCTCGGCACGGCTAAAGCCGTGCCCTTTCAAAGCTGGGGTGGAAAGCGAAGAGTTTTTTCCGCAGCCTGTAAAGTCCACACTCTTCATCGAAGAACAAGTGATCGAATGGACGTTACTTCTGCGCCACTCTTCCCCCCTGAACCGGTCATTGCCGCGGCGATATCGCATTTGCGCTGCGCATGTAAATGCGACATAGGACAGACTTTGGTTGCACCCAATGGCCGATTTAGGGGATGGATACAGTACGCTCCGCGGCTTACGATTCTGGCATAAGCTTTCCCGATTGGGCAACGCAGTGGAGCCGTAAGGGAAGCGAGCGAGGATGGGAAATACGTCAATTCCTATGGAGACTATGGGTTTGAATCTTCCGGAAAACTCGGACTCCACTCTGCAGCAGGAGATCCTCGATGCATTGCCGGTTCTGGTTTTTCTTGAGCGGGCGGGCAACATTGTTTTTGCCAATGTGGAGGCGCGGCAGATGCTGGGCCTGGCCGACGGGGAATGGGTAGAGCGCCCTGTCGAAGACGTTTTGTGGGGCCTGTTTCCGGGGACGGCCGAGCCGCAGACCCTGCTCACAGGGACCAAACGGGGCAGCCCGTTTCATGCCACGCTTCCGTCCAAAAGTGGGCGTTTGCTTCCCGTCGAAGGCACCTACTGCCTGCTGAATGCAGAGCTTCGCGAAGCGGTGATTGTGGCCCATCCAGGGGGACGGGAGCAGGCGCCCAAGTCCCGGCTGATTGAGGATGTGCTTGCCAGCCTTCCCGAGGCAGTGGCCATCGTCCATGACAACCATGTTCTGTACACCAATCCCGTGTTTACCAGAATGTTCGGATACACCGCCGATGAAGCCAGCGGCGAAAATCTGCGGGAACTGATTGTGCCGGAGACGCGCCAGAACGAATATGCGCTGCTGGAAAGGACGGTGGATCAATATGGTCGCGCCACAATCGAAACGGTGCGCGTGAACAAGGATGGGGAACTGGTGGATGTGGCCATGCTGGCGGGGCCATTGCTGGTGGACGGAGCAAAGGTGGGCTACGTATTTACCTACCGCGACATCGGCGACCGCAAACAGACTGAAGCCAAGCTGCAACACGACGCGATGCACGATGTACTGACAGAACTTCCCAATCGGGCACTCTTTCTGGATCGGCTGACCTTGGCGCTGAGCCGCCGGTTGCGTCGCCGGGATCAGACCTGCGGCGTGCTTTTTCTTGACCTGGACCACTTCAAGGAAATCAACGACTCCATGGGCCACGCCGCGGGCGATGTATTGCTGAAAGCGGTGTCCGAACGGCTCCGCACGGCGTTGCGTCCGCAGGACTCGGCGGCTCGCCTGGGCGGCGACGAGTTTGGCGTGCTGGTGGAAAGCATCCTTACGGTCAGCGATCTGGACACTGTGGCCACCCGTGTCTTGAGCGAGATGCAGCGGCCATTTGAAATCTTCGGAAACCAAATCCAGGCCGGCGCCAGCATAGGCGTGGCCATGGCCGGACCCGACCACACGGCCCCCGAGTTGCTGATCCGGGATGCGGACTTCGCCATGTATACCGCCAAGCAGGCCGGCGGCGGGCGCTATGAAATCTTCGACAAGCAGATGGAAGGACACGTCACAACCCAGCAGGAGCGCGAGCGGGAGCTGCGCAGCGTGGTTGAGAGGCGGGAGTTCGAGGTCTGGTACCAACCGATTTACCGCCTGCAAACGGGAAAGCTTGAGGGTTTCGAGTCGCTGTTGCGCTGGCGCCGGGCAGACGGCTCGGTAGACAGCTTCAGCGAACTGCTGCCCGTGGCCGAGGATACCGGCCTCTCCATCAGTCTCGGCAGGGAGACGGTGGAAACGGTATGCAGACAGTTGCGGAAATGGACCGAAGAATTGCCGCAGGCGGACCTGACCCTGACCATCAACGTGTCTCATCGGCAGTTTTACCATCCCGATATGGTTGCGCAGTTGAAGATGGCTCTGGCGGCAACCGGTGTGGACCCGACGCACCTGTTGTTTGAGGTTCCGGAGGCCACGCTGAACGAGAACCCGGATGCGGCGGTGGCGATTCTACAGCGGATGGTGGATTGCAATGTGCGCATCGCGGTGGACAATTTCGGCTCCAACCTGGCGCCCCTCAACCTGCTGTCGCGCCTGCCCATCGACGTAGTAAAACTGGACCCCAGGCTCACCGTGGCGGCAACCTCGACAGGCCGCCAACTGGCGGTTCTGGAGTCGGTGATTCATCTGGGCCACACGCTGGGGATGCAGGTGATAGGGCAGGGCATTGAGACGCCGGCGCAACTGGACGCGATGTGCCGCATGGGTTGCGAATTGGGCCAGGGACACCTGCTTTCGTATGCGGTAGATCCGGTGCGGGCGCTGCATTTGGCGGGCGTCGGTTATTGGACGAAAATTCCCGGAGCCTGATTCTGGTCCTTCGGTGTAGCATGTGCCCATGACGTCTTCAAAACGTGCGCCCCGTGTGGTCTTGCCACGGAGAGGCACCAAGCTTGCCAAGACATTGAAGAAGCCGGACAAGGAACTGGTGATCGTGACCGGAATCTCCGGCGCCGGCAAGGCCTCGGCGATCAAGTCGTTTGAGGACCTTGGTTTCCACGCCGTGGACAACCTGCCGCTTGAATTGCTCCCGGATTTTGCCCGGCTGGTGCGCAAGTCCGCCGAGATCGAGCGTGCGGCTATCGTGGTAGACATCCGCGAGGGAGCCACGCTGGACCGCCTCCCGGAGATCCTCAAGAAGGTAAAGAAGCTTCTTCCCACGCGGGTCGTTTTTCTGGATGCGCAGGATGCGGTGCTTGTCCAGCGCTACTCCGAAACGCGGCGGCCTCACCCGCTGGGCCGGTCGGATACGGTGTCGCGCTCGATTGTGGAAGAGCGGCAACTGCTTGACCCCATTCGCAATGTGGCGGACACGCTGATCGATACCTCGAACTTCAACGTGCACGAGCTGCGCGCTCACATTCAGGCGCGGTTTGGCCAGCAGGACGAGACCAGGCAACTGCTGGTCTCCTGCCTGAGTTTCGGCTTCAAGAACGGGGTGCCGCTGGACGCGGATATGGTCTTCGATGTGCGCTTCCTTCCCAATCCCCACTTTGTGCCGGAGTTTCGCAGGAAAACCGGGCAGGACCCCAAGGTGGCTGCGTACATAAGAGGGTTTCCGCAGACCGTGGAGTTTCTTGACCGGGTGACGGACCTGATGCTTTACCTGCTGCCGCACTACGTCGAGGAAGGCAAGAGCTACCTGACGGTGGCCTTTGGCTGCACCGGAGGCCAGCACCGCAGCGTGATGATGGCCGAGGAGATCGGTAAAAGGCTCAAGAAGGCCGGCTATCAGGTGAAGACGCTGCATCGCGATATGCCGAGATGACAGCAGCAAGTTTGCAAGTCAGCGGGTCAGCACGCGAGTCCATTTCCGAGCTGACAACCTGGAAGGGTGCGACCGTTACTGGGCAGATCGTCGAGCCAGCGCGATAAGGAGTTCTCGAAATCCTTATTTGCATTGGGCAAAGGTGCGAGCCAAACCAGCATCTTGGGCGCTGTGACCTTCTTGAAGGCGCCGAGATGATCTGGCGAGGCGACTCGTCCCGGCGTCGGGCTCTGAAGAAACCAGAGCGACGGAATGCGCAGGGCTGTTGCCGGCGGGATCGCATCGAATCGATCACGGACCAGCAGATGAGCCGGTACAAGGCGGGCGCGCGGGTCGTTGAAGATGGCATTGACAGGGGCATCGAGCGGTTCCTGCAGAATGATCCCTGCCAGCTCGGGGTGCAGTGCGCCTATCTCCAGCGCGAGGTTGGCGCCCAGGTCTTTGCCATCAAGAACAATCGTGTTGGCGGCCAGGTGGCGGGTCCCTGTCAGGTACTGGAGCGCCCAATCCGTGTCTTCGCGCCAACGGGCTTCGCAGGGGTGGGCGAACTGGCTCTGGCCGTAGCCTCGATAGTCGAAGGCCAGCACGTTGACCCCTACGGCGTGCAGGGCTGCCAGATCGTCCACAGTGTCGCCCAGGTTGCCGTTTTGACCGTGCAGGTAGAGGAAGGTGTAGCGGATATAGCGCGCGTCGGTCGCGGCTGGAATCCACCATCCCTTCAGCAGGGGCTGGCCGGCCTCAGTGGTGGCGAATCCGACGGGATCGAAGGCCAGGCCCACGCTGGCCGGGGTGCGGGTTACAGCGGAAGTGGGATGGTAAAGCAACTGCCAGCTCCCTTGCCAAAAGAGCAGGCAAAGCGTGCCCCAGGCGCAGGCTCCAGCGGCCAAAACTGCCAGGCTTGTCGCGATGAGCAGCCACCGAGCTGAGACGGTGGGATGGGGCGCGGACGGGGCGCGGAGGCCGCTCCAGGCCTGTTCGAATGGAGAGGCAGACAGCGGAGCAACGGGCTTGGGTTGGGCTTTCTTGCGCGGCATGAGGTTCGTTGTGGAATCGGGTCCGCCAACATCTGGCGGGACACATCTATCCTAACCGCGCGTGCCACGAACCGAAGCCCCAACTGAGGGCTTCGGTTCGCGGCCAAATGTTGGCACGATAAAGGCTAGTATTTGACGATGGCGGCGAAGGAGTCGGGCTTGAGGCTGGCGCCGCCGACGAGTGCGCCGTCAATCTCTTCTTCGCCGAGGAGGGAGGTGGCGTTGTCGGGCTTGACGCTGCCGCCGTAAAGGATGCGGATGGCGGCTGCCACATCAGCGCCCAGCAGCTTGGCCACTTCGGCACGAATGATCTTGTGCGCGTCAACGGCGATCTCGGGCGTGGCCGTTTTGCCGGTGCCGATGGCCCAGACGGGTTCGTAAGCGATCACGATGGGCCCGGCGGCTGCGGCGGTGATGCCCACGAAGGCTCCGGCGATCTGGGTCTTGAGCACATGAGCGGTCTGGCCGGCTTCGCGCTCGGCCAGGACTTCGCCCACGCAGACGATAGGGACAACGCCGTGCTTGAGCGCTGTGTGCAGCTTCTTGTTGACGATCTCGTCGGTCTCCGCAAAGTACTGGCGGCGCTCGGAGTGGCCGATCAGCGTGTGCGTACCGCCAACGGCCTGGAGCTGGCCTACTGAAGTCTCGCCGGTGTAAGCCCCCTCCTCGGCAAAGTGGATGTTTTGCGCGCCGACGGCGACGTTGGAGTCCTTTGCGGCTTCAATCACCGTGGGCAGCAGCACGGGCGACGGGAACAGGGCAATCTCGTCGCGAGTGTGGCCGGCAACGAGGGGCAAAAAGGCATCGACGAAGGCCTTGGCTTCAGCAGGCGTCTTGTACATCTTCCAATTGGCGGCAATCAGGGCTTTACGGGACATTTTGTTGGGTTCCTCAAGGCGATTTTAGTCGATGGAATTCGCGGGAACGGGTGACGGCGGGCACAACGCGGGGAGAAGAGACGTAGCGCCGCATCAAAGGTCTTACAGATGCAGCACTTCAGCGCAGAAAGCGCTCGCACTCAGAATCTTCGTCCGGCCAAGCTTGTCGAGCTGTAGGAGTCCAGAGCGCTTGTCTCCGGTAACCGCGTAGTCGGGTTGCGCCACTTCGATCAGATCGAGAAGATAGCTGTCTGCCGGGTCGGCAGCATGATGCCTGCGCGGCAGTGGACCCTCCCAGACGGTCGCACTATACAAGTGATTCAGCATGTCGCCAACATGGTGAGGTTGGAACAGATTGCGGAACTTGGGGCTGCGGCTCGCCGCGCGAATCTCGTCGATCTGCTGCTTGCAGGTGAGCAAATAAAACCTGCCATTCCTCCAGGCGTGGACGATGCGCGCAGGGGAACCCAGCGGAGAGATCAATGCGCTGAAGTAGATGTTACTGTCGAGCAGTACAAGCATCAGCGCTTCCGCGCCCGTGCCCATGCGAGGGACTCTTCAACAGCTGCCTCAATCTCTTCCAAAGGCACATTTGCGTTGTGCTCGTGGACCGCCTTAAGCGCAGAGTCGAAGATGTGCTTGTTAACGGCCTCTGTGACAAAGCGGGAGAGATCGCCCTTCTTACCTCTGCCTTCATTGGCGAGGAACTGGCGCAGGGATTTGTCGAGTTCTTTGGGGACGACTAGGTTCCAGCGGGTGGTGGCAGTGGACATGAGGCTCTCCAGCCTCAATATACACCTAAACACCTAAACACACAAACACCGATTGGGGCTATTCCTGTGGGCCAGAGGACCGCGCCGCGGTCAAGTCGTCCGGCACTTCACCTTCAAGGAAGGCAGCGCGATGATCGGGGTCGCCCAGGTCCATCTTGAAGTGATGCCAGGCGCCGTCCTGAAAGACGCCCATGTTCCAGGGGCCTGAGACCGAGTCGGAAAACTGCCAGACGATATGGAAGCCTTCCTCGTTGGTGAACCCTTCGCCGTCGGCCTGGATGATCGCGTCTCCGCGCTCCCACAGAGCCGAACGCAGCGCATGGAGGGCGTTGCCGCCTTCCTCCGTTTCCGATCCCTGCAGGTGCTGAAACGCGTAGACGGTTTTGACCTCGCCCAGGTACTCCGCGAGCCATTGAACGCCGCTCTCCGGCTTGCAATCCTGCGTGTCCTCGATGAAGTCGGCGATCTGGTCCTGGCCGGTTGAACCATTGCTCACGGGATTCCGCTCGATCACGGCGACTTCGACCTCATCATTGCCGACGAGCAGAAGAGTCTCCCAGTCCTCTTCATCTCCGCTTTCGACTGCGAGTTTGTAGTCGGGATGCGTATCGCGAATCAGCTGCGCGAGTTCATCGAAAGATGGGAACTCATCTTGTTTCGACAGGACACGCGTGTAGTAGCCCATTTGCCTCCTCCAGCGTTTTCGGGCGAGCCTTCTGTACTTGAGTCTAGGGCATTTCGCGCATCGCTGTATCGGGACGCTGCACGGGTCTCTGTTGGAGATGGCGTTTGCGGGAAGAGCACTCATCAAGGCCGGATTATTGGCAAAAATCGCCCATTTTGACCATGAAATGCCCCTCAAAAGCCTGGTTTTCAGGGGTCTGTGTTTACCGATGAGTTAATGGGTCTATTTCTTATGTTATTCATTTATAAGACTTTAGTTCGATAACCTGATTGAAAAGGCGGCTCTCACAGGGTGGGGGGGGTGGGGTCAGGGTTTCGCGGCGGCGGAAATCGAGGCTGTCGAGGTTTCCCATGTAGGTATTCTGCGCTGCCGAAGCATAATCTTCTGCAAACGCGTTGCGGAAAAAGGAAGGCAGGCTGTGCAGCTCCAGGCGCTGGACGCCACAGCTTAGGCTGTGGGCTGGCGAGTGGACGAGGCTTCCGCGTCAGGCTTGACGTGTTTCTCCCCGGAGAGCAGCTTCTGCAATTCCAGGGGGCAGACCGGAGAACGGGACGGCCCGGGCAAACATTTCGTCCGTCCATTCCGGGTTTTCGTCGTCAATTAACTCGGGGTTTGGCTTTTTCGTGTCCATTTCGCTCCTTGCGGTTTGCCCTTCGCAATCGGAAACTACAGATGCAGCACGTGCAACGAGAAAGCAGTTGCGCTCAGAATCTTCGTCCGCCCCAGCTTTTCGATTTCGAGCAAGCCGGATCGCTTATCCCCAGTCACGGCATAATCGGGCTGCGCCGCTTCCATCAGGTCCAACAGGTAGCTGTCTGCCGGGTCGGCGGCCTGATGCTTGCGCGGAAGCGGACCGGGCCAAACCTCTGCGCGATGGAGGTTGTTGACCAGGACGCCAACGTCGTGAGGATGGAGAATTTTGCGGAACTTCAAGTTTCGTGAGGCGGTGCGTATTTCGTCGATCTGCGCGCCGCAGGTAAGAAGATGAAAGCCGCCGTCCAGCCAAAGGTCAACGATCCGAGCGGGCGGACTTCCCGCTTTGAGCAGGGCGCTGAAAAATATGTTGCTGTCGAGAAGAACCAGCATCAACGCCGCCGAGCACGAGCCCAGGCCAGAGACTCTTCGACCGCCGCATCGATCTCTTCTTGGCTCACGTTCGCATTCTTCTCGCGAACGGCTCTGAGTGTCGTCTCGAAGATGTGCTTCTTGACCGCCTCCTCAACGAAAAGCGAGAGATCGCCGTTCCCGCTTCCTTCCTGGGAGGCGAGAAATTGGCGCACCGACTCGTCGGTCTCTTTCGACACGACGAGATTCCAGGATGTGGATGTCGTGGCCATGACAGAAATATACGCCAGAGCCGCTCACCGCACAATAGACTGGAAATCGGCGGTCGTGCGCCAGTTCCCAGGTTTCAAAGGCGAAACCCTGGGGCACCCGGCGAGTTAGCCCCCGCTGAAGCGGGGATGGCGAGTTAGCAGGTTAGCGGCGGCAGCGTCGGACGCAGTTTTCATCTCCCGTGGGTCGGCAACGCCGGTGGGGAACTGACAACTGACCACTGCTTTACTTATCCGTCAGCGCCTCCACGCCGGGGAGTTTCTTACCTTCTAAGAACTCGAGCGAAGCGCCGCCGCCGGTGCTGATGTGGGTGATCTGGTCGGCTACGCCGGCTTGGTTGATCGCGCTCACACTGTCGCCGCCGCCGATGATGGAGATGGCTGTCCTGTTGGCGGCGACCGCATGGGCGATGGCGTTGGTGCCAACGGCAAATTTGGGAAATTCGAAGACGCCGGCGGGGCCATTCCACACGATGGTGCGGGCGGTGGAAACCACTTCTTCAATGGCGGCGATGGACTTGGGACCGATGTCCAGACCCTGCCAGTCGGCGGGGAAGTTGACCGAGCAGTCCCACAACTGGGTATTGGCGTCGGGAGAGAAGCTGTCGGCGAGAACGTTGTCTACGGGGAGCAGAAGCTCGACGCCCATACCCAGTTGTGGGACTGCTCGGTCAACTTCCCCGC